>Ga0208864_1000454_pt1 | contig 13444 bp, 12 predicted proteins | sample CryBogmetaGMA05M_FD_184542 | JGI IMG/M metagenome (GOLD analysis project Ga0208864, IMG submission 184542) | Freshwater microbial communities from Crystal Bog, Wisconsin, USA - MA0.5M (SPAdes) | ecosystem: Environmental > Aquatic > Freshwater > Lake | place: Crystal Bog, Wisconsin, USA...
CGGCTGGTAGCCCACGGCGCTCGGCATGCGGCCGAGGAGGGCGCTCACCTCGCTGCCCGCCTGCGAGAAGCGGAAGATGTTGTCGACGAACAGCAGCGTGTCGGCGCCGGTCGTGTCGCGGAAGAATTCGGCCATCGTGAGGGCGGAAAGCGCGACACGGAGACGGGCTCCCGGCGGCTCGTTCATCTGGCCGAAGACCATGCACGTCTGCTCGATGACGCTGCGGCCGGTATCGCCGATCTTGGCCTCCTGCATCTCGAGCCAGAGGTCCGTGCCCTCACGCGTCCGCTCGCCGACGCCGGCGAACACCGAGTAGCCGCCGTGCGCACTGGCGATACGCGCGATGAGCTCGGTGAGGATGACCGTCTTGCCGAGGCCGGCACCGCCGAAGAGCCCGGCCTTGCCGCCGCGGACGAACGGCGTGAGCAGGTCGATCACCTTGATGCCGGTCTCGAAGAGCTCGGTGCGGGTCGAGAGGTCGGTGACGGGGGGCGGGTCGCGGTGGATCGACCAGCGCTCCTGGGTCTCGACCGGCCCGCGGCCGTCGATCGGCTCGCCGAGGAGGTTGAACACCCGGCCGAGCGTGGCCTTGCCAACGGGCACGCTCACCGGCGCCCCGGTGTCGACCACGGTCTCGCCGCGGATCAGGCCGTCGGTCGAGCCGAGGGCCACGCAGCGGACCTTGCCGCCGCCGAGGTGCTGCTGCACCTCCCCGACGAGGTGCAGGTCGATGCCCTTCCGATCGCTGTCGATGCGGACGGCGTTGTAGATCCCGGGGATCGAGTGCTCGGGAAACTCGACGTCGAACGTCGAACCGATGACCTGCGTGATCCTGCCGTTTGCCTTTGTCGCGTTAGCCATGACCGTTTGCATTACTCCGATGGTTGAGTTGTCTGTCGTACGAGGTGCCGGCGTGCCGCGGCCGCAGGGCCGGGTGAACGCCGAAGGAATGTGCGTTGCTCGCCAATCGGCCCGCCACCTACTTCTTGAGGGCCTCGACGCCACCGAGGATTTCCATGATCTCGCCGGTGATCTGCGACTGCCGGGCCCGGTTGTACCGTCGCGAGAGGCTCTTGATGAGGCTTCCGGCGTTCTCCGTGGCGGCCTTCATCGCCACCATCCGCGCCACCTGTTCGCTCACGGCGGCGTCGAGGAAACATTTGAAGAGCCGCGAGAGGAAACTGGCCGGGAGAATCTCCGCCAGGATGCTCGACGCCGACGGCTGGAAGTCGTATTCGTCGGAGGCGAGGCGGGCCGCGCGTCCGTCGTCCGCCGCCTTGGGCGGCGCGAGCGGCAGGAGCGTCTCCGTCGTCGCCTCCTGCCTGGCGATCGAGGTGAACTTCGTATACACGACATCGAGGCGGTCGATCGTGCCGGCGGAATAGGCATCGAGATAGGCCCGGCCGATCGGAGCGACCGCGGCGAACTCCGGCTTGTCCTCGAAGGTGGTGTATCGCTCGGCGAGGTCGACGCCGCGGAACCGCAACGCGGAGATGCCGCGTTTGCCGGAGACCGCCACGTGCGTGGTCACCTGCTCGCTCTTCCATTGCCCGAGGAGGGCCACCGCCTGACGGACGACGTTGGAGTTGTAGCCGCCGCACAGCCCGCGGTTGCCCGAGAGCACCAGCACCGCCGACCGCTGCGTGGGCCGGATCTCGAGGAGCGGATGGGCCACGTCGGCCCCCACGCTCGCGATGTTCTCGAGGATCTTGGCGAGGTGTCGCGTGTAGTCGCGCGCGGCGACGGAGCGGTCCATCGCCTTCTTGAACCTCGCGGTGGCGATGAGCTCCATCGTCCGCGTGATCTTGCGGATGTTCTTTACCGACTTGCGGCGGCGATCGAGTGCCCTGGCTTTTGCCATCGTGTGTGACCTTCGGCGTGCGACGCCGTGAACCTCGGGGTGCCTACCGTGCGCCGGCCAGTTGCCGGCCCGCGCCGGCCGCCCGCTGCCGCTTGAACTCCGCGATCGCGGCCTCGAGCTGCCGTTCGCTCTCGCCGTCGAGTTCCTTCGACGACTCGATGCGGGCCCGCAGTTCGGGCACCTGATCGCGGACGAACGTCAGGAAGCCCTTCTCCCAATCGGCCACCTCATCGCGTTTCACGTCGTCGAGATGGCCGCGGGTGCCGGCGTAGATGGAGAGCACCTGGTCGACCGTCTCCATCGGGGCGTATTGCCCCTGCTTGAGGAGCTCCACCATGCGATAGCCGCGGTCGAGCCGCTGCTGCGTGGCGGCGTCGAGGTCGGTGCCGAGCTGGGCGAAGGCCTCGAGCTCGCGGAAACTCGCGAGGTCGAGACGCAGGCCGCCGGACACCTTCTTCATCGCCTTGGTCTGGGCCGCACCACCGACGCGCGAGACCGAGATGCCCGCGTTCATGGCGGGCCGCTGGCCGGCGAAGAAGAGGTCGGGCTGGAGGTAGATCTGCCCGTCGGTGATCGAGATCACGTTCGTGGGGATGTAGGCCGAAACCTCGCCCTCGAGCGTCTCGATGATCGGCAGCGACGTGAGCGACCCTCCGCCGAGTTCCTTCGAGAGCTTGGCAGACCGCTCGAGGAGGCGGCTGTGGGCGTAGAAGACGTCTCCCGGATAGGCCTCGCGTCCCGGCGGCCGCCGCATGAGGAGCGAGAGCTGGCGGTAGGCCGTGGCCTGCTTCGAGAGATCGTCGTACACGATCAGCGCGTGCTGGCCGTTGTACATGAAGTGCTCGGCCATCGCCGTGCCCGAGTAGGGGGCGATGTACTGGAGCGGTGCGGCCGTGCTCGCCCCGGAGACGATCACCGTCGTGTAGTCCATCGCGCCGTACTTGTGGAGCGTGTCGATCGCCACCGCGACCGACGAGTCCTTCTGGCCCACCGCGACGTAGAAGCACTTCACGCCGCTGTGCTTCTGATTGATGATCGCGTCGATGCCGATCGCGGTCTTGCCGGTCTTGCGGTCGCCGATGATCAGCTCCCGCTGGCCGCGGCCGATCGGCGTCATCGCGTCGACCGCCTTGATGCCGGTCTGGAGCGGTTCGCGGACCGGAGACCGCTGGGCCACGCCCGGGGCGAGCGTCTCGACGGGACGCCGCAGGTCGGTGACGATCGGCCCCTTGCCGTCGAGCGGGTTGCCCAGCGGATCGAGCACGCGACCGATCACCGCGTCGCCCACGGGCACGCTGAGAAGCCGACCGGTGCTCTTCACCTCGTCGCCCTCGGTGACCTTGAGGTAGTCGCCGAGGATGATCACGCCGACCGAGTTCTCCTCGAGGTTGAAGGCGAGGCCGGTGATGCCGCCGGGAAACTCGACCATTTCGCCCGCCATCACGCCGGAGAGGCCCCAGACGCGGGCGATGCCGTCGCCCACCTCGAGGACGCGGCCGACTTCACGGACGTCGATGCCCGACTCGTAGCGGGAGATCTCCTCGCGGAGGACGGATGCGATTTCGTCGGTCAGGTGCGCCATGAATACTCCCCGTTCTGGATGGCCTGGATGTTCCGTTGGTGGAGACGGCCGCCGAGCCGCGTGAGGCTCGTCGCGACCGACTGGTCGTAGATGGTGTCGCCGATCCGGACGACGAGGCCGCCGATGAGCGCCGGATCGACCGCGAACGTCGGCGTGAGGGGCGACTTCACCGCCCGCTCGATCTCGGCGACCACCCGCGCGCGCTCGGCGTCGTCGAGCGGCACCGCGGTGGTGAACGTCGCCTGCTTGCGGCCGTCGCGCTCGTCGGCGAGCCGCTCGGCTGCCGCGACCACCGCGCCGAGCATGCCGAGCCGGCCGTGCCTGGCGAGGACGTGGAGGGCGTTGACGCTCGTGGGCCGAAGGCGGCCCTTCGCCACCTTGTCGATGACGGCCGCCTTCTCCTCGGCCGGCACCTTCGGCGACGCGAAGACCGCGGCGGCCTGGGGCACCTTCGGCAGCACGTCACGGGCGAGGCTGCCGAGTTCCGCGAGCACCTCGCGTCGGCAGCCCGCCGCGTCGGCCGCCTCGACGACGGCCTGCGCGTAGATCTTCGCGACGCGATCGACGGCGATGTCGACGTGGCCGGCGGCGGGGTTCTGGTCGCTCATGGCGGAGGTGATGGGGGTGACGGGCGGTCAGTTGAGACTCGGAGCCTTCGCCATGCTGGCGACCGAATCGCGGACGAGGCGGGCCTGATCCTCCTGGCCAAGTTTCTCGCGGAGAAACTTTCCCGCCACCTCGACGGCGAGGTGACCGGCCTTCTCGGCGATCTGGGCGAGGGCGTCGTCCTTGGCGAGCCCGATCTCACGCGTGGCCCGGACCCGCTCCTCCTCGGCGGCCTTGCGGGCCTCGGCGACGATCGATTGCCGCGTGGCATCGGCGTCGCGGCGGGCCTCGTCGAGCATCCCCTTGACCTCCTCGGAGGCCTCGGCGAGCCGGCGCTCGTAGGAGGCGAGCATCCGCCGCGCCTCATCGTTCGCGGCCTTCGTTTCGGCGATCTGCCTGGCGATCCCCTCCTCTCGCTTCTCGAGCCCCTGCATGATCGGCTTCCAGGCGAACTTCGTCAGGAGCGCGAGGAGGCCGAGGAACACGGCGAACGACCAGACGGCCAGGTCGGTCTGGAACCAGGCGGGGCTTTCGAAATCCTTCTGGGTCACACCGCTCGGCAGGTTGTGGCCGATCTCGGTGGCATGGCCATGATCGCCATGATCATCCGCCGCGTGCGCCGCCGAAGATGCGGCGGAGGGCGCGGCGAACGGCCCGGCGGCTCCACCCACGACCATGCAGGCAAACGCCGCACAGGCGACCATTCGGATCCTGGGGGCCGGGAATCGCTGGATCGGGATCACGTGAGAACTCCACTCGACGGGTCGTGCAACTCGGACTTCGGTATCAGGCGGGCATCTCGATCGGGACGCAGCCGTGGTGTCCACGGCCGATTCCGACGGCCCCGAACGACTGGCCGCCCGGCCCGGGCGGCGGAGCGGGAACAGATCGTTCCCACCCCGGCGCCGGGACGGTTGGACGACGGCGGATCGGCTCCCGTGGAGCCCCCGCCGCACCCGCGGGCTCAGGCCTTGTTCGAGCAGATGAACAGCGCGTAGAAGGTGAAGCCCTCGATGAGGGCCGCCGCGATGATCATCGCCGTCTGGATGCTGCCGGCCACCTCGGGCTGCCGCGACATGCCCTCGTAGGCGGCCGACGCCAGCTTGCTGATGCCGTAGGCGGCACCGATGACCACGAGCCCGACACTGAAGGCGGAGGTGAGGTCGATGAGCGACCGGCCGGCCGCGACGGCCTCCTGGGCGCTCGCCATGTCGGCGCAGAGGACGGTGACCGCGACGGCGGCGATGGCGGCGAGCGTGCGGGTCGAGAACAGGGATCGGATCATCACTGGATCAAGCTCCTTGGCGAAACGAGGAACCGGGCGGACGCCCGGATGATGGTTGACGACGAACGAAAAGGATCGAGTGTGCGGGCGGGGCAAACCCTGCGGCGTGGAGCCGCGAACCATGTTCTAGGGATTTCCTCGCGTTTTTGAAGGGTGATTTCCCGGCGGCCCGGATTTCGGCGGCCGCGACGGGAACGCAGGTCAGTGCTGGTGGACGGCGGCCCCGATGAACAGCGCGGAGAGGAACGTGAAGATGTAGGCCTGAAGGAAGGCGACGAACAGTTCCAGGACGCTGAACAGCGTGCAACTCACGACGCTGATCCCCGTGACCGTCGCCCACATGCCCATGGAATAGGTGGCGGCGGCCGAGATCAGGCCCATGATGCCGAGCAGCACGAGGTGCCCGGCCACCATGTTGGCGAGGAGCCGCACCGCGAGGATGAGATGCTTGATGCACAGGCCGAGCATCTCGATCGCGAAAATCATCGGTTTGAGGAGGATCGCCAGCGGCAGCGGCAGGTCCATCGAGGGCACCTGGTTGCCGAAGAAGCCGAGGACGCCGAACTTCATCATGCCGGCGACGACGACCGTCGCGAACGTGACGCCGGCGAGGGCCAGCGTGACCGAGAACGACGCCGTGGGGGATCCCGCCCACGGCACCATGCCGAGCAGGTTGCAGCCGAGCACGAAGAAAAAGAGCGTGAGCAGGAGCGGCACGAACCGGTCGCCATCGTGGACCTCGCGATGCACCGCCACCGTCGGCCCGCCCGCCCCCGCGAGGGCCGGCGTTCCGTGGGCGTGCCCCTGCCCGTGCGAGTGATCACCGTGCCCGTCGTGGCCGTGATCATGGTGGCCGTGATCGTCGTGGCCGTGGTCGTGGCTGTCGATCGCCGGCCGGGCGATCTGGTCGCGGACGAAGAGGATCATCGCCTCGAAGAGGTTCGCGAATCCGCCCTTCGGAGCCTCGCCGCTGCCGAGCCGCCGGGCCAGCCGGGTGAAGAGGAGCAGGAGCACCCCGGCGAGCAGCACCTCGAGCACCATGTACTTCGAGATGCAGAAGCCCGACTTCTTCTCGAACAGGCTGTCGAGGGTGCCGAACGGCTGGGGAATGAGGACCTTCCCGTCCATCGCCTGGTTGAACTCGGCCACGTCGGTGATGTCGGGCCGGCCATCGCGGAGGAACTGCGGCACGTCCTCGAGCGTCCGCCAGTCCTGCCGCCACAGCGCCTTGGGCACCTCGAAAAAGTAGGCGTCCTTGAGGTGGTAGATCGGGTTGTGGGCGGACATCGGGTCTGGTTCCGTGTGCGTGCTGGAGATGCGCCGCGGGGGCGGGCTCCTCAGGAGGCCGAGAGTGTGGGGCAACCGGCCACGCGGCGTCAATTCGCCGGCTTCCGGCCGGCGTTCCGGCGGTCGGCCCGGCTCCCCATGATGTGCAGAATCACGTCGGCCGCAAGGACGACGAGGTAAAACGCCACGAGCAGCCCGTCCGCCCCCGCGGCCCGCAGGCTCGCGCCTCCCGACTGCAGCCAGCCGAGCGCCACCAGGGCGGGAAACAGCCGCACGCCGACGGTGGCCAGCGACGCGGCGACCCGCGCCGACGGACTGGTGGCCGGCAGGAGCGTTACGACGGTCGCAGCGGCCAACCCGGCGGCGCACGTGCCGGCCGCGAAGCCCACGGCCCGCATCCGTTCCGGCGCACGGTCGCCGGCGGCGAGCGCGATCAGCGTCGCCGTCGCCAGCGCGGCCGCGTTGATGGCGGCGGCGGCCAGCGGCGACCACCCGTTCGCGTTCGCTCCGCTCATCGGGGCCTCTCTGGCCGCGTGGCGAGCCGCACCAGCGACAGGATCCCCGCGGCGAATCCCACCACCAAGCCGAGCGGCCCCAAGAAGGCGGTGCCCAGGCGGGCGTCGAGCCATCCGCCGCCGACGCCGGGCAGGAACATCGTCAGGCCGATGACGGTGACGCGGGACACCCACGCCACCGCCTCGCCGATCGGGGAACCGCCGGTGTCGTGGGCCATGCCTGGAGGATATCCCGGCGCCCGGGCGGCTGTCGCGATGGGGCGGAACGGCGGCGGTTCGACCTGATCGCCGGACCGAGGCTATCGTGTCGGGGCGAGCCAGGAGTCTCCGCCCGTGTCGTCCCGCAAGCATCGCCGCCGCCGCCACCGCCACCTCGCCGACTCGATCGCCGAGGCAACGGTGCATCACGGGCACCCGACCGACCTGCGGCTGATCGCCTGCGACGGCAGCACGACCCACGAGGCGACGGTGCTCCGGGCCGAGGAACTTACGATCGCCCGCGAGAAGTGGCCGGTGATCTGGCTCGACGTCGCCGGCTTCGAGGACCTCGCGACGATCCGCATGATCGGGCAGGTGTTCCAGATCGGGGAGCTCGCGCTCGAGGACGCGATCACTCCCGACGAGCGGCCGAAGGTCGAGATCTTCGGCCACCAGGTGCTCATCGCGGTGCGGATGGCCCGCTTCGACGGCGACGCGATCGTGACCGACCCGATGGCGATCTTCCTCGGCGACCGCTACGTGATCACGTTCCACGACCGCACCGTGCCCGACGGCTTCGAGGGGGTCCGCAACCGCATCCGCCACGGCCGCACGCGGCTCGGCCACCTCGGGGCGGACCATCTCTGTGCGCTCCTCCTCGATGCCGTCATCGACAACTACTTTCCGGTGCTCGAACGGTTCGGCGACCGGCTCGAGTCGATCGAAGAGGAGGCGCTCGAGGCACCGACCCGGGAGCTCCTCGGCCAGATCCACGACGTCCGCAACGACCTCATGACGCTGCGGCGGTCACTCTGGCCGACGCGCGACGTGCTCCACGCGCTCGGCCGCGAGCCGACCGCGTTCGTGGGCGACCACGCCCGCCAGCACTTCCGCGACAGCTATGACCACACCATGGAGCTGCTCGACCTCACCGAGGGCTACCGCGAGATCGGCAGCGACCTCCGCGACATCTACCTCGCGAGCATCAACAACCGCATGAACGACGTGATGAAGGTGCTCACGGTCATCGCCACGCTGTTCATGCCGCTCACGTTCATCACGGGCTTCTACGGGATGAACTTCAACACCGACTCGCCCTGGAACATGCCGCTCCTCAACTTCCGCTACGGCGAGCTCGTGGCGATCGGGGTGATGCTGCTCACGACGTTCGCCATGGTCGTCTTCTTCTGGCGGCGAGGCTGGCTGAGGCGCTGGCACTGAATTCACGCGAAACACGAGCCTCCGGCTCGTTTTCGCTTGGCGGGCCTCCGCCCGCTCCCGAGGGCGTCGCATCCATGCGACGCGATCGTGCGGCAAGGCGGGGCGCTTGGCGGGCCTTCGCCCGCTCCCGAGGGCGTCGCATCCATGCGACGCGGTCGTGCGGCAAGGCGGGGCGCTTGGCGGGCCTCCGCCCGCTCCCGAGGGCGTCGCATCCATGCGACGCGATCGTGCGGCAAGGCGGGGCGCGTGGCGGGCCTCCGCCCGCTCCCGAGGGCGTCGCATCCATGCAACGCGATCGTGCGGCAAGGCGACGCGTGGGGGGGCTCCACGCCGGGTCAGGCCCGGCCGAGCAGAAACGACGTGCGCAGGACGCCCTTGCCCTTGACGGTCACCTCGCCGCGGTCGGCGAACAGGAACGCGTCGCCGAGGAGGGCCCGCGTGGCCGGCGAGACGTGGATGCGTGACGGCTCGCCGTGCGACTCCATGCGGCTCGCGAGGTTCACCGTGTCGCCCCACAGGTCGTACGAGAACTTCTGGCGACCGATGACGCCCGCCACGACCGGCCCCGAATGCATGCCGATCCGGAGTTCCATCGCGAGCCCGCGATCCCGCATCACGTCGCGGAAGCCCGCGAGCATGCCGAGTGCCATCGTCGCCATCACCGTCGCGTGGTCGTCGCGCCGAATCGGGACGCCCGCCACCGCCATGTAGGCGTCGCCGATGGTCTTGATCTTTTCGACCCCCAGGTCGTTGGCGAGGCGGTCGAACGTCGAGAAGATGTCGTCGAGGAGCCCCACGACGTGCCGGGGATCGACCTTCTCGGAGAACTCGGTGAACCCGCAGAGGTCGGCGAACAGGACGGTGGCGGCCGCGAAGCTCTCGGCGATCGTCGCCTCTCCGTTCTTGAGTTGCTCGGCGATCTTGTGGGGCAGGATGTTGAGCAGGAGACGTTCCGACTTCTCCCGCTCGCGCTCCAGCGCCGCGAATGCCGCGTTGCGCTCGAGCAGCCGCCGGTAGGCGTCGGAGTGGACCCTGATCCGCGCGATCAGTTCGACCTGATCCGGGAGCTTGACGAGGTAGTCGCTGGCGCCGGCCTCGAGCAACCGGGCCTTCACGACCGGTTCCTCGCGGGCCGAGAGCACGATCACCGGCACCTCGGAGGTCGCCGGATCGGCCCGGAAACGCCCCACCATGTCGAGCCCGTCGACCCCCGGCATGATGAGGTCCTGGAGGATCACGGTGGGATGGAAGCGTGCCGCCGTGTCGACGGCCGCCCCGCCGTCGCTGCAGAACTCGAACGCGATGTCGGGCTGGCCGGCGAGCAATCGGCGCACGGCCTCGCCGATCATGGCCTGATCGTCAACGAGGAGCACGCGGTGGCAAGCGGCTTCCATGGTGGGGACGAGGGCGTGGCCGCCGCCGCGTGAGGCCCGAACACCCGCAATCGAACCATCGAAGGCAGCGTCACGGGCTTGCCCGCGAAGGCCGCCGCCGCGTGAGGCCCGAACACCCGCAATCGAACCATCGAAGGCAGCGTCACGGGCTTGCCCGCGAAGGCCGCCGCCGCGTGAGGCCTAAAACTGGGGAACTAGGATTCGAACCTAGACTAACTGGTTCAGAGCCAGTCGTGCTACCGTTACACCATTCCCCATCGGGGTATCCGTCCGGAGATTACCCGCCCCCGACCGTCGCGGCAATTCGGGATCGATGCTCCGGGGGCCCGCTCGCCGCGGCCATCGGGGCGCCGCCGCCTCGAGCCCCCGCTGCTGCCATGCCAGTCCTCGAACTTCAGGTCGCCGGCCGTCGGCCCACGAGGTTCACCCTCGCGGCGGGACGGACCGTGATCGGCCGGCATCCGGGGTGCGACGTCGTCCTCGATTCGGGATCGGTCAGCCGCCAGCACGCCGCGGTCACCGTCGGTCCCGAAGGGACGGCGGTCGAGGACCTGCAGAGCCGCAACGGCACGCTCCTCAACGGCCAGTCACTCACCGGTCGCCGCCGGCTCGAGGATGGCGACGAGATCTCCATCTGCGGCCAGCGACTGGTGTTCCTCGAGTCTCCGGGCCGCCGGTCCCGCGCCGTGGAGCCGCCCGCCGACACCGGGGCCGTCGACGACGTGTTCAGCGACGGCCCCGCGGCCGGCGTCATCGTGTCCCAGCTCGACATTCCCCGCCCGGCGGCCGACGACCGCATCGGCCAGCACGCCGAGGCCAAGCTCCGGGCGCTCATCGGCCTCAATCGTGCGATCGGGGCGTCGCTCTCGCTCGACGACGTGCTGCCCCGGCTGCTCGACGGCCTCCTCGACGTCTTCCCCCAGGCGGAACGCGGGTTCGTGCTCCTCGCCGAGCCAGCGAGCGGCCGCCTCGTGCTCCGCGCGCGGCGGATCAAGCCGGGGGTCGAGGACGACCGCGGCCCGCTGCGGCTGAGCCGCTCGCTGATCGACACCGTGGCCGAGACACGGCGGGCGGTGCTTTCGGCCGATGCCGCGAGCGACAGCCGGTTCAACGCCCACCAGAGCATCGTCGACTGCCGGATCCGCTCGGTGATGTGCGTGCCGGTGGTGCGGGATGACGGCAGCCTGCTGGGGGTGGTGCAGGTCGATTCGCAGGACATACGCTCGGGCTTCGTCGAGGCCGATCTCGATGTCCTCGCCGGGGTCGCCGGCCAGGCGTCGCAGGCGATCGAGCAGGCGCTGGCGCACGACGAGCGGGTGGAGCGGGAGCAGCTCGGTCGCGACCTGCAGCTCGCGCAGCGGGTCCAGCAGGGGCTGCTCCCCTCGCGTCCGCCCGACGTGCCCGGGTACGAGATCTTCGACTACTACGAATCGGCCCGGCACGTCGGGGGCGACTTCTTCGCCTACGTGCCGCTGCCCGATGACCGCCTCGCCGTCGTCCTCGCCGACGTCTCGGGCAAGGGCGTCTCGGCGGCCCTGCTCATGGCCGCCCTCTCCGCGGACGTCCGCTACTGCCTCGCGAGCGAGCGGGATCTCGGCCGGGCCGTGTCGCGGATCAACGAGAGCTTCCTCCGCGGCGGCTGGGACGACCGCTTCGCCACGCTCGTCGTGGTCCTCCTCGATCCGTCGAACCATGCGGCCACGATCTGCAACGCGGGCCACCTTCCCGTCTTCCTTCGCGAGCCCGCTGGAGACGTGCGGGCGGTGGCGGCCGATCTGGGCGGCCTGCCGCTGGGCATGGCAGCCGACGCCGAGTTTCGCACCTGCGACGTCGAGCTCGCGGCCGGCACCACGCTCGTGCTCTGCACCGACGGCATCAGCGAGGCGCTCGACCACGCCCAGGAGTGCTACGGCTTCGAGAGGCTCGAACGCGTGCTGGCGGAGCCCGCCACCGGTGCCGTCGACATCGGCCGGCGGATCCTCGCCGACGTCGAGCGGCACGCGGGAGGGCAGTCGCAGAGCGACGACATCTGCCTCGTCTGCGTCCGCCGGGCGGCGGACCCTGCGGGGGCGGCACATCCTGCCCAGAAACCGGGGCCCGCACGCGGTGGCGCCGGGATGCAGGCCGGTCGCTGAGCCGCCGATACGAATCCATGGCCCGGGTGAGGGCGGCGGCGACGCGCCGTGGACGCGGATGACGGCGGGCATGGGGGGCGATCATGAGTTTCTTTCAGTGGGTGCGAGAGGGTGTGCGGCAGGCGGTGGTGCTGGGCCTCGCCGATGCGATCGACGACGTCGGCACGCGGAGCCGTGACGAGGACCTCGGCGCCACGCTCGCGCAGACGCTGCGGGACCGCCTCGCCGTCGCGAAAGAGCAGCCCACGGTGCTCGAATCGTCCGCCACGGCCACCACCACGGCCGGCCGGCGCCGACTCGGCCGCTCGCTCGAGGGCCTGCGGAAGACGGCCTGAGCCGCCCCTCACGCGGGCGACTCGGCGGGGATCGGCAGGTTCACCTCGATCGTGGTGCCGCGACCCGGCGCCGACATGATCTGTGCCTCGGCACCGGCCAGCCGGCTGCGCTGACGGATGCCCTCGAGGCCGAACCGCTGCTCGGGGACGGCGCCGGGATCGAATCCCCGGCCGTCGTCGCGCACGGCCACGCGGACGGCGTCGCCGGCCCGCTCGACCCGCACCCAGGCATGCCGCGCCGCGGCGTGCTTCCGCGCGTTCGACAGCGACTCCTGCACGATGCGGAAGATCGACGTCTCGAGGCGGGGCGGCAGGCGGGCCCCGGGCAGCGCGTGGATGAACTCGACGGAGGGGATTTCCGCCCGCGCGTCGACCACGAGCGACTCGATCGCGTCCACGATCCCGAGCTCGTCGAGCGCCGGTGGACGCAGGCCGCCGATCAGCCGCCGCGACTCCTCCGCGGCGGCCTGGAGCAGACGGATGCCCTCGTCGAGCTCGCCGACCCCCGGTCCGTCCTGGTGGACGTGGCGGAACGCCTCGAGGTGCATGATCGCGCCGGCGAGGTACTGGGCCAGCCCGTCGTGGATCTCGTAGGAGACGAGCTGCCGTTCGTTCTCCTGGATCTCCAGCAGGCGGCGGAGCACGCTCCGTTCCCGCGAGAGCGCCTGCTCGGTGTTCTTGAGGGGTCGAATGTTCTCGCAGCAGGCCATGACCGCCACGATCCGGCCTTCCTGCCGCAAGGGGGCGATCCGCAGGGAGAAGTAGCTGAACTCGCCGTCGAGCCGCCGGACGGTGGTTTCGATCGTGCCCAGTTCGCCGTCGTCGAGCACGCGGCGCAGCAGCGCTTCGAGGGCCCCGGACGCCTCCGGGGTCGTGAACCGCATGAAACTGTGTCCGACGACCTGGTCGAGGCTGAATCCGTCGTCGACACGATTGCACGCCCGGATGATGCCATCCCGGTCGACCACCGCGATGTATTCGCCGGAGGCCCGGCAGGCGGTCTCCCAGAGTTCGCCGGTGTCGTG
>Ga0208864_1000460_pt1 | contig 13386 bp, 16 predicted proteins | sample CryBogmetaGMA05M_FD_184542 | JGI IMG/M metagenome (GOLD analysis project Ga0208864, IMG submission 184542) | Freshwater microbial communities from Crystal Bog, Wisconsin, USA - MA0.5M (SPAdes) | ecosystem: Environmental > Aquatic > Freshwater > Lake | place: Crystal Bog, Wisconsin, USA...
AGCGTGACGCGACCGTGCGCATCAGTGGAGGCGATGAAGGGATTGGGGTATGCGTTTTCCACGCTGTCCCGCACGTCACGCACTCGTACCAGTCGTTCACCACGCACCAACCAAGAACCGTAAGACTGGGATCCGCTGTTCCACCATTGAACGTTTGGATAGCTAAAAACCTCTACCCCTGCTACTGGCTTGTCATCCTCGTCGACAGCCGTCACGTTGCAGCGAACAAGCGGCGTCATCGCCAGTTCGATGCTGCCGCCGCTGCTGGGACGAAACACCTGCGGCCGACAAGACATGCCAGAGCCCTGCCGTGGGGCGTTCTTGACCTCCTCGGGCGCCGTGCCATTTTCTGCGATGAATCCTTCGCACAGCGCGATCAACTGGAGCGGCTCATCGGCGGGCCACGTATCGATGACGAATGTGCCATCGGGGCGGATGGGCACCCACGTCATCCATTGCACGCGATCCCACATTGCTTCAGCAGGATTGAGCGACTCAGCCCGCACACGGCCAGCACGCACAGGCCTCGGCACGTTGTCGCTGAGTCTGCCGCGAACGCACACGCCTGGTCGCAACTCGACATCGAGTCTCTTTGTCTCACCGAGCGTTAGATCGAAATCGGTGATTCTGCTGAAGTGCGTGGCGTGGTCCCCATCCAGGGTGACGAGCAAGACACTGTTTGCCCCAGCGGGCATGCCTGAAAGGCTCAAGGTACCGTCGGCTGGTCTCTGCGGAGCAAAACCGGGCTGCCACGATCGGCCATCGGACCATAGCGTCAGCAGGTTCTCGTGACGAGCCACTTTGCCGTCAAGCAAGGGCCGCACCTCCGCCGTTGCCCCTATCGCGAGTTTGATCTCGTGAGCCTCCGTGGTCGTGAGTGGCACGTCCACGTGGACATCACCCGCGAGCGCGAAATCTGGATGATCCACTCGCAGCGAGACTTGGGTCGTACGTATCTGTTCATCGCGGTCTCTGAAATAAGGGTAGGCGACCGTGGTGATTCCGGTCGTATCGGTCCATGTGTCACTGGGAGAGAGGCCGCAATACTTGTCGTCCTTGAGCCAAAGACCGTGGCCTTGTGAGCTCCGTAGCGCCCACGGCGTGACCTTGGCTTTTGAGACAGGGCGGCCGTCAGCATCGACTACGCGCACCTTGAACTCAGCCACGCCCGTCAGCTTGTCTACCTCCTCATTGGCAGAACTGAGCCCCGGCGGCGTTGCCAAGCACCGATAGGTAAGGGCTGCAGCAATTGCGATCGCCATCATCGCAACGGCCGAGTGTTTTCTGCCCATGCCAAGCCCCCCTATGAGCCTCGATTTCTCGCGCTGACAATACGCTATCTGCGCTGGAGCACACCACGCAAGAGTGGGGTGCGTTACTGAGCCAACGCCCCACTGCATCTGGGGCCGTGCCGCCCCAGATCGTCTCTGCGGGCGGCCTTCTTCGTTCTCCCGTCGGCCCCTCTGGCTGCCGGGCGTGTTTCCCTGTCCCGTTTCCCCCTTTCCATGGAGATGCTCTGTCATGAGTGACCGTGACCTGATCGACGCCGTGGCCCAGAAGACCGGTGAGGACTCCCATGAGATCCGCCGCCGGGGCTTCATGCTCACCGGCCCCGATGACGCTGGCTCTGATCTGGACCCGGAGTGCCTGCTCGACGTGATGCTGGTCGACCTCCCGGAAACGGGCACGGTCGACTGGGACGCGCTCGGCTTCGGGTGCCGGGAGCCGTTCTTCACGAGCACGCTGAAGGCCCGGAAGAAGGCCAAGGCGGGCGTGAAGAAGCAGGCGGCCCGAGCGGCATGACCTGCTGACCGGCTCGAAGATTCCCAGCGACCCCAACAAGTGACGGGCGTGGAGTGTGGTGGAGGTGCCCAAGCCTCCCTGCACCCACGCCCGTCGCTTTTCCCACACGAATCCCGGGCATTTCACGGCGGCGTCGAAATCAGCGCCGCCGTGAAGCCCGCCGAAAACCACACCCAACAGGAACCAACCCCATGTTGAAACTTCATGCAGGCGTCTCCAAGAAAGTCGGCCTCCCCGGCTTCTCCAGCGCCTCGGCCTCCTGCACCATCGAGGCCGAACTCGACTCCAGCCTTCTCCAAGACCACGACGGTTTCCAGACGGTCGTGCGCCGGGCATATCAAAGTTGCGAGAAGGCCGTCGAAGACCAGATCGCCCGGCTGCTCGTCCAAGGAAATCCGACACCAATTAGCCCGGTTTGTGTTCCAGACGCCCCGGAACACCCCCAGACCACAAACGGCCCGCAGACGCGCAGCCAGAGCCCTTCTCGCGCATTCCAGCCGGTCACGCAGGAGGCCATCGAGGTCCGCACCAGCCCGGCCATCAGCGGCGCCACAGTCACGCGCATCCCGGCAGCCCAGTCCACGAACCAGCCCAGCCCCCGACCTGCTACCGCCAGTCAGGTGAAAGCCATCAGGGCCATCGCCGCTCGCCGGAAGATCGACCTCGTGGGCCTGCTCCGGGAACGCTTCGGCCTGACCACTGCGGACGAACTCGGCATCCGGCAAGCCAGCAGTCTCATCGACGAACTGAAGTCCGACGAGCCGACCACCGCGGGCACGAACGGCAACGGGGCCTACGCGGCTGGAGGTGCTCGATGATTGCCGGGGTAGGAGAAGCCCTGCTGCCGGTGCTGAAGCCCACGAAGCCTGCCAGCACCAATCCAGCCAACGAAGTCGCCAAGAAGATCACCGGCCGGGACTACGTGAGTTGGTCGGCTATCTCGACGTTCCGGACCTGCCCGCTCAAGTACAAGTTCCGGTACATCGACGGCCTGCCCGAGGAGTCTGTGTCCAGTGCCCTCGTCTTCGGCACCGGCATTCACTCGGCCGTCGAGCAGCACTACCAAGCGGCTTTGTCTGGCGAGGAGCAGCCCGACGTCGACCGGCTCATGTTCGCCTACAGGTCCGCATGGCTGCCGCACGACCCGGACACGATCCAGTTCGGCAGTTCGGAGACACGGGCCTCGCTGGATGCTCTGGCTGCCCGGATGCTCACGGCCTTCCTGAACAGCCCTTCGGCGAGCGTTCAGGGGCGGGTGTTGGGCGTCGAGGAGGAGATCAGGGGCATGCTGGTTGAGGGTGTGCCGGATTTGTATGGGAGAGTGGATCTGCTCACGGAGGACACCGACACGCTGGTGGTGACCGACATCAAGACCAGCCGTGGCAAATGGAGTCAGGAGCAGGTCGAGGACTCCGGGGAGCAACTCCTGCTGTACTCGCACTTGGCCTCGGAAATCAGCCCCGGGAAGAAGATCGCGACCCGGTTCTTGGTGCTCACGAAGACGAAGGAGCCGGTCATCGAGGAGCACACACGCGAGGTCGACCCCGTGAATGTGAAACGCACCCTCGTGGGCGTGGAGCGGGTCTGGCGGGCGATCGAGTCGGGCGTGTTCTATCCAGCGCCGTCTACAGTCGCGTGCGCGGGCTGTGGGTATCGCTCAGCCTGCCGTGTGTGGGCTGGCTGACGGGCTGGAGGAAGGAGCGGTCGGGGTTGAAAAACACCCCGGCCGCTTTTTTCTAGGTATCAGCGCGTTAGGCTCTCCGTCGAGCGGCCAGCAGGACAGAGGAACCAAGCCCAGACCGCCCATACGCCAGTGATGATCACCACGGCGCCGGGATCGTCAGGCGCTTCGTGACACCCTCGGGGCAGCCCCGCTCCCCACCGTTGCCCTAGGAATGCGGCTCGCTCTGTGCTCCGCCGGCCTTCTTGAACAGAGGGTTTGAGGTTCGGCTTCGCGAACTCAAATCCTTAGAAGGTTAGGCCATTCACGCCCGGCTACCTGCGATCACCTTCTCCACCAACTCGGCGCCCCCAACAACGTCTTCCCTGCCCTGAAAGCGGGACACCTCCATATGGCCGTCCTCGAAGACGTCGATTTCGACTCGCTCACCGACCAGCGTGAGCGTCACGAGCAATGAGTCGCTCCGATTACGCGATAGTGTGAACGGGATCTTGGCATCCTCCAATCGCAGCAACAGATCGTAGAGCGGATGCGACATGAAACTGGCCTAACGGTGGCAATCAGCGGCGGACCCACGATCCTCCACACCGCCGGATTCTATCCGCCGTCTGATCCAGCGACTGGTTCCGTCTACGGCCTCTCCGGCAATCCCTCGACCGATCCGCCATACAGGCCCACTATGGCGTCAAAACTCGTCGTGTCGGCGAGAAATCGAACCGATCCGTCAGCCATGCCGATATTCGCGCCTGCAGGGTGAAACGAATACATGCCCTCGTAGTTTGCCTCATTCACTCCGACGCCATAGAGGTTCATCACCCGGAAGAGGAAGTCGCTGGCAGACCAGCCGCGCTGTCCTGGATACGCTCCTGGGTCGCCAGTAGTTTTTCCGTTAAGCCACTTGTCCGGCTTGCCTGACCGCTCTACGAGCGCGACGGTGTGCGAGAGTCCACTGGTCACATCACCGAACCGACCTGGCTCGTAACCACCTATTTGCCCAAGCAGCGAGGCTTGCTCCTTAAAAACTGGGCGGCCCCAAGCACCATACAGCACAAACCCACTCAAGTCGGAACTTGCTGCTGTAGCGACGAGGGCACGAGGATCGATCAGGATTCCTGCTGCGGCTTCGTAGTCACTTGTTGCGACAATGCACGGTTCGGCCTCACCCGCTGGGTCATCACCAATCGGTCGAAAACCGATGCCCATGATTGAGGGGTCGCTTGGACAGACAAGCTCTGAAACTACAGTTTGTGCCACGGCGGTATTCTCGACCGCGAGAGCGCATACGTCCCATCGCACCTGGTCCCAGAGCTGGGACTGCTCTAGAAAAGGCAACAGTGCCACCCGCCAGGAATGTCTGTCAGGTTGATCCTGGGGCAGTAGCGGGTACGGCGGCGACAAGCCACCGTAAAGCGACGGCAAAGAACGCTTCGCGTCATGATGTGCGTGTGTAGCGGCCAGAGTTTGCCGAATGCGGGTTTGGCATTGCAGACGCCGCGACGACTCGCGTGCTGATTGCACTGCGGGTAACAACAGTGCGATCAGCATCGCAATGACGCCGACCGACACCAGAAGTTCGACCAGTGTCACCCCGCGTCGCAGCATTGTCGCAACCACGCTTCTACGGAACGGCCGCGATGAGCAGATCGCGATCTTGGATTCTCAACTCCGCTGGACGCTATCGCGATTATGCTCCATCGCTTGGTTCGGCACCGTCATTCTCTTCCAATAACCGTGCTTTGGTCTCTTTGACTTCATTTTGCTGCGATCTCAGCGTCACTCACCATTTGCTTGACCATCGCATCAAAGGCAGCACCCTTTACGTCTTTGCCGCGAATTACGCCTCTGTGGTCAATAAGGTAAGTTGTTGGCCAAGTGTTCACGTTCCACGCCCTGGCGATTGAACCTAACGGCCCGTCTTCGCCGCACCAGAATGACCGCCAACTGATTTGGTGCTGACTCAGCGCTTGCTGCAGCGTCGCCTTGTCCGGGTCCGCGTTCACGCCAACGATCGCAAACCGCTTGTCTTTGTAGATTTCAGCCAGTTCACGTTCGTGCGGCACAAGTTCCATGCACGGCCCGCACCAACTAGCCCAAAAACTGAGCACAACCGCCTTGCCGCGGTAATCGCTCAACTTGAAGTTCACACCATCCACGTCTTCACCGCTGATGTCAGGAGCGGTCTTGCCTACCCCGAGATTACGAATCTGGAACACAGATGATTTGGCGACTTCGGCGACCGTGAGCCCCGGCCGAAGCTCTTCGCTTGGGAACTCTTCGTCTAGAGCATGGAATAGACTTACGGCTTCGTCTTCCAGGTTGCCGACGTCAGCGCTCCGCAGGTCGGCTAGGACGTCCTTGCCATTGATTCGCTCGAACCGGGCTAAATCCTCGTCACCCGCAACCGAAAGCCGCACAGATAGGTCGGCTTTCGTTTGCAGGAACGTGGCTAGCGAGAACATCAACCTCCATTTCTGGTCTGGCGGCAAGTCTGGCGCAGCTAGTTGAGTGCGTAGCATGGGCTCAACCCACAGGCTGGCTGACTTCGCCGAGCTTCTAGCGAGTGCGATCGTTCGCGGGTGGCCTGAGTGGTGTCTCGTCAAGAGTTCAGCAGCGGCACCGGCATGCGCGGGACTGCAGAACTCAACGATCCACACTAGAGGTTCGACCGCTTCAGCATCGGCAGCATGCGGCTTCACTAGATCAAGTACGTCGGCTGCAGGTGCCGAAAAAATCGCCGCCGTCTCAACTCGGATCTGGTCCATAACACTGGCGCGGCCAGCCTCGGAGCCTGCGGTAACGATCGCCTTCATCCCTCGTTCGCGGACCGGTTTCAATTTGTCGTCAGTGTCCTTTCGAATAGCGCGAAACTGATCGATATACGCAGGCCGACTGTCGCCCGACTCCCCGCTCCGTGATACAGAACATGACAGCAATCCGAGCCATAGCGCGACAAGTGCTGTCAATGAAATGGAATGGAACACTGATGCCTCCCTGCCGTGGATGATTAACGTTGATCCTTCGTGCCCCCCAGGCTCGTCACACCGCCGGATTCTATCCGCCGTCTGATCCAGCGTGTGGTTAGGGGGCCTCGGGAGTGGCGACGACCTTCCAACGCAGTGTTGTTCCATCGAGCCTAGCACTGCCCTCCGACGAACTCGGGCCGGTCCTCCGTGAACCAGCAGTTGTACCGAGATCCTTAATCGTGAAGCCATGTCGGGAGGTTATTCCTTGTTGCACATCGGCCAGAACCCGTCCATCTAAGTACTCGATACGCTCCTGATGCCACTTGAAAAATGGGGAAATATCTGGGGTTCGCAGTTCGCCAGTTTGTGGAACCGTGTAGACGTAGTAGTCGGAAGTCACTTCAACGCCTTTGCCATTCTTGTCCTTTACGATCGTGAACTCGCCGTGATGGTCATTCGGCAACACAATCTTGATACGCCGATCAAGGTGGTCACTGCAACCTGCCGTAAGGGATACGACGAACAGCAGTACGACTCGAAACATCTGGCCACCTAACGACGAAGATCAAAGGCTCGCGGCCAAAGGATTATCCACACCGCTGGGCTTCATCGCGAGTCCATTGCATCGATTGGTTCTGCATTGCGTCCGTGTGAGGGCCAGCAGGTCTGTGACGTCTTGAACGCCGAAGGACTGCCAACGCGGACCGGAAAGCCGTGGACAAAGGGGGTGGTGAACCGGATCCTCGGGAGAGGGTAGGGACACATTTCCAAGGTTGGAAATGTGTCCGGGCTGCTGGCAGACAGCGGGCACGTTCATGTCCTTCCCAAGGTCTACGTCAGTCTGCCGACGCAAGCCCGTGAGTTACTCTGCGCTGCGTTGTTTCCGCATCAGAGAACGCCTTCAAGCCCCATCAGGGACACGAGGATTCTCTCACAAGACCTCGATCAGGATTTGGGGAGGGGGTCACCAGCGTCTTTAGCCTTCCTATCCGCGGCGTCCTCGTCAATCAATTGTCGAATCTTCGCCTTCGCCGCCGACTCAAACGCCTTAGCAGCAGGAATGGTGTCTCCCATGTCCCGCAACTGCGTCCAATAGACAAGGGACTGAGGGCGATCACCGATCGCCTCATACGAGATCCCTTTCGCCAGCAAGAGCAGGTGGCCGTTGCTCTTAGCGTAATCAAGGTTATTCGTTTCAATTCGATCGATGATTTCCAGAGCTTTCACTGGCATGTCAGATGCGTTGAGCGCGTGCACCATTTGCATCATATACGCCGGATCCAGTGAAGCCTCCGGAAACAGTTCAAACAGGCGACTCAGGTATTTCACGGCATCGGCAGGTTGCCCCCCCGTCTGCAAGGAGTTTGATAGCGTCAGCAGAGCCTCCCTCAGTGCGCCCCCGCTGTACCCAGAGTCTATGACGGCCCCAACGAGAGACTTTGCTTCTTCGACCTTCCCAAGACGTGACTTTACCATCACGACAAGGAGCTCGACTTCGGGGCTGCGGCACGCTGATGGATATTTCCTCACGTAGTCGGCATACAGACTCTCTGCCAGTTGCGGCGAGCATTCGGCTGCAACCGCTAAAGCGCGACGCACTTGCCCCGGCGTCGGAGTGCCCTCCCCCCAACTTGCACTTAGTCGCTGGGCCGCCTCCACCTGCCGGTCCTGCTTCAACAAGATCCATGCCAGCAGCAAATCATTTTCTCCGCCCCCCTCGCTCTCCAAGGCCGCTTGCGCCGCCTGATAGTTCCCTTTTTGGATCAACGCGGCGATCGGTTCCGGGGCAGGCGGTCGCTGGGAGTGCGGTCCATCATCTGCATAAAGTGCGGCCGTCAGTATGGATAAAGCGGCGCAACAACAGGCCACAAGTTGCCCGTGATTCACTCGAGGCCTCCAAATCTTAGATTCAGAACGAGCGTTCAGCGGCTCACGGCCTCGCCACCACGCATGACGATGACCGCGCGTCCATTGCATCGCGTTGTTCCGGGCCAGCGTCTATTTGGAGACCAGCCCGCCACCCCGCGACAGGATGATCCTACCAGCACTCGGGGGACGCAGGCCACAGGGGATGGATCGCTTGCCCGGGCCTGAATCATCGGGCGGCTCCCAACCGTCGAATCGAACCACCGTCGGAAGGACAGCGCCTCAACGACTCGGGTGGTTGGACATCGCATCAAGTCCTTCGAGCCCCTGCCGCTGGACTCGGCCCCGATGAGCCCACGACGTTTGGGCCAGCCGTGATCTACTTTCAACTACTTCGCGGACACGCTGGAGATGGCCCGACTGCATAACAGCCCAGCCTTCATTCATGCCGCAAGCGACAGAGAAGGCTCGGAACGACGGCGATGAGCAGATCGCGACATTGGATTCACAACTCCGCCGGACGTCATCGCGATTCTGCTCCATCGCTTGGTTCGACGTGTTCCGAAGTTGCTAAGAGTCGTGCCTCCCGACGATCCACCGGCAGCCCAACGGGTTTCCGCTCAGCGGGACGACAAGGCCTGACACGTGGCTGGTTGAATCGCCCCACCTGCCGACCTGCGCAGGATCAGCACGCCTACACCAAGCGGTAGCAGGATCTGGCCCAATCGGGTCGGGTTCGCTAGCGACTTCCAGAATAGAGACTTCCAGTATCTAGCGCTGCCGTATAGCGGAATAGAAAAATGGATTTGGTCTTTTCCGGGCGTGTCCGAAAACGTGGCCGTCGTCGTCACAACCGCCGTCGCCATCGCTACCAGGAAGCAGGCGACAAGCCCCCACCGCCAGCGATGAGCCGTCTTTTTCGCGAGTCGCCCGAATATCGCCGCAAAGGTCGTCGCTGGTGCCACCACCAGGATGACGAGGAGCACATTGACGCCAAACACCCGCAGAGGCGTGATTCCCCGAACCGGTCCTTCGCCCGAATAGACCCATTCACAGGTGTAACAGACGAGCCGCGCCGCCTGGAAAGCTGCCAACCAACCTAGCAACAGTGCCGGTAACGGCAACAACACGAAAGTGCAGAACGCCGCCAACCACGACCGTGACAGTAGCGTCTTACGCCGCCGGAACTCCTGGGCCGCCGTCTCGGCGATATCGGCGGGACTTCCTAACCGCACGGCGATGCTCTTTTGCATGCTCATTTGCTCCTCCGTGAGATCAAAGGGGGAATCAATACTCGCCGTGTCCTGAACCGCGGACGGACCACCCGAAGACCGCGAATCCATTTCGTCAGCGAGATGATCGGACAATTCCGCCACGAGCCGCGCGACTTCCTGTCGCGGTAGCCTGCGTTGGATTAACTCCCGTTCCAGGGCTTCAAGCCACAGCCGGCCCCGCATCAGTAACTCCTTGTAGGGCCCCTTGGATTGCACCGGCGACTCGACGCCAGAGGGCGACTGACTCTTTCAGACGACGCACCCCCCCGGGAGTGATGCGATACACGACCCGATTACGACCCCCAACGGTCTCCCGGCGGCTGGCCAGTAGCCCGTCGGCTTGCAGGCGATGAAGGATCGGATAGATGCACCCTTCGCCGAATTCCAGAGTCTCGTTCGTCGCCAGTCGGATCGCCTGCACGAGTTCGTAGCCATACATGGCCCGGCCCGAGAGCAGGTGCAGTATCAACAGCTCGGGAACGCCATTAAGGAAGTCGGGATTGGTACGCTTGCGTGTCATGGTGGGCTTGTACCTCGAACCTTGAGGCATTGCAAGAGGAGCTGTTTAGGGCGATTTGTCCTCTGTCTATGGGGCTAATCCGAAACCAAATCCAGATATTGTTTGGTTCGGCGAACGGCAAAGCTGATCAGCGGCTCGCGACCAAGGGGCCAGCCACTTCGCTGGATTCTATCGCGAGTCCGCTGCATCGGTTGGTTCGCCAATCCTACCGCAATTGCCGTGACTATCCGCAGGGGTGAGACAGCTCCACAACAGGGGCTAGAGGAAATAGGTTAAGGCGAGTCTTGTTCCCGCTCGTCGCTCTCGGTGGTCTCATTCTGGGACGGTGGGGTACTCCTTGCGAAGGTCAATCCACGTAGGGCGATCAGGTGGAAGCGTTCGCTGAAGAACCAGTGCGGCTCGGACTCTTGTGCCGGAGGCCGCTCGCGAAGCAATAGACCTAGTTCAAACGCGACGGTTTCCTCGCCCAAGGTAATACACAACACGAGTTCCTCGTCGGGTCGCAGGTCCGTCCAGGCTTCGGAAACTGGTCGGTCCCACGGAGTGCATGTCACGGCCCTGACGTCACATTTTCCGTCCGCTCGGTACTCCCGCAGTGCATAGGTGGGGCTTGCTCGCTCTCCGTTGATGAGGATTGATCTTCTCGTGACGTTGCTCGCAAACACGTAGACGGCGAGAGCGTCGTCGGATTCGGGCTGCTCCACTTTGCCCAGCGACGAACTCTGGCACAAATACCGCAGAGGGCCACCAACTACAGGTTGCTCCTTGACGCGCAGAATCCAGTGTCTCGCCCCAAGTCCGCCGATCGCACACAGTAGGGCCAGAGTGGCCAATAACGCCCACCGTGTATGGGGCCGCTCGGGGAAACGCTTCATGGGTTCACTTGCCGGGGTGAGGCAATCGGGGGCGGCTGTGGTGATGCACGATCCACAGCGCTGCCACGCCTACCGGCAAGGCTGATCAGCGGCGGACCACGGACTCTGCGTCACCGCTGGACTCTATCCGCCGTCTGATCCAGCGTGTGATTCGACCTCTTCCTGACTCGACCGATCATAACAATCATCTTCTTGTGCATCTTTTGACCAGCATCGAAACCCGCCCCGAGCAACTGAGAGACTGAAGAGCCGTCCAGAAATGATTCGTGAACCGTCAGTCGTGGCGCCTGACTGCCCCAACTCAGAGGCACCCGTCGGGCCTATTTCCTGGCAGCAATGTTCCTCAGGGCAAGCCACGCAAGTAGAAGGCCAACGACTGCGACGGTCGCCGCGATGAGCCACATGCGGCTGCCTCTGGTAGGCCTCGAAGCCGGAGCGCCCGTCGGCAAAATCGCTGTGTCTTGTGCTAGTGCGTCGACGTCAACGACCTCGCGCGCTGAACTGCGGTCGAGGATAAACCGTGCATTATCAATGGGCTGATTGATCTTTATAGACGCCCGCTCCATGCTGTAATTGAAGGATAGCGGCTCGGAAACGCCCGCGACCTTTGCTTGCGAGTAGACCGCTGTTACTGGAAAAAACAGTTGCTTCTCAGACGGTCCGGAAAAGCTCTCATACTGAGCATTTGTGTCGGAATAAATCTCATGCGTATCGCAAGCTCGAAAGATCACCCTGACAGGCATGTGGCCGAACTGACTTGCGAAATCCACCACAAACTCGCAGTCGGGCGAACTCCGTCTTCGTCCAGGAAATGTCAGTGTCACCATCCCGTCCTTGGTTGCGTTTCTATCGTCGATGTAAGTTGCGTCAGAGAATCGCGATTTCCATAGTGTAATGTCGAAAACCTTGCTCCAGTCGGCGTTTGTGCCGTGAGGACGAGCGTCGAATAACCAGGCAAAGAGCATGTGCTGAGGAGGTTCGAATCCGAACTCGGTTTCTCCGAATCTCGCCAAACTATTCACCGTCAAAATGCCGTGATCGCGGTCGAGGCGTTGGAACAACTCTCCATTAAATGCTGCGCTGATGTTTGATGGATTGTCGCCCATACCCCGCTCATCAACACGAATCTTGCCGCCCACTTCCGCGTAGGTGTAGTGGACCACGGTGCCATCGCACCACGGCCCGCCGCATGTGAGAGTACATCCATATTCGATAGAGGCGATCGAACATGCCGACGTCTTGCAGTCCTCGAAAACCTTGCGCAATGCATCGTCGCAACGGCCTGCTGCTGGTACGGATAAAATCAGCATTGTCGCGACGAGAAAGTTGCGAGACAGCGTGAATTGATGACTGATGTTCGCTGTAGCGCGCCTCGCTTGGAATGCCGATGCCCGCGAGTCCTTTGCATCGGGTGGTTTGAAACTCTTCATCGCTCAACTAACCGGTGTGCAGTGGCCTTTCCAAATATCGACACCAGCACCGGCAGGAGCACGATCAGCGCGAAGCCCCAGACCATGGCGATGCACCCGGCATAGCACCGCCAGCCTCCGCCGAACGGGGGCATGAGCGACTGATTCATCGCCCAGCCAACGATCACCCCCAAACCGGTCACCGCAGCCAAAGCCAGAGCGCCCGCGACGATACCGGCATGGCGACTCATGGCAGCACCAATAGATGTCGCGAACGTTCCCGATCAAAGGCTCGTGGCCCACAGGCCAACTACACCACTGGACGATGCCCGCGAGACCTTTGCATCGGGTGGTTATCAGTCGCTCGGGGGCAGGAGGACGCTTCCGGTGTCCAAGTCGACGCCTTCCCAGCGTTCGCTGTCAGCGCCAATTAAATACAGATGGCGTCCATCTTCGACCCGTACCGACGATCCTGACGCGACCGGTTGTGCGCCAGGAGTTTTTAGCTTGAGCTTCACCCAACCTTTCATCCGGGAACCAAACACGTAGATCGTGTCTTTTGTCTGAATCACAGCCATTTCGTTCGTAAGAAGCGGAGCGGCGTCGGTGGGTAGTTTTGCGTCTAGGGGCAGATGGGCCCAACGTCCTGTGACCGGCGAAAACGCATGGATGGATTTGCCGTCGCTAGGAATGACCATGCTTACGTCACCACTGTGGAAGGACTGGCCAAAGACAGTCTTCGGTTGTTCATCCCCACGCGCCAGTTGAGAAATGCAGCACACAATCGCAAGAAAAGCGTATCGCATCGGCGTACTCCCCTTCGTTGAAAAGATGGCGTTCATTCGGATAACGACTGAGCTGATCAGCGGCGGACAACGGACTCTGCGTCACCGCTGGATTCTATCCGCCGTCTGATCCAGCGACTTGTTATGCACATCCGGTTGCGATTCAAAGGTTGCCAAAGCCAAAGCTCTGGTGGTTGTTTGTTTTGATTG
>Ga0208864_1000463_pt1 | contig 13369 bp, 7 predicted proteins | sample CryBogmetaGMA05M_FD_184542 | JGI IMG/M metagenome (GOLD analysis project Ga0208864, IMG submission 184542) | Freshwater microbial communities from Crystal Bog, Wisconsin, USA - MA0.5M (SPAdes) | ecosystem: Environmental > Aquatic > Freshwater > Lake | place: Crystal Bog, Wisconsin, USA...
GGCGGCGAGTTCCGCCTCGCTGAAGAATTCGATGCGGCCGGAGCCCTGCTCCTCGGCGCGGTGGACCGTGATCCCTGGCACCACGAGCGCCGCCGGCAGCGACCAGGAACGGTCGCGGAGTTTTGCCACGCCCCCGCGCCAGGCGGCCACGATCGAATCGGCCCGCCGGCCCGCGATCGCCGCCGCCCCTTCGCCACCGATCGTGGCCCCGGGGTGCATGACGAGTTCATCGCAGGCCAAGGCCACCAGCGCCGCGTCACCCCGCGCCTCCTGCGGCACGTAGGCCACCGTCTTCACGCTCGTCGGATCGAGGCCGGAGAGCCAGTTGGCGAGCACCAGGCTCTGCTCGGGGGCGCCGCCCGCGCTCTCGATTCGCAGCCAGATGAAGTTCGAGCCGTCGGCAATCGCCCGCTCGATGCGGGCCTGCAGCCGCGCCACCGCCTCGGGGCCCACGGCGCCGGTGAGCGAGACGATCGCCGGCCGCCAGCCGCCGTCGAGCGCCGGATCGGCGGCCAGGTCGCGCTCCGCAACACCGATCCCGCGGGCGAGTTCGGCGGGCGAGCGGGCCAGCACCCGCACAAACCCAAGTTCACGGCCACGGCGGCCGTCGAAGGCGAGGGGCGAGGGCTGGAGTGGTTCGACGTCGATGACCGCAGCCCGCTTGCGGAGGTCGTCGAGTTCGTCCTCGCCGACGAACTGCTCGCCGTCATCGGTCGAGGCACGGACCACGCGGGCGGCCGAATCGGCAAACGCCTCGGCCACCGCAGGCGGTATCGTCCGCCGCCGCGCGGCCGTCAGTCGATACGCGGTTTTCACCGCCTCGTCGGGCCGGTCACTGGCGCCGGTTGCGGGGCCGAGCACCGCCTCGGCGGGCATCGCGATCTCGTCGCACGCCAGCGCCACGAGCACCGCATGGCCCGTCGCGCCCTCAGGCAACCACGCGACCGTCTTCACGCCGGCGAGCCGGTCGTCTGCGAGGAAGCGGGCGAGTTCAAGCGCGCGGCCAAAGTCGCTGCCCCCCGCGGCCTCGCCATCGACCGCGTCAAACCGCAGCACGAGCGTGCCCCGCTCCGGTGCCGCGTCGCGCAACTGTCCGAGGCTGCGGAGCACGGCAGCCTCGACCTGCGTGTCGCGGGTGCCGGTGAGTGGCAGCCGGACCGGCACCATGACGGTGCCCGCCACCGCCGGTGCGGCCAGCGAGCAGGCTGTGAGCCAGGCGGCGACTGCAACGCGGCGGACGAGAGCAAAACCGAGCCGCATGAAGACGCTCCGGCCGGATGGAAAACCAGTCGAATTCTAGGTTCCGCGTGAGGGGAGTCAAAAACATGGTACGTCCCCCCTTATACTTTCGCTCTATGGCCGACCCAGCAGCATCACGCTCCCGCGACCTGATCGACCTCGTCGCAGCCCGCGCCCTGAAGCGGGGCACCTTCACGCTCGCGTCGGGCCGGGTGGCGAGTTTCTATCTCGACGCCAAGCAGGTGGTGCTCGATGCCCACGGGGCGATGCTCGTCGGCCGGGCGATCCTCGACCGACTCGAGGCGGCCGGGCCGCTGCCGCATGCCGTCGGCGGTATGTCGATCGGCGCCGATCCCGTGACTGGCGCCGTGGTCACCATGGCCGGCGTGGCAGGCCTGCCGCTCAAGGGCTTCATGGTTCGCAAGGAGGCCAAGGGCCACGGCCTCCAGAAATACATCGAAGGCCCGGTCGAACCTGGCCAGCGGGTGGTCATCGTCGAAGACGTCGTCACGACCGGCGGCTCGTCGCTTCTGGCGATCGACCGGGCGCAGGAGTTCGGCCTCGTGGTGGAACGGCTCGTGGCGGTGATCGACCGGCTCGCTGGGGGCCGCGAGGCGCTCGCCGCCCGCGGGATCCCGCTGGAAGCGCTCGTCACGATCCGGGATCTGGGCATTGAGCCCGACGCGACGTAGGGCGGGAAAAAAGTGACAGCCCCTGCTTGCCCCGGCTCGGTCCGGGGTCATAGGCTTCCGTGGGCCACTCCTCGGGTGTCGGCCTGGTCTGTCCGCGAGGGTTTCCGCATGCGGCCATTGGCACTCGCGAGAGCGTTCGTCGTGGCCTCGTGCCTCCTGGCATCGGCGGGCCACCGTGCGTGCGCGGATGCGGGCGACACGGCGACCATCGCGGACCTCATCGGCCAGCTCGGCGACGACGAGTATGCGGTTCGTGAGGTGGCCGCGGGCAAACTCGCCGCGATCGGCGCCGATGCCGCCGACGCACTCCTCGCCGCCGCGGAATCGAGCGACGATCTCGAAGTGGCGCTCAAGGCTCGCTGGCTCGTCGAAACGCTGCCCATCGCCTCGGCCACCGATCCGCCAGCGGTGACGAGCATGCTCGACCGCTACAGCCGCGGCGACTTCGACACCCGCGTCAACCTGATGCACCGGCTTCTGAGGCTCGACGACGACGCGGGAATCGAACCGCTGGCGCGGATCGTGCGGCTGGAGCGAACGACCGCAGGCTCCCGGATTGCCGCGGCACTCCTTGCCCGCGAGTGGCATCCCGACGATCCAGTCTGGACAGAAATCGCCCCCCGGATCGCCTCGGGCATCGGCCCGAGCGGCCGCCCAACGGCGCGACTGGTGCGGGCCCTGATCGACTGCTCGGCCGCGCCGTCCGCCGCCGCGGTCGACGAGGCGATCGCGGCAGTGCGGCTTCTGGAGCGGTCCGGCGAAGGGGCGGCCCGCATCCCGGCAGGCGACGACGGTGACGGCACGCTCGGCGACGCCAAGACAACCCGCATCTTCCGCCGCGTGCTGGCGGAACTGCTCGCCGCCGCGGGCCGCCACGACGCTGCGGTCGCCGAGGCGGCGAGGCTCTTCGACGCCTGCCACGGATCCGCTGCGGAAGACGACCTGCTCGCCAACGAACTCGCCTGGCTGTCGGATCACGGCGTGCCGCAGGCGGCGAGTCTGCTGGCGGAGCGAGTCGCGCCTGGCGGCGACTCGTTCGCTCCGCTGGTGGCGTATGCCGCGGCGGTGGCGCACCGGCGGATGGGCGACGAGGCGGTTGCCGTTGATCTGGCCGACCAGGCGGCGGCCGCTCTCGGCGACGGTGGCGAACTCAGCCGGCGGCTGCAGGCCGCGATGCTGCTGGCCCGCTGGGGCGCGCCCGATTGGTCGCTGCGGGAGTATCGCGCGGTCGTGGACGACCCGACGTCACCCCTCGGTGAGCTCGCGCTGGCGGGTGTCATCGGGGCCGAGTTCCTCCACGACCACGGTCGCGACGGAGAGGCCGCGGCAATGCTCCGCGTGGTGCTCGATGGCCGCGGCGGCGACGACATCAACCAGATTCTGATGCGACTGGAGCGCGACCCACGAGCGATACGGTCGCGAATGCTCTACTTCGTGGCCTGCGATGCGGCGAGCCACGGCGATCGGGCGGCCTATCGCAGCCGACTCGAGGAATCGCTCGCCGCCCATCCCAAGGATGTCGATTCCCTGATTGCCTGGTATCGGCTGGGCGACGACGATCCCGTGCTGCGGGTCGATGCGGCAGCGCGGGTGACGAAGGCGCTCGAGCAACTCGACGAGGAGATTCAGGCGGTCCCCGACGACCCCAACGGCTACAACGAATACGCCTGGCTCGTGGCCAACACCGAGGGCGACGTCGGCAAGGCGCTACGATATTCGAAGCGGTCGCTGGAGATCTCCTTCGATAGCCCGAGCTACCTCGACACGATGGCCCACTGCCGAGTTGCGGCCGGCGATGCGGCCGGCGCGGAGCGGACGCAACTCCTCGCGGTCCGGCAGGAGCCGCACAACGTCACGATCCGCCGTAACCTCGAACACTTCCGTGCCGCCTTGAACACACGCCCCCAGTAGCACAGGTTTCCAACCTGTGCCAAGTTCCGAGCAGGTTACCAACCTGCTCTACGTTCCGCCGCACAGTTCCCCAGTAGCACAGGTTGTCAACCTGTGCCAACTTCCGAGCAGGTTGAAAACCTGCTCTCCGTTCCCATGCACACCCATCACGTTAACGTCCGCGACTCGCGACTGGCCGTCCACACAGCCGGCAGCGGGCTCCCCGTGGTGCTCCTCCACGCTTTCCCCCTCGACCACGGCATGTGGACGCGGCAGTCGCCGCTCGCGGATTCCGTCCGACTGATCGCACCCGACCTGCGGGGGTTCGGGGCAAGCGGCTCGGTCCCGGGCAGCATTGCCGAGTTTGCCGACGACGTGGCTGCGGTGCTCGACGCGCTTCACGTGGAGCGGCCGGCGGTGATCTGCGGTGTGTCGATGGGGGGCTATGTGGCGCAGCATGTGGTAGCGCGGTATGCCGACCGCGTAGCAAGCCTCGTCCTCGTCGACACGAAGCTCGAGGCCGACACGCCCGAGGCCCGTTCGGCTCGCGTTGATCTCGCCGGCAAGGTGGGCCGGCTTGGCCAGTCGATCCTGGCCGACGCGATGATCCCGCGGCTGTTGGCGGCGGCGCGAAGCGACGCCGATGCCGCGGCCCTCGCCTGCCACGCAGAAAATGATGCCCTGCTGCGGTCGATGATTGAGCGGCAGCGGGTGCCCACGATCCAGGGGGCGCTGGCGGCGCTCGGTGATCGGCCCGACATGACGGAGGCCATGCGGCACGTCCGCGTGCCGACGCTGCTCGTGGTGGGTGCCGAGGATCAGATCACGCCCCCGGCGTGCCTGGAAGCCGCCGAGCAAGTCATTCCGAATGCCAAGCTCTTGATCGTGCCGGCCGCGGGCCACCTCGTGCCGCTGGAGGCGCCGGAGATCTTCAATCGGGCGCTGCTTGAGTTTCTCGCGGAAGCGATCCGTGGCTGATAGGGATCACGTATGATCCTCGCGCTCGAGTGAGTGGCGAGTGAAAGCCGACCGGCCGTGAGGCCGCGGGCAAACCACGCTGGCCTTGGCGTCTGTTAGTGATTCACCCCACGCCTCACGGCGTTGGGCTTGAACAAACGGCTGCACACGGCTCTGAGAACCCTTATGAGCGGCCTTGATGGTTGATCGGGTATCCTAAGGGTGCCATGACAATGCTCCCTTCTCGCTCGCCTACCCTAGACGACGCTGCCGATCTGCTGTTTCGCGAGCAGTGTCGTCGTCAACTGCAGCGGACAGTCGAAACCCGTATGAAGTACGGCTTCTGCCGCGTCTCGAGGCCTGGGCTCGACAAGCCAACCTCGCGGGTGTTTCCGAGCACCCAGGCCTACCGCGAGTGGTGCGTGGCCAACCTCCCTGCCTACCTCGGCTATCAGCCCGCCCCCCCGGAATGAACGATCGGTCGCCGTTCAACCCGCTGCAGGCGCAGGAAGTCGCCGAGGCGTTCGCCGCGGCGGGAGTCGATTATCTGTTCATTGGAAAGGGCGGCGCGATCCTCCTGGGTTTTCCAGGTACGACTCAGGACGTAACCGTGTTTCCCGCAAAGGATGCAGACAATGGCCGCCGCATCGTCGACGCTGTCCGCCAACTCGGCTTCGCGATCGACGACACGGTCGAACGCGACATCGTCACCGGTAAAGACTTCATTCAGCTGACTGACGGTCCATTTGACCTCGACATCGTCTTCGCACCTGATGGAATCGAAAACTACGTTGAGGCGAAGCGTCGATCGGTCACCGAGGGAATCTTTCCCGTGGCCAACATCCGCGACATCATCGCAAGCAAGAAGGCGAGCAATCGGATGAAGGATCGGATGGATCTGTATCTTCTGGACCTTTTCCGTATCGAGTACGAGTCACGCCGCTGAACGGCACAACGAGAAAGGTCAGTTCTTCTCAGCCGCCGCTGGTCCCTCTTCGTGCGCAGGCTCCGGAGGCTGCTCCACCGGCCGCGGGTCGACGCGGTCGCCCCGCGGACCGCCCTCGGATCGCATCCCTTCGCCTCGCGACCCGAACTCGCCCCGCGGCCGTCCATCACCGCGCGGGCCCTGGGGCCCGCCTTCGCCGCGCGGGCCCTGCCAGCGCGGCCGACCGTCGCCCGGGATCCCTCCGGGCCCCGGCACCCGCGGCGGCAGCGGGCCACCTTCGATCCCTGGCGGAAGGCCCCGCCGCTCACCCATCCATTCGCGAAACCGCGATCGCCGTTCGAGCCATTCGAGCCGGCTCTCAGGATCGAGCTGCACGATGTTCTTCCGATCCGGTGGATCGCTTGCCGCAATGATCAAATGCCAGAGCCGGGCGGCGGCTCGAAGTTCGTCGCGCTTCGGATCGGCCAGCGCCGACGCCACCGTGGCGAGGTCTCGCCGCTCCGTCGTCGTCAGTTCCTGAAACACCGCGGCCGACCGCTCGATCGAGTCCCGCTCATCGCCAGCCATCGTGGCGATCGTCGCTCGCCGCTCATCGATCAGCGGCCGAGCGACATTTCCCCAGGCATGATCTGCCTCGAGATCGGCGACGGCAGCATCGAACTCGCGTCCCTCGTCCCGCAGCATCTCGGGCGGCATGCGGAGCGGCTGCTGGTTGCGGCGGGCTGAAAGCGACTGCAGAAACTTCACGCTCCCGGCCTCCTGGAGAAGCGACAGATGCCGGACGAGTGGCAGGGATTCGAGGATCCGGAGATCGGGGTCGGGCACGGTGACGCGGCCGACCACGATCCCCGCGATGAGGCTTCCCGCCACGGCAACGGCGGGAAGGAGCCAGCCCCGCCACGACGTCGACTGGCCGCGACCCATGCGGAGTGTGGCCCGCGGTGCCGACCGCCCCATCGTGACAGCGGCCATGTCGATCGTCGTTGCGGCCATGTCGACCGAGGCGCTCGCCCGCGGCAGGGCGTCGAGCGCGCCCCAGATCTCCCCGAGATCGTTCGCTGGCACGCTGCCTTGCGAAGCGTCGCCGGGGCGGCCATTCGGGCCTGTGGCATGACCGTCGTTCATGACGGGTCTCCCTGAAGATACGGCTCGAGCGCGGTGCGGAGCTGATCGCGAGCCCGAAAGAGAAGCGACTTCACCGCCGGCACGGTGAGCCCCATCGCGGCGGCGATCTCCTCGTAGGAACACTCCTCGAACTTCGCCAGGAGCACCGCCATCCGCTGCCGCTCATTGAGACCGGCGACGGCGTCGCGAACCACCGCCTGCAGCTCCGTCCGGTCAGCGCGCCGGGTCGGCAGGAAGCTGCTGGCGGCGACGGCGAGTTGGTCGAGGCCAATCGCCGACGACGATGCCGACGTGTTCGCCGGCACGCCCCGTTCGAGCCTCCGGTAGGCCCGCTGGCGGAGGTCGCTCGCCACGTTGTTGGCGATGGTGTGGATCCAGGTAGTGAACTTCGCCGTCGGCTGATACGTGGCCCGCGCCCGATAGACGCGCAGAAAGACTTCCTGCGCGAGATCCTCGGCGGTGGAGTGGTCGCCGGTGTGATGCAGGAAGAGGGTGACAAGCCGGTCCTGCCAGGCGACAACGAGATCGGCGAAGGCATCAGCGTCGCCATCGCGCACGCGGAGCATGAGCTCCGTGGAGGGATCGCGCACCGGTTGCGGCATCACCGTCGAATCCGTGGCCATGCCCAGATTATGCCGTCCGGAACGCCGTGGCGCAGGCAACGGACATCAGAAAGCCCCGAGCGGCAGCGAGGGGATTCACGTTGGAGGCTACGCAGAGCCAATCCCCTCGCTTGCGCTCGGGGCTTCCTGGATCGACCCAAGCGCCTCGGCAAGGCCCGGATGGCCGCGTGCGGCCTCAAGGCTGAAATGGCCATGGATGGCATTTCAGCCGTGTAATGGAGCGGAGGAGGATCGAACTCCCAACCTCGGCATTGCGAACGCCGCGCTCTCCCAGTTGAGCTACCGCCCCGAACCGGGGACGACCTTCCAGCCGTTTTTCCCGCGGGAAACTCGATCGTACGGCACTCGGCAGGGGCTGTCCAGCGCTACAATACCGCGGCCGATCCAGCACGCCCCTCGCGCCGCCAGCCGCCCATGCATGTCCCACCGATCGTTGTCCGCGGTGCCCGCGAACACAACCTCCGCGACGTCACAGTCGGTCTGCCTCGCGGCCGGCTCGTCTGCCTCTCGGGCGTGAGCGGATCGGGCAAATCGAGCCTCGCCTTCGACACGCTCTACGCCGAGGGGCAGCGGCGCTATGTGGAGAGTCTCTCGACGTTCGCGCGGCAGTTCCTCGGCCAGTTGCCCCGGCCAGACGTCGACAGCGTGACCGGACTCTCGCCATCGATCTCGATCGCGCAGAAGTCGGCGGGCACGAACCCACGATCCACCGTCGCCACGATGACGGAGATCCACGACTTCCTCCGCGTACTCTACGCGCGGGTCGGCACAGCCCACTGCCCCGAGTGCGACGCCGTGCTGGAGGCGCAGCCTCGCGACCAGATCGTGGAACGGATCATCGCGGCTCGTGAGGGACAGCGGGTGATGCTGCTCGCGCCGCTTGTCCGCGACGGAAAGGGCGAGCACCGGGATCTGTTTACCGATCTCGTCCGCCAGGGTTTCACGCGGGCCCGCGTGGATGGCACCATCTGCCGCGTCGAGGATCCGCCGCCGCTCGAGAAGCAGCTCAAGCACACGATCGACGTGGTGGTCGATCGGCTCGTGCCCGGCGACGCCACACGAAGCCGGATCGCGGAGGCGGTGGAACTTGCCCTCAAGACCTCCGGCGGCCAGGTGATCGTTGCGAGTGAAAATAGGGACGGGAGCGATTTTCCGGCCTCCGAAGGCGGCACGGTCCCGACCGGCAGCGCTGGTCGGGGTGCTTCGCAAAAATCGCTCCCGTCCCCATTTCCCGACCTGGTCCTCTCCAGTAAATACGCCTGCACCGCCTGCGGTGTGAGTTACTCAACGCCCGAGCCACAGCTCTTCAGCTTCAACAGCCCGCAGGGCGCCTGCCCGACCTGCGAGGGCCTCGGCGACATCTACGGCATCGACCCCGCCAAGCTCGTCACCGAGCCCGACAAAACGCTCCGCAAGGGGGCGATCGGCGTGCTGGGCACATTCCGCGACATGCCGCGGTGGCTGCGACGGCTGTTGACCGGCGTGGCGGCCCACGTGGAGGCGAAGAAAAAGCTCGACCCCGGCACGCTCCTCGACACGCCGTGGAAGGACCTCACGGCCGCCCAGAAAAAACTCTGGCTGAGCGGCACGGGCCTCGAAGAAATCAAGCTCTCGTGGAAGCGCGGGCGGGCGGAGCGCGGGGCGAAGACGAAGTTCGAGGGGCTCTGCGGCCTGCTTGCCAACCGCTGGCGGACCGCCAAGAGCGGGATCATTCGCCGGATGCTCGAGAAGCTCATGAGCGTCACCCCATGCCACGACTGCCAGGGCAAGCGGCTCTCTTCCCAGGCCCGCGCCGTGCGAATCACGACGGCGTCGAAGGCGTGGCTCACCAAGGCGAAGAAGGATCCCGACGGCCATCGAGCCCAACTCTCGCTCGACGCGCTCTGTGCCCTACCGATCGCCGATGCCCGCGAGTTTCTCACGGCGCTCGTCCTCGACGCCACGCAGAAGCTGATCGCCGTTGAACTGATGAAGGAGATCTCCAGCCGGCTTTCGTTCCTCGACCAGGTGGGCCTCGGCTACCTCGCACTCGACCGGAAGGCCCCCACGCTCTCGGGCGGCGAGAGCCAGCGGATCCGGCTCGCAGCCCAGATCGGCTCGGGGCTCTCGGGCGTGCTTTACGTGCTCGACGAGCCGTCGATCGGCCTGCACCCCCGCGACAATGTGAAGTTGCTCGGCGCCCTGGAGGCCCTGCGCGACAAGGGCAACACAGTCGTCGTGGTCGAGCACGACGAAGACACGATCCGGGCCGCCGACTGGGTAGTCGACTTCGGTCCCGGCCCAGGTAAGCGGGGCGGCGAGGTGGTGGCGGCCGGCACGCCCGACGACATCGCGAAGAGCGAGCGAAGCGTGACCGGGGCCTTTCTCTCCGGCCGCGATGCGATCCACCTGCCGGCTGAGCGGCGCAAGCCCGGTGATAAGACACTGCGGCTCGAAGGCGTGCGGCACAACAACCTCAAGGGCATCGACGTCGAGATCCCGCTGGGGCTCTTGGTCTGCGTGACCGGCGTGTCGGGAAGTGGAAAGAGTTCGCTCGTCGGCGACGTGCTGGAGCCGGAACTGCGTCGGCTTCTCGGCAGCGAGGTGGCGACGCCCGGCGACTTTGACGCGATCAAGGGGGCCGACGCCCTCGACAAGGTGATCGTGATCGACCAGTCGCCGATCGGCCGCACGCCGCGGAGCAATCCGGCGACCTACGTGAAGGTCTGGGACGACATCCGCAACCTCTTCACGATGCTCCCCGAGGCCAAGAAGCGAGGCTGGAAAGCAGGGCGGTTCAGTTTCAACGTGTCGGGCGGCCGCTGCGAGTCCTGCGAGGGCAACGGGTCGGTCCGCCTCGACATGGATTTTCTGGCGGACGTGTGGGTAACGTGCGACGTCTGCGGCGGAGCCCGGTTCGCGAAAGACACGCTGGAAGTCCGCTGGAAGGGCAAGAGCGTCGCGGATCTTCTGAATATGGAGGTCGGCGAGGCGCTGGAACTCTTTCAAGACGCCCCCGACATCGCCCGGAAACTGCAGACGCTCTGCGACGTGGGGCTCGATTACCTGCATCTCGGCCAGCCGTCGCCCACGCTCTCGGGCGGCGAGGCCCAGCGAGTCAAGCTGTCGCGTGAGTTGGCAAAACGCTCGACAGGAAAAACGCTCTACGTACTCGACGAGCCGACGACAGGCCTCCACATGGCCGACGTGCGGCAGCTGCTCACAGTGCTCGAGCGGCTGGTGGAGGCGGGTAACACGGTACTCGTGGTGGAGCACAACCTCGACGTGGTGAAGCGGTCCGACTGGGTGATCGACCTCGGGCCTGAAGGGGGCGGCGGCGGCGGCCGGATCGTGGCGGAGGGTCCGCCCGAGAAAATCGCGAAGGCCAAGGGGTCCCACACGGGGCAGGCCCTCGTGCCGATCCTCGCGGCCGCGACGAAAGCATCGAAGCCAGCACGAAAGGCGGCCGTCCGCCGGAAGAAGGTGGAAGACCCTGCAGCCGCGGTGGCGGCGATGCTCGACACGGTCCAGAAGACGTCCCGCGATCCCGGCCCGCCAATGATCACGGTCCGCGGTGCCGCCCTCCACAACCTCAAGCAGGTCGATGCCGATATTCCCCGCGGGCAGCTCACGGTCTGCTGCGGCCCGAGCGGCAGCGGCAAGACGTCGCTCGCCTTCGACACGCTCTACGCCGAGGGGCAGCGGCGATACGTCGAGAGTCTTTCGCCGTATGCCAGGCAGTTCGTCGGCCAGGTGCCGAAGCCGCTCTTCGAGAAGATCGAGGGACTGTCGCCCGCGGTCGCGATCGAGCAGCGAAGCACGGGCAGCACGCCACGATCAACGGTCGGCACACTCACCGAGATGTACGACCACTTTCGCGTGCTCGCGGCGCGGCTCGGCCGGATGCACTGCCCTGACTGCGGCACGGTTGTGGGGGCCCAGAGCGTCGATCAGACGGTCGAAAAGATCCTTTCGCAGCCGGACGGCACGAAGCTCCTGATCCTCGCCCCGATTGAGCTCAAGGTGGGGCAGTCGCCGGAGTCGCTGTTTGCGTCGCTGCAGGCGGCGGGCCACGTGCGCATTCGCATCGATGGCCGCACCGTGCGGCTCGATGAAAAGCCCGCGCTCGACCGTAAACGGAAAAGCCGGCTGGAGATCGTGATCGACCGCGTCACGGCCGACCCGGCGAGCCGCAGCCGGCTGGCCCAGAGCGTGGAGGCGGCGTTTGATGCGGGAGGTGGCACGCTGCTTGTGGCCCGCGCCATCGACGGCCACGACGGCAAGCCGCTCGACGAGCCCGACTGGCCGGTCGAGGTATTGAGTCGCCGGCTTGCCTGCCCCGACTGCGGACGCGGCTTCAAACCGCTGGAGCCGCGGCAGTTCTCCTTTAATAGTCCGATCGGCTGGTGCCCGAGCTGCGACGGCCTCGGCACGCGGACAGGCGTCGATCGCTCGGCGCTCGTCCGCGATCCCACCCTGACGCTCCGGGAGGGTGCCCTCGAACTCTGGCCCCTGCTCGACGGCCCCGCAGGAAAACGGATCGGGCGAGCGATGCTCGAGGCCCTCGGCGCCGCCACGGGCCTGCCGCTCGACGTGCCACTCGCCGATCTCTCGGGCATTCAGCAGCGGGTGCTCTTCGAGGGCACGGGTGAAAAGTGGATCGACGTCTCGCGGCCGAAGGGCGTCGCCGGCAAGGGCCTTTGGTTCTCCTTCCAGTTCAAAGGCCTCGAAAACGCCTGCGAGGAGGCCGCCCGGCTCGTGGTCGCCCTTCGCAGCAAAGTAGACGCCGTGATGGACGAGGTGCCGTGCAGCGAGTGCGGCGGCAGCCGACTGGCCGATGTCGCCAGTGCCGTTTCGCTCTGGGGCCGCACGCTCGACGTCTGGGGCCGGATGCCGCTTGGTCGGCTCCAGCAGGAACTCGCCGCCGTGAAGCTCGACGACGCCGACCGGAAGATCGCCGGTGATCTGCTCCGCGAACTCAATGCCCGCGTGTCGTTCCTCGTGGATGTGGGCCTTGAGTATCTCGACATGTCGCGGCCGGCCGGCAGCCTTTCCGGCGGCGAACTCCAGCGGATTCGGCTCGCAGCCCAGGTGGGCAGCGGCCTCACAGGCGTGCTCTACGTGCTCGACGAGCCGACGATCGGCCTGCACCCTCGCGACACGAATCGCCTGATCACGGCGCTCGGCAAACTCCGCGACCTGGGCAACACGGTGGTGGTGGTGGAGCACGACCGCGACGTGGTGGCGACGGCCGACCATGCGCTCGACTTTGGTCCTGGCAGCGGCCGCGAAGGCGGCCGGATCGTGGCCCACGCCGCTCCCGCGAAACTGCCGGCCATCAAGGAGAGCGTGACGGGGCCGTATCTCACGAAGCGGCGGGCCTGCGATGCGGTGCTGGCGCGGAAGGCCGAGCACGGCCGTCGCGAGCCGAGCGGCTGGCTCGATCTCCGGGGCGTCCGCCATCGCACGCTCAAGGGGATCGACGTGCGGTTTCCGCTGGGTGTGCTCGCGGCGGTAACCGGCCCGAGCGGCAGTGGAAAAACATCGCTCGTGCTGGAGGTGCTCTGGCGGGCGCTCGCCCGGCGGCTGCATGCGGCCCGCGAGCAGCCGGGGCAGTTCGACTCCATCAAGGGGCTCGACCAGATCGACAAGGTGATCCTCGTGGATCAGGAGGCGATCGGCTCCACGCCGGGCTCGACGCCGGCCACCTACACGGGCGTGTTCGACCACATTCGCCAACTCTTCGCGAAGGTGCCGGAATCGCGAACCCGTGGCTTCACGCAGCGGACATTCTCCTTCAACGTGGCGGGGGGCCGGTGCGAGGCCTGCGAGGGCTTGGGGCAGCGTCGCGTGGAGATGCACTTCCTGCCCGACGTGTGGGTGGAGTGCGAGCACTGCCGCGGCCGCCGCTACTCGGC
>Ga0208864_1000465_pt1 | contig 13339 bp, 4 predicted proteins | sample CryBogmetaGMA05M_FD_184542 | JGI IMG/M metagenome (GOLD analysis project Ga0208864, IMG submission 184542) | Freshwater microbial communities from Crystal Bog, Wisconsin, USA - MA0.5M (SPAdes) | ecosystem: Environmental > Aquatic > Freshwater > Lake | place: Crystal Bog, Wisconsin, USA...
GGCGAACGGCGTCCGCGGGCGGCCGCGTATGCTGGAGAATCGTCGCGACCCGTACCGCCGGAGCGTCGCCGTCGCCCGCTCCGGCCGCCGAGAGCCTCCCATGCATCCGCCCGCCGCCGGCCCGGGAACCCCGCGTGACGACGATGGCGGCGCGGCCGGGCTTCCGGCGTCGGCCACCGCGTCGCGGACCGCCGACGTGGCGATCGTGGGGGCCGGCGCCGCCGGGCTCTTCGCCGCCGCGTGGGCCGGCCGCACCGCCCGACAGGCGGGCAGGCCGCTCGCGATCGTCGCCGTGGACGGGGCGCGGAAGCTCGGGGCGAAGATCCTCGTCGCGGGGGGCGGCCGGTGCAACGTCACGCACTGGCGGGTCGACGAGGGCGACTTCGCGGGGAGCACGCCGCCGGCCATCCGCAAGGTGCTCGGTCGCTTCGGCGCCGACGACACGGTCGCATTCTTCGCGGCCGCGGGCGTGCCTTTGAAGCGGGAGGACACGGGCAAGCTCTTCCCGGTGTCCGATTCGGCGCGGACCGTGCTCGAGGCGCTCGTGCGCGAGGCGACGCGGGCGGGCGCCGAGCTCGTGCATCCGGCGCGGGTGGAGCGGATCGGGCGCGACGGCGACGATTTCCTGCTCGCCACGTCGGCCGGACCGCTGCGCGCCGGCCGGGTGATCCTCTGCACCGGCGGCCGGTCGCTCCCCAAGTCGGGCTCCGACGGCGGCGGTCACCGGCTCGCGGCGGCGCTCGGCCATTCGCTCACCGATCCGGTCGTGCCGGCACTCGTGCCGCTGCTCCTGCCGGCGGGGCACTGGATCACCGGACTCTCGGGGCTGACGCTGCCCGCGGAGGTGGTGCTCTCGGGCCCCGGCGGCCGCCGCCTGCAGGGCTGCGTCGGCAGCACGCTGTGCACCCACTTCGGCCTCTCCGGGCCGGCGATCCTCGACATCAGCCGTCACTGGCTCGTCGCGACGCACCGGGCCGGCGCCGCCGGCGGCCCCCTTCCCCGGCTGTCGCTCAATTGGCTGCCGGGCCGTTCCGTCGACGACGTCGATCGGCTCCTGCAGGGGGCGGCCGGCCGCGGGGCCGTGGCGGTGCTCCGCGGCCACCTGCCGGATCGCCTCGCGAAGCTGCTGTGCGAGCAGGCCGGCGCGGCCCCCGGGGGCGATCTGCCCCGCGATGCCCGCCGCCGCCTGGCAGGGCTCGTCGCCGCGACGCCCCTCGAGCCGACGGGCGATCGTGGCTTCACCACCGCCGAGGCCACCGCCGGAGGCGTGCCGCTCTCCGAGGTCAGGCTCGACACGATGGAGAGCCGCATCTGCCCCGGACTGTACTTCGCGGGGGAGCTGCTCGACGTCGACGGCCGGATCGGCGGCTTCAACTTCCAGTGGGCGTGGGCGACCGGTTTCCTCGCGGGCACGGCCGTCGCCGCGCGGTCGCTGGCGGGTCAGCCGGCCGGCTGAAGCCCCGTCGCGACGCGGTTTTCCGGCGCCATCCCGCGGCGGGCCGCGGGCAGCAGCCGGCTCGCGCTGGCGATCACCTCGTCCACACCGATGTCGAGCATCGACGCGGCGCGCGTCGGCCAGCGGAAGGCCGCGTCGGCGCGGCGGCCGACGGCCGGCTCGCCGCGGTCCGCGCGGATCACCTCCCCCGGGGTCTTCCAGGGGTGCCACTCGTTGGGATCGGTGGGACCGAAGAGCACCGCCACGGGCACGCCGTGCGAGGCGGCGATGTGCGGCAGCCCCGTGTCGATGCCCAGGCAGAGGTCCATCCGCGCGACCAGCGCGCCCACGCCGCGGAGCGGCACGTCCGCCGACAGGTCGTGGACGCGGCGGGCGGTGCGCGGGTCGAGGTGGGCGATGATCTCGGCGTGCAGCGGGCCGTCGTCGGGGCCGCCGCAGAAGAAGATGTCGCAGCCCCGCTCGGCGGCGAGCCAGCGGGCCACCCGCGCCCAGCGTTCCGCGGGCCAGTGCTTGTCCCGGTTGGTGGAACGGACGGCGAAGAACACCCGCGGCGCCGTCGCCGGGACGTCCGCCAGGAGGGCGTCGACGGCCGCGGCGTCCGCCGGCCGCACCCAGTTCTCCGGCCGACCGTCGTCGACCTCGAACCCGTCGTCCCGCAGCAGGTCGAGGCAGGATTCCGCCCGATGCCGGCCGCGCCGGTCGGGCACCGCGCGCGAGAGCAGCCAGCCCCGCCCCTCCGTCGCGTGGCCGACCCGCCACGGGATGCGGGCCAGCCGCACGAGCAGGGCGCTCGAGAACGAGCGCTTGAGCAGGTAGGCGCGGGCGTAGTCCCGCGATCGGAGCCACGCCGCCTCGGCGGCGATCCGCCGGAAGAACGACGCCACCGGCCATCTCGACCGCGCCGGCCGCGGCCGCACCAGCACGGCGTCCACGTAGGGGCAGTCGGCGAGGAGGGGGGCTCCCGCCGCCTCGATGAACACCTCGATCACGGCCGCGGGAAACCGGTGGCGGAGATTCCGCAGGAAGGGGATGCCGAGCACCGTGTCCCCGAGGAAGCCGTTGCCGAGCACGAGGATGCGCTCCGCCGCCGGCGCGGCGTCCGCCGGCCGTGCGGGCGCGGGCGATGGCGTGGCGTGAGGCGACATCTGGCCGTCCGGCATGGTGACGTGGGCCCGCCGGCCCGTCCGCGCGTCAGCGGGCGAAGCCGACGAAGAAGCTGAAAAGCTGCTTGCTGTCGTACGGGGCGTAGACGACCGGGAAGGCGAAGTCGAGCGCGATCGGGGCGGGCCCCATCGCGGGCAGCGTGATCCGCAGGCCGAAGCCGGGCGCGACCCGCATCGTGTTGATCGACACGTTGGATTCAACCGTGCCGAAGTCGGTGAACACCACGCCGCGGAGCGAGTCGTCGGCCGTGATGGGGAACATGTACTCCACGGTGTTGAGCCACTCGAACGGACCGCCGATGATCGCGCCGTCCTGCCGGGGGCTCGCCCCGCGGAACACGAAGCCGCGGAGGGTGTTGTAGCCGCCCGCGAAGAAGTTGTCGTAGGCGGGCGTGTTGGGGCCCGACATGCCGAGCACGGAGCCCGCGGAGAGGACGTGGCGGCCGGAGCCGTCGGGCCGCTCGTGAAGCAGCCAATACTGCCGCCCCTCGAGGATGCCGCGCGGGTAGACGAAGGTGCCGATCACCTGCTCGAACTCGAACGTCGCCAGGTGCCCCTGCGTGGGCAGGAAGGGGCTGTCGCGGGTGTCGTGGATCAGCCCGCCGCTGAAGCCGTAGACGGAGTTGACGCCGAGCATGTTGACGATCGCCGGCGCGTCCACCCGCGGGCTGTAGATGGTGACGTTCTCCGCACGGACCCCGGTGTTGACCGAGAGGTTCGGCGCGAACTTGAACTGGTAGCCCAGGCCGACGCGGCCGCCGATGCGGCTCTCCGCCCAGTCGTAGAAGTAGCGGGTGTAGTAGGAGGCGCTGGTGGAGAGGCCGATCCGCGTGTCGAACAGGTAGGGCTCCTGGAACGTGGCCGTGTACCGCTGCAACTGGGTGCCCGGCGCGGCCTCGAGGCGGAACCGCTGGCCCGCCCCGCGGAAGGCGGTGCCGTTGCGGATGTCGTCCCAGCTCGTCGGCAGGCGGGTGATGTCGAAGTTCTGCTCGTCGACGACGATGTTGCCGACGAGGCCGGCGTTGGAGTTGACGCCGGCACCGATCATGAGCCGGCCGGTCTGCGTCTCCTGCGCGTCGACGTCGACGACCACGTAGGGATCGTTGCCCGGAAACACCTGGACCGGTTCGGCGGCGAAGTTGGGCACCATCCCCGGCTGGGCCATGCCCGGGGGCATGAGTTCCGGCGGCGCCATGCCCGGCTGCATCATGCCGGGCTGCATCATGCCGGGCTGCGCCATGCCGGGCTGCGCGAATCCGGGCTGCATGCCGGGCTGGAATTGCACCGGCTGCGCGGCGAAGGGCTGCTGCGGCGGCGCCTGCGCGAAGGCGGGCTGGGCGGCGGCCGGTGCCATCCCGCCCTGCTGCGCGACGTACACCGGCTGCCGCGGCGGCGGCGCCACGGTGCGGGAATAGTCGACGGCGTCAGGGCCGGTCGGTGCGAGGGGCGCCCCGCCCCAGGCCTGCTGTGGAGCCTGCTGGAAGCCGGGCGGTGCTTGCTGGAAGCCGGGCGGTGCTTGCTGAAAGCCGGGCTGAGTGGCCTGCTGTGGGGCGGGCTGCTGGAACGCGGGCTGCGGGCTCTGGCCCCGCCAGATCGGCTTCGCGGCGACGGGCTCCTCCGGCTTCCACTCCCCGTCGATCGAGATGTCGATCACGGCGTCGGCCTCGTCCTCGCCGTCGGGGCTCTGGCCGCGGAAGCCGGGCCGCTTCGGGGGCGGCTCCCGGGCGATCTGCGCGTCGGATTGGTCCGGCTTGCTGAAGGCGATCTTCGGGCCCTCGCCCTTCGCGGCGTCGGCGAGGAAGAGGCTGCTGGCCTTGAGCCGCCGCTCGTCGTCACGCAGTTTGCGGATGTCGAGGATGTCGCCCGGGCGGAGCGAGAGCCGGTTGAGGACGGTGCTGTGCCGCGTGTGCGGGTGCTCGCCGCGGATCCGCACGTTGATCTTGCCGACGCGGTACCGCTGCCCCTCCTCGATGTTGTAGACGAGGTCCAGCTGCCCCGGCTCCTCGAGGAAGCGTGGATCGGCCCGGATGTCGGCGAAGACGAAGCCGCGGCCGCCGTAGATGTCGCGGATCATGCCGAGGTCGGCGTCCATCTTCGATTGGTTGAAGGGCTGGCCGCTGGTGAGCTTGAGGTCGCGGGAGATGAATTCGCTCTTGAACTTGCTGTTGCCGATGAACGAGACGTTGCGGACCGAATACCGCGGCCCCTCGTTGATGACGAAGGTGAGCGTCGTCCAATCGCGCTTGCCGCCGTGCACCACCTCCAGCTCGCGGCCGACCTTCGCCTGGAAGAACCCGAGACTGCGGTAGTAGGCGGTGAGGGCCTCGACGTCGGCGTCGAGCTTGGTCTGGTCGATGTCGCCGCCGATCAGCCAGAGCACGCCCGGCTTCGACTTGATCTGCGTGAGCAGCCGGGCGTCGCTGGCGATCGTGTTGCCCACGAAGCCCGTCCAGAGCGACTTGCGGCTGCGCCCCTCGTCGATGAGGAACACGGCCCCCTTGTCGCCCGGCTTGCTGCCCTCGATCGTGGTCACGCGGGCCGTGTCGTAGCCCTTCTCGTGGTAGTAGGACTCGATCCGCCGCCGGGCCTCCTCCACCACGTAGGCGTCCATCGAGTCGCCGACCTCGATCTCGGCCTTCTTGCGGATCGTGCGGGAGGGCACCCGCTGGTTGCCCACGTACTTCACGTAGCGGAGCATCGGCCGCTCCACCACCTGGAAGATCACGACCACCCCTTCCTTCACCCGGACGTACTTGGGGTTCACGTCGACGAACTTGCGGCAGCGGTGCAGCGTGCGGACGTCCTCCTCGATCGCCTGCGCGTCGAAGATCTGGCCGGCGCGGGTGACGAGTTTCGGCAGCTTCGACACGTCGGTGGCATGGTTGCCCTCGATCCGCACCTCGACGATGCGATTGGCCTCGTCGACGGCGGCCGAACCGGCGGCGGCGGGCGCGGCCGTGGGAGCGGCCGTGGCGGGGGCCGCCGCCGGAGCGGGCTGCGGCAGCGGCGCCATGCCCGGGGGCAGCTGGGCAAAGGCTGCCGGGGCCGCCAGCACCATGGCCGCGGCCGCGGCGAAGGCGATGCCGCCCCGCCCGAGGGCGCGGTGATGGCGCAGGAATCCCTCGCGGATCCGGCGGCGCGGCGGCGGTGGGGGCAGCGGTAAGGTCTGGGCCATCGATGCGGCGAACCGGGTGCCGGGTGACTGGACGGCGACGGGGCGGGGAGGAATACAGCAGCCGCCGATCAGGTCACAAGGCGAACTCGCGCGGTTTTCCGCGGTTTTTCCGCCGCCCCCCGCGGACTACCGAACGGCGGTTGCCGCGTCTCCGCCGTCCGCCCCGCCTGCCCAGAATGTTCGCCGTCGGCCCGAAAACTGTTCCCGCTCGGCTCGCCGCTCAGCGCGGGGCGGGGGGCGTCTCCGCCGGGTTCTCGACGACGAGTTCCCCCTGCATCGCCATCCAGTGGCCCGGGAAGGTGCAGAGAAACGGATGGCGGCCCGCTGACTCGGGCGCCCGGAAGGAGATCGTGAACCGGGCGTGGGGCGGCACGATGTCGGTGAAGGCGATCACGTCCGGGGAGTCGGGAACATACTGTCGCGCCGCCGCCTCCGGGTTGGTGACCAGCGCGTTGACCGCCGCGCCCACGCGCATGAGCGAACCGGGCTTGCAGAGGGCGAGGTTGTGCGGCACGGAGTCGGGATTCACCAGCGTGATCGCCAGCGGCTCGCCCGGCCGGGCCGTGAGGAGCCGCGGGGAGTAGGAGAGGTTCGGCCCCACCGTGACCTCGATCGTCCGGGCCCCGGGCAGCCGCTTCTCGAAGGGATTCCGCTTCGTCCGCAGCGCCCGGGCCACGTCCACCTCGAGCGGGTGGGGCGGGATCGGGGCGGGGCGGGGCCGCGCCCCGGCGAACGCCGCGTCGAGCCGGTTGGCGGTGATGACGAGATCGTGGTCGCGGCCCGGCGCCGACTGCACGAGCAGGTGGAGCTGGCTGACGGGGCGGATCTCCGGGATCTCGAGAAACAGCGACCTGCCGTCGGCGCCCGGGTGCACCGCCGTGATCGGCAGGTGGTCGTGGCCCTGCAGGCCGTCGTGCCCCGGCGCGTAGTCGGCCGACCCGTAGCCGCCGCTGTAGCGGTAGTTCCAGCACTGGGCGAAGTGCCGCGTGGGGTCGGCGGCGAACGAGGCGTCCACCGGCTCTGCGAACCGCACGAGCACGCCGTTGTCGTGGAGGTGGAAGCCGATCGGCAGCTGCGTGTCGCGGCCGGTGTGCCGCACCCGCTCGAGGCAGCCTTCGTCGGGGGTGTAGGTGCCCCAGCCGGCCATGCCGCTCACGTAGAGCGCGCCGTCGCGCGGATGGAAGCGGGCCCGGTGGGCGCCGGAGCGGAACGACACCGGGAGCGGCACGATCGCCCCCTGCATCACGCCGCCGCATTCGTCGCGCACAAGCGCGAAGGCGGTGCCCGCGCCGAACGAGAGATGCACGAGCTGGCCGCCGAGCGGTCCCAGCGCCCCCTCGGGCACCCAGGCCTGCCCGCCCGAGGAGTTGTCCATGCCGCGGGGCAGCCAGACGAGCGGCGTGGCGGGCGTGCGGCCGTCGCGGGGACCGCCGTGCCCGAAGTGCACGGGCACGACGCCGGTCTCGGGGGGCCGCACCGCCGCGACGAGACTCGCGGGCACCCAGTCCCCCTCGCTCGACGCCGCGGTCACGGTGCCGTCGGGGAGCACGCCGACGCCGTCGGGATTCCGCAGCCCCGTGGCGAGCACCTCCACGGCCGAGCCGTCGGCCGCGATCCGCAGGAGTCCCTGCGTGCTCGATGCCGTGATGAACCGGCCGCGGGCGTCGCGCTCGAGACCGCAGATGTAGTCGTGTCCGCCGGGCGAGGTCTGGTAGGCGCGGGAGAAGCAGCGGTAGTCGTCCATCTCCCCGTCGCCGTCGATGTCGCCGAGCCGCGTGATCTGGTCGCGGCCGAGCACGTGGATCGCGCCGTCGACGACGACGAGCCCGAGCGGCTGGTGCAGCCCCGAGGCGATCCGCCGCCAGCGCAGCCGGGCGGCGTCGCCGGGGTCGACCGCGGCCCGCCAGACGTCGCCGTGCATCGTGCAGACGGCGATCGAGCCGTCGGGCAGGAAGTCGTGGCCGCCGCAGAACACCGGGACATTCCAGGGGTTCGTGAGCGGAAGGCCGAGCGTGTCGACGGCGAAGGGCGTCTGCTCGCGCGTCGTGATCGCCGCCTCGATCGTCTCCGGCCACTGCGGCCCGCCGCCGCGGAGCAGCGTGGCGAGCGGGTGGCCCTCCACCGGCGCGGCCACCCGCACGAACCCGCCGTCGCGGACGGTGGGCACGTCGAGCCAGCGGACGCCGTCGCGGGTCGAGAGGAAGCCCACGGCGGCGCCCTGCCGCACGAAGCCCTCGTGGCGTCCGCCGGGGGACGCGGCCGCCGCGTCGCCGGTGGCCGCGTCGACCTGCGTGCCGACGGCGGTGAGTCCCGACATGAATCCGTGCCGCACGTCGGAGAACTTCACGAAGCCCCCCCGCCAGACCAGCGGGAAGGAGAGCGTGTCGGGGTCGTAGGCGGCGGAGAGCCCGTCGCCGAGCTGGATGCACACCGCTCGCGGCACCGTGCGGCCGAAGCCGCGGAGCACGCCGCACTGGACCGAGCCGAGCCGCACCTGATTCCAGCGGTCGCTCTTCCAGACCTCGTCGTTCTGGTTGCCCCAGTGCCCCTGCCGTCCGCCGTCGAGCCCCGGGAAGCCGGGCAGCAGCGGCGGCGTCGGGCAGATGCCCCGGAAGTGCCGCGCCTCCTTGGCGTAGAAGTCGTAGACCCGGTCGCGGTTGACCGGCAGCCGCCAGTCGGGGAAGGCGGCCGGATCGAGCGGCTCGCGCGGGCAGTCGAACGCGGCCGGCTTCGTGGTATGGCTGGCGGCGACGAGCGCGGCGACGTCGGCCGCCGACACCCGCTCGTGCCGGCCGAGGTCGGCGAGGAACCGCACGAGATCGCGCTGCTCGCGGGGGGGGAGCGTGGCCATCAGCCCGTGCGGCATCATGCTGCCCGTCTCCTCCAGCGAGTCGATCGTGTCGCGACGGATCTCCTCGAGGGCGTCGGTGGCCGGATCGCGGAGCACCACCGCCGTCGCGTCCTCGCGCTGGCGGTAGCCGCGGCGGACGGTGCCGTCGTCGGCCACCACGGTGATCGTGCGGTATTCGGGCGCGACCACGTGCTGCGGCCAGAGGAGCGACTCGGCGAGCTGTTCCACCGTGCGTTCCGTGCCGATCCGCGAGAGGGCCGGGCCGATCCTGCCGCCGTGCTCGGCGACCTTGTGGCAGGAGAGGCAGGCGAGCGTCGCCCGGGTGAAGACGCGGGCGCCCGCGGCCGCGTCGCCTGCGTCGCGGGCTTCCGCCGCGAGCGCCGCCACGGCCGCCGGATCATGGGCCGGCGCGCCGGGGGGCACCACGCCGACCGGGGCCGGCGCGGCCGCGCCGGACGCCTTTGCCGGCGGCGATGCCGCCGGCGCCGGATCCTTCCAGGTGACGGGCACCGGCCGCGGCCCCGCGTCGCGCCCGTCGAGGCCGCGGGCGAGCCAGGAGAGGCCGGCGAGGTTGTCCCGCAGGCGGTCCTCGGCGTCGTGTTGCGTGTGGTTCAAGATGCCGAAGGGGCCCCGATAGCCGCTCTCGACGATCGTTTGCAGCAGGTCGCGGTCGAGTTCCCCCTGCCCGAGCGGCGCGATCTTGCGGCCCGTCTTCTCGCCGTCGGCGAACATGCCGTTGAGGTTGAGCGTGTAGAGGTGGGGCTTCATCACCTCGAGCAGTTTCTTCCAGCGGCCGACGTGGGCGTGGCCGTGGTGCTGGTTGTAGACGATGCCGACGTTCGTCAGCCCGAGCGCCCCGAGCCCGCGGATGACCTCGATCTGGTTCTCCGGCTCGCCGAACCAGCCGCCGTGGTTGTAGAGGCCGACGGTGCAGCCGATCGCGGCGGCGGCCTCGGCGATGGGCCTGATCCGCGCCGCCTCCGCGGCCACCCGCGCCCGTTGCTCCTCCGGCGTCGCGGTGGGCCCGCCCCCGCCGCTCACCCAGAGGCAGGTGCGGATGTCGTGCCGCCGCAGCACCTCGAGGATCAGCCGGGCCTCGTCGTTGAGCCCGCCGGGAAACCACCAGCCGACCAGATCGATGCCCGCCGCCTTGACGGCCCGCATCTCCTCGTCGAACTGGGGGACGTGCTCGGCCCGGTAGTCGTAGGCGTACTTGCGGATACCCAGCCGCCGCAGCATCGCGGCCCGGTCGGCCGGCGATCGCTTCTCGTCGTCGAAGGGCACGATGCACCAGGCGACGAGGTTGTCGGCGCGGAAGAGCGACTCGGCCGGGCCCGGTGCGACGTCGGCGGCGTCCGCGCGATCGCCGAGGAGGGGGGCGCAGGCGAGGATCACGGCGAGCAGACGGGCGGCGAGCCCGCGCGAGGAAACCGCGGCGCGCGGCGGCCGGCTGCGACCGCACCGGCGGCGGATGAACGAGTGCATGGGGAGGGCTCGCAGGGCTGGCGTCCCGGGTGGGCCGCGGGGAGGAGGACAACGCGCGCGGCGGTGGCCGCGAAAAGCCGGGCGATGTCTGGGATTCTCGCGCCGGCGACAGGGGCGGTGCAAGGTCGCGGTGCGGCGGGCCGCGGAGGCGGAATCAGCCGGCCGCGTGCCGCCGCGGCCACCGCACGGTTGCCCCGGCGGAAGGATCTGCTGTAAAAAAACTTTCCTGTGGATGATGTTTCCTCGCCGGGGCGGGGAAGCAGGCAGACACGGCGAAGCACCCGGCGCGTCCCCGCCGCTTTCCCCCCACCACGGCACGAGGCGATCCCATGCGTTCACGGTTTCACGGTCTGCGGCCCGCGGTGGCCTGCGGGTTGCTCGTTTCGCAGATCCTCGCCGCGTCGGCCAACGCCGACACCTTCAGCGTCACGTCCACGGACTGGGGCACGGCCGGGACGGCCGGGACGTTCGCCTGGGCGATCGCTCAGGCCAACGGCTCGTTGGCCTCGGGCAACGTGATCTCGATCGCGCCGAACCTGCTCATCGACGTGGACAACGCCACCGCCATCGACGCGGCCCAGGATCTCGCCCAGATCACCCGCTCGGTGACGATCCTCGGCCACAACGCCACGCTGGTCGGCAACCCCACGTTCATCTCCGGCACGACCACGGTCACGAAGTACAACCCGCAGTCCTTCGAGCCCGGCGACACGCCCGTCACCCCCTCCTACTCGTTCGTGAAGGTCGGTGTCTTCGGTCAGGACAACACCGGCGTCAGCGTCACGATGACGGGCCTCAACGCCGACGGACTCAACCGCTTCGCGCTGCTCGAGCGCGGCGCCGCGCTCGCCGTCACGTCGGGCTCGATCGTGAACTCCGTCAATTTCCTCGGCGCCGCCGCGGGCATCACGCCGGGCTTCGACGCCACGCGCGCCACGCTCTCGCTCGACCACGTGGTGATCAATCAGGCATATGGCTTCGACGCCACCGCGGGCGGGCTCGTCGCGGGGACCGATTCGCGGATCGACGTCTCGAACGTGACCGTCAGGGGCGCCGACAGCGGCCCCGTGCTCGTGCTGGCCGGGGGCACGGCGAACGTGGTCAGTTCCGTGTTCGACGGCTCCGGCGGCGTGCTGGCGAGCGGCGGCGACACGATCACGAGCGGCACGGTCAACGTCGTCAACAGCGTGGCCTTTCTCGCCGGAACGATCTCCGGCGGCGCCAACGACAGCTTCCTCGAAAACCGTTTCCTGGCCGGCGACGGCGGGACGATCAACCTCACGGCGAGCACGGTCATCGCCGACCTCGTGTCGCTCGCTGGCCCGACGGCCGCGGCCGACGGCGTGCCGCTCGACGCCGCCGGCGGCACGATCACGCTCGCCTCGTCGGCCGTGCTCGTGACGACCGACGCGGACGGGTTCGCCGGGCAGATCGGCTTCCGCACGAGCGACGGGGGCACCCTCGCCGCGGACGCCTTCTCGTGGGTGCGGCCGACGCCGGCCCAGTCGGCCGCCGACCTCGAGACACTCTTCGGCCAGCCGGGCCTGCTCACCGGGTCGCCGGGGCTGCCGGTGACCGAGATTTCGACAAGCCCGCTCATCGAAATGACGCCGGGCATGCCGCAGGCCAGCTACCCCTATGCCGGCGGCGTGCTGATCGGCGTCGTGCCGGACGCCGATGGCGCCAACCGGCTGCTCGATCCGATCGACGGCAGCACGATCACCGTCGACGTGTACGGGTATGCCCGCACGACCGGCGGCCTGCGGAATGCGGGCGCCGTGCAGGTGCTGCAGACACCCGTTCCGGAGGTCGGCCGCGGATCGTTCGGCGGCGCGGCGTCGCTCCTGCTCTCCGCGTTGGCGTGGCTCGAGCGCCGGCGCTCTGCCGCCGCGGGCTGACCGCGGACGGCGACCTAGCCCGCCTCGCGGTGGCTCGCGGCCGTCTTCAACTCCTCGCCGAGCGCGCGGCCGATCTGCCGCACGGCCTGCCGGAGCCGGTTTTCATTCTCGATGAGGGCCATCCGCACGAAGCCCTCGCCGGCTGCACCGAACCCGGCCCCCGGGCTCACGGCCACGTCGGCCTCCTCGAGGAGCTTCGTCGCGAACTCCATGCTCCCCATCCGGCTGGCGAACGGCTCGGGGATCTTCGCCCACACGAACATGCTCGCCTTCGGCACCGTCACCCGCCAGCCGATGCGGGCGAGCCCGTCGCAGAGCACGTCGCGGCGGTGCTCGTAGACCTTCGCCTGGGCCTCGACGTCGGCCTCGCCGTGCCGCAGCGCCATGATGGCGGCGATCTGGATCGGCCGGAACATGCCGTAGTCGTAGTAGGTCTTGATCGTGCCGAGCGCCCGCACGATGTCGCGGTTGCCGGCGGCGAAGCCCACCCGCCAGCCGGCCATGTTGTAGCCCTTGCTCATCGTGGTGAACTCGATGGCGTACTTCTTGCCCCCCTCGACGGCGAGGATGCTGGGGCTCACGTAGCCGTCGAACGTCACGTCGGCGTAGGCGAGGTCGGAGACGAGCATGAAGCCGTAGCGGCCCGCCAGTGCGACCACGTCGCGGTAGAAGTCGGGCCCGACGACCGTGGCCGTGGGGTTGTGGGGGAAGTTGACGATCACCATCTTCGGCACCGCCTGCTCGCACGTCCGCGCGATGTCGGAGAGGTAGCGGGACGGGTCGGTGGTGTCGATGAGGATCGCCTTCCCCGACGCGAGCGCCACGCCGTAGACGTGCGCCGGATAGGAGGGCGCCGGCACCACGACGCTGTCGCCCGGCCCGATCATCGCCAGGCAGAGGTGGCCGAAGCCCTCCTTCGAGCCGAGGGTGGAGATCACCTCGGCCTCGGGGTCGAGCCGCACACCCCACTTCGTGAGGTACTTGGACGCCACCTCGCGGCGCAGGCTCATGATGCCGAGCGCCGGGGAGTAGCCGTGGTTGCGCGGGTCGTTGGCCGACTCGGCGAGCTTCTCCACCACCCGTTGCGACGGCGGGTCGGAGGGATTGCCCATGCTCATGTCGATGACGTCGTTGCCCGCCCGACGCTTCTGGTAGGTGAGCTGGTTGATCCGGGCGAAGAGGTACGGCGGCAGCGTCGCGATCCGGTCGGCGACGCGGATCTCGAACGGCCGCTGCCCGTGCGCGGCCGCGCCGGCGGCGTCCGCCGCGACAGCGGGGGAGGGGGCGTCGGCAGGCTGGACGGATGGGCGG
>Ga0208864_1000466_pt1 | contig 13321 bp, 11 predicted proteins | sample CryBogmetaGMA05M_FD_184542 | JGI IMG/M metagenome (GOLD analysis project Ga0208864, IMG submission 184542) | Freshwater microbial communities from Crystal Bog, Wisconsin, USA - MA0.5M (SPAdes) | ecosystem: Environmental > Aquatic > Freshwater > Lake | place: Crystal Bog, Wisconsin, USA...
AACAGCGTCGTGGCGTCGTCCCAGCTGACGAGCGCCGGCTCGCCCGGCGGCGGCTTCACGAAGTTGCAGTTGTTGGACACGATCGGGATGACCGGACCGTCGAGCCGCTCCTGGCCGCGGTAGTCGCTCATCCACGCGCCCGACCGCTTGCCCGCGCGGGCGTAGGGGTCGAAGTACCACAGGCCCACGGTCGTACCGCTCCGGTCACGGACCTCCCAGACCCGCACGTCGGGATGGAACACCGGCACCACACCTTCGGCGAGCGGCACGAACGAGAGTCCGAGGAGCTTCTCGGCCACGAAGAACATGCCGTCGCGGAGGCGATCGAGTTGGAGGTAGGGGGTGACCTCGGTCTCGTCGAGGTCGTACTTCGCCTTGCGGACCTTCTCGGCGTAATACCGGTAGTCCCAGGGGGCGATCGTGATGCCGGGCTCCTCGGCGTCGGCGAGCGCCTGCATGGCGGCGACCTCCTCGCGGACCCGCTGCACGGCCGGCCGCCAGACAGCCTCCATCAGCTCGACGGCCCGCGCGGGCGTCTTGGCCATCGAGTCTTCGAGCCGCCAATGGGCGTGGGTCGGGAAGCCGAGCAGCCGCGCCCGCCGCGTTCGCAGCGCGAGGATCTTCGTGACCAGCGGCTTGTTGTCGGTCACGCCGCCGTCGCCGCGGCCCACGAACATTCGCCAGGCCCGCTCGCGGAGATCCCGGCGGTCGGCGAAGGTGAGGACCGGCTCGACGCTCGACCGCGTGGTGGGGATCGCCCAGCGGCCCGGCTGGCCCCGCTGCTCCGCCGCCTCGGCGGCAGCCCGGCGGGCCGAGTCGGGCAGGCCTGCGAGGTCGGCCTCGGCGTCGAGGAACAGCGCGGAGCCGTCCTCTTCCTTGAGCACGTTCTGCGCGAAGGCCGTGTGCAGCTCCGCGAGCTCCTGGTTGATCGTCGCGAGCTCGGCCTGCTCGGTGGGGCTGAGCCGCGCCCCCGCCCGCGCGAGTGTCGTGAACAGGAGCCACGCGGCCCGGCGCTGCTCGGGCTCGAGGCCCGCGGCTTCCGCCCCCTCGTGCACCGCGGCCACCCGGGCGAACAACGCCTTGTTCTGCACGATGCGGTCCTGGAAGGCGGCGAGCCGCGGCGCCATCCGGCGCTCGATCGCCTGGAACGCATCGTCGCTGAGGTTGCTGCCGTAGACCCCGTACACGGCGAGCACCCGGTCGAGGGATCGCGACGACCGTTCGAAGGCCGCGATCGTGTTCTCGAAGGTGGGCGGTGCCGGGGCGGCGGCGAGCCGTTCGAGCGCCGTGAGCTGCTCGGTCATCGCCGCTTCGATCGCCGGTTCGAAGTCGGCGACCTGCACGTGGTCGAAGGCCGGCGTGCCGCCGAACGGGCCGGGCCAGGGGGCGAGCAGGGGATTGTCGGCCGCAGCGGGTGTGGTCATGGCGAGGATCATAGCGGCTGCGACCGCGAGCGGATGGGCGACGTTCTTGCGGGCACCGCTCCGTGAGGCGTACAACATCGGGTTTTCTTTCGGGTTCGCGGGATCCGCCGTCCACGAGGAGACGCCATGCAGCCGGCGCGTCGGGAACGTCATTGTGCGCCGCCGCGCGGCGGGGTGGTGCATCGGATCGCGTCGGCCCTCGTGGCCGCCGTGGTCGGGGCGGGGGTGGCCGCCGCCCAGGACCGGCCGATCGCGTTCACCAAGGCCGACCTCGTGCCGATCTCGGGGCCGCCGATCGCCGGCGGAACGCTCGTCGTGATCGGCGGCACGATCGCGGCGGTCGGCCCGGCGGCCACGACGCCGATTCCGCCGGATGCCCGGACGATCGACTGCACCGGTCGCGTGATCATGCCGGGGCTCGTCGATACGCACAGCCACGTGGGCGGCGGCTGGGGGGGCGACGCCAGCGGGCCGATCCAGCCCGACGTGCGGATTCTCGACTCCATCAACGTCCGCGATTCCGGCTTCCGCAAGGCGCGAGCCGGCGGTCTCACCACGCTCAACATCATGCCCGGCTCCGGGCACCTCCTCTCGGGCCAGACGATCTACGCGAAGCTGCGGAAGGCCTCGACGATCGACGACCTCGCCATCCGCGACGCGGCCGGCAAGCCGCTCGGCGGCATGAAGATGGCCAACGGCACCAACTCCCAGAAGGATGCGCCGTTTCCCGGGACCCGTTCGAAGTCGGCGGCGCTGGTGCGACAGAAGTTCCTCAAGGCCCAGGACTACCGCCGCAAGCTCGCCGAGGCGAAGGGGGATGCGGCCAAGCTGCCCGACCGCGACCTGGAGATGGAGGGCCTGCTCGACGTGCTCGACGGCCGCATCGTGGTGCACCACCACTGCCACCGCGCGGACGACATCATGACGGTCCTGCGGCTGCGGGACGAGTTCGGCTTCAAGGTGGTCCTCCATCACGTGAGCGAGGCCTGGAAGGTGGCCGACCAACTGGCCAAGGCCAAGGCGCCCTGCTCGGTGATCGTGGTGGATGCTCCGGGGGGCAAGATCGAGGCGATGGACCTGTCGCTGGCCACGGGGGCGGTGCTCGAGAAGGCCGGCGCCCCGGTCGCGATCCACACTGACGACCCCGTGACCGACTCGCGACTCTTCCTTCGGGCGGCCGGGCTCGCCGTCCGCGCGGGCATGAGCCGGGAGAAGGCTCTCGAGGCCCTCACGCTGGCCGGCGCGAAGATGCTGGAGCTCGACGCCCGGATCGGCTCGCTCGACGTCGGCAAGGATGCCGACCTCGTCGTGCTGTCGGGTGATCCGCTCGCCGTGCGGACGAAGGTGCTCGAGACGTGGGTCGAGGGCATCCAGGTGTTCGACCGCGACGATCCCGACGACCGGCTGTTCGCCGTGGGCGGCTATGGCGCCGGCCGCGACCAGAAGGCCCACGCCTGCTGCACCGACGCCCGGCTTTCGGAGACGAAGTGATGCAGCCCCGACGAGTTGTTCGCTGGTTCGCCCTGCTCGCCGCTGCGGTCGCGGCGACCGCCGTGACCGCAGCCGAGCCGGCGCCGCTGCTGGCGATCTATGGCGACGTCGTTCACACCATGGCGGGACCGCCGCTCGAGAAGGGCGTGGTGCTGATCGAGGCGGGGAAGATCACGCTCGTGGGCTCGGCGCTCGACATCCCCGTGCCGCCGGCCGCCCGCGTGCTGCGGGGGCGGGTGGTCACACCCGGCCTGATCGACGCCCACACCGCCGTCGGCCTGACGGGCTACCTCAATCAGGAGCAGGATCAGGATCAGCTCGACAAGGGGGAGCCGATCCAGCCGGAACTGCGGGCGCTCGACTCCTACAACCCGCGGGAGCGGCTCGTCGAGTGGGTGCGGGGCTTCGGAATCACGACGATCCACACCGGCCACGCGCCGGGGGCGCTCGTGTCGGGCCAGACGATGGTGGTCAAGACCGTCGGCGAGACGGTGGGCGACGCGGTGGTCGTGCCCGCGGCGATGGTCGCGGTGACGCTCGGCGATGACGCCCGCCCCGGCGACGAAAAGAAATCCCCCGGCACGCGGAGCAAGGCGGTCGCCATGCTCCGCGGCGAGTTCGTGAAGACGCAGGACTACCTTCGCAAGCTCGACCTCGGCGATCCCGAGAAGCGGCCCGACCGCGACCTCCGCCGCGAGGTTTTCGCCGACGTGCTCCGCGGCCGGCTGCCGCTGCTCGTCACGGTCAATCGGGCCACCGACATCGACGCCGCCCTGCGGATCGCGAAGGAGTTTGGCATCAGGATCGTGCTCGACTCGGCTGCCGAGGCCTATCTCGTGGCCGACCGGATCAAGGCAGCGGGGGTGCCGGTGATCGTGCATCCGTCGATGCGGCGGGGTGGCAGCGGCGAGACGGAAAACATCAGCTTCGAGACGCCCGCCACGCTCCGGGCGAAGGGCATCCCGGTGGCGCTCCAGAGCGGCTTCGAGGGCTACGTGCCCAAGACGCGGGTGGCTCTCTTCGAGGCGGCGGTCGCGGCCGCCAACGGGCTGACGACGGAGCAGGCGCTGGCGACGATCACGAGCGATGCGGCGGCGATCCTCGGCCTGGCCGATCGCGTGGGCTCGCTGCGCCCCGGCCTGGACGGCGACGTGGCCGTGTTCGACGGCGATCCCTTCGAATACACCTCGCACTGCACCGCGGTGGTGATCGACGGCCGCGTGGTCAGCGAGGAGCCCCGCTAGCCGAGGGGCGGCGGAGTGACGAGCCCGATGCCCGAAGCCTCCCGCACGTGGATGATCTATGGCGCGACCGGCTACACGGGCCGGCTCGTCACCGAACTCGCGATCGCCCGCGGGCTGCGGCCGATCCTCGCGGGCCGGAGCCCCGCCGTCGAGGCGCTGGCGGCCCGCCACGGCCTGACAAGCCGCGTGTTCGGGCTCGGCGATCCGTCGGCGGTCCGCGCGGCGGTCGCCGACTGCGCCGTGGTCGCCCACTGTGCCGGACCGTTTTCCGCCACGAGCGGCCCGATGGTCGATGCCTGCCTCGCCGCGGGCGCCGACTACGTGGACATCACCGGCGAGATCGACGTCTTCGAGGCTGCCCGAGGTCGCGACGCCGAGGCCCGCGCGGCTGGCGTGGTGCTCTGCCCCGGCTGCGGCTTCGACGTGATCCCCACCGACTGCGTCGCGGTCTGTCTCGCCGAGGCGTTGCCCGGCGCGACGCACCTCGCGCTCGGCTTCGACACGGCGGGGGGCCTGTCGGCCGGCACGGCGAAGACCGCGGTCGAGGCGCTGCCCCGCGGGGGGCGGGTGCGGCGGGCGGGACGTCTGGAGGCGATCCCGCTCGGTGCGGTCACGCGAACGATCGACTTCGGTCGCGGCGCGAAGCACGCCGTCGCGATCCCCTGGGGCGACGTCGCCACGGCCTTCGCCTCGACCGGCATCCCTTCGATCGAGGTTTACGTGCCGATGCCGTGGGCGGTGACCGTGGCGCTTCGCGGCTCCCATGTCACACGGCGGCTCGTCGCGATCCCGGCCGTGCGGCGTGGGCTGCAGGCCCTCGTCGGGCGGATCGCGGGGCCTGCGCGGGAGGCCCGGGCGACCGCGGACACCTGCGTGTGGGGCGAGGCCCGCGATGCGTCGGGGCGCGTCGCCGTCGCCCGACTGCGGACGGCGAACGTGTATGACGTCACCGCCGCCGGCGTGCTCCTCGCCGTGACGCACTTGCTCGGTCGCGCGGGGGGCGGCGGGTACTTCACGCCGGCGCAGCTCCTCGGGCCGCGGTGCGTGGAGTCGCTGCCGGGGAGCGGCCGGATCGCGATCGAGGTGCGGGGGCCATGAGCCACCGGCCCGGCTTCACGCTCTCGATGTGGACCGGCATCCGCTTCCGGTCGTGGGTGCGGGTGCTCGCCCGCCACGGCTTCCGCGTATCGCCGTCGCGGATTCCTCGGGCGCTCGGCATCACCGCGGCCAGTGTGGCGAGCGAGATGCTCGCGGCCATGCAGGCCGTCTGCTGGGGCCGCGGCGTGCGAGCCGCCCGGATCGCGCACGACCCGATCGTGATCCTCGGCCACTGGCGAAGCGGCACCACGCTGCTCCACGAGCTCCTGGCCTGCGATCCGCGGCTCGTGGCCCCGAGCACGATCCAGTGCGCGGCGCCGAGCCACTTCGTGCTCTCCGAGCAGTTCGCGATCGAGCGGCTCGGTTTCCTGCTTCCCGAGCGCCGACCCATGGACGCGATGCGGCTCGGATTCGCCCGTCCCCAGGAAGACGAACTGGCACTCTGCAACCTCGGCCTGCCGAGCCCGTGGTGGGCGGTCGCTTTCCCCGACGATCCGCCGCCCGACCCCGACTACGAAACGCTGGAAACGCTTCCGGCCGCGGCCCGCCGCCGCTGGATCACCGCCTGGACCGGGTTCCTGCGGGCCATCCAGTTCGAGCATCCCGGCCGCCTCGTCCTCAAGAATCCGCTGCACACCTATCGCATTCCGCTGATTCGCGAGGTGTTTCCCGCGGCCGACTTCATTCACATCGTCCGCGATCCGCACGACCTGGTGCCGTCGTGCCTCCACTTCTGGCGGCGGATCGCCGAAGACCACGGCGTGCAGCGGCCGCGAGGCGTCGATCTCGAGGACCGCGTGTTCGCCTCCATCCTGCGGATGCAGCGGCGGCTGGCCGCCACGTGGCACGCGGTTCCGCCGGCGCACCGCTACCAGACGCGCTACGAGGACCTCGTAGCCGATCCACTCGCGGTGCTCCACCACATCTACGACCACTTCGGCTGGCCGGGCCGCGAGGCTGCCGAGCCGCACTGGCGGGCCCACCTCGCGGCCGAACGCGGCTACCGCCGCAACGACCTGCCGCTCGATGACCGGCTCGGCCGCCGAATCGCCGCCGAACTCGGCGAGGTGCTCGCCGAGACCGGCTACCGGGTGCGCCCTTCGTCGCCGGCCACGAGTTCCGCGAAGGCGGCGGCCGACGTGGAGTCGAACACGAACCCCAGCTCGTCGCGGAGCCGGGCCGACGACATCACCCATGGATAGCGGACATAGCCCACGAGCCCGGGCGGCGTGGCGAGCCATGGCAGCCGCAGCATCCACCAGAGGCGACCGATCGCGGCCATGATCGCCGCTGGCATCGGCACGGCCGGCACGCCGAGCGCCCGGGCGATCTGCCGCTGCGTCAGGGCGTCGTCGGGGGCCACATTGAAAGGACCGCGGGCCGACGCGGCGAGGATCGCGAGCGTGGCCCGGGCGAGGTCGTCGCGGTGCACGAACTGGAGCGGCGTGTCGCGGCCATCGGGCAGGCAGACGAAGGGAACCCCGAGGAAGTAGTCGGTGAGGAAGTTGCGCACGCCCCGGCCGACCACGATCGCAGGCCGCGTCCAGCTCACCGCGATCGTGGGATGGGCCTCCGCGAACTCCCGCACCATCCGCTCGACGAGTCCCTTGTGCGCCGAGTAGTAGTAGCCGGGCAGCGGTCGCACCGCCGCGGTCTCGGTGCAGGCGCGGGGATTGTCGGGCCAGGCGCCGTAGACCGTGCCGCTGCTGGCCACGAGCAGCCGCAGCGGCCGGAGCGTCGCGGCCATCTCGAGCACCGTCCGGGTGCCGTCCACGTTCGTGGTCCGCAGGGCGGCGGCATCCCGGCCGGGCTGCACCGCGTAGGCCAGGTGCACGATCGTGTCGGGCGCGAAGCGACCAACCGCGGCCCCATGCGCCGGGTCGGCGACGTGGCCCTGCAGAAAGTCGTCGGGAGGATCGCCGTCGGCCGGGCGGAGGTCGATGCCGAGGATGCACGCCCCCGGCAGCCGGCGACGGATCTCGGCCACCAGCGCGCGGCCATACAGCCCGCTGCTGCCCGTGATCGCGATCCGTGCCGGCCCGTCGGCCGCGGTGGCCGTCATGCGCGGACGCGGGACCGTGCGCCCAGACGCCGCTCCCGGCGGAGGAGAGCGCGGTAGGCGTGGAAGTCGACCTGGATCGTGTGCCGCGGCGACGACACGTAGCGGCGGCGCATCGCCGCGAGGTCGTCGTCGATCGCCCGGAGCATCGCCGCGCGGGGTGGGAGCGTGCAGCGGCCCTCGGCCAGGTCGGCCACCCACGCCGCCTGAGCCTCGGCGAGCGGGAAGATCGCCCCCCAGGGCTGGATGAGCCCGATGAAGAACAGGCCCGGCACGTCCGGCGACGCGACGTGGCGGTAGAGCATCACGCGATTGTCGTCGGCCGCGAACACCGTGCGATCGAGGAACGGAAACGAGATCTGGTAGCCGGTGGCGAGCACGATCGCGTCGAGCGGTTCGCGGCTGGTGTCGGTGAACACCACCGCGGTGCCGTCGAGGTGGTCGATGTCGGGCTTCATGATCACCCGTCGCTCGCGGACGAGGCTGGGCAGGTCGCTGGAAATCGTGGGATGTTCCTGGAGCACCGCGTGGCCGGGCCGTGGCAGGCCGTAGAGCGCGAGCGTGCCGCGGTTCATCCAGACCACGGTCTGAAAGGCCCGCCGAAACAGCCACGGCGGCGCGAACCGCCAGATGAACTCGGGGCAGACCGTGTCGAGCGGCACGCCGAAGAGATACTTGGGGATCACGTGGGCGCCGCGGCGGGTCGAAAGAAACGTGCGGTCGGCCACCCGCGCGAGGTCGCAGGCGATGTCGCAGCCGGAGTTGCCCATGCCCACGACGAGCACCCGCTTGCCCGCGAAGGCCTCCGGCGCGCGGTAGTCGTGGGAGTGGAGCATCGGGCCGGTGAAGGAGCCGCGGAACTCGGGCCGGCGGGGGAGCCAGTGGTGACCGCTGGCCACGAGCACGTGGCGATAGTGGCGTGTCTCCGCGTCGCCGTCTCGACTCCGCACCGTGACGGCGAACGTGCCGCCGGGTTCGGGGGCGACCCGCTCGACCGTCGTCCGAAAGCGAATGCGGTCGCGAAAGCCGAAGCGGTCGACGTAGTGCTCGAGGTAGTCGCGGATCTGTTCGTGGCGGGGAAAGTCGGGGTAGTCGTCCGGCATCGGGAAGTCGGCGAACGACGTCATGTCGCGCGACGTGTTGATCTGCAGCGACTTGTAGATCGCCGACAGGCCGTTGTCGTTGTCGTACCGCCAGAGCCCGCCGACCGCCGAGCCCCGCTCGAAGCAGTCGAAGGTGAGGCTGCGATCGTGGAGCGCCTTGGCCGCGGCGAGGCCGCTACCGCCGGCGCCGATCACGCAGGCGTCGAGGAGGTCGGGTGAGGATGGCCTGGTCATGACGCGCTGGTGGCGGGTGGGTGACTGGGCTTTGGGATCTTCAATGTAGCGGTCCGGGCCGCACGCGAGCGATCCCTCGGCAGGGGTCGGAGTCAGCCGCAGGCTTCGGCGAGGCCCGCCCGCCAGGCGGCGAAGTCGTCGCGCAGGGTGGGCCACTCGTGAAACGCGAGGTGGCCCGCGGCCTCGTACTCGGTGAGCGTGGCGCCTGGGATGCCGGCGGCGAGCCTGCGGGCCTCGTCGAGCGGCACGAGCGGATCGCGGCCCCCGGCGGCGATCCAGGTGGGAGCGCGGATCCGGTGGAGGCGGTCGTCGATGTCGAGCGTCGCGAGCGCGGCGAGCACCACCGCGAGATCCGTCGGCGAGTGATGGGCGAACTCATGCTGGAGGCGGTCGAGCGAGTCCAGCGGGAGCGCGACCGCGGCGTCGTGATCGGCGGCACACGTCCGCACGATCGCGTGGTGCAGCCACGGGAGCCGGCCGGCCGCCCAGAGACCGCTCCGCAGCCCCGCCGCGCCGATCAACCCGCGGGCGAGCCACGCCAGCCAGGCGATCGACCCGGTGAGCCGCGAGCCATTCGCGAAGCCCGCCAGGCTCGCGACGGCGGCGACCCGGCGGGGATGCCGCGCGGCGAGGGCGAGGGCCGCAAGCGCGCCCGTCGACCAGCCGACCGCGATCACCGGCTTGTCGCCCACCACCGCCTCGAGCGCCGCCTCGGCGAGGTCAGCGAACCGGTCGGCGTCGAGCGCCTCGGGCTTGGTGCCGGGGGCGAGGCGTCCGGGATGGTGCCCCGGGAGGCTGAGGGCGATCCAGGATTCTCTCTCGGGGGTGGCGAAGAGATCGGGCGCGACCGCGACCGTCGTCAGGATGCCGTGGAGGAAAAGGATCGGCGGACGCGGATCGTCGCGGAGGTGCACGTCGGCCGCGACCACGTGGCCGTGGGCCGACACCAGCACCCGCTCGGCACCCGGTTGCATTTCGATCGCGAACTCCGTCAGATGGCCCGGCACCTCGGCGAGCCCGCCTGCATGATTTCGCAAACCTTCTGGCGCGGCAAATCGGTGATCGTGACGGGTGGCTCCAGCGGCATCGGCCGCGCGATCGGGGAGGCCCTCGGGGCCGTGGGTGCCCGCGTCGGCCTGATCGCCCGCCGCGAGGACCCGCTCCGGGCGGCCGCGGCGGCGATCCGGCGACTCGGGGGCACGGCGGACGAGGCGGCCTGCGACGTGGCCGACGCGGTCGCGCTGGCCGCGGCGGTCACCGCGCTCGAGCGACGCATCGGAGCGTGCGAGGTCGCCGTGGCCTCGGCCGGAATCCACCGCACGTCGTGGCCGCTCGACGCCGCGGTGGCGGCGGACGTGATCGACGTCAACGTGAAGGGCTGCATTCACCTCGCGGCCGCCACGCTCCCGGGCATGCTCGGCCGGCGCCACGGCTGGTTCTGCGGCATCGCCAGCATCGCCGGCGTCGTGGGGCTGCCGGGCAACGCCGTCTACTGCGCGAGCAAGGCGGCGGTGGCGGCGTTCCTCGAAAGCCTGAGGCTCGACGCCGCGCGGGAGGGCGTGTGGGTGACCACCGCGCTGCCGGGGGTGATCGACACGCCGATGATCACCGCCGCCGAACGGGCCGCCAGCGGCGTCATGCCGGCCGCCGATGCCGCGACCCGCATCCTCCGCGCGATCGAGTGCGGCCGCGCGGAAGTCTGGTTTCCGCGGCGGACGGCGGTTGCGGCCCGCATGGCCCGCGTGCTCCCGCCGTCGATTCGCGACGCCTTTCTCCGCCGCCAGCCGCGGCTGGAGGAGTCGGGCGAGGGGTGATTGATCGAGGGCCGCTCGGCTCGAGCGTCGGAGCGATTCCGCAGCCGGCCGGAGGCATGCTCGACTGGGCGGTAATCCTGGCCGCGACGCAGCGGGTCGGAGGCATGCTCGACTGGGCGGTGACCCTGGCCGCGACGCAGCCGGCCGGAGGCATGCTCGGCGCCGGCGGGACTTGTGAGTTCGCTGCTCGGTCGGAATGTCGGCGCCCGGCGTCCACAAGTCTCACCGGCTTCTGCGCGTGCCTCCGGCCGGCTGCTCCCCCGTCCGAAGGCCCATACCGTGGATGAGGCAAGCGAGGGGCTGCCCATGCCCTGGGGCCGGCGTATGCCGCCAAGCGCAGCCAGGATGGCGCAGCGCCGGCGGCATCCGAGTGAGCGGATGCCACGACGGCATCCGCGAACGTCCGGCTCCGGGGCGTGGGCAGCCCCTCGCGGCGTGGCACCACTAAGCCAGGCACCGCAGGTTGAAAACCTGCGGCCCCTCTCCGGCAGCACGCGTGCAGGCGCGCGGCCACGAGATCCCCATCGCTTACGCGATTGGGCTTCCTGAGGGCGGAGTGAGCGTCCGGCGACGCCGGGGCAGGCGGGAGTGCTGCCAGACGTCCGCGACCGCGTGCAGCAGCCCGTCGATGGCCTCCAGCGGGTGGATGGCGTTGATCTGCACGCGGAGCAGGCCGCCGTGAATCGGCACGGCCGGGTAGGTGGCCGACTGCGCGTAGTAGCCGCGGTCGAAAAGCTGGCGGCCGGCGGCGAAGGTCTTCTCCATGTCGCCGACGACCAGCGAGACGATGGCGGAGTCGCCGCCGTGGTGCTCGATACCGAGGGCGTCGAGGCCCACGGTGAACCGCCGGATCCGCTCGTGGAGCGCCGCGAGGATCTCGTCGTACTCGGGCGACATCATGATGTCGCAGACGGCGCTGATGGCCGCCAGATACGGCGGCGGCACGGGGCCGCCGAAGATGAACGTGCTCGAGCGGATCTTGAGGATCGTCTTCAGCTCGGGCGTGCAGGTCACGAAGCCACCGAGGCAGGAGAAGGCCTTGGAGAGCGATCCGACCATGAGCACGTTGTCGAGCGTGCCGAGGGCCTCGAACGCGGCGCCGCGGCCGCGGGGCCCGACGACGCCGGTGCCGTGTGCGTCGTCGACGTACATGATGCCGCCGAGCCGCCGAATGGTGGCGTCGAGTTCGGCGAGCGGGGGCGTGCGGCCCGACATGCTGTAGACGCCGTCGATTGCGAGCACGAGGCCCGAGTGGCTGCCGGCCTGGGAGACCACCCGCTCGAGCAGCTGCGGATCGGGCGCGGCGAGTTCCACGACCCGGGCTCCGGCGGCGGCCGCGAGCTTGGCACCCTGGTGCACGCTGTCGTGCGACTCGCGGTCCACCACGAGCAGGTCACCGGGTTGGGTGATCGCCGGCAGCAGACCGACGTTGGCGAGGGTGACGCTCGGATAGATGAAGGTGTCGGGAACGCCGAGCCACGCCGCCAGTTTCTCCTCGGCCTCATCCACGAGTGCAGGGCTGGAGAACGCCCGCGACGCGCCGTTGTGGGCGCCCCACGCCGGCAGGGCCTCGGAGATGGCCGCGTGGATCCGCGGATGACGATCGAGGCCCAGGAAGCTGTCGGAGCCGAAGTTCCAGACGGTGTGGCCGTCGATGGTCGCCCGACGATCGTCGGTCGTGGCGTCGAGGAGCAGATCCTTGAGATGCATGCCCGCGTTGGCGTCGAGGAACGAGAGGGCGACACGGGTCACCTTGTTGCGGGAGAGCCGTTCGGTGAGCGGCTCGAGCCCCCGCGGCGCGTTCGTGTCGAGCGAGGCCGACCCAGTCCGCGGCCGACCGGCTCCCGAGAGTCGCTGCAGGAGCGATCCGACCGTGATCTGCCCCACCTTCGTCATCGCATCGTTCCTGGCACGCCGACATCCGCGTGGTCGAGCCGGTGCCGACGGGGGTCCGCGGAAGTGCGAGAGAAGGCTAGCACAGGCGGGCCAAGGGCGGCCACGGTTGACCCCCGCGGCCTGTCCGCGAGCCGCCGCGGGCGTCAGCCGAGCATCCACTCCGGGAGCCGCCGAACCTTCCCCTCGGGATCGACGCACACGACCGTCGTCTCTCCGGTGACGAGGATGTGGGTGCCCCGGATCAGCTCGTAGGCATGTTTGATGTGGGCGGCCCCGACCTTCTCCACCCTGGTCCGGAGGAGCAGGAGGTCGTCGTACTCCGCCGGGGCCCGGTAGGAGACCTTCGCCTCCGAAACCACCATGAACAGGCCGGCGTCCTCGAAGTCCCGGTAGGAGTGGCCGTGGGCCCGGAGCATCTCGGTGCGGCCCATCTCGAAGTACGTGAGGAAGTTCGCGTGGTGGACCCGTCGCTGGCCGTCGGTTTCCTGGTACCGGACGCGGATTTCCATCTCGTGCACCACTGCCATCGCCGCCTCCCTGGGCCGGAGTTCGCGGCGGTCGTTCGTTGACCGCACCGCGGGCCAGACTCTATCCTGCCCCACGGCGTCGCCGCAAAGCGGCGGCGGTTCCCGAGGCGGGCCGGCCGAGACCATCGAGCGGAGATGAGAGCGTGAGCCACGGCGACACGGGCGAGGGATCAGGAGTCGGTTTCGCCACCGCACGCGGCCGAAACTGGCCGACGCTTCGGCAGTTCACCGTCTTCCTGGAGAACCGCGTGGGCCAGCTGCTCGAGGTGGTGCGGCGGTTCGAGGGCTCGCGGGTGCGAATCGTCGCGCTCTCGATCAACGATTCGGGAGAGTGTGCGTTCGTCCGCTTTCTGCTCAGCCACCCCGAGCAGGGCCGCGAGATCCTCGAGCGGGCGGGGCTCGCCATCATCGAGAGCGACCTGATCGGCGTG
>Ga0208864_1000470_pt1 | contig 13309 bp, 11 predicted proteins | sample CryBogmetaGMA05M_FD_184542 | JGI IMG/M metagenome (GOLD analysis project Ga0208864, IMG submission 184542) | Freshwater microbial communities from Crystal Bog, Wisconsin, USA - MA0.5M (SPAdes) | ecosystem: Environmental > Aquatic > Freshwater > Lake | place: Crystal Bog, Wisconsin, USA...
CTTCCTCCACGAAGGCGGCCCTGGAAAAGTCGCGTCGCGACAAGCGCGACCGTCTGCTCGCGATGGGGGTCGATCCCTGGGGTCACCGGTACGACGGCGCCGCCGCCATCGCCGCGGTGCGCGACGAGGGGGCCTCGATCGACCCGGCGCCCGAGTTCACCGGCGGGCCGACCGTCCGCGTGGCGGGGCGGATCATGCTCCTGCGGAGCGCCGGCAGCCTCGTCTTCCTCGACCTCGCCGACCGCACGGGCCGCATCCAGGTCATGCTCGGCAAGAAGCAGGTGGGGCCGGAGGCCTGGCAGGTGATCGACTGCCTCGACCTCGGCGACATCGTCGGCGTCGACGGCCGGCTCGGCCATTCGAAGACCGGCGAGATGACCGTCTTCGCCACGGGCATCGAGTTTCTCACCAAGTCGCTCGAGACGCCCCCCGACAAGTACCACGGGCTCGTCGACGCCGAACTGCGGCAGCGGCTGCGGTATCTCGACCTGATCCACGGCGAGGGGGTGCGCGACCGGTTCGTGGCCCGCTGCCGGATCGTCGAGGCCGTCCGCCGCGTGCTCGCCGGCCGCGGCTACCTCGAGGTGGAGGGGCCGACGCTGCAGGAGAGCGCGGGGGGCGCGGCGGCCCGGCCGTTCAAGACCCACCACAACGCGCTCGACATGCCGCTCGTGCTGCGGATCGCGCTGGAGCTGCACCTCAAGCGGCTGCTCGTCGGGGGCATGGAGCGGGTGTTCGAACTCGGCCGCGTCTACCGCAACGAGGGGGTGAGCCCGCGACACAACCCCGAGTTCACGATGCTCGAGGCCTACGAGGCCTACGGTGACTATGCAACGATGATGGACCTCACCGAGGCGATCTTCCTCGAGGCCGCGCGGGCCGCGGGCACGCCGCCGCGGTTCGAGTGGATGGGCCACACGGTCGACCTCACGCCCCCCTTCCGCCGCGCGCGCTACGACGATCTCCTCGCCGATGTCACCGGCTGCGATCCGGCCGACGCAGGGAGCGTGGCGGCCGCGGCCGCGGCCCGCGGCATCGAGACGGCCGGCCGCCATCCCGACGTGGTCAAGAGCGACCTCTTCGAGGCCGCCGTCGAGAAGACGCTCTCGGGGCCGGTCTTCGTGATCGACTACCCGGCGGCGATCTGCCCGCTGACGAAGCGGAAGGCGGACGCCCCGCACGTGGCGGAGCGGTTCGAGCTCTACGTGTCGGGCATCGAGCTGGCCAACGCCTACACCGAGCTCAACGACCCCGACCTGCAGGAGGAGCTCTTCCGCACGCAGCTGGCGGGGCTCGCGCAGGAGGAGTCGATGGCCCGCATGGACACCGACTTCATCCGCGCGCTGCGGCACGGCATGCCGCCGGCCGGCGGCCTGGGCATCGGCATCGACCGGCTGGTGATGTTTCTCACCGGCGCCCCGTCGATCCGCGACGTGATCCTGTTCCCGATCCACCGCCCCCACGCGGAGGGCTGAGGCGGCCCGCCGGCCGCCCCGCACGCCGACCATGTACAAGCTCCTCCTCTGCTGGCGCTACCTCCGCACCCGCTGGATCGCGCTGGTGTGCGTGGCCAGCGTGATGCTCGGCGTGGCGACGATGATCGTCGTCAACGCGGTGATGGCCGGCTTCTCCCACGAGATGCAGACGCGGATTCACGGCATCCTCTCCGACCTCGTGTTCGAGAGCCACTCGCTCTCCGGCTTCCAGGATCCGCGCTGGCACATGGACGAGATCGGCCGCGCCGCCGGCGCCGACATCGCCGGCATGACGCCCACGGTGGCCGTGCCCGCGATGCTCAGCTTCCAGGTGCGGGGCCAGTGGCTCACCCGGCAGGTGATGTTCATCGGCATCGACGAATCCACCCACAGCCTGGTGAGCGACTTCGGCCACTACCTGCAGCATCCCGAGAACCGCCGGCAGCTCTCCTTCCAGCTCCGCGACGGCGGCTACGACACCTTCGACAGCCAGGCCGACGGCGAGGCGGGGGAGGGCGGCCCGACCCGCCCCGCGATGGCCGGCGCCGGCTGGCCCCACCGGCGGATGCGGGTGGCCCGCGAGAAGCTCTGGCGGGAGAAGGCCGCCCGTGCCGGCGGCCAGGCCGACGACGATTCCCGGCCGGTGCGGCCCGTCGACCAGCAGGTCGACGCGGTGCTCGCGGCGACGAGCCCGGGCGTCGAACCGGCCGGCGGCGACGCCCCGCGGCGGGATCCCTTCCGGGCCGCGCGGCCCGAGGAAGGGGAGACGATGGATCCCGCCCGCGAGCAGTTCACCGGGATCGTGCCCGGCATCGGGCTGGCGAGCTTCCGCGATTCCGACGGCGTCGACCGCTTCCTCGTGCTCCCGGGCGACGACGTGAAGATCACCTTCCCCACGGCCGGCACGCCGCCGAAGGCCGTCAGCGACACCTTCACGATCGTCGACTTCTACGAGAGCAAGATGAGCGAGTACGACTCGAACTTCGTCTTCGTGCCGATCGAGGCCTTGCAGCGGATGCGCGGCATGATCGACCCGCAGACGGGCGTGCCGAGCTGCAATTCGATCCAGATCCGGCTCAAGCCGGGGGCCGACCTCGACGCCGTCCGCGACCGGCTGCGGAAGGTGTTCCCGGCGGAGATGTACGCGATCTCCACCTGGCGCGACAAGCAGGGCCCGCTGCTCTCCGCGGTGGACATGGAGATGGCCGTGCTCAACATCCTCCTCTTCCTGATCATCGCGGTGGCGGGCTTCGGCATCCTCGCCATCTTCTTCATGATCGTGGTGGAGAAGACCCGCGACATCGGCATCCTCAAGAGCCTCGGTGCCGGCTCGGCCGGCATCGCGGGGATCTTCCTCGGCTACGGCCTGTTCCTCGGCCTCGTCGGCGCCGGCGTGGGCACGGCGCTGGGCCTGGCGATCACCTGGAACATCAATTCGATCCGCGCCGGCGTGGAATGGTGCACCGGGCAGCGGGTGTTCGACCCCTCCATCTACTACTTCTTCAAGATTCCCACGATCGTCGATCCCTTCACGGTCGCCTGGATCGTGGCCGGGGCGGTGGGGATCGCGGTGGCGGCGAGCGTGCTGCCGGCGCTGCGGGCGGCGCGGCTCCACCCGGTGGAGGCGCTGCGGCATGACTGACGGCGAGCGTGGCGGGCCCGACGACGCGATCCTGCGCGTGCGCGACGTGCGCAAGAGCTACCGCTCCGGCGGCGGCATGCTCGAGGTGCTGCGCGGCGTCGACTTCGCGATCGCCCCGGGAGGCTTCGTGGCCGTGGTGGGGCAGAGCGGCTCGGGGAAGAGCACGCTGCTGCACCTCATGGGGCTGCTCGACGCCCCCGACGCAGGCGAAGTGCACCTCGACGGCGGGCGGATCGACGACCTGCCGGCCCACCGCCGCGACCGGATCCGCAACACGGCGATCGGGATGGTGTTCCAGTCGTACCACCTGCTCCCCGAGCTCGACGCGCTCGAAAACGTGCTCGCGCCCCTGATGGTGCGGCACGGCGTGCTCGACTGGCTGCGGGTGCGGGGGCGGGCGCGGGAGCGGGCGGCCGACCTGCTCGGGCGGTTCGGGCTCGGGGGCCGCCTCCACCACAAGCCGCGACAGCTCTCCGGCGGGGAGATGCAGCGGGTGGCGATCGCGCGGGCGCTCGTCACCGAGCCCCGCGTGCTGCTCGCCGACGAGCCGACGGGCAACCTCGACGAGGACAGCGGTGCGGGCATCCTCGACACCCTCTGCGAGTTGAACGCCCGGGACGGCCTTTCTATAGTGCTCGTGACGCACGACGCGGCCGTCGCCCGCCGTGCCGCCGGCGTGGTGCGACTGGCGGCGGGCCGCGTGGCGGCCGCCTGACGGCTTCCCCGTCGGCGCGTCCCCGTCGGTCCGTCCCGTCAGCCTGCCACCGGCTCCGCACCGACTCCGTACCGGCCCGTCACGCCGCCCGTCCCCGCCCGCGCTCCGTGGAGTCTCCCGATCATGCCCCGCATCGTCTTCATGAACGACCGCCTCGTGCCCGAAGAGGAGGCGCGGGTGAGCGTGTTCGACCACGGGCTGCTCTACGGCGACGGCGTCTTCGAGGGCCTGCGGAGCTATTCCGGCCGGGTGTTCCGCCTCGAGGCCCATCTCGACCGTCTCTGGGCCAGCGCCCGGGCGATCTGCCTGGAGATCCCGCTGTCGAAGGAGGCGCTGGGTCGGGCGGTCGACGAGACGCTGGCGGCCAACGGCCTGTCCGACGGCTACGTGCGGCTCGTCGTCACCCGTGGCGCCGGCAGCCTCGGCCTCGATCCCAACCGCACGAAGAATCCCCAGGTGATCGTGATCGCCGACACGATCGCCCTCTACGCCCGCGAGGCCTACGACAAGGGGCTGCGGATCGTGACGGCGGCGACGCAGCGGGTGCATCCGGCCGCGCTCTCGCCGCGGGTCAAGTCGCTCAACTACCTCAACAACATCATGGCGAAGCTCGAGGGGCTGCAGGCGGGCTGCGTCGAGGCGCTGATGCTCAACCACAAGGGGGAGGTGGCCGAGTGCACCGCGGACAACGTGTTCGTGGTGCGCGGCAGGCGGCTGCTCACGCCTCCGCCCGACGCCGGCATCCTCGAGGGCATCACCCGCGGGGCGGTGATGGAGCTGGCCGAGGCGGCGGGCATCGACTGCCGGGAGGCGACGCTCACGCGGCACGATCTCTACACGGCCGACGAGTGCTTCCTCACGGGCACGGCGGCGGAGGTGCTGCCGGTGGTGGAGATCGACGGCCGCAAGGTGGGGCCGGGCACGCCCGGTCCGACGACGACCCGCCTGATCGCCGACTTCCACCGTCTCGTGCGCGGGTAGCAGGCTGTGGACAAACAGCCTGCTCGGTCGCATGGATGCGATCGCGGGAGCGCAGCTCCCGTGAAAACCGCAGGTTTTCGTGCCTGGAAAAAGTCCCGGAGGACTTTTTCCACGGCCAGATAGCAGGCTGTGGATAAACAGCCTGCTCGGTCGCATGGATGCGATCGCGGGAGCGCAGCTCCCGTGAAAACCGCAGGTTTTCGTGCCTGGAAAAAGTCCCGGAGGACTTTTTCCACGGCCAGGTAGCCTCGTGGCGCGGGAACGATCCGCTCCGCCGATCACCCGCGGCGCTCAATAGTTGATCTGGAACTGGAAGCGGAGCAGGTCGCCCATGAAGTGGGCGAACTGGCCGTTGATGATCGGCGCCTTGCCCGACGTGTTCGTGCGGTTCACCCAGTCGTATTCGCAGGTCAGCTCCATCTGCGGCGTAAACTGCCATTCGAGTCCCAGGTTGAACTCGCCGACGTAGGCGTTGGGCGCGTTTTTCTCCCAGATGAAGCCGCCACGGCCGGTCTGCCAGCGGAAGAAGGGGAAGAGCCGCCCGAACCGGTCCGTGTCGGCCTTGTAGTTGACGAGCACGTAGCCGCCGGAGAGTGGCTGGCTGGAGACGGTGGGCGGGTTGGCGGCGGAGGCGTTCGCCAGGTTGCCCAGCTGCGGCCCGAGGCCAACGTTCCACTCCGCCGTCACCCCGAGCCGCTGCGGGTAGTAGACGAACGTGCCGCAGATCCGCTGGTCGAGCACGCCGTTGTAGGGTGACACGATGACGGGCGTCACCGATTTGCCGTTGATGGTGACGCCGCCCAGGGCGGGCACGTAGTGGCCCTGGTAGGCCTGCACGCCGAGTTCCACGATCTGGCCGTTGTCGAACTTGTAGGGGGAATTGAGCCGCAGCCCGAAGTGGAGGTTGTTGTTCTGCTCGAGCGTCGAGTTGCCCTGGCCGTTGTAGCAGGCGATGCCGAGCACGCCGTAGTTGCCCGACCCCTTGAGCCCCTCGTCGAGCACCTCCTTGTAGAGGTCCTGCGCGTAGTCGGGCGTCCAGTAGTAGATGACGCCGAGGTTGCGCTCGCTCTTCGTGTCGTTGATGAAATCGCAGCGGTCGAGCGGCAGCCGGTTGGAGCTCGACTGCATGTTGTCCCAGCCGTACGGTATCTTCGACTGGCCGACCCGCACGCGATGCACCTTGTCGGTGGTGAGGTAGACGTCGCCGTAGCAGTCACGGAGCTGGGCGTAGTTGATCGCCCCGGGGTCGCTGCTGCCGGCGAGGTTCGAGGCGAACTCCGGCTGGATGTAGAAGAAGAGGTGCTCGCCGAGGTCGCCCGAGAAGATGAGGCGGCAGCGGCGGATGGTGAAGTTGTTGTTCGGGCCCACCCCCTTGTCGTGCGGGTTGTAGGCCTGGGTGCCGTCCGGGTCGTACCAGAGCGTGGGGTTGATGCGAAACTGCGTGTAGCCGCGGATGTTGAGCTTCTCGTACCACTCCTTCTCGCCCGTGTGGTCGTTGCCGCCGCGGGTCTGCTCGTCGACCGTCTCGATCGCCGGATCCTGGACGGCGTTCCAGCGCTGCCGCAGCACCTGACCGAGCGACTCGTCGCCCGGGTCGACCGTGCGGCCGCTGCCCCGCGGCGGATTGCGGGTCATCTCGTCGACCGTCTCGATCGCGGGATCTTGAATTTGCGTCACGAGCTGGACGGGATTCGCCCGCCGGGGCCGGCCGGGGAGCGGCCCCGGTTCCGACGGAAAGAGCTCGTCGAACTCCGACGGCACGAAGGCGTCGCCCAGCGGCAGCGCCTCGGGGGAAACGCCGGGAAGAAACAGCGGCTGGGGGGGTTCGGGGCTTCCGGCCGACACCTCGGCGGCCGCACACCACCAGAGCGACACGCTCGCCAACGCCACGGCCCCGCACGCCAGCCCAATCCCCGCGGTTTGCCGGATGTCGCGACGGGTCATGGGCACGGACATCGGAGGGCTCCGCGGTCGCGGCCGGACACGCTCGCGCAGCCTGCGCCGAGCGATTCAACCGCGTAATCGTCACCATCGGCACAGGACCCCCAACCGGAATATTAGGAATCGCTGGTCGGCGCCGATTGAGTCCGCGGCGTTTCGGTCGGCCGGACACGTGAACCCCGACGCCCGGGGCCGCCCGCCGTCCCGTTCGCCGGACGTTCGCTGCGCAGGGGAACGCCTCCCGCGCTTGCGTGCACCTCGCACAGCAGCCTGCGGTTTTCGCGGGAGCTGCGCTCCCGGGATCGCATCGCTGCGATCCATTATCCACGGCCAGCTAGCGGCGCATACGATGCTCTTCGTCGCCGATCGCGTCGTACCGCGACACGTATCCCGGCTCACGGGCGCGGATGAGCTCCGCCTCGTATTCCTGCACGACGCGGTGCTGGATCGCCTCCCGGCAGGCGGCGTTGATCGGGTGGGCGATGTCGGCGTAGTAGCGCAGCCGCCCGTCGCCGTCACGCGGCGGCGCGCTCTCCGGCAGCTTGACGCCGCACTGGTTGCAGAACGACGCCTTGAACGGATTCTTGTGTCCGCAGGAACGGCAGTGGGCGCAGAGCTTCCGGCTGGGCATCGCCACGAAAGGCCCGCTGGGACCGGCGATCAGCTTCATGTCGCGCACGACGAACACCCCGTCGATGGTGATCGAACAGAAGGCCAGCAGCCGCTCCGCGGAGTGCTCGATGATCTTGACGCGCACCTCGGTGATGGTCATGTCGCTGCGTTCCTGCGGTCGCGATCAATGAAGTCGACACGGATCAAGCCGAGACGGATCAGGCCGACACGGGGACCGGCGGGCCGGGCACGAGCCGCACGCGAAACACGCCGGGCCAGCCCGCCATCTCGAGCCGTGACGCGAGCCGCTGGGCCTCCCGGGCCGTTCGCGCCAGCGCGAACACGGCGCTGCCGCTGCCGGTGAGCAGCGGCCGGACCGCGGCCAGGCGGGCGAAGTCGCCGAGCAGCCGGTCGACCGCGGGGCAGAGGTCGCGGGCGGGGGGCTCGAGGCTGTTGTGCATGAGGGCCGTCGCCCGGCGGAGGCGTCCGGCCGCGAACGCCTCGGCCAGCCGGGCGGCGGCCCCGCGCAGGCCGGCGTCAGGCGTGCACCGCGCGTAGACGGCGGCCGTGGAGAGCGCGGCGTCGGGCCGGGCGATCACGGCGTGCAGCGGGGGGATGCCCGGCGCCGGATCGACCCGCTCCCCGCGGCCGCGGACGAGCGCGGCGCCGCCGGCGAAGAACACGGGCACGTCGCTGCCGATCGTGGCGCCGATCGCCGCGAGGCGGGACCGGGGCCAGTCGATCCCCCAGGCCCGCGCGGCGCCGAGCAGCACCGCCGCGGCGTCGCTCGACCCGCCGCCGAGCCCCGAGCCCGACGGGATCCGCTTGACGAGCTCGATCTCGAGCCCGGGCGTGACGCCGCCGGAAGTGAACTCGGAAGTGAACTCGGTGGCGAACCCGGCCTCGCGGGCGAGCGCCGCCGCGGCCCGCACGGCGAGATTCGTGGCGTCGGCGGGCACGTCACGCGCGAGCGCGGCCGCGCGGGTCGCCAGCCGGCCGCCGAACCGCACGCTGAGCCGGATGCCGGGAGCAGCGGCGGCGCGGACACGCACCGTGTCGTGGAGCGTCACCGGCACCATGAGCGACTCGATCTCGTGGTAGCCGTCGCCGCGACGGGCGAGCACCGCGAGCGAGAGATTGAGCTTCGCGGGCGCCCGAACGACGACGCTCTCGGCGAAGGAGGACTCGTTGGCGGCGGAGTGGGCGTGCACGCGGCGGCGATCCTCCCTGCCATCCAAATCCCACCCCATCGTACCATCCCCACACCAGAGGGGTCAACATCGGCGCACCGACAGCTCCCTTTTCGGAGCCCGTCAACTTCACCGGCACCGGCACCGGCGGACGGCCGGCGGGCGGATCACGCACAGCGCCGGCGTGCGCACGGTTGACGTGACGGCTGCCGCACCGGTCTGGCACGGCATTCGGCGCGCAGTGTCGCGGAACGGTGCCGGCGTGCAACCCCGGCGAGCGGCGCCGGCGTCACGTCCGTCAGCGTCACGTCCGTCAGCGTCACGTCCGTCAGCGCCACGTCCGTCAGCGCCAGTTGAGCACGAACGCCAGCGTCCCCAACGCCAACACGAGGCCGATCGCCACGAGCGCCGCCAGCAGCACGGCGATGCTGCGGCCCGCCCAGAGATCGTCCTCGATCATGTGGGTGCGATCCTCCTTCGCGAAGGATGCGTTCCAGACGGGAAAGGCCCGGTTGTCGTAGACCCACTGCGTCCGCTTTTCGAAATTGCTCTGGCTCATGGTGCGCTGGTGCGAATGACGGGGGGGACGCGGCCACCCGCGGAACCCTCCGCGGCGGGCGGTATGATGCGGCAAATGAACAATCAAATCTACCCCGCGGCGGCCGGCGGTGCCAGCCATCCCGACGCCGTGCAAATGCCCGGGGCCGCCGCATCCTCCCCGGCCGGTCTTCCCGGCCCGGCCCACGTGCTCGACCCGTCGGCCGGGCTCGAGGAATGGCTCGCCGCCCGGGGGCAGCCGGCCTGGCGGGCGAAGGCGATCCGCCGCTGGCTCTTCGCCGGTCGGGCGGCGACGTTCGCCGACATGACCGACCTGCCCAAGGAGCTGCGGACGGCCCTCGAGGAGCGGTTCCTCATCTTCTCGACGCGGATCGCCCGGCACGTCCACGCGGAGGACGGCACCGAGAAGCTGCTCCTCGAGCTCGCCGACGGCCAGCGGATCGAGTGCGTGCTGCTGCGGGAGCACGCCCGCGAAGTGTCCGACGCGGCCGGGGGCGGTCGGCTCACCGTCTGCATCAGCTCGCAGGTGGGCTGCGGCATGGGATGCGTCTTCTGCGCCAGCGGCCTCGACGGCGTGATCCGCAACCTCACCACCGGGGAGATCCTCGAACAGCTGCTCCGGCTGCAGAAGCTGCTGCCGGCGGAAGAGCGGCTCAGCCACATCGTCGTGATGGGCATGGGCGAGCCGCTGGCCAATCTCGACAGGCTCATGCCGGCGTTGGCCACCGCGCAGCACGCCGACGGGCTGGGCATCTCGCAGCGCCGGATCACGATCTCGACCGTGGGCCTGCCCAAGGCGATCGACCGCCTCACGGCCGAGAACCCCGGCTACCATCTGGCCGTCTCCCTCCACGCCGCCGAGGACGCGTTGCGCACGCGGCTCGTGCCGGTCAACAAGGCGATCGGCCTGGCGGAGGTGATGGCCGCCGCCGACCGCTATTGGGAGGCATCCGGGCGGCGGTTGACGTTCGAGTACGTGCTCCTCGGCGGCGTCAACGACGCGCCCGAGGACGCCGCCCGGCTGGTGCGGCTGCTCGGCCGCCGCGCCGCGCTCGTCAACGTGATCCCCTACAACGCGGTCGCCGGGCTGCCGTGGCGGGAGCCGTCGAAGGCCGCGCAGGCGCGGTTCCTCGACGTGCTCCGCGCGGCGGGCGTCAACGTGCAGGTGCGCCGGCGGAAGGGGGCGCGGATCGACGCCGCGTGCGGGCAGCTTCGCCGCCTCGAGTCCGCCTCCGCGGGACCGGCCATCCCGGCGACGTCCCCGGCCTCACCCGGCGGCACGCGGCCCGCGGAATGAGCATGACCGCGAGGCGGCCGCGGCATCCGCACCGCACCCGCCGCCGGCGGTGTGTCCACGGCCGGCGCGCTCGGAACCGGACGCTACTGCATCCAGCCCAGCAGCAGCACCACCGCCAGCACGACGCCGAGCATCCCCCCGAGCCACACGGCCCAGTGGACGGTGGCCAGCCGGATGGCGGCGGGATCCTCGTGGTGGGTGGCGGCGAAGATGAGGCTCGCGAGCGCCACCAGCGGCAGCCCGAAGAAGATCCCGGGCACGCGGCTGGCCAGCGAGCCGAACAGCGGCGCGGCGGCGAGGAGTCCGGCCGGCAGCACCGCGGCGTGGGCGAGGGAGGCACAGACCAATGGGGCGAGGAGTGTCGTCAGGGGAAACATGGGCTTCCTGCTCGGTGCGCCGCGGACCGTGCGTGGTCGCGCGGGAGGGATGGTTGTTCGGGGTCGGGACGGGTGATCATCCGGGATCGGTGGAGGGAACGGCCGCCGTCCCGGCCGCTTTCCCGGTCAATGGTTCCGTGCCGCGGCGGTTCCGCTCGTCGGTCGCGCCGAGCGGTCCGGCCCAGGCGTCGTAGATCACGAGGAGATTGAGCATGCCGGCGAGCATGGTGTAGAGCGTGCCGATCTCGAAGAAGCGTCCGAGGCGGCGATGCCAGATCGCGAGTTGGTCGCGGCGAAACTGCTTCAGCGGCGGCTTGTCGAAGAAGTCCTCCGCGGCGATGTCGGGATCGTCGGCGGCCAGCCTCTCGGCGTAGGCCCGCGACACGTACTGCCCCGGGAACAGCGGCGGCGCCATCGCCCCGCCCAGCAGCGGCTGCCGCGCCGGGCCGAGCAGCCGGGCCGACTGCACGATCGCGGGCAGCGCGACGACGCCCGCGCCGGCCTGGCAGACGAACGCCCAACGGGGCTCGTTCGGCTTCCACGAGGCGTAGACGACCTTGCCGCCGCCGAGCCACAACCCGACGACGAACGTGGTGAGGATGGCGGCCATGAACAGGCTGCCCTTGTGGGTGCGGCCCTGGTAGAGCTGGCCGAGGCCGGGCACCGCCCACGACAGCGCGGCGGCGATCGCCGGATTCCGCAGGTCGATCGCCGATCCGTCGTCGGGCGAGATCGCCACGATGCGGGGGGCGTGCGGCTGGCTGGGTCGGCCCGCGCTGGAAGGAGTCACAGTGTCGTCCGGGAGGGCGATGGCGACCGGGGCGGCGGCAACCGCGCGACCACGGCCCGACGGGGCCGCGCAGACGGGCATTGTAACAGCCCGCGGGGAAAGTCCATCAGCCCCAGAGGCGGCGCACGACCCGCACCCGCGGGTTCGGCGCGGCCGCGTCACGGCCGGCATCGCCGTCGGCAGGATCGCGGGCCTCGCCGGCGGCGAAGGCCGACAGCTCGCGCCAGGCACGTTCCACGGTGGCGGCATCGACGCGGTCGAGCCCGTCCCCCGCCGCGGCCGCCAGCGACACCTGCGCGAGCTGGCCCACCGTCCGCGGCACGCCGCCGGCGAACCGCGTCAGCGTGGCGACCGCCTCGGGCAGAAAGATGTCGGGGGCGCCCCCGACCCGCGTCACCGCCGCGGCGAGGTAGCCCGCCACGTCGGCCTCGTTCCACGCGCCCAGTTCGATCCGCAAAGCCGCCCGCTGGCGGATGGCCGCGGGCACCCGCGACGCGGTGTCGGTGGTGGCGGTGGCGATCACGACGGTGCGGGCGAAGCGGGCCTCGGCCGCGCCCACCAGCCGCGCGATGCCGTCGAGGGCGTCGTCGGGAGCGCGGTCGAGGTCGTCGAAGACGAGCACCGTCGCCCGCTCCATGAGCGTGTTCTCGCGGAGCCGGTTCTCCAGCTTCCGCCAGGCCGCGATCGGCTCGGCGCGGCTCTGTGGATCGAGGGGCAGACGGGCGAGCAGAAGCTCGATCCAGTCGCCGGCCGCGAGGCCGCGCAGCGACAGGAGCGCCGTCTCAGCGCCGAGCCCGCCGAGCCGGCGGACGGCCATCGCGGCAAGGTGGCTCTTGCCGCAGCCCTCGGCCGCGGTCACGAGGCCGAACCGCTGCCGCTCGTCGAGCAGCCATTCCATCCGCGCGAGCGCCTCCTCCTGCGGACCCCCGGCGTGGAAGGTCGCCGGCTCGAGGCTGCCGTCGAACGGGGACGCGGAGAAGTGCCAATGGTCGCGTACCATGACGGGAGTCTAGCGACCCCGTCGGCCCGAGTCAGGACGAACATTTCCGGGCCATCCCGGCCCCGACCACGCATGAGCGAACGCTTCTTCCTCTCCGCGGCCCCGCGCGACGGCACCGCCGTGCTCGCGGGGGACGAGGCCCGGCACCTCGCCCGCGTGCTCCGCGCCCGGGTCGGCGACATGGTGACGCTCTTCGACGGCCGGGGCCGCACCTGGCAGGCGCGGGTGGAGCGGATCGCCCGCGACACGGTGGAACTCGCCGCCGGCGCGCCGGTCGACGCGCCGCCGCCGGCCGGCCCGCGGCTGACGCTGGCGGTGGCGCTGCCGAAGGGGGAGCGGCAGAAGTGGCTCGTGGAGAAGCTCACGGAGCTCGGCGTCTCCGGGCTCGTGCCGCTCGAGACGGCCCGCGGCGTGGCCGAGGCCACCGCGGCGGCCACGGCCCGGCTCGAGCGGCAGGTGATCGAGGCCTGCAAGCAGTGCGGCCGCGACACGCTCATGGAGATCGCGCCGGGCCGGCCGCTCGCCGCGCTGCTCGCGGACGCGGCCCCCACCGGGGCGCGGGTCGTGATCGCCCATCCGCTCGCCGCGCCGCTCGACGCCGCCGCTGTGCAGGCCGGGGCCACGGAGGTGATCGCGCTCGTGGGCCCCGAGGGGGGATTCACCGACGACGAACTCGCCGCCGCGGAACGCGCCGGCGCGATCCGCGCAGCGCTCGGCCCACACATTCTCCG
>Ga0208864_1000471_pt1 | contig 13247 bp, 10 predicted proteins | sample CryBogmetaGMA05M_FD_184542 | JGI IMG/M metagenome (GOLD analysis project Ga0208864, IMG submission 184542) | Freshwater microbial communities from Crystal Bog, Wisconsin, USA - MA0.5M (SPAdes) | ecosystem: Environmental > Aquatic > Freshwater > Lake | place: Crystal Bog, Wisconsin, USA...
CCATTGGGCCCCGGAGTGGCGTAGGCCACGACATTGAGCACCGGTGGCTTAGGCCACGACCATTTAGCGGTTCCAGCCAAAAAATGGCGTAGCTTTTAGGCGTGCCCGACAATCCCCGCTTGGAGCGCCCGCGTTCGCCAATGGAACTGCTCGACGACGTTCCCGAGCCGACGTTGCGCCGGCTGAAGCAGTACTCGGGCCGGCTGGCGACTCAGGCCGTCCACGTAATGCAGGAGCGGTTGCCGTTCTTCGGCGATCTGGAGGCATCCCAGCGCGCCAGCGTGCAACTGGTCGTGCAGGCCTCGGTGGTGAACTTCGTGGAATGGATGCGCGACCCGTCCAGCGAGGTGGGTTACACCGCCCAGGCATTCGAACTGGTGCCCCGGGACCTGACCCGCAAGATCGCGCTCGCCCAGACCGTCGACATGGTCCGGGTGACGATGGAATTCTTCGAGGAGGTCGTGCCGCTGCTGGCCCGAACCGAGGAGCAGTTGACCGCCCTGACTGTCGGCATCCTGCGCTATAGCCGCGACCTGGCTTTCGCGGCCGCAACTGCCTACGCCGACGCCGCTGAGGCGCGCGGATCCTGGGATAGCCGGATGGAGGCCAGCGTGGTCGACGGGGTCGTCCGCGGTGATACCGGCCCCGAGTTGCTGTCCCGTGCAGCGGCGCTCAACTGGGACACCACCGCGCCCACGACCGTGGTGGTCGGCACACCCCCGCCCGGGCGCGAAGACCAGGCCGGCGAGGATATCCGGGAGATCGCCCAGCGGCACGACCGAGCTGCGCTTGCCGACGTCCACGGCACCTGGTTGATCGCGATCATCTCCGGCCGTCTGACCCCGACCGACCGGTTCTTCAACGACCTGCTGACCGCATTTTCCCCAGGACCTGTGGTGATCGGACCCACTGCCCCGATGCTTACGGCCGCGTATCACAGCGCGGGCGAGGCGATTTGGGGAATGAATGCCGTGGCCGGCTGGAGCGGGGCGCCGCGGCCGGTTCACGCGCGTGAACTGCTGCCCGAACGCGCACTGATGGGCGATGCTTCGGCGGTCGCGGCCCTGCACAACGAGGTCATGCGACCGCTGGCCGATGCCGGTCCGGTGCTCGCCGAGACACTCGATGCGTACCTCGACAGCGGCGGCGCCATCGAGGCCTGCGCGCGAAAACTGTTCGTTCATCCAAACACGGTCCGCTACCGCCTCAAGCGGATCGCCGACTTCACCGGACGTGATCCCACCGTGCCCCGAGACGCCTACATCCTCAGGGTTGCCACCACGGTCGGTCGGCTTGAATACCCCACTCCGCTACAGACTGCCTCCCCGATCAGAGCAAACGGCTGGGTGACCCAACTCACGCCGCCCCTGGTCGGGTCCGGCCGTCCCTGGGGTGACGAGGGATAGATGCCACCGGCGACGAGGGATAAATCGCGAGAAGGTGTCGATCACGTCGCATCCCCGTGGTGATTTGTAGGTATTCCACAAAAACCTAAGACAAGGTTCATAATCATTTACACCCTGGAAATCGGCAATCACAGTGTTCTCTTAGAGATGTGATCGCGCTGCTCGCGCCCGGACAGGGCTCTCAGACTCCCGGCATGCTCGCCGAGTGGCTGAATATCCCCGGCGCCGTCGATCATATCGACCGATGGTCGCAGATCAGCGGCCTGGACCTGGCCCGTCTGGGCACCACTGCGACCGCTGAAGAAATCACCGATACCGCGGTCACCCAACCACTGGTCGTCGCAACCACGCTGCTGGCCCACTCGGTGCTGGTCGAGCGTGGCCTGCCGGCCGCAGCCGACACCGTCATTGCCGGTCATTCAGTCGGTGAGATTGCCGCCTACGCCATCGCCGGTGTCATCTCGGGAGATGACGCGGTCAGACTGGCCACGGTGCGGGGCGCCGAAATGGCCAAGGCCTGTGCTGCCGAACCCACCGGAATGTCTGCTGTGCTCGGTGGCGAGGAGGACGAGGTTCTGGCCAGGCTCGAGGCCCTCGAGTTGATCCCCGCCAACCGCAACGCCGCCGGACAGATCGTCGCCGCCGGTTCGGTCGCAGCGCTGGAGAAGCTGGCCGAGGACCCGCCGGCCAAAGCACGAGTGCGCCAACTGGCGACCGCCGGGGCCTTCCACACCCACTACATGTCCTCAGCGCTGGACGGCTACGCCGCCGCGGCCGCCGAAGTCGCCGCGCATGATCCGGCCACCACACTGCTGTCAAACTTCGACGGCCGACCGGTGACCTCGGCGGCCGACGCCATGGAGAAACTCGTCGCACAGATGACCCGACCTGTCCGCTGGGACTTGTGCAACGACACCATCCGAGCGCTCAACACGACGGCAATCGTTGAGTTGCCGCCCGCCGGAGCTTTGACCGGAATTGCCAAGAGAGAGCTTCGGGGCGTCGCGACGCATGCCGTCAAGACACCCGCAGATCTGGACGGACTGTCCGGGCTCTGACCCGCCGGCACCGACCAGAAACCAGAAAAAGCACTGCCCACACATTTAACAAGTAACACAAACACCAAGTAACACAACCGATTACCCCGCAACACGACTACGAAGGGAGCCACACTGTGGCCGCCACGCAGGATGAAATCATTTCCGGTCTCGCCGAGATCATCGAAGAAGTGACCGGTATCGAGCCGTCTGAGGTCACCATGGAGAAGTCGTTCGTCGATGACCTCGATATCGACTCGCTGTCGATGGTGGAGATCGCAGTTCAGACCGAGGATAAGTACGGGGTGAAGATCCCCGATGAGGACCTGGCCGGACTTCGCACCGTCGGTGATGTCGTCGCCTACATCCAGAAGCTAGAGCAGGAGAACCCAGAGGCCGCGGCCGCATTGCGCGACAAGTTCGGCTCAGACAAGTGACCAAGCCTTCCACTGCTAACGGCGGCTTTCCGAACGTCGTGGTGACCGCTGTCGAGGCCACCACGGCGCTCGGTGCTGACATCGACAGCACGTGGAAGGCCCTGCTTGCCGGCGAAAGCGGAATCCGGGTTCTCGAGGACGATTTCGTCACCAAGTGGGACCTGCCGGTGCGGATCGGCGGGCACCTCGTCGACCCGATCGACGACCACATGGGCCGACTGGACCTGCGACGCATGTCGTATGTCCAGCGGATGTCGAAATACCTCGGCCGCAAGATGTGGGACGCCGCTGGTGCCCCGGATATCGACCCGGACCGCTTTGCCGTCGTTATCGGCACCGGTTTAGGTGGCGGCGAGAAAATCGTTGAGACCTACGACACGATGAACGAGGGCGGTATCCGCAAGGTATCCCCGCTAGCCGTGCAGATGATCATGCCCAACGGCGCAGCCGCGGTCGTCGGCCTGGAACTTGGGGCGCGGGCCGGGGTCATCACCCCGGTGTCGGCCTGTTCGTCAGGCTCTGAGGCGATCGCCCACGCATGGCGTCAGATCGTCATGGGTGACGCCGATATCGTGGTCTGCGGTGGCGTCGAAGGCATGATCGAGGCGCTGCCGATAGCTGCGTTCTCGATGATGCGCGCGATGTCGACCCGCAACGAAGATCCGACCGCCGCGTCTCGTCCGTTCGATAAGGACCGTGACGGGTTTGTCTTCGGTGAAGCAGGCGCGATGATGATCATCGAGACCGAGGAGCATGCCAAGGCCCGCGGTGCCAAGCCACTGGCCCGGCTGCTGGGTGCCGGCATCACCTCGGACGCGTTCCACATGGTGGCTCCGGCATCGGACGGTCTGCGGGCCGGACATGCCATGAAGCGCGCGATGGAGACGGCGGGTTTGTCGCCTTCGGACATCAACCACGTCAACGCTCACGCCACCTCGACATCCATCGGCGATATCGCCGAGGCGAGCGCGATCCGGGTGGCCGGTGTGGAACATGCGCCGGTCTACGCGCCCAAGTCGGCGCTCGGTCACTCGATCGGCGCGGTTGGCGCGCTTGAGTCGATCCTGACGGTGCTCACCCTGCGTGACGGTGTCATCCCGCCGACGTTGAATTATGAGACGCCAGATCCAGAGATCGACCTGGACGTTGTCGCGGGCGAACCTCGTCACGGCGACTATCAATACGCGATCAACAACTCGTTCGGATTCGGCGGGCACAACGTCGCGCTTGCCTTTGGGCGCTACTAGACCATCGGGCACCACCAGACCTTCGGGCACTACCGAGAAGGGAAGACTCCGGGCTATGGCACCGCTGACAACGGGTAATGGTTTACCCGACGTGGTCGTGACTGGCATCGCCATGACAACCGCGCTGGCCGTTGACGTGGAGAACACCTGGAAGAAACTTCTCGACGGACAGAGCGGGATTCGCACGCTCGACGACCCGTTCGTCACCGAGTATGACCTCCCGGTGCGAATCGGCGGGCACCTGCTCGAGGACTTCGAAGCTGATTTGGGTCGGGTGGAGAAGAGGCGGCTGTCGTATCTGCAGAAGATGTCGACAGTGCTGGGCAGGCGGGTCTGGCAGAACGCCGGTTCGCCCGAAGTCGACACCCGACGATTGATGGTGTCCATCGGGACAGGTATGGGCTCGTCGGAAGAGTTGCTTTTCGCCTACGACGGTATGCGGTCCAAAGGGTTGCGCGCCGTCTCACCGTTGGTGGTGCAGATGTTCATGCCCAACGGCCCTGCCGCGGTCGTCGGGCTTGACCTGCATGCCAAAGCGGGAGTGTGCACGCCTGTTTCGGCGTGCGCTTCGGGTTCGGAGGCGATCGCCAACGCATGGCGCAACATCGTCTACGGCGAGGCCGATATCGCTGTCTGCGGTGGCGTGGAAACCAAGATCGAGGCGGTACCGATCGCCGCGTTCGCGCAGATGCGCATCGTTCTGTCCAACACCAATGACGATCCCGCCGGCGCCTGCCGTCCGTTCGACCGGGATCGCAACGGCTTCGTGTTCGGTGAGGGCGCTGCGCTGATGGTCATCGAAACCGAGGAGCACGCCAAGGCTCGCGGCGCCACCATCCTGGCCCGCATCATGGGGGCGTCGGTCACCTCGGACGGCTTCCACATCGTGGCTCCTGACCCCGACGGGATTCAGGCCGGACAGGCAATGACCCGGGCCATCCAGCTCGCCGGACTGAAGCCGAAGGACATCGACCACGTCAACGCTCACGCGACCGGTACCAATGTCGGTGACGTCGCCGAGGGCAGGGCCATCAACAATGCGATGGGCAGCCACCGGCCCGCGGTCTACGCGCCCAAATCGGCGCTGGGCCATTCGGTGGGAGCCGTCGGCGCGGTGGAATCCATCCTCACCGTGCTCGCGCTGCGCGAGGGCGTGATCCCGCCGACGCGTAACCTGCACAACCTGGATCCGGAGATCGACTTGGACGTGGTGGCCGGGGAACCGCGGTCCGGCCACTACCAGTACGCGATCAACAACTCGTTCGGATTTGGTGGGCACAACGTCGCAATCGCCTTTGGGAAGTATTGAAATGCGATCGGCGAACGGCACGCCAACCACATCCGACACGCACAAGGAGGTATAGATGACGATCATGGCCCCCGATGCGGTCGGCGAATCGCTCGACCCGCGCGACCCGTTGCTGCGATTGCGGAACTTCTTCGATGACGACAGCATCGAGCTGCTGCACGAGCGCGATCAGTCCGGCATTCTCGCTGCGGCAGGCACCGTCAACGGACTGCGAGTCATCGCCTTCTGCACCGATGGCACCGTCATGGGCGGCGCCATGGGAGTCGACGGTTGCCGCCACATCGTCAATGCCTACGACCTCGCGATCGAGGAGCAGAGCCCGATTGTCGGCATCTGGCACTCGGGTGGGGCCCGACTGGCCGAGGGCGTCAAGGCCCTGCATGCGGTGGGGCTGGTATTCGAGGCGATGATCCGGGCTTCCGGCTATATCCCGCAGATCTCGCTGGTGGTCGGCTTCGCCGCCGGCGGTGCCGCCTACGGACCCGCGCTGACCGACGTCGTCGTGATGGCCCCGGAGGGCCGGGTGTTCGTCACCGGCCCCGATGTCGTGCGCAGCGTCACCGGCGAGGACGTCGACATGGCCTCCCTCGGCGGGCCCGACACCCACCACCGCAAGTCCGGCGTATGCCATATCGTCGCCGATGATGAACTCGACGCTTACGAGCGTGGGCGCCGACTGGTCGGACTGTTCTGCCAGCAGGGTATTTTCGACCGCGCCAAAGCAGAAGCCGGTGATGTGGATCTGCATGCCCTACTGCCCGACTCGGCTCGGCGGGCCTACGACGTACATCCACTCGTTGAAGCACTGCTGGACTCCGACGAGCCGTTCGAGGAGTTCCAGGCCAAATGGGCTCCATCGATGGTGGTCGGTCTCGGCCGTCTTTCCGGACGCACCGTGGGTGTGCTGGCCAACAATCCCCTGCGTCTCGGCGGCTGCCTGAACTCAGAGAGTGCCGAGAAGGCAGCCCGTTTCGTGCGATTGTGCGACGCGTTCGGGATTCCACTGGTGGTGATCGTCGACGTACCGGGTTATCTGCCCGGTGTCGATCAGGAGTGGGGCGGCGTGGTGCGGCGGGGCGCCAAGCTGCTGCACGCTTTCGGTGAGGCCTCGGTTCCACGCGTAACGCTGGTGACCCGCAAAATCTACGGCGGGGCCTACATCGCGATGAACTCCCGATCACTGGGCGCGACAAAGGTATTCGCCTGGCCGGACGCCGAGGTCGCCGTGATGGGCGCCAAGGCGGCCGTGGGTATCCTGCACAAGCGCAAACTCGCTGCGGCACCCGATCATGAGCGCGAGGCGCTGCATGAGGAGTTGGCCGAGGAGCATGAGCGCATCGCCGGTGGGGTGGACGCGGCCATCGAGATCGGTGTTGTCGACGAGAAGATCGACCCTGCCCACACCCGTAGCAAGCTCACCCAGACCTTGGCCGAGGCCCCGGCCCGGCGCGGCCGCCACAAGAACATCCCGCTGTAAGCGCTGGCCCTCCTGGGTGCTACTGAGCGCCCGCGAGGAACTCCTGCGCCGCATCCACTGCACGCTCCCGGTCGGCGGCAACCAACCCGATACGTGTCCGACGGTCCAGAATGTCGCCGACGTCGAGGGCACCTTCGTGGGTGACGGCGAACTCGAATTCCGCGCGCGTCACATCGATTCCCTCGGCTACCGGCGCGGCCGGCCGCGCGCAACGCGCAGTCGCGATGACATTCCGCGACTCCGCACCATAGCGAGCCACCAGTGAACCCGGGAGCTCACCGCTAGTTCGGAGAATGCCGCTATTCCGCTGCGTTGCAACGGGATTAGCCGCAGCACCCACCAGTGGCAAGTTACGCGTGCGGCAAGGACTGGCACTGAGCCCGCGAGCGGCGATTGCACGGTCCAAGACATCCTCAGCCATATACCGGTATTCGGTGAGCTTGCCGCCGACGACACTGAACAGCCCGGAATCGGATTCCAGCACTGCGTGATCGCGGGACAGGTCCGCAGTACGACCGCCGCCTTCCCCCGGTATATCAATCAGCGGCCGCAACCCGGCGTAAGCGCCAGTGACGTCCGCGTTGGTCAGCTCGGTCTGTAATGCGGTATTGACGGTATCGAGCAGGAACGTGACTTCGTCCGGTGTCGGCTCCGGAACATCGGGTATCGGTCCTGGCGCTTCCTCATCGGTGAGCCCCAGATAAACGCGGCCGAGTTGCACCGGCAGAGCGAATACGAACCGGTTGGTCTCCCCTGGGATCGGAATCGTCAGCGCCGCAGTCGGATTGCCGAAAGATGACGCATTGAACACCAGATGCGTACCGCGACTGGGCCGCAGCCGAATCGAGGAGTCAACCTCCGCCGCCCACACACCCGCGGCGTTGATCACCACCCGCGCCGACAGATCCATGGACTCCCCGGTCAATTCGTCGGTGAGGTGCACCGAGTTGCCGGTAGCCGAGGAGACACGGGTGCGGGTGAGGATGCGCGCGCCATGCTGGGCGGCAGTGCGGGCCACTGCGACCACCAGTCGGGCATCGTCGATCAGCTGTCCGTCGTAGGCCAGCAGCGCACCATCGAGTCCGTCGCGACACACGGTGGGAGCCATCGCCACCGCCTGCTCTGCGCTGATCCGACGGGGCCGCGGCAAGATCGAGGATCGGGTGCCGGCCAGCGCCCGCAACACATCACCGGCCCGAAATCCGGTGCGCACCAGCGCCCGCTGAGACCGGCTCATCGACGGCAGCAGGGGCACGAGTTGCGGCAGCGCCTTGACCAGGTGCGGCGCGTTGACGGACATCAAAATGCCACGCTCAACCGAACTGCGGCGGGCGATACCCACATTTCCGCTGGCCAGGTAGCGCAGACCGCCGTGGGCCAGCTTCGAGCTCCATCGACTGGTGCCGAACGCCAGATCGTGTTTCTCCACCAGCACCACCGACAGGCCGCGGCTGGCGGCGTCAAGTGCGATACCGGAACCGGTGATCCCGCCACCGATGACGATGACGTCTACTGCCCCGTCCGCACCGACGGCACTCAGGTCGGCACGGCGGCGGGCGGCGTTCAGAACGGTCAGGTCTCTCACGGGCACAGGTATCCGTTCAATGTGTGGGTCAGTTCGACTTCAAGTGCGCTGGCATCGAGGATGGGCTCGACGATCTGACCGGATTGGATGGTGGACTGGGCGATCAGCAAGACCATGGCCGCCAGCGCTCGCGGATCTGCTCGGCGAACACTGTTGTCGGCCTGAGCCTTGCGAAGTTCCTCGGCTACGACATCGATGAGTATCTGCTGGCTGGTTCCCAACCGGTCGGAGATGTAGACCATCGCCAGTTCCGGCGCCGACCGCAAGACCGTGCGGATGAGTTCATCACGCCGCAGTCGACCTGCCACCGCGGTGATTCGCCGCACCAGTGCATCCCGACCGGTCCCACGCATCGGAACCTCGCGCCATGCTCCGATGATCCGGTCAGTCAACAGCGCCGCCAGGATCGTCTGGGTGTCCGGCCAGCGCCGGTACACCGTCGGCCTACTCACGCCGGCCCGGCGGGCGATCTCGGCCAGCGTGACGCGGTGCACGCCGAAGTCGCGCACGCAGCTGGCCGCTGCGGTCAGAATGCGATCGCCGACATCCACCGACACATCGTTACTGATTGACAACATCTGTAATACTGTAATCCATGGCCGACACCGATACCGGAAATCACCTGTTACCCCCGATGGCCTGGGATGGCTGGGGCGATCCGGCCCTTGCCAAACCGCTGTCCGCCGGTATCCGCTCGCTGCTCGAGCAGGCACTGGGCGTTACCGGAACCGAGATCACCGCACCCGGTATCGATGAGGTGCAGGTATCCCCCAGCGCTTTGGCGCCCAAGCACCGTGACGGGCTGGCCGCCATCGTCGGCAACGATTACCTGCGAACAGGCGACCGTGATCGACTGCTCCATGCAGGTGGTAAGTCGACATTGGATCTTTTGCGGCGCAAAACGATTCGTCAGGATGCACCTGATGCAGTGGTATTTCCCGGCACCGAGGACGAGGTTTCCGCGGTCCTCCGCTACTGCACGCAGCAGCGCATCGCGGTGGTCCCGTTCGGCGGCGGTACCAGCGTGGTCGGCGGGCTGGATCCGATCAGGGATGGATTCGACGCGGTCGTCACGCTGGATCTGCGCCGCTTCGATGGCCTGCACTGGCTCGATGAAACCTCGGGTGAGGCTGAACTCGGCGCCGGCGTCACCGGGCCGGAGGCCGAGCGACTGCTCGGCGAGCGGGGTTTCTCCCTCGGGCACTTCCCGCAGAGCTTCCGCTTCGCCAGCATCGGCGGATTCGCGGCCACTCGATCCTCCGGCCAGGACTCCGCCGGTTACGGCCGGTTCAATGACATGGTCCGCGGCATGCGGGTGGTGAGTCCGGCCGGTGTGCTGGATCTGGGCCGCGCTCCCGCATCGGCCGCTGGGCCTGACCTCCGGGAACTGTTCGCCGGATCCGAGGGCGTGTTCGGCATCATCACCCGCGTGAGGGTCCGGGTTCATCCGGTTCCGACGAGTGTGCGCTACGAGGCGTGGTCATTCCCGGATTTCGCCACCGGGGCCGACGCCCTGCGCGCTGTCATCCAGACCGGCACCGGTCCAACTGTGCTTCGGCTCTCGGATGAGGTCGAGACGGGCATCAACCTGGCCACTACCGGCAGCATCGGCGAGCAGAGCATCACCGGCGGCTGTCTGGGGATCACGGTGTTCGAGGGCACCGCTGATCACACTGAGAGTCGGCATGACGAAACCCGCGCCCTGCTTATCGCCCGTGGCGGCACGTCGCTGGGCGAGGGTCCCGCGAAAGCCTGGGAGCACGGCCGCTTCGACGCCCCCTATCTGCGGGACGCACTGCTGTCGGCAGGTGCGTTGTGCGAGACCCTGGAGACCGCGACAACCTGGTCGAATCTTTCTGCTCTCAAGGCCGCGGTCACCGAAGCGCTGACGACGGCTCTCACCGAAAGTGGCACGGCAGCACTGGTCATGTGTCACATTTCGCATGTGTACGCATCCGGTGCTTCGCTTTATTTCACCGTGGTCGCCGGACAACGCGGCGATGTCACCCAGCAGTGGAACACCGCCAAGGCCGCCGCGGCGCACGCCATCGTTACAGGCGGTGGCACCATCACCCATCACCATGCGGTCGGTGCGGACCATCGGCCGTGGATGACCGCTGAGATCGGAGACCTCGGCGTTGCGGTGCTGCGCGCGGTGAAGCAGGCGATGGATCCGGCTGGAATCCTCAACCCGGGCAAGCTCATTCCGTGACCGCGATCGGCCGCGTGACGCTGCTGACAAACCCGATGGCGGGCCACGGCAACGCCCCGCACGCGGCCGAACGGGCCGTTGCCCGCTTCCAGGAGTGTGGCGTCGACGTCACCGAGATCGTCGGCCGGGATGCGGCGCATGCCCGTGATCTGGTTCGTGAGGCCGTTGCCCACGGAACCGACGCCTTTGTGGTTGCCGGTGGTGACGGCGTCATCGCGCTGGCCCTGCAGTCACTGGCGCAGACCGCTATTCCACTGGGAATCATCCCGGCTGGCACCGGTAACGACCACGCCCGCGAGTACGGTCTGCCGGTCGGCGACCCGGCGGCGGCAGTCGACGTGATCATCGCTGGTCATACCGAAACCATCGACCTTGGACACATTCGGGGCGCCGACGGCACCGGAACATGGTTCGGAACCATCGCGGCTACCGGGTTCGATTCACTGGTCAGCGACCGCGTGAATCGGATGCGCTGGCCGCACGGCCGGATGCGCTACAACCTGGCGATCGTGGCCGAACTGTCCCAACTACGTCCCCTGCGCTTCCGGCTGGTGCTCGACGGTGAACGCGAGATCATTACCGAACTCACCCTGGCGGCGTTCGGTAACACCCGCAGTTATGGCGGCGGAATGCTGATCTGTCCCAAAGCCGACCACGCTGATGGACTGCTGGAGATCACAATGGTGCGTAGCGGATCCCGACTGAAGCTGGTCCGGTTGTTTCCCACGATCTTTAAGGGCACCCACGTCGAACTCGACGAGGTGACGACCGCGCGGGCCAGAAACATCTGGGTCGAAAGCCCGGGCATCAACGCCTACGCCGACGGCGAATACGCCTGCCCATTGCCGGCCGAGATCTCAGCAATGCCAGGCGCGTTGAAGATCCTGCGCCCGGCGACCTAGGACTCGGCGAGGATCCGGGTTCGTGCCGGATCGTAGAACGGCTGCATCTGCAGACGCGCCGGAAGATCGCCGTGCGGGGTGTGCACTGTGAACGACTCCTCGCGTAACCAATCCCCGGTGACACCGTCCTCACGGAACACCTGTGCCAACCCAACCGGACCACCGAGGGTGTATCCGTAGGCCGCGGCCCGGACATAACCGACCCACTTCCCGTCGGCCATGACGGGCTCATTGCCGAACAGGTCGGCTCCCGCATCGTCCACGAACAGGCTCACAACACGGTCCCGCGGGGGACCCTGCGCCTTGAACTCCAGCAGTGCCTCGCGGCCGATGAAACCACCCGGCTTGTCCCAGGCGATCGTGAACCCGAGTCCGGCCTCGATCGGGTTATCGGTGTTGTCGATGTCCACGCCGAGATCTCGGTAACCCTTTTCCAACCGCAGGCTAGACATTGCCGCGAGTCCGACCGGACGGAATCCGAGATCGGTTCCGGCGGAGGTCAATTCGTCGTACACGCCGGCGGCGTACTCGGTGGGGATGTGCAACTCCCAGCCGAGCTCGCCCAGATAGGTCACCCGGGCCGCCAGCACGGGCGCGTAGCCGACGTGAATGTGTTTGGCCGACAGATACGGGAACGCCGCGTTGGACAGGTCGGCGTCGGTCAACCGGGACAGCAGCGTGCGCGACTTCGGTCCCTGTATGGACAGCAGTGTCGTCGCGGAGGTGGTTTCGGTGACGACCACGACCTCGCCGGAGCGGGTTTCGCGACGGATCATGGGTTCGATACGACGGTGGATGAGGTCAGAGGTGACGACGAGGAACTTCTCCTCGCCGAGTCGGGTGATCGTCAGGTCGGTGGCGATACCGCCTGCGCTGTTCAGCCACTGTGTGTAGACCAGCCGCCCGATCTCTCGGTCGATGACGCTGACCGAAAGTCGATCGAGCACCTTCGCCGCGTCCGGACCCTGGACGAGGAACTTCGCCATCAGGCTCATGTCGAGGACGCCGACATCCTCACGTACCGCACGGTGCTCGCGGCCCACGATGTTGAATGACGCCTGCCTGGCGAAGTCCAGCGTGCTCTTCGGATGCGCTCCGTCGGTGTCGTACCACTCAGCGAACTCCCATCCAACGGAGGCGTTGAAGTGCCCGCCGGCGGCGACTAGTCGGTCGTGCAGCACCGACCGACGCACATCTCGGGCCGAACCCGCTTTCCAGGTGGGCCAGACCGCATCGCCAAACAGCACGCCGAGTTGCTCGACGGTGCGCTCAGCGCGGAAACGCCGAGATGTCTCGTGTGTCGCGGCCCGGTCGATGGCATAGCCGGTGACATCCATGGGCGGGACGCCGTCGACGATCCAGTGCGCCATGAGGTTGCCGATACCACCGCCCATCAGGATGCCCAGCGAGTTCATCCCTGCAGCCACGAAGTAGCCGTCAAGTTCGGGCGCGGGACCGAGCATCGGTCGGATATCGGGAGTGAAGGACTCCGGCCCGCAGAAGAACAGCCGGACTCCGACTTCGGATAACGACGGAATGCGCTCCAGTGCGGAGCCCAGATACGGACCCACACGGTCCCAGTCCGGCGGCATCGTGCCAAAGGCGAAGCTGTCCGGGACACCGTCGAGCGACCAC
>Ga0208864_1000474_pt1 | contig 13198 bp, 13 predicted proteins | sample CryBogmetaGMA05M_FD_184542 | JGI IMG/M metagenome (GOLD analysis project Ga0208864, IMG submission 184542) | Freshwater microbial communities from Crystal Bog, Wisconsin, USA - MA0.5M (SPAdes) | ecosystem: Environmental > Aquatic > Freshwater > Lake | place: Crystal Bog, Wisconsin, USA...
GCCTCCTACGATCCCCGCCCCCCCGTCGGAGGCTGCCGCCCGTGATCCCGTCGCGCGCCAGGTTCGGTCCGCTCGTCGCCGCGCTCGTCGCGGTCGCGGTGGGCGGCTGCGCGAGCAACCCGTTCAAGAAGCAGGCGCTCCCGCCCGCGAGCCTCGAGCCGCCGCCCGGCGTGGCTGCGCCGGCGCACACGATCCCACAGGCGTCCGCCGCTTCCCTGCCCCCGTCGTATGCCGACGTCGACGGCCGCCAGCTCGAGGCGGCGCTCGCCCGCAACCGGCAGGAGTCGCAGGTGATGCAGGACGAGATCGCGGCCCTCCGCGATCAGCTCGCGAGCACCTCGTCACAGCTCGCCCAGGCCCGGTCCGTCGGTCTGCCTCCCGGCGCCGACAAGCCGCCGCGCGTCGGCAACGACGGTGGCGTGCCCGCCACGCCCGTGGTGATGCAGTCGGCGATGACGCAGCTCAAGCTGCCGGAGCTCCAGCCGCGGTTCGACGGTGCGGTGATCCGGATCGACATCCCGGCGGATCGGCTCTTCGACGGCGGCACCGCCAACCTCCTGCCCGAGGGGGCCGCAGTCCTCACGCAAGTCTCGGCGGAACTCGAGCGGGTCTACCCCGGGCACTTCATCGGCATCGAGGGTCACATCGACACGGAGCCCCTGCAAAACTCGTCGTGGGCGTCTCCCCACCAGCTCACCGCCGCGCGGGCGGCGGCCGTCTTCGACTTCCTGACCACGCGGACCTCCATGCACGAGAGCCAGCTGTTTCTCGTGGCGCATGGCGCGAACCATCCGCTCGTCTCCAACGCCACCGCGGCCGGCCGGGCGCGGAACCGCCGGGTGGAACTCGTGGTCTACCCCGACCGCGCCGCGGTCGACATCGCGGCAAAGTGACCGCGGCACCGCCGCTTGCTACACTCCGCCGCATGGTGACGATCGTCGACTACGGCAGCGGCAACCTGCGGAGCGTGCAGAAGGCCTTCGAGAAGCTGGGCGTGGCGGCCCGGATCACCGCCGACCCGCAGGCGGTGGCCGATTCGGAACGGGTGGTGCTTCCCGGCGTCGGCGCCTTCGGCGACGCGATGCGGGCCCTTCGCGAGCGTGGGCTGGTCGAGCCGCTCGTGGCTCACGTCCGGGCCGAGAAGCCGTTCTTCGGCATCTGCATGGGGCTCCAGCTGCTGTTCGAGACCGGCCTCGAGGGGGGGCGGCACGAAGGCCTCGGCCTCCTGCCCGGAGAGGTCGTGCGGTTCGATCTGCCCGCGGGCATGAAGGTGCCCCACATGGGCTGGAACACCGTCCGCTGGCAGGCCGCCGCGGCCCCCATCGAGGAGGCCGGCTGGTATTACTTCGTGCACTCGTATCACGCGCGGCCGCGCGACGCCTCGGTGGTTGCCGCGGTCACCGACTACGGCGGCGAGTTCGTCTCGGCGGTGGCGCAGGGTCGCCTGTTCGCGACGCAGTTTCATCCCGAGAAGAGCCAGGCGGTCGGCCTGCGGCTGCTCGCCTCGTTCATCGGCCGCGGCTGATCACGGCCCTTTTCGCACCTCCCTCCTCTTCCCTTTCCTCCCCTCCCTGCGGAGCCTGCGATGGAACTCTGGCCGGCGATCGACCTGCGTGGCGGCAACTGCGTGCGGCTCCTGCAAGGTGACTACGCGAGGGAGACCGTGTTCGGCAGCGATCCCTTGGAAATGGTGTCCCGGTTTCTCGCCGGGGGCGCGCGGCGGCTCCACATCGTCGATCTCGACGGGGCCAAGGTGGGCTCGGCCGTGCAGGCCGATCTCGTCCGCCGCATGGCGGCCGCGGCGGGCATCCCCTGCCAGATCGGTGGTGGCATTCGCACGGTGGAGACGGCGGAGACCTATCTCGACGCGGGGCTGTCGCGCGTGATCCTGGGCAGCGTCGCGGTCGAAGAGCCGGCGCTGCTCGAGCGTTTGGCCAGCGCGCATCCCGGTCGGATCGTCCTCGGCCTCGATGCCCGCGATGGCCGGGTGGCGACCCGGGGCTGGATCGACACGAGCCCGCTGTTGGCGGTCGATGTCGCCCGGCGGCATGCCGGCCTCCCCCTGGCAGCGATCGTGGTCACCGACATCGCCACCGACGGCACGCTCGCGGGCCCCAACCTCGCCGCGCTCGAGGAGATGCTCGCGGCCACGACGGCACCCGTGATCGCCTCCGGCGGCATCGCCACGCTCGACGACATCCGTCGCGTGGCGGCGCTCGGCTGCACGGGCTGCATCGTGGGACGGGCGCTGTACGACGACGCCTTCACGCTCCCCGACGCGCTCGCCGCGGCCGGGGACGCATGAGCCCCGCCGGGCTCGGCCGCCCATCCTTCCAGGGTTTCCCCGGCGCGGCCCAATCCGGGGTTTTTCGGCCGGAATCCCCGGGAACCCTCAATCTTCGGGGCCGCCCGGGCCGACCGTACGGGTGAGTCGTTTGCCGGGCCCGGTTTCCCGCCTCTACCATCGGAACTCATGGCCACCGACGTGCGGATCAAGGAGCAGTTGCCGGAGCTGACGCGGCGGATCGTCGAGACGTATCAAGACTCGCCGACGATCCACTACCTCGGCCACTGCCCGCTGCCCAACTACGAGGCGATCATCTCGGCCTGCGAGGATCTCAAGGAGATTCTCTACCCGGGCTATCGGCGGCGCGAGAACCTCCACCTCGGCAACGTCACCTACCACGTCGGCGACCTCATCGACGGCCTGCACGACAAGCTCACGACGCAGATCGGTCGGGCGCTGCGGCACAGCGTCGCCGCGCAGCGGACCGCGGCCGAGCAGGGCGTCGAGTTGCCGGTCGCGTCGGAGGCGGCGAAGCACTGCACCGAGGAGGGCGACTTCGAGGCGCTCGGCCAGGCGAAAGCGGTCGAGTTTCTGGAACGCATTCCCGAGCTCCGCCGCATCCTGGCAACCGATGTCCAGGCCGCTTTCGACGGCGACCCTGCGGTGCGCACGCTCGACGAGATCATCTTCTGCTATCCCGGCCTCGAGGCGGTGACGATCCACCGGCTCGCCCACCTGCTCCACCGGCTGGAGGTGCCGCTCATCCCGCGGATGATGGCCGAGTGGTCGCACGGGCGGACCGGCATCGACATCCACCCGGGGGCCACGATCGGCGATCACTTCTTCATCGACCACGGCACCGGCGTGGTGATCGGCGAGACCTGCGAGATCGGCAGCCACGTGAAGATCTACCAGGGCGTGACCCTCGGCGCGCTGTCGTTCCAGACCGACGCAGACGGGCAGCTCGTCCGTGGCACGAAGCGGCATCCGACGATCGAGGACCGCGTCGTGATCTACGCCAATGCCACCGTGCTCGGCGGGGCCACGCGGATCGGTCACGACTCGGTGATCGGCTCGAGCGTCTGGCTGACGAGGTCGGTCGAGCCGCACACGACGGTGGTGCTGGAGAAGCCGAAGCTCCGCATGCGCGGCGAGCTTCCCGAACCGGGCACGGGCAACGACTGGCAGATCTGATTTCATGCCCGCGGGGCCATCCCTGGCCCCCGCGGGCTTGGCCCGGCCTCATCGACCCGAGGCTCGCTGAGAGCACGGGGCGTCGTGGCACCGCAGCCGGCCGGTGGCATGCTCGCCGCCGGCGGCACTTGTGAGTTCGAGGCTCTGACGGAATGTCCGTGCCCGGTGTCCACAAGTGTCACCGGCGTCTGCGCGTGCCACCGATCCGGCTGCTCCCCGGGCTGCAGTCCGAGAGCAACGGTGATGCAGCGAGGGGTTGAGCTCAGCGAGGGGTTGCCCGTGTCCCGAGAGCCGGCGTATGCCGCCAAGCGAAGCCAGGATGGCGAAGCGCAGGCGGCATCCGAGTGAGCTCAGGACAGGATGTCCTGAGCGAACGTCCGGCGACGGGGCGTGGGCAGCCCCGAGCGGTGCGGCCGTCAGGAGGCCGGGTACCGCAGGTTGAAAACCTGCGGCCACTTGGCATCGGGGCATGGGCAACCCCGAGCGGTGCGGCCGAAATCGCGGTTTTTACCGGGCGAATCGGCATGGGCCGGGGGGGCCGGGCTTCGCTAGTGTCTGGGTGTTCCCGCCTCCGGAGATGATTCGCCATGCGTGCCCTGCTTGCGTCCCTGCTCTGCCTGTTCGCGTCCACCGCCGCCTGTTTCGCGCAGACGGCGGCTCCCGCCAAGGTGCCCATGGTGTTCGCGGCCTACGCCACGGAGCTGGCCGAGCCCTGGAATCAGGTGATCCATCAGGCCCTCCAAGGCCTGGAGAAGACGGGCCGCATCAGCTATGCCTGGCAGGACAAGCTCTCCACGCCCGCCGCCATGGCCTCGGGCCTCAACTCGGCCCTCGTCCGTCGTCCCGACGTGGTCGTCGCGGACGGCGTCGAGTCGCTCGATGCCATCAAGGCCGTGGCCGCCGCGAATCCGGGAATCTCGTTCCTCGTGGGCACGTCGCAGCCCCCCTTGGCGCCGAACCTCTCGACGTTCGACAGCAATCTCTCCGAGCCCGCCTACCTCTGCGGGATCGCCGCCGGCCGGCTGACGAAGACCGGCGTGGTCGGCGTCGTCGCCGGGAAGAGCGACACGCAGGTGCATCGGGCCCTCAACGCCTACATCCAGGGCGTCAAGGATGCCAACCCGGCCGCCAAGGTGAAGGTGACGTTCATCGAGTCGTGGTACGACCCGCCGAAGGCGAAGCAGGCGGCGCTTGCCCAGATCGCCGCGGGGGCCGACCTGATCTGGGCCGAGCGAGAGGGAGCGATCGCGGCGGCCCGCGAGAAGGGCGTGCTCGCCTTCGGGAACCTCGTGGACCAGTCTGCCGAGGGCCCCGATACCGTGCTCACGGGGCCGGTGTGGAGCATGACTCCGCTCATCGACCATGCGACGAAACTCACCGCCGCCGGCATGGTTCGCGCGGAGAACTACATCGACTTCTCGTCGCTGGCCCGGGGCGGCGCGGTGCTCGCGCCCTGGCACGGCTGGAACGACAAACTGCCGGCCGATGTGCTCGAACTGGTCCGCGAGCGGCAGAATGCGATCAAGACCGGCGTGCTCGTGATTGCCCCGAGTGCCGACCGGCCGGCCGGCGAGTAGGAAGCGGACCGTTCGCGTGCCTGTCTGCGACGGTCGGCCAGCCTAACGGGTGGTGGCCCGGACGAGGGACCGGGCGATTTCCTCGGCCTTGAGCTTCGCGTCGATCGCCTCGTCGCCCGTGGCTCGAGTGCCGCTGATCGTGGCGAGATCGGCGCGGGCTACCGCGGGATCGACCTTCTCGGCCGGGATCGCCCGCTGCGTGATCACCGTCACCGCGTCGTGCCCCACCTCCACGAAGCCCCCCTCCACGAACAGGCGGCGGACGGCGTCGGCCGGCCCCCCCTGCTCGCCCACGATCCGCACCTCGCCGGCACCGAGTCGGCCGATGAACGGCGAGTGGCCGTGCCCGACACCCCGCGAGCCGTCGAACAGCGGCAGGGTCACCGACCGGGCCTGGGTGTCGAGGCTCGTCTGCTCGGGCGTGACGATCACGCACCGTACGCCGCCGGACTGCTTCGTGTCTGCCATCGGAGTGTTCCTCGGGGCCCTTTCCTGGTCAGGCCTTGGCGGCCATCTTCTTGGCCTGCTCCTCGGCCTGCTCGATCGGGCCGACGTACATGAAAGCCTGCTCGGGGAGGTGATCCCACTTGCCGTCGGCGATCTCCTCGAACGAGCGGATCGTGTCTTCGAGGCTGGTGATCTCGCCCGGCTTGCCGGTGAACACCTCCGCCACGAGGAACGGCTGCGAGAGGAACCGCTCCATCCGGCGGGCCCGGTGCACGACGAGCTTGTCTTCTTCGGAGAGTTCGTCCACGCCGAGAATCGCGATGATGTCCTGGAGTTCGCGGTAGCGCTGGAGCGTCCGCTGCACGCGGCGGGCGATCTTGTAGTGCCGCTCGCCCACGTACTGGGGGTCGAGGATGCGGCTCGACGAGGCGAGCGGATCGACGGCGGGATAGATGCCCTTCTCCGAGATCGACCGCTCCAGGTAGAGGAACGCGTCGAGATTGCCGAACGCCGTCGCCGGGGCCGGGTCGGTCGGGTCGTCGGCCGGCACGTACACCGCCTGCACGGAGGTGATGGCCCCCTTCGACGTCGAGGTGATCCGCTCCTGCAATGCGCCCATTTCGGTGGCCAGCGTCGGCTGGTAGCCCACGGCGCTCGGCATGCGGCCGAGCAACGCGCTCACCTCGCTGCCTGCCTGCGAGAAGCGGAAGATGTTGTCGACGAACAGGAGCGTGTCGGCGCCGGTCGTGTCGCGGAAGTATTCGGCCATGGTGAGGGCCGAGAGCGCCACGCGGAGACGGGCTCCCGGCGGCTCGTTCATCTGGCCGAACACCATGCACGTCTGCTCGATGACGCTGCGGCCGGTGTCGCCGATCTTGGCCTCCTGCATTTCGAGCCAGAGGTCGGTGCCCTCGCGGGTCCGTTCGCCGACGCCGGCGAACACCGAGTAGCCACCGTGCGCCGAGGCGATGCGGGCGATGAGTTCGGTGAGGATCACCGTCTTGCCGAGGCCGGCACCGCCGAAGAGTCCGGCCTTGCCGCCACGCACGAACGGCGTGAGCAGGTCGATCACCTTGATGCCCGTCTCGAAGAGTTCCGTCTTGGTGGTCAGGTCCTTGACGGCGGGAGGATCGCGGTGGATCGGCCACCGTTCCTGGGTCTCGACCGCCCCGCGGCCGTCGATCGGCTCGCCGAGGAGGTTGAACACGCGGCCGAGCGTGGCCTTGCCCACCGGCACGGACAGCGGAGCCCCGGTGTCGGCCACGTCGGCGCCGCGGGTCAGGCCGTCGGTCGAGCCGAGGGCCACGCAGCGGACCTTGCCGCCGCCGAGATGCTGCTGCACCTCGCCCACGAGGTGCAGATCGATGCCCTTGTTCGCGGTGTCGATGCGGACGGCGTTGTAGATCGCGGGAATCGAGTTCTCGGGAAACTCGACGTCGAAGGTGGAGCCGATGACCTGCGTGATCTTGCCGTGTGCCATTGCTGTGTCAGCCTGTCTCGAGAGGGAAAGTGTGAATCAGGATTACGTTGTGAATCGGTTGTTGTTTCGTCGTCTTCGGTGTCGGCGATCAGCGGCCGAAGGTCCGCTGCAGCGACGGAAATGCGGATAGCTTCAGGATTGACGGACCCTACTTCTTCAGGGCCTCGACCCCTCCAAGAATCTCCATGATTTCCCCGGTGATCTGGGATTGTCGTGCCCGGTTGTACTGCCGCGACAGGTTCTTGATCAGCCCGCCTGCGTTCTCGGTGGCCGCCTTCATCGCCACCATTCGGGCCACCTGTTCGCTGACGGCAGCGTCGAGGAAGCACTTGAAGAGCCGCGACAGGAAACTCGCCGGGAGGATCTCCTCGAGGATGCTGGCGGCTGACGGATAGAAGTCGTACTCGTCGGAGGCGAGTTTGGCCGCCGTCGCGGCGCCCGAGACCTGCGGCGGAGCCAGCGGCAGAAGCGTCTCCGTCACCGCCTCCTGCTTCGCGATCGAGTGGAACCTGGTGTACACGACGTCGAGGCGGTCGATCGCCCCGCTGGAGTAGGCCTCGAGATAGGCCCGGCCGATCGGGGCGACCGCGGCGAACTCCGGCTTGTCCTCGAACTGCGTGGTGCGCTCGGTGATGTCGACGCCCCGGAACTTCAGCGCCGAGATGCCCCGCTTCCCCGACACGCTCACGTGGGCGGGCACCTGCTCGCCCCGCCACTGGCCGAGGAGGGCCACCGACTGCCGCACGATGTTGGAGTTGTAGCCGCCGCAGAGCCCGCGGTTGCCGGTCAGCACGAGCACCGCCGTCTTCCGCGTGGGGCGGATTTCCAGCAGCGGATGCGCCACGTCGGCTCCCACGCTGGCGATGTTCTCGAGAATCTTCGCCAGGTGCTTGGTGTAATCACGGGCCGCGATGGAACGGTCCATCGCCTTCTTGAACCGCGCGGTGGCGATGAGTTCCATCGTCCGCGTGATCTTGCGGATGTTCTTCACCGACTTGCGGCGGCGATCGAGGGCTCGGGCTTTTGCCATGGTGTGCGACTTTCAGCGTGCGGCTGCGTGACCAGTTTTCTAGCGTGCCCCGGCGAGCTGCTTGGTCCCGCCGCCGGCCTTCGCGGCCCGCTGCCGCTTGAACTCGGCGATCGCGGCCTCGAGCTGCCGCTCGCTCTCGGCGTCGAGCTCCTTCGAGTCGTCGATCCGCTTCCGCAGCTCCGGCACCTGGTCGCGGACGAAGGTCAGGAAGCCCTTCTCCCAATCGGCGACCTCGTCGCGCTTGACGTCGTCGAGGTGACCGCGGGTGCCCGCGTAGATGCTCATCACCTGGTCCACCACGTCCATCGGGGCGAACTGGCCCTGCTTGAGCAGCTCCACCATCCGATAGCCGCGGTCGAGCCGTTGCTGGGTGGCCGCGTCGAGGTCGGTGCCGAGCTGGGCGAAGGCCTCGAGCTCGCGGAACGAGGCGAGGTCGAGACGCAGGCCGCCGGCCACCTTCTTCATCGACTTCGTCTGGGCGGCACCACCCACGCGCGACACCGAGATGCCGGCGTTCATGGCAGGCCGCTGGCCCGCGAAGAACAGGTCGGGCTGAAGGTAGATCTGGCCGTCGGTGATCGAGATCACGTTGGTGGGGATGTAGGCCGAGACTTCGCCTTCGAGCGTCTCGATGATCGGCAGCGAGGTGAGCGAGCCGCCGCCGAGTTCCTTGGAGAGCTTGGCCGACCGCTCGAGGAGGCGGCTGTGGGCGTAGAACACGTCGCCCGGGTAGGCCTCGCGTCCCGGCGGCCGCCGCATGAGCAGCGAGAGCTGACGGTAGGCGGTGGCCTGCTTCGAGAGATCGTCGTACACGATCAGGGCGTGCTGGCCGTTGTACATGAAGTGCTCGGCCATCGCGGTGCCCGAGTAGGGGGCGATGTACTGCAGCGGGGCGGCGGTGCTGGCGCCGGAGACGATCACGGTCGTGTAGTCCATCGCCCCGTACTTGCGGAGCGTGTCGATGGCCACGGCGACCGACGAGTCCTTCTGGCCCACGGCCACATAGAAGCACTTCACGCCGCTGTTCTTCTGGTTGATGATCGCGTCGATGCCGATCGCGGTCTTGCCCGTCTTGCGGTCGCCGATGATCAGCTCGCGCTGACCGCGGCCGATCGGCGTCATCGCGTCGACGGCCTTGATGCCGGTCTGCATCGGCTCGCGAACCGGCGACCGCTCGGCCACGCCCGGAGCGAGCGTCTCGACCGGGCGGCGGAGGTCGGTGACGACCGGACCCTTGCCATCGAGCGGGTTGCCCAGCGGGTCGAGCACGCGGCCGATCACCGCGTCGCCCACCGGCACCGAAAGCAGGCGGCCGGTGCTCTTCACCTCGTCGCCTTCGGTCACCTTCAGGTAGTCGCCGAGGATGATCACGCCGACCGAGTTTTCCTCGAGGTTGAACGCGAGGCCCGTGATGCCCCCGGGGAACTCGACCATTTCGCCGGCCATCACGCCGGACAGGCCCCAGACGCGGGCGATGCCGTCGCCCACTTCGAGCACCCGGCCCACCTCGCGGACGTCGATGCCCGACTTGTACTTCGAGATCTCTTCGCGAAGGACGGATGCGATTTCGTCGGTCAGCTGTGCCATGAGTACTCCCCGTTCTGGATGGCGTGGATGTTTCGCTGCTGGAGACGGCCGCCGATGCGGGCCAGGCCCGTGGCGACCGACTGGTCGTAGATGGTGTCGCCGACGCGGACGACGAGGCCGCCGATGATCGTCGGATCGACGACGAATGCCGGCGTGAGCGACGCCGACAGCGCCTTCTCGGTCTCGGCGACGATCCGGGCCTGCTCGGCGGAGTCGAGCGGCATCGCGGTGGTGAACGTGGCCTGTTTGCGGCCGTCGCGCTCGTCGGCCAGCCGCTCGGCGGCTTCGACGACGGCGTTGAGCAGGCCGAGCCGGCCATGCCGGGCCAGCACGTGGAGGGCGTTGACCGTGGTGGCGGTCATCCGTCCGGCGGTCAGCCGGTCGATGATCCGCGCCTTCTCCTCAGCCGGCACCTTGGGCGACGCGAACACCGCGGCCGCCTCGGGAACCTGCGGCAGCACGTCGCGGGCGAGCGCGCCGAGCTCCTCAAGCACCTCGCGGCGACAGCCCGCCGCGTCGGCAGCCTCGACGACGGCCTGCGCGTAGATCTTCGCCACGCGGTCGGACGCGATGTCGATGTGCTTCGTCTCGGTGTGCGGGGTGGTCGCGGTGCTCATGATCGGTTCACGCAGGGGTCGCTTTCGCGCGGGGTCAGTTGACGCTCGGCCGGCTGGAGAGGCCGGCCACCGAATCGCGGACCAGCCGGGCCTGATCCTCGGCCCCGAGCTTGTCGCGCAGGAACTTTCCGGCCACCTCGACGGCGAGGCTGCCGGCCTTTTCGGCGATCTGCGAGAGGGCGTCTTCCTTGGCCAGCTGGATCTCGTGCTTCGCCCGATTCCGCTCGTCCTCGGCCGCCTTCCGCGCCTCCGCCACGATCGACTGCCGGGTGGCGTCGGCGTCGCGGCGGGCCTCCTCGAGCATGCTCCGGACCTCGTCGGAGGCCTCGGCGAGCCGCCGCTCGTACGATGCCAGCATCCGCTTGGCTTCCTCGTTGGAGGCCTTCGTCTCGGCGATCTGGCGGGCGATACCCTCCTCGCGCTTCTCGAGCCCCTGCATGATCGGCTTCCAGGCGAACTTGGTGAGCAGACCGAGCAGGCCGAGGAACACGGCGAACGACCAGACGGCGAGATCCTTCTGGAACCAGGCGGGGCTCTCGAAGTCTTTCTGCGCGACGCCGACGGGAGGGTTGTGGCCGATTTCCGGGGCGTGGCCATGAGCGTGGCCGTGGTCGCCGTCCGTGTGTTCCGCGGTGGGGGCTGCCGCCCGGACCGACGGCAGCGGAGCAGCAACCCCGACGGTGACGGCCACCGCGAGGCAGGCAGTGCGGATGATCGAGGAGATGGTCACGGTGAAGACTCCGGTCGGGCAGGTGTGATCGGCGATGCGGTCGGCGATGCCGCGCGGTCGGGTGGCGTAGTCGCCAGTCCGCACCGCGGCGTCGCGCACCGGCCCGAGCGGACGGGACGAGACGCCAAGCGCCCGCCCCGTCCACTCGGACGGGTTCGTCCGCAGCACGCGTCCCCCGAGGGGGCCGCGGCGTGCGGACACACTGGCTCAGGCCTTCTGCGAGCAGATGAACAGCGCGTAGAAGGTGAAGCCTTCGATGAGGGCCGCGGCGATGATCATCGCGGTCTGGATGCTGCCCGACACCTCGGGCTGACGCGACATGCCCTCGTAGGCGGCCGAGGCGAGCTTGCTGATGCCGTAGGCCGCGCCGATGACGACGAGGCCGACGCTGAACGCCGACGTGAGGTCGATCAGCGAGCGGCCGGCCACTTCCTGGGCGCTGGCCATGTCGGCACAGAGAAACGTGACGGCCAGGGCGGCGACGGCGGCAATCGTGCGGGTCGAGAACAGCGAACGGATCATCAATCAAGCTCCTTGGAAAAAGGGACCGGGCGGGTGCCCGGATACGGGTGAAGGAAGAACGAACAGGTTGGGTGTGCGAATCGCGAAAGCCGTGCCGGGGGGCAGCCGCGGAGCCCATGTTCTAGGGAATTCGCGGCGGCTGTGTAGGGCGGTTTCCAGGGATCGCGGTTTTTGTCGTGGCTGGGTGCTCAGTGCTGGTGGACGGAGGCCCCGATGAACAGGGCCGAGAGAAAGGTGAAAATGTAGGCCTGCAGGAATGCTACGAAGAGTTCGAGCAGGCTGAACAGCGTGCAGCTCACCACGCTGATGCCGGTGACCGTGGCCCACATGCCCATCGAATAGGTGGCGGCGGCCGAGATCAGGCCCATGATGCCGAGCAGCACGAGATGGCCGGCGACCATGTTGGCCAGGAGCCGCACGGCGAGGATCAGGTGCTTGATGCACAGGCCGAGGATCTCGATCGCGAAGATCATCGGCTTGAGGATGATCGCCAGCGGCAGCGGCAGATCCATCGAGGGCACCTGATTGGCGAAGAAGCCCAGGAAGCCGAACTTCAGCATCCCCGCCACGATGACCGTGAGCATCGTGACACCCGCCAGGGCGAGTGTCACGGAGAACGACGCCGTCGGCGATCCTGCCCAGGGCACCATGCCCAGGAGGTTGCAGCCGAGCACGAAGAAGAACAGGGTGAGCAGGAGCGGCACGAACCGGTCGCCCTCGTGGACTTCGCGATGCACCGTGACCGCCGGGCCACCGGCGCCCGCGAGGGCCGGGGAGCCATGGCCACCGTGATCGTGGGCGTCGTGGCCATGGTGGTCGCCGTGATCGTCATGGCCGTCATGGCCGTGATCGTGGCTATCGATCGCCGGCCGGGCGATCTGGTCGCGGACGAAGAGGATCATCGCCTCGAAGAGGTTGGCGAACGGTCCCTTGGCGGGCTCCCCCGAATGCAGCCGCTTGGCGAGCCGCGAGAAGAGCAGCAGCATGATGCCCGCGAGCAGCAGCTCCAGCACCATGTACTTCGAGATGCAGAAGCCCGACTTCTTTTCATACAGGCTGTCGAGCGTGCCGAACGGCTGCGGGATCAGGACCTTGCCCGCCAGCGCCTCGTTGAACTCCGCGACCGAGGGCATCGGCAGGTGGTCGCGCTCATACGGGGCACGCAGGAACTCGGGCACCTCGTCGAGCGTCTGCCAGGTCCGCGGCCAGAAGGCCTTGGGAACCTCGAAGAAGTAGGCGTCTTTGAGGTGGTAGATCGGATTGTGGTCGGACATGGTGGCCGGTGATTCCTGAGCGATCCAGGCGAAGCGGGCGGCCGCGAATCGGCACCCGGGGCCGAGAGTGTGCTGCACCCGGCCCGACGGCGTCAATTCGCGGTCGTCGGGCCCGCAGCCGAGCCGCCTCCGCCGGATCCCATGATGTTCAGAATCACGTCGGCTGCAAGGACTGCCAGGTAGAAAGCCAGCAGCATCTCCCCCGCCCCGGCCTCGCGAAGCCGCGAACCGCCGGGCGTCTGGAGCCAGCCAAGCGCCGCCAACGCCGGGAATATCCGCAGGCCGACCACCGCCAGGGTCGCGGAGACCCGGGCCGCCGGGGTGCCCCCGCGCCACTGAGCCGCCGCCCAGCCTCCGAGGAGCCCCACGAGACAGGCCGCCACCGCAAACCCCACGGCCTCGTGCCGGCCGGGGCGGTCGCCGCCCAGGGCCCAGGCGACCGCCGCCGCGGCC
>Ga0208864_1000476_pt1 | contig 13175 bp, 10 predicted proteins | sample CryBogmetaGMA05M_FD_184542 | JGI IMG/M metagenome (GOLD analysis project Ga0208864, IMG submission 184542) | Freshwater microbial communities from Crystal Bog, Wisconsin, USA - MA0.5M (SPAdes) | ecosystem: Environmental > Aquatic > Freshwater > Lake | place: Crystal Bog, Wisconsin, USA...
GCTCACTCCGCCGCCCACCGCTCTCCCCACTTCCCGCCGTTAGACACGCCGATGGCCCGCAAGAAGCCCGCCCCACCGCGCCGCGAGGTGATCGCCTGCACCGCCGCCCACCTCTCGGCGATCCAGTCGATCTACAACGACGCAATCCTCCATTCGACGTCGCTCTACGAATACGAGCCGCGGACCGATGAGGTGATGCGGCAGTGGTTCGACGACCGTCAGCAGGCCGGCATCCCGGTGCTGGGCATCGAGTGGGAGTCCGGCGTACTCGCGGGCTTCGCCACCTGGGGCCCGTTTCGACCGCGGGCGGCCTACAAATACTCGATCGAACATTCGGTCTATGTGGACGAGCAGTTCCGTGGCGAAGGCGTAGGGCGGCAGTTGCTCCAGGCGATCATCGTGGCGGCCAAAAAGCGGGACATCCACATGATCATCGCGGGAATCGACGCCACGAACGTGGCGAGCGTGGCCCTGCACAGTTCGCTCGGTTTCCGCTGCTGTGGCACGGTCCGCGAGGCCGGCTTCAAGTTCGGCCATTGGCTCGACCTCGAGTTCTGGCAGCTGATCCTGCCGACACCGGCGAATCCCACGGACGGGTGACACCGGTCCGGGTGAGGAGCTGCGCGTCGGCTGCGGGTTAAGGGCGTCGCGCGTGGCTCGGGGCTACCTGCGCCCCGTCCCGCAGCCGGGTTTGGCGAGTTGGGGTCGAATGAGCGGGATACTGGCGGTCGCAGAAAATGTGAGTCGATTCCGTTGCGCAAGGCGGTATCACCGCCGCATCTCGGTGGGTATTCTCTCCGCATGCTGACACTCCCACGATTCACGTTTGGCGTCGGTGACCGGTTTGCGCATCAGGCCGAGGCCCAGCTCGCCGCTTTCGAGCGACTTGCCGCGGACGGCGTCGTCGTTTCGCCGGTGTGGAACAAATCGAACCGCGAACACACCTTCATTGGTAGCGAGCCGGCAAGCGTCCGGGCTGCGGCGAGTGCCGCCGTTGCGGCGCGGAAGTGGCCGCATTCGTGGTTCATCGATGCCGACCACATCCGCCTCGAGACGGTCGACAGGTTCCTCGACGCGAGCGACTTTTTCACGATCGACGTTGCCGACTCGATCGGTAAGCCGACGGGCGAGGCCGAGGTTGCCGCGTTTCTCGCCAAGCACCCGGAGCTCACCGCGCCGCTCACGATCCCAGGCATCCCCGCTCCGGTGCCGCTCTCCGTGGAGACGTCTGGCAGAGTGGCTCGCAGCTACCTGCTGGCCTGCCGCGAGGCCGGGGAGATTTTCCGGCATATCCGCGCGAAGCGGGGCGACGGTGTGGCCATCGAGGTGAGCATGGACGAGACCGACGCGGCGCAGACGCCGCCGGAACTCCTCGTGATCCTCGCCCTGCTCGCCGACGAGGGCGTGCCGCTCCAGACGATCGCTCCCAAGTTCACCGGCCGGTTCAACAAGGGCGTGGACTACGTCGGCGATCTCGCCGGGTTCGAAAAGGAGTTTTCCGACGACGTGGCGGTGCTCGCCTACGCAGCCAACCGTTACGGCCTGCCAAAGAACCTCAAGCTCTCCGTGCACAGCGGCAGCGACAAGTTCTCGCTCTACCCCATCATTCGCCGGATCGTGGAGCGGACCGACGCCGGGCTGCACCTCAAAACGGCCGGCACGACCTGGCTGGAGGAGATGATCGGCCTGGCCGAGGCTGGCGGCGACGGCCTGGCGCTCGCCAAGGAGATCTACGCCTATGCATACGACCACGTCGATGAGTTCTGCGCCCCCTATGCCGCGGTGATCGACATCGACCGGGCAAAGTTGCCGCCGCCGGCCACGGTGGCTTCGTGGAACGGCCCGCAGCTGGCGGCCACCCTGCGGCACGTGCCCGCAAACCCCGCCTTCAATCCGCACATGCGGCAGCTCGTCCACGTGTCATTCAAGGTGGCGGCGAAGCAGGGCAAGCGATACACCGACCTGCTCGTGGCCAATCGCGACGTGGTAGCGAAGCAGGTGACCGAGAACATCTACGACCGCCATTTGAAGCCGCTGTTCGTGGCAGCGGGGAAGACGGCGTGAAGTCGGCGATCACGATTTGCCTGGTGCCGGAGGCGAGACGCGGGCCGTTTGTGTTTCACGACGGCCTAGAGGCAGGCTGTCGAGCGGCCGCCGACCACGGCTTCGACGGCGTCGAGATCTTTCCCGCTGGGCCTGACGAGGTGGCGGCGGCGATCGTGCGACCGCTGCTCGCGGTCCATGGCGTCGCCCTCGCCGCCATCGGCACGGGAGCCGGCTGGGTGAAGCACGGATTTTCGCTGTGCCACGCCGACGAGGACGTGCGGCTCCGGGCACGGGCATTCATCACCTCGATCGTCGATGCGGCGGGCGAGCTTGGGGCCCCCGCGATCATCGGTTCGATGCAGGGCCGAAGCGGCGGCGACGTCTCCCGGGAGTCTGCCCTTTCGATGCTGGCCGACGCCCTCGGCGAACTCGGAGCCCGCGCAGCCCGCCACGGCCAGCCGCTCCTCTACGAGCCGCTCAACCGCTACGAGACCGATCTCTTCAACCGTCAGCCGGAAGCGGCTGTGTTCATCGAAGCCAAAGGTCTCGGCACGGTGAAACTTCTCTGCGATCTGTTTCACATGAACATCGAAGAGGAGGATGTGGCCGGGGCGGTCGTGGCCTGCGGGCCGCGGGTCGGCCACGTTCACTGGGCCGACTCCAACCGCCGCGCCATGGGGTTTGGCCACACCGACCCCGGGCCTGTCGTGGCGGCTTTGCGGGCGATCCAGTATGAAGGCTGGCTGTCGGCCGAGGTGTTTCCCCTGCCGACGGCCTCGGAGGCCGCGGCCCGCACGATCGCGAGCCTCAGGCGGCACCTCACGGCCTGACCCAGCGGAGACCCTTTGATGCTCAACGGCCCCCTGCTCCACCCCGACATCCTCCGCGTGCTCGCCCGATCGGGCCACCACTCGAAGGTGCTGATCGCGGACGGCAACTACCCCGCCCTCAACAAGCGGGGCCCACGGGCGGAGCTCGTCTCGCTGCAACTCGTGCCCGGCGTGCCGACGGTGGCGCAGGTCTTCGAGGCGGTGCTCGCGGCCGTTCGGATCGACGAGGTGTTCACGATGGGCGTCGATCGGGCCGATTCCTACGCGGCCGCGACACCCGGCGACCCGCCGGTGTGGGCTGAGTACCGGCGGATCCTTGCCGCCGCCAAGTCGCCCAGCGAACTCGCCCCGATCGTGAAGTGGGATTTTTACGCGGCCGTCGCCTCCGACGACCACGTGCTCACCATCCAGACGGCCGACACCCAGCCCTGGGCCAATCTCCTGCTCTCCGTCGGCTGCCGCACGTTTTAAGCTGCCATGATCACCACCAGATCCCTTGGCCGCACCGGCCTGCAGGTGCCAGTTCTTTCTTTCGGGGCGAGTTCGCTCGGCCAGGAGTTTCGCTCGGTCACGCTCGACGAGGCGCTCGGCAGCGTGAAGGCCGCCCTCGAATGTGGCTTGAATCTGATCGACACGAGTCCCTTTTATGGCCGTGGCATGAGCGAGGTGCTGCTCGGCGTGGCTCTCAAGTCGATCCCGCGCGAAGACTACCTGCTCTGCACGAAGCTCGGCCGCTATTCGCTTGAGCACTTCGACTTCTCGGCGAAGCGAGTGGCCGAGAGCGTGGACGTGTCGCTCCACCGGCTGGGCACCGACCACCTCGACATCATCCTCTGTCACGACATCGAGTTCGTGCCGATGCAGCAGATCGTCGACGAGACGCTGCCGGCGCTGCGGAAGGCCCGGGAGCAGGGCAAGGTGCGGTTCATTGGCTTCAGCGGGTATCCGCAGAAGATCTTCCGGTTCATCTGCGATCAGGCCGACGTCGATTGCGTGCTCAACTACAACCAGTACACACTTCAGAACACGCGGTTCGTCGATGAGACGGTTGCCTGGCTGAAAGCCCGGGGCATCGGCGTGATGAACGCGGGGCCCTTCAGCGCCCGGCTGCTCACCGACGCCCCCCTGCCCCCCTGGCTCAAGGAGCCCGAGGAGGTGAAGGCAGCAGCCCGCCAGGCTGCCGGGATCTGCCGTGCCCGTGGATCATCGATCGCGAAACTCGCCCTGCAGTTCTCGATCGCCAACCCCGACATCGCCACGACCGTGGCGGGCAGCGCCAACCCGGCGAACGTCCGCGAGTGGGCTCGGTGGGCGGCGGAGCCACTCGACGAGGAACTCGTGCGCGACGTGCAGGCAATCTTCGCCCCAGTGAAGAACATCGCCCACATCGAAGGTCTGCCCGAAAACAACTAAACGCGATGCGCCTCGACGCTCACCAACACTTCTGGAACTACTCGGCCGCTGAATACCCGTGGATCGGTCCGGGCCTGGAGCGGCTGGCGCGAGACTATCTGCCGCCCGACCTGGAGCCGCTCCTGGCCGCGGAGGGACTTGATGGCTCCGTCGCGGTGCAAGCGCGGCAGAGCGTCGAGGAAAGCCGTTGGCTGCTGACGCTGGCTGAGGCACACCCGCTCGTGAAGGGCGTGGTCGGCTGGGTTGATCTACGGAGCGACCGCGTCGGTGACGATCTTCGTATGGTGGCGGCACATTCGAAGTTTGTCGGCGTTCGGCACGTTGTCCAGGACGAGCCCGATCCGCGGTTTGTTCTCGGCGAGGGCTTCATCCGTGGCCTGCGGCAGCTCCGCCAGCACGGGCTGACCTACGACCTGCTTCTCTACCCGACCCAGCTGCCGGCCGCCGTCGAACTCGTGGCCTTGCTGCCCGAACAGCCGTTCGTGGTGGATCACGTGGCCAAGCCGCGGATCGCGGCGGGTGAGATTGAGGGCTGGGATCGCGATATCCGGGCGATCGCCCGCCATGAAAACGTCTGCTGCAAGGTGTCGGGGATGGTGACCGAGGCGGTGCGCCAGGGATGGAGGCGTGACGACTTCACGCCCTACCTCGACGTGGTCCTCGAGGCCTTCGGGCCAGAACGGCTGATGTTTGGCAGCGATTGGCCGGTCTGCCTGCTTGCCGGGGAATACGCCGACGTCGCCGCGATTCCGCGAGACTACTTCTCCAGGCTTTCGGCCACGGAGCAGCGGATGGTCTGGGGCGACACGGCGGCGAGGTTCTACGGACTGAAGTGACACGGGGCCGCGGCACTCGTGGCGAAGGAGACACCATGCAGGCCCTGCTTCTCGAACGCCCGCAGGCGTTTCGGTTCATCGACGTTCCTGAGCCGCCAGCGCCCGGCCCCGGCGAGGCGGTGGTGCGCGTGCACGCCGTGGGCATCTGTGGCACCGACTACGGAGGCTTCCTTGGGAAGATGCCATTTTTCAGTTATCCACGGATTCCAGGGCACGAACTCGGCGTCGAAGTGGTGGCCGTCGGCGCGGGCGTGACGAACCTCAAGGCTGGTGACCGGTGCTGCGTCGAGCCCTATATCAACTGCCAGAAGTGTCACTCGTGCGTCCGTGGCCTCACCAACTGCTGCGAGCATCACCAGACACTCGGCGTGCACTGCGACGGCGGACTACGGCCGCTGTTCACCGTGCCGGCCCGCAAGCTCCATCGTTCGCCGCGGCTCACGGCCGAGCAGAACGCGCTGGTGGAGACGTTGGCGATCGGCTGCCACGCGATCGACCGTGCGGCCCCGAAGCCCGGGGAGACGGTGCTCATCATCGGCGCCGGGCCGATCGGCCTCTCGGCGCTCGAGTTTGCCAAGGTGGCGGGGGCTCGGGTGATCGTGATGGACACGGCCCAGTCGCGGCTCGACTTCGTCCGCGCGTCGATGGGCGTGTCTGACACATTGCTGGCCACGGGCACGCCCGCCGATATCGACGCCGTGAGCCGGCTCACGGACGGCCGGATGTGCGAGGTCGTGGTGGATGCCACCGGGAGCGCCGCGAGCATGGGGGCGGCGCTGGCCATGTGCAGCTTCGGGGGTCGGCTCGTCTACGTCGGCATTACCCAGGGGGAGGTGACGTTCCCCCATGCCCCCGTGATGCATCGCCGGGAGCTCACGATTCTCGCCAGCCGCAACGCCCTGTCGCGGGATTTTGGCAGAATCATCGGACTGATCGAGGATGGTACGATCGTCACCCGTCCCTGGATCACCCATCGTCTCTCGTTCGCGGAGCTGCCCGAGGCCTTCCCGGGTCTGCTCTCGCCGGCAAGCGGTGTGATCAAGGCGGTGGTCGAAATGCCCTCCTGAGGCTGTAGCCATGGCGCGTTCTGCTGCGGAGCCGAAGCCGTCCACGTCGCGGACCGCGGCGATCGGCGCCGTTCTCTTTCTGGCCGTGCTCGCGACCGTCGCCGTCTGGTGGGTCTGGCCGAAGAGCACCCAGGTGCCGCAGACGGTGGCGCTTGCCAAGAGCCTGCTCGACAATGGCGGCGAGCCCGACAAGCAGGCGATCCGCCAGGTGGTGATGAGCGTCGATCGGATGCCCCCCGACGATCTGGTTCAACTCCGGCGAGCAGTGGGCGAGGAGTGGCGGCGGCTGCGGCAGGAGGCAATCGACCGCTACTTCACCGCGCCGGCGGCAGAGAAGCCGCAGCTGCTCGATGCGGAAATCGCGCGGCTCAAGGCCCTGAGGGAGTTGATACTTGCCCTCAACCCGGAGGCCAACCCCAACGAACCTCCGCGGATACCGCGGGAGGGTGGTCGCCGTGGCCGAGGCAAGGGCGCTGACAACAAGCCGGCGGACGAGGCTGCGGCGAAGGCGGCAGCCGATCGGCGAGCGGTCGTTGAGCGGTACGAGGAGGCCCTCGCCACGCATGCAAAGTCACGCAGGATCGCCCTCCCGACCTTCCGGTGACCGCAGCCCTCCCTCGTAGCACAGGTTTTCAACCTGTGTAATTCGTTACCGTTGCTTCACGACCGTGAATCGTCCGTATCGCTCGGGGCCGCTTACGGCAACTCGACGGTGACAGCCATCACGATCGGGGCGGTGTTGTCACGCCCCTTCACGAGCTCGATTGTCACGATTGGCTTCGACTGCTTCGGCGCCACGACCACGTGGCGAATCTGGCGGCCGCCGAGGTCGAAGGCGAACGTGCTGCCCGGAACGTCGTTGCGGGCGATGTAGTCGGAGATGTGTTCGCCGTTGATGAGCGGATGCAACTCTTGGCTGTCGTCGTCGTACGTCAGCCGTACGCGCATCGACTCGCTTCCCTTCGCCGAGTGGGGCCAGCCCCAGCCCGAGATGCCGCCGAGGATGTGGATCGCCTTCGCCGGCATGCCCAGCGGTAGCAAGACCGTTTTCGGCATCTTCGGGGGCAGGTAACCCTCGGGCCCGTTGAGCATCACCACGTTTGGCACGCTGTCGCCCCGCGGATCGATGAGGATGAACGGCACGCCGTCGGCCTGCTTCGGACCCCAATCGGGGAACACGAGCCGCTCCTTCTCGCTCTTCGATTCGTAGAACATTCCCTTCGTGCTCGACGCCGTGGCCACCTTGTCGAGCGGGAGCGGCACATACTTTCCACGGGCGGTGAGGAAGGCGAGGAGATCGGCAAGCCCCTGCGGCTCGATCTGCTTCTCGAATCCAACCGGCATCAGTGAGTTGGTCGAGGACACGAACTCGTCGATCTCGTCCCTCTGGACCACGTGCCGCTTGCCCTCGGCATCGACCAGTTCGATCGACGTCTTGCTCTCGCCGGCAAGGAGACCGTTGAACACGCGGCCGTCTTCGGTGGCAACCGTGTAGGCCCGATAGTTGCCCTCCACGGATCGGTTGGGGTCGAGGACGTGAATCAGCAACTCCTTGGCGGGATGCACCGACATGCCCGTCAACTCCGGGCCGACTTTACCGCCTTCGCCGGAGTGCATGTGGCACTTGCCGCAGTGCTCCTTGAACACCGCCTTGCCGCGAACGGTGTCGCCGCCGGCGAGAACGACGGGAAGCACCTCGTCGATCACCTTTTGGCGGTCCGCATTCGGCAGGCCGCCCCCGGAGGCGATCAGCTTCTTGGCACGCTCGCGGAGCTTCTTGTCGGGCAGTTCGGCGAGTCGGTTCCGTTCTACGAGTGCCAGATCGGTAAGCCGAATCGCCCCCTGCTCGAGCCGTTCGACGAGGACGGGTGTCCAGGCCTTGTTGTTGACGGCCGTGCGGAAGGCCGCCTCTCGGACCGCCGGAGGGAGCGTGCCCGCCTTGTTGAGAATCGCCTCGGCGGTGCCCTTGGCGTTTGACTCGGCGACCGCGGCAAGCAGGCCTGCGGCGACCTCGGGCGACGTTCGTGCATTGATCCGGCCGAGCAGCGCGTTCACGATTTCGAGGTCGGCGGGTCGCAGGAGCACAAGCCGCTTCGCCGCCTCGCTGCGATCCCGATCCGCCGTGCCGGCATCGTCGACCGTGGCGAGGAGCGACGTCGTCACGCCCTCGATCTGCGAGTTGAGCGCGTCGCTCCCAGCCCGCTGCACGAGCGTGATGAGCTGGCCCTGGGCAGCCGGCGGCAGCGAGTCGACGAGCTTGGCGAGCGCCTCGCGGCCGGCGGCGTCGAAATCGATCTTCCGGCCGTTCGGCCAGCCGCGGGCTAGACCAGTGAGCGCCGCGGAGGCGGTCTCGACTTTCCCGGTGGCGAGCCGGGTCACGAGCGTACTCACGGCTATCTCGTCGCCACCACGGGCGACGTGCTCGGCGACCCGCTCCACGAGCGCGAGCCGAGCCGGAGAGACGTCGTCGGCGAGCCGTGGTTTCTCGGCCGAGCCCTGCACCAGCCCGGAGATCAGCGCCGGCAGCACACCGACAGCCTGGATGGCCGCAGCACTCGTGGCCGCATCGGCGAGCGTCGGGTCAGCGCCCGTGCGGGCATCGGCGAGAATGTCGAGCACGATCGCGGTTGCCTCCGGCGACACGGGAAACTCGGCGAGCGCGTCGAGCAGCCAGAGTCGCACGAGCGGCGCGGCATCGCTCGCCACGCCCGTCGCCCGAATCGCGGCAAGCGTCGCTGCATCGCGGGGGAGCGCCCGCACTGCATTCATCCGCACGCCGGCTGAGGGATGCTTCAGCGCCCCCTGCACCGCGGCCACGGCGGCAGGATCTGCCGCAACGCCGTCGATCGCGCCGAGGGTCTTCAGTGTCCAGATCGCGTGGATCGCGGCGGGGTTCAGGCGGATCTCGTCGAGTGAGCCATCCTCCACAAGCTTCACGAGCGCTGGCGCAACATCGCGGCCGCCGTCGGGTCGCCCGGCTGCCCGCTCTAGGAGCTTCCGCTGGGCTCGGACCCGCCAGAACATGTTCGGATCGCGGAGTGCCGTCATGAGATCGTCGGGCGAGGCGCCGGCGAGCGTCGTGCGATGTTTCGCGTTCTTCGTCGCGTCATGCACGACCCGCCAGAGCCGGCCATGCACCTTGTCGCGGAGCGGCGTCTCGTAGGCGTTGCCCTTGCCATTTTCAAAGCCGGCGGGCGTCGGGTTGTGCTGGACGATGAAGTTGTACCAGTCCATCACCCAGACCTGGCCATCGGGGCCAACGTCGGCTTGGATCGGCGAGGTCCACTCGTCGTCGCTCGCCACCAGACTCCAGGCCATCCGGCTGCGGAAGGCGGCGCCGCTCGGCGTGATCTCGAACGTCGCCACGACGTGGCCGGTCGGTTCGCAGACGAAGGCGGTGCGGTTCCAGTACTCGCGGGGATAGGCCCGGGCGGTGTACAGCCGGTGGCCTGCCGCGGCCGTGAAGTGGCCGTGATGATCGACCTGCCGCACCGGCGCGAGCCCATCGGGGCTACCATTCCGGGGCGCGACCTCCATCGCCGGACTGCCCGAGATGCCGCCGAGCGTGGAGGCATTCCAGCCGCGGACGCGTTCGTACACCCGGTTGGCCAGCGGCATGTGCTCGCTCGGATTGCCGTTGGCCGTCGAGCCGAAGAGCACGCCCTCCTCGCTGAAGCCGAAGCCCCAGGAGTTGTTGTTGGTGCTTCGCAGGAACTCGAGGCTGGAGCCGTCGGGCTTGAACCGGAAGAAGCCCTGCTTGAACTCCAGGTCTTCGCCGCCGACTGTGCCCTTGAAGCCCGAATAGCCGACGATGCCGTAGACCCAGCCGTCGAGGCCCCAGGTGAGGTTGCTCGGGCCGGCGTGGGTGTCGTAGGTGCCCCAGCCGCTGAACAGCTGCTTGCGAATGTCGGCCTTTCCGTCGCCGTCGGTGTCTTTGAGATAGAGCGTGTGCGGAGCCTGCGTGACGATCAGGCCGCCGTCGTGGGCGAGCATGCTCGTACAGATCGAGAGCGGCTCGGCGAACACTGTTCGCGTGTCGAAGGTGCCGTCGCCATCGGCATCGTCGATCCGCACGATCCGGTCGTGGCCCGCGCCCTCGCCGGGCAGCACCAGGCCGTTGGGATAATCGACGCTCTCCGAGACGAACAGCCGGCCATCATGGTCGAACGTGAATGCCAGCGGCTTAGCCTGGAAGAGCGGCTCGGCGGCGACGAGGTCGATCGTGAACCCGACTGGTGTGATCGCGTGCTTTCGCGACTCCGCGGGGTCGAGCGGCTTCTGCATCTCCGTGAGTGGCTCGCCCATCTTTCCCCATTCGGCCTTGGGGACGTAGAAGGGCACCTTGGCCGGCTGATACTCGAAGGGCGTCAACACCTCGGGCGGCTTCGTCATCTCCGGATGCGACACGTAGGGCCCGGCCGCTGTCGGGTCGCGACCGGCCGCGAAGCGGATGCCCCGCTCAACGAGGTTGTGGAATCCGGGGTGGCTCCACGTCCGCTGGTCGTGGCCCCAGGCGGTGTAGAACACGCGGCCATTGCCTTCGGTGCGGACCCAGGTCCAGGGCTCGTGGTGGGATCCCTCCACCCGCTCCTCGAGCACCGTGCGGCCCCGCTCGTTGTGCTTCGTGTGGACGTACGTCTCGTCCCAACTTGAGAAGCCGTTGAATCCCTTCATCACGGGGTGTTCGGGGGCAGTGATGACGGTCGTGAACTCGCCCGTGCCGTGCTTCTGAAACTGCGCCCCCACCATGTCGATCCAGGTCGGCGAGTTCTTGAAGCAGAAGCTCGCGCAGTGCAACGGCACGAGCCCCTTGCCACCACGGACATACTCCGCGATCGCCGCCTCCTGCTGCGGCGTGATCGATTCGATGTTGGCATAGACGGCCAGGGCGTCGTAGGCGTCGAGCACCTTGGGATCGAGGTCGGCGAGGTTCTCCGTGTAGACGAGATCGATGCCCCGCGTCGCGAGCACCGGCTCAAGCTGGGCGAACCGTTCGGCCGGCTTGTGGTGCCCCTGGTCGCCCAGGAAGAGCACCTTCAGCGGCGCATCGGCCGCCGGAACCGACCCCATCAGCAAGGCGATGCTGAGCACACACACAAACCGAATCATGGCATGCTCCATGAAGGCCACAGAACAATGAATCAGCCCGAGAACGACCATTCGGGGAGCTTCATGATCACGCCCCCCTTCATCGCCGACTCGTGCGCCAAAAGCCCGGTGCAGGTCCAGTTGGCGCTCTGCCTGGCGTTGGGATATGGGTCGCGGCCTTCAACGAGCGCCGTCACGAACTCGTGCACCAGATGCGGATGGCTGCCGCCGTGGCCGCCCCCCTGGGTGAACGACAGGTGCTGATGCTCGTCGGCATCGTAGACGCCGCCGGTCGTGAAGGGCTGGAGCGGCTCGGGCAGAAGGTGGGCGAAGTCGGGCACCGACACTCGCTTCGGAATCTCGGGCTCCGGCAGCTTGGCCGTGTGGAGCACGGGCTCCTCTCCCTCGCAGAGTTGCCACTCGAAGCTCTTCTTCGAGCCGTAAACGTCGAAGCTCTCACGGTACTGCCGTGCCGTATCGAAGAGCGAGCGGATGACGCGGGCCACCACGTTGCTGTTCTTGAGTTTCACGTGGGCACTTTCAATCGCGAACGGCGAGCCGTAGGTGCCGATGAGTTCCTCGCGAATCCGGCCCGATCCAAAGCAACTCACCTCCTCGGCGTCTTTCCGTTCGAGCGCCAGGCACGGGCCCACGCAGTGGGTCGCATAGTGCATCGGCGGGAGGCCCGGCCAGTAATTGGGCCAGCCGTCCATGTCCTGCTGGTGGCTGGCCTGGACGAACTGGATCGTGCCAAGCTCCCCCTTCTCGGCCATCTGTCTGATGAACAGAAACTCGCGGGCGTAGACGACCGTCTCGGCCATCATGTATTTGAGGCCTGTCTTGGCCGACAGTTCGACGATCTTCCGGCAGTCGTCGACAGTCGTGGCCATCGGCACGGTGCACATCACGTGCTTGCCTGCCTCGAGGGCCGCGATCGACATCGCAGCATGATCGGGGATCGGCGAGTTGATGTGGACGGCGTCAACGTCCTTGTCTTTGAGAACGTCGGCGTAGCTCTGGTATCGCCGCTCCACGCCGTAGGCCTTGCCCACCTGGTCGAGCTTGTCTTTCGACCGCTGGCAGATGGCGATGAGTTCAGCGTGAGGATGCCGCTGGTGGATCGGAATGAACTCGGCACCGAAGCCGAGACCGACGATGGCGGTGCGAACGCGACGCGGAGACGCTGGCATGGCGACGTGGATTCCCCAGAGAACAACGTGAAAAACGTAGTATCGCCTTCGGCGACACCGCCGTCTATGAGAAGACGCACGGCACTCTTGAGATTTCCACGTCGGCTGGAGTGCCTGCCATCCTTCAGGAGACCAGGCGACACCACTTCCGGCGCAACGTACGGCTTCGTTGCGCTTGACCGCTTCTACCGTTCGGCTTGGACGGATTATGTCCCAGCCGAGCCAACCATTACTTCACGTCGAGCAGTTCGACCAGGAAGTGCAGCGTGGCGTCGGGGGGGATCGGGCCGCCGGGTGTGCCTCGCTTGCCGTAGCCGAGGTCGCTGGGGATCACGAGTTCGATCATGCCCCCCTGGCCAACCAGTTGCATTCCCTCGGTCCATCCGGGAATCACCTGGTTGAGGCCGAAGTCGATCGATTCGCCGCGCTGGTAGGAGCTATCGAAGACCTTCCCATTGTCGAGCCAGCCGTGGTAGTGGACCTTCACGCGGTTCGTCGCCTTGGGATTGGCGCCGGTACCCTTGCGAAGGACCCGATACTGCAGCCCCGACGGGGTGGTGGAGAACGTCTTGGGTGCGTCGGCGTCGAGCGTGCCGGCCCCCTTGGGCAGCGTCGGGTGGGGAACGTCCTGGGCCACGGTGAACTCCATGGTGAAAAGGGTGAGGAAGGCAAGGGTGAGAAGGCTGCGCACGGGAAGGGCTCCTG
>Ga0208864_1000478_pt1 | contig 13157 bp, 9 predicted proteins | sample CryBogmetaGMA05M_FD_184542 | JGI IMG/M metagenome (GOLD analysis project Ga0208864, IMG submission 184542) | Freshwater microbial communities from Crystal Bog, Wisconsin, USA - MA0.5M (SPAdes) | ecosystem: Environmental > Aquatic > Freshwater > Lake | place: Crystal Bog, Wisconsin, USA...
GATCACGCATTGAATGGCATCGTCAAAATGAAGGCCGCCGCTTTGTTGCTCGGCCCGACCGGAGTAGGTCTGATTGGGCTCTACATCAACGTGATGCAGACTGCTGCGTCTGTTTCAGCGTTGGGCCTCGGTAATGTCGGAACGCGACAGATTGCATTGGCGCAGGCAGAGTCGTCTCCTGCAGCACTGGGCAAAGTAAGGCGCGCGTTATTCTGGCTGACCATAAAAGCTCGCAACGAACATCAGGTCGTGGCGATCGCGAAGATCGATGTGCGGCAAGACTTGCTCCGCCGAGGGAAAGCGAAGCGAATCCCCGGACTGTGGCCTTTACGGCTTCAGACCCATCAAATCTCTCGATCAGTTGCCGGTTCGCAGAGCCGTTTGTCGTGTCGAACATTGCGACGCCTTAACTGATCGCCGCTGCATCTCAGACTCGATTCAAACCCGCTGACACCGCAGGGTCAGGGAGCAAGCGGCCTTCTTTCTTTCCATCCATGCGATAGATAGTGTTGGGCTGCATCCATACCGGCTGCTGCAACATCCGGGTTGGCTTGCAAATACAGGGATGGATCGAAAAAGGACGGGACTGTCGAAGGCTTCTCGTCATATCGCCGGGTCTGCGAGGCATGGATGAAGTCTTCCGGGATCCTGTTACCTAAGTACTCGTTCTTGACGATCTCTCCCGTGACCACATTGCGGAACTCCCGAAAGACGATGTTTCCGTAAAACGGATCCGAGTGCATCGGAATCCAATAGGCACAGCCGTTGAAGAAGTAGTGCGTCACCTGCGACCACCGTGTCTTCGAGCGATCCTTGTGCGAGATTCCGCCATGCAGAAGATTCGCAAGCCAAATCAGACTCTGTCCCTTCTTGGCCCGAAAAATATGAGGCTCCACACCATGTTGCTCGACGAGCGCCTGCCAGGCGGGTTCAAAAGCATCCTGACGAATCGTCCTCTCCGCATTCAGAGCACATACGCCAATGTGCTCCATTGAATAGATCGGCCACTTGTGGCTGCCGGGGTAATACACCAGCGGACCGGCATCTTCGTCGATGTCTTCGAGAGCCGTCCAGACGCCACACATGTACCTTTCGGGAACCGAACTGAAGTGGACGGAGTCTGAGTGAGGGGGCTGCTGAGTTCCAACCGGAAAATTGAGGGTCTGGAAGGGCCAGGCCTGGCGACCGAAAATTTGCGAAAGAAGGTGAATGACTTTCTCATTTGTCGCAATGCGCCGCACGTTCTGGTCGATCTCCCAGGCGTTCATCAGTCGCAGGCTGCCGTCGCCCCAGTTGGCCCAGTCGTACTTGTCGTGCAGGTTTGCTTTGATGGCTTCCGCGACCTGATCAAATTGGTCGTCCGGAAAGTCGATCACAGCGAACCCGTTATCGCGAAGTTGCGTCGCGACGCGGCGGACGTCTTCGCTCACCGACGGATCGGAAAAGATCTTGCTAAAAAATGGCGACTCAACGGACGGGATGCCCGGAAGCGGATTATTGAAGTGCATAGAGATCGTCTCCTTTGAATACATCACAATTGCGACCAAGCGAGTCATTTGCGGCGGTCGACCGCTCAAAGCCTCATTATGTGCTGCGCAACACCTGCTCGACCGGATTGAGGAACGGCTTATCGATGACGATTGCCTGCTTGCGCAGCATCGATGGCATTCGACGGATATAGTAGGCGCGATCTTATTTCAAGCTGACAATGCTTCCTTCCTCTCACCCCCTGATTGTCGACCTCGACGGCACGCTGATCCTCACCGACATGCTGCACGAGTCCGCCCTGCGATCCCTGCGGGAGCGGCCAATGGCAACCCTGCTCATTCCGGTGTGGCTGGCGCAAGGCAAAGCGCTCCTCAAGCGCAAGCTGGCGGCGCAGCACGATTTCGACCCGTCGCTCCTGCCCTACCGTACCGACCTGCTCGAGTGGCTCAAGGAGCAAAAAGCCCAGGGCCGCACGCTGATCCTGTGTACCGCCTCTGACCAGTTTTTTGCGCAGGCCATCGCCGAACACCTCGACATCTTCGATGAGGTCATGTCGAGCGACGGCGAAACCAACTTGTCGGGCACCCGCAAGGCCGAGGCGCTCGAAAAGCGCTTCGGCGCGATGGGCTTCGACTACGCCGGCAATTCGACGACCGACCTCGCGGTGTGGAAGCGATCGCGCCGCGCGATTGTCGTCAATGCACCGGCTGGCCTGGCAGGCAAGGTCCGTGCGGTCTGCGAGATCGAGCGGGAATTTGCGGCGCATCGGCTCGGCCCAAAAGACTGGCTGCGCATGTTCAGGGTGCATCAGTGGCTCAAGAACCTGCTGCTTTTCGTGCCACTCTTTGCGGCGCACCAGATCGACCAGCCGCAGGCATGGCTGTCACTGATCATCGCGGTGCTGTCGTTCAGCCTGTGCGCCTCGTCGGTCTATATCGGCAATGATCTGCTCGATCTGGAGAGCGATCGCCTGCATCCCCGCAAGCGCAAGCGCCCCTTCGCATCGGGTCGGGTGCCGGCCTGGGTGGGCGTGGCGGTGGCACCGCTATTGCTGCTCGCAAGCGTCTTGCTCGGCACACTCGTCGGGATCAAATTCCTGGCCTGTCTGGCGGCCTATTTCACACTGACCTGTCTGTACTCGCTGTGGCTCAAGCGAATCGTGCTGATCGATTGCCTGACGCTCGCCATGCTCTATACGCTGCGGATCATCGCCGGTGCGGCGGCGGCTGGATTGGGCCTGTCGTTCTGGCTGCTCGCCTTCTCGGTATTCCTCTTCCTGTCGCTGGCCTTCGTCAAGCGCTATGCCGAGCTCGAAGTGCAAACCAGCAGCGGCAACAAGAAGGCGCATGGCCGCGGCTACTACACCTCGGACGCCCCACTCGTGATGAACCTCGGCGTGACCTCAGGCTATGCCTCGGTGCTGGTGCTGGCGCTCTACCTGAACAGCGACGCGGTACTGAAGCTCTATCGCACACCCGAGATTATCTGGGGCGCGGTACCGATCATGCTGTTCTGGGTCAGCTGGATGTGGATGCGCGCTCATCGGGGCGAAATGCATGACGACCCGCTGGTCTTTGCGGTGAAAGACAAGGCGAGCCTTATCGCCGGCGCGATCTTTTCGGTGCTGCTGCTGCTGGGTGCGACTGGCATCCGATGGTGAAGGTCTGCGCCTGGGGTCGGCTCGATGCCTTCGACCATGATGTTCGTGCGCCTGCAGACCGTCTCATGCTGCCGGCGATGCTCGACGCTTCGTCAAGCGGCCTGGCCTTCGGAATGGGCCGCAGCTACGGGGACTCCTGCCTGAATCCGGGCGGCGTGCTCTGGAAGATGACCGGGCTCGATCGCTTCATCCGTTTTGACGATGCGACCGGCTTGCTGCATTGCGAAGCCGGCGTTCTGCTGCGAGACATTCAACGACTGTTCATTCCCAGGGGGTGGGCATTGGCGGTCGTGCCAGGCACACAGCTGGTGACCGTCGGCGGTGCCATTGCCAATGACATTCACGGAAAGAACCATCACGCGCTCGGCTCCTTCGGCGACCATGTGAGGCGTCTGGAGTTGCGTCGAACCGATGGCCAGGCCATCGAATGCGGGCCCGAGCTCAACGCCGACTGGTTTGCGGCAACGGTCGGCGGCATGGGCCTGACCGGCGTCATCGCGACAGCTCAGTTGCAGTTGCGTCGAATACCTGGCGCCTGGCTGCAAACCGAAACGATTCCTTATGCCTCACTTGACGAGTTTTTTGTGCTGTCCGACGAATCGGAAGCCGACTGGGAGCACACGGTTTCCTGGATCGACTGCCTCTCGAAAGGATCGCACCGCGGGCTGTTCATGCGCGCCAATTCGGTTGATATCGGTGCTCAGCCAGCGCCAGTCGGAGGGAGCAAATCAATGCCCTTCACGCCGCCGGTTTCACTGGTCAACGGGTTGTCCCTCAAGCCTTTCAACGCCGCCTATTTCAATCTGAACAAGCGCAAGACCGGCCTTCGCACGCAGCACTACGAAGCCTTCTTTCATCCGCTCGACAATCTTCACCACTGGAATCGGATGTACGGCCCCAAAGGCTTTTATCAGTACCAGAGCGTGGTGCCTCCTGGCGTTGCGCGCGATGCCACCGGCGCGATGCTTGAAGCGATCGCCGAATCCGGCGAAGGGTCTTTTCTCGCTGTGCTCAAGACCTTTGGCAATCGCCGCTCGATCGGAATGCTCGGCTTTCCCGAACCCGGTGCAACGCTGGCGCTTGATTTTCCCAATCGCGGCGATCGGACCTTGTCGTTGTTCAAGCGACTCGATGCCATCGTGTGCGAGGCAGGCGGGCGAATCTATCCGGCCAAAGATGCCCGAATGCCCCGCGCGGTTTTTGAATCGGGGTACCCTCGGCTGCCTGAGTTTCTGCCTTTTCGCGACCCGGGAATCAGTTCGGCCATGTCGCGACGCCTGATGGGATCCTGATGAGTCAATCGAGCTTGCGAAAAATCGTCATCGTCGGCGGTACCTCCGCCATGGCGCAGCATTGCGCACGGCTTTGGGTGCAGGCTGCCCCTGCGCATCTGGTGCTGGCGGTCCGCAACGCCGCCAGGGCGCAAACCGCGGCAGCTGATCTGAAAGTCCGCAGCCCTGGATCGACGATCGAGGTCGTCGAGACCGACTTTCTTGATTCGCAAGGCATCGCTGCGTTTGCCGAGCAGGTGTCGCGGGGTGGTGTGCCGGATATCGTGCTGATTGCGCACGGATCACTGCCCGATCAAGCGACCTGCCAGACCGACCTCAACGAGTGTCGTGATGCACTCGAAGTCAATGGCGTCTCGCCAGTGCTTTTTGCAGAGGCATTCGCCGGGAAAATGCAGCAAGCCGGCCGAGGCACGCTCGCCCTGATCGGATCGGTGGCTGGCGATCGCGGACGCAAGTCGAACTACGCCTACGGCGCGGCCAAAGGAATGGTCACCCGGTATGCGCAGGGCCTGCAGCACCGACTGGCTGCAAGCAAGGTGAACATTGTGCTGATCAAACCGGGGCCAACCGCGACACCGATGACTGCGAAACTCAGCAGCCAGGGCGTTGCCATGGCCTCTGTTGAAGAGGTTGCGCACAGCATCGTCACCGGCATCGATGCCGGCAAGCCGGTGATTTATGCGCCAGCGAAATGGGCGGTGATCATGATGATCATTCGACATCTGCCGCGATTCGTCTTCAACAAGATGAATATCTAGGCTTGGGCTGCACCAAAAGACTGCAATAGTGAGAACCGAAAAAATCATCCTCCCCGGCGGCGCAGGGCTGGTCGGCCAGAATCTGGTTGTCCGCCTCAAAGCCCGTGGATTCAGCAATCTGGTTGTGATCGACAAACATCGTCATAACCTGTCGACGCTGGCAGCGATGCATCCCGACATCACGACTGAATTCGCGGATCTGGCCGAGGCCGGCCCGTGGACGCGGCATTTCGATGATGCCGATGTGGTGGTCATGCTGCAGGCCCAGATCGGCGGCAATGAGTACCGCGACTTCGAGCGGAACAACCTCGATGCCACGCGTCTCATTCTCGACTGCATCAGGAAGCGCCCGTCGACTTACCTGGTCCACATCAGTTCGTCGGTCGTCGAGTCAGTGGCTGAGGATTTCTACACCAACTCGAAGAAAGACCAGGAAAAGATGGTGCTCGAGAGCGGCATCAGTTGCCCGGTATTGCGCCCCACCCTGATGTTCGGCTGGTTCGATCGCAAGCATCTCGGATGGTTGGCCCGTTTCATGCAAAAAGTGCCGGTCTTTCCGATCCCGGGCAAAGGCGATTACATGCGCCAGCCGCTTTACGTTGGCGACTTTTGCAATGTCATTATCAGTTGCATCGAATCGCGCAGGCCATCAGGCATCTTCAATATTTCTGGACATGAGCAGATCGATTACATCGACATCATTCGCCAGATCAAGCGAGCAACCGCGTCGCGCACGCCGATCGTCCGGATTCCCTACTCGCTTTTTTATGCCCTGATCTGGACCTGGGGCAAGTTTGATTCGAACCCACCATTCACCACGCAACAGCTCGAAGCGCTGATTGCAAAGGACGAATTCGAAGTCATCGATTGGCCGGGCCTGTTTGGCGTGCCGCTCACGCCGTTCAGCAAGGCGGTCGACGAAACCTTCAACGACCCGCGCTACGGCAAGGTCACACTCGAGTTTTGAGATGAGCAAGCGAATCGCGGTATTGGGGGCAGGCCCGATGGGACTGGCTGTTGCCTATCAGCTGGCACAAGATGGTCATCGCCCGGTGCTCTTCGAAGCTGACGACAGGGTGGGCGGCATGACCGCGTGCTTCGATTTCAATGGCCTGATGATCGAACGCTTCTACCATTTTCATTGCATCTCGGATCACGCTTTTTTGCAGATGCTCGATGAACTCGGCCTGCAGCAAAAAATGCGCTGGGTCGAAACGAAAATGGGCTACTGGTATCAGGGGCAATTGCAGCCATGGGGCAATCCGGTGGCGCTGCTGAGCTTCCGCGGCCTGAGCATGATCGCCAAGTTGCGATATGCCCTGCATGCCTTTCTGTGCACCAAACGCACCGACTGGCAGCCGCTCGATCGCCTCGAGGCCACTGCCTGGATCCGTCGTTGGGTCGGCGATGAGGCCTACGACATCCTCTGGCGAAAGCTCTTTGACTACAAGTTCTACGACTATGCCGGCAATCTGTCGGCGGCCTGGATCTGGAGTCGGGTGCGCCGTATCGGTCGCTCGCGCTACAACCTGTTCAGAGAAAAACTCGGCTATCTCGAAGGTGGCTCAACCACGCTGCTCGACGGTATGAAGAAGGCGATCGAAAAATCCGGCGGCGAGATACGGCTGTCCACGCCGGTCACCAAGGTGGTCATCGATCAGGGCAAGGTGAGTGGCATCGAGACGGCAACCGGTTTCGAAGCCTTTAACACCGTCATCAGCACCGTGCCCTTGCCCTTCGTTGAGCGACTCATGCCCGACCTGCCGCCTGCCTTGCTCGAGCAATTCCGATCCATGCGCAACATCGCGGTGGTCTGCGTGATCGCCAAGCTGCGCGCACCGGTCACGAACAATTTCTGGCTCAACACCAACGACCCGGAGATGGATATCCCCGGGCTGGTTGAATACTCCAACCTCAGGCCGCTTGATCAGCATGTGGTGTACGTGCCCTTCTACATGCCGGGTGAGCATCCGAAGTTTCAGGACGCGGATCAGGTCTTCATCGACAAGGTCAGGCGGTATCTGATGAAGATCAACCCGGCTCTGACGAATGACGACTTCGTCGATATCCGGGCAAGCCGCTATCGCTATGCCCAACCGATCTGCGAGCCGGGCTTTCTGGATCGACTGCCGCCGGCAAAGCTGCCGATCGATGGGCTATGGGTGGCGGACACCTCTTACTACTACCCCGAGGACCGAGGTATTTCGGAGAGCATCGGGTTTGGGCGAGCGATGGCTAAGGACGCAGCCGCGTGACCGGAAGGATGATCGACGCCTTCGCATCAAAGCAGTTTGTCGGATTTCTGCTCACCGGCGGGACAGCCGCTGCAGTCAACTTCGGCTCTCGCATCCTGCTCAACCGATGGATGGATTATTCCGCGGCAATTGTTGTGGCCTACCTGATCGGGATGGCGACTGCCTTCGTTCTTGCGCGACTGTTTGTCTTTAAACAAAGTACCCAGGCCCTTCATCGATCGGCCGGCTTTTTCGTACTGATCAATGTCTTTGCGATCTTTCAGACATGGCTGGTCAGCATCATTCTGGCGCGACATCTGCTGCCGGCCTTGGGCGTCAATCGCTTCGTCCCTGAGATTGCCCACGCCATCGGGGTGATGGTCCCGGTGTTTTCCAGCTATCTCGGGCACAAGCGCTGGTCGTTTCGTCAAGGCTGATGGGCTCGCGAACAAGCGGTGCCCTGCTGGGCTTTGCGCTACTCACCGTCGGCTATCTGATTGTATTGATCTGGGCTGATTCGCGTCATCAGGTCTTCTCGCAGCTGCCGACACTCGCCTTCGCGATGCCAATGCTGGTTGTCGCGTCTTCAATGACCTATCTGATTCGATATCTGCGTTGGCACTGGTTGCTGCGCCGGTCCGGACACGCAACCCCCTTGCTTCGCGGCTTTGCCGCTTATCTCAGTGGCTTTGCATTTACCGCCACACCGGGGAAAGTGGGCGAACTCGTACGAATCCGATATCTCGCGCCACTGAAGGTGCCCCCCGCCCGCGTGGTGGCGGCCTTCATCTTCGAGCGAGCCTTCGATCTGATTGCGGTGCTGATGCTGTCATCGCTGGCGATTGCATCAACCCGGACGTTCATCATCTCGGCTGTCTTCGTGACGGCCTTCCTGAGCGGCCTTGCCCTTGCATCGGCGAAGCTGGAATGGTTCGCAGCGACCGCACGGTCACTCGACGAACGAGGTTTCAGACGCACAGCCATGATCGTCACCGCCATCAAGGACGGGCTTTCTGATTGCCGGATCTGGATGACCCCTGCCGATATTGCGGTTTCACTTGTATTCGGACTGATCGCATGGTCGATCGCGAGCCTTGCATTCCTGTTCCTGCTTGAGCGTCTCGACATCACGATCGCGTTTACCGAGGCGCTGTCGATCTATCCGATGTCGATGCTCGCCGGCGCAGCGTCGATGCTGCCGGGTGGGGTCGGGTCGACCGAGGCAACCATAGTCGGTCTGCTGTCGTTGCACGATGTGCCGCTTGGCCTGGCCACGCTCGCAGCGGTTGGCATCAGGCTGTCTTCGCTGTGGTTTGCGGTGGTGTGCGGATTCGTATCGGTGCTCGGCCTGGAGCTGCTCAAGTCGCCGAACCGGGGCAGCTGCGACAGCCGATGATCTGGAAAATCTAACGACCGACACCCTCGACCGACGACTTTGCGATCAGGGCGCTGCTGTCCATCATTCCGATCAGTCCGAACAATCGCTCCAGGGCATGCAGATTCGTTCCATCAATTGGAACCGGTTCGGCAGGAAAGTCGTCCCAGTCAAAATTGCAGGCCACAAATCGGGCAAGCGCCTGCGAGCGAATCCAGAACATCGTGCCAACCGGGAAATCGAATTGCTGGGGCAGATGACTGATCTGGAGCCTGGAGGCGATTGACTCGGCGTCATTGCGGTTCAAGGTCCAGCCGACAACATGCGGGTCGTCAGGAAAGACCAGCGCAATTCGAGGATCCTGGCTCATGGCCGCCACGATTCGGTCTGCCATGGCGCCGCCCTTCTCACCCCCGAGAAGATTCTCGAAAAGAAACTCGGTCCAGGCGTTGGCAAAATGCCTGTTCTGGACATGAGGACTCGACTTGGTATGCACATGACCGACGAGGTCATATTGGTCCGCGAGTTGCCTTCCGAATGTAATCAGCAGCGGTCCGATATCTCTGCCGCGATTCGGAACGACGCGGATATCGGTCTTCACGAGACCGCGTTTCAGACAGATGTCCGTGACAAGCGATTTTGACTGATCGTTCTTGACGCTGATGAACAGATCGGCGGACATCGTGTTGAGAGCCAGCCGGTCGAGCAGTGGCGGCAGCATCTCCGGATAGTAGGCATGGATATGCAGCGCGACCCGTGAGGCGGGAGAAAGACGGCCGCCGCCTTCGCTGTCTGATGGTGCCCCGACGATGCTTGTTGACTGCCAGGGTCCGTGCGGCCTGCCGGCTCTCAGATAGTCGGCAAACGGGTCACGATCCAGCGTCCGGATGCCATTGACGTCGGCATACATGCCATTGAGCTCGGCATAGATGCCTGGATGGAATCCTCGCTGAGGCTTTCGGGTGAAATAACCGGTGCGCCAGCTGCGCACATAATTTCTGATCTGAAGCGGCTCAGGCAGGCCTGCGTCAGCCGCCGGCACCGAAAATTCGCGCTCGAACAGGCCACTGTTGAGGATGGTTTCGATATCGCGCTTTTCCTGCCCGAGTCTGACAACGGCGTCGCGGGCAACCGACTCGAGCCTTTCAACATAGCGCTTCATGTCGAAAGCCGAGGCGGCTAATGTTTTCGACTTGCTACAAAGCTCAGCGTAGCGCTCTGCCGACAACGCCATGGCATTGATCTTTGCTGCCATATCGGACGTGTCGAGGTAGTCAGCAACCAGTTGATCCTTCATGCCATGTTCGATCAGGACCTCAGACGTTCCGGTTGCCCGATCGAAACACATGACCGGCTTGCCTGCATTGAGCATGTCAATGGAAACATTCGGCAGAGGATCAAGCCTGGAACTCACGACAAGCAAATCAGCCATCTCGTAGGCCAGCTCAATGTCCTTGAGCTTTCCTGCAAAAGTGACATGCAGGGACAACCCGGATCGCTTTATCTGGTCATCAAGGAAATTCTTGTATTCGATGTACTGAGGATAGTCGAGGAGTTCGCCCGCCCAGACAAAGCGGATCTTTCTGTTGCCGTGCGTATTGATGACTCTGTTTGCACATTCGATGAAAAGATCAACACCTTTTCGGTAGCAGATCACGCCGGCACCGAGCACGACGAAGACATCTCGCCCTTCGCCCTCAGGTCGCATCAGGCGTTTCAATCGCTTTCGCTCGGGCTCGAGCGATTCATCCGAGTCACCATGACTGAGGGAAGCGCTTCTGCCCTGAGCCAGGACACTTGTCATGACCGTCGGATCAAAGCGCAGATCAGCCTTCAGCGCGCTGTCGAGCGTCAGACGAGTCGAAAACACCGTGTGCATCGAGTACATCAGCGATTTCAGGAAGGACTCGCTGGAGGGCGTTTCGGATGCAAACTCGTGAATCAGGTGAACTGAGGCGATGTCGCGTGCCGCAAGCGCCTGCAGCACCGACCAGGACGCCACGCTGTTGACCAGGGCATAGTCAATGACGTGCTCGCTGCAAATTTTTTCAATCAGCCATCTTGAGACAGAGGGATTCCCGCGGCCATTCGGGGCACAGATGAGTTCACTTGAGGTCTCAAGGAATTCGCTTTTCAACTCTCCGCCGCCCAGCAGCAGAACAACCACGTTCCGGCTGGCGGACAATTCGCGCGCGATATTCAAAGCCAGAATCGGGGCGCCTGTGCGGGATGCATCGTGACTGACCAGAAGCACGCAGGGGGCACCGGTGGTTTTCCGACCGCCAGCCAGCACTTCGGGTTGCTCCAGCCGATACGCCCGGCCTTCCCGGAAACCATGTAAAACGAAGTGTTTCCAGGGATTGACCCCAGACTCCCTGACATCGGGATTCAGGAGAACGTAATCGCGCTTCCTGAATCGTGACGCCGCCAACCCACGCCTCGACAGCGAAGCGAGTCGTCTGGCGATCCTGATCAATGTCGAACTCGGTTTTTGCATTGTTGATCAACGTGAAATGCGAATCGATGCCCATGCGCATTTTCGCCTTCACGCATTATCGCCTCTCACCGGGGAGCGCCCTGCCAAAGCGACGATCAGGGTCGGATCGGCTGCTCCCGATCAAACCCCGGCAGATCAGACCGCACGATCTCCCACAGCGCATCAACCGAAAAATGCTCGCGCACAAACCACTGCGCCGCCTCGGACCGCTCGCGCCACACACGATCATCGCGAAGCAGCACGACGACCGCGCGCGCGAACGCCGCCGCATCGTCTTCCACCGCCAGAAATGCGCTGGCTGCAGCCAGCCCCTGAGCACCCGCCTGCGTGGTCACCGTCGGCAAACCAAAGCGCATCGCTTCGATCACCTTGCCCTTCATACCGGCGCCATACTGCAAGGGCGCCACAGCCAGCCTCGCCTTGCGGTAGTGGTCGGCAAGCACCTCATCCGACACGAAGCCGGTGACCACTACCTGATCGCCAGCCAGTGAAAGCACCTCGCTTGAGGGGTTCGAGCCGATCAGAAACACGCGGACGCCCGGCATTGCTGCAGTGACGATCGGCAAGACCTCGTTGACGAACCAGACCGCCGCATCGGCATTCGGCGGATGCGAAAAGCTCGCAACGAACATCAGGTCGTGGCGATCGCGAAGATCGATGTGCGACACATCGGGAAAGTCATCGTAGGCATAGACCGGAATCGTCCTGGCGTTGACTGCCTTGCGGTTGATCGCCGCCCACTCAAGGATGTGCTCTGTCTCGAGATGGGAGGGGTAATACACCGCATCCATCTGCGGCCAGAGCTGCTCCTCGAGCCGCTTGAAATAGCGGGCCGATTCGGCGACCTCACTGTTGCCGGGGTCGAGCGCAAGCTGCGCCTGCAGTCTCAGATGATGGATGTCATGTCCGTAGAAGAGGATCGAAGCACGAGAATGCTTTCTGATCGTTGGCGCGAACTCCTCGGCGACCTCCGGGCGGTTGATGAACGCATAGTCGATATACGGGCCATTGACCCTCATCCACTCATCAAAACCGTCGAGATATTCCGGCCCATAAAACACCTCGACACCCAGCTGCTGCAGGCGCGGCACGTAGTCCGGATCGAAGCTCATGACCTGAGGCCAGAACTTCACCGACAGCCCCTGCGACCTGAACATCCGGACCAGATGCCAGACCGATCGCGATCCGGCATCCCGGTCGATCTGCGGCACATACCGGTCGATCACCAGCACGCATTTGCGCGCCCGGCTGCGGTCCTGGGCCTTGACGACATGCTCACCATTTGAAAAGTGCTCGGCCTCGAGCGTCTCGCGCCACTTGTCGCGAAACTTGCGCTGATTCACCACCTGATACGACTTCACGCCCTCATTCACATCGGTGCCGTGCGAAATCCCTTCGTGGTGAATCACCACCGACGCCGGCTGGTAAAAAACCTTTTTGCCATGCGCCCTCACCTCGAAGGCCAGGTCGGTGTCTTCACAATAGGCGGGCAAATAGCGTTCATCAAACCCGCCAAGTTCCCTGAACAGCGCTGTCTCGATCATCAGCGACGCACCCGAGCAGTAATCGGCTTCTTTCAATACATTGAAAACCGATCGCGCGGGTTCATCGAGCCGGCCGAAGTTCCAGGCACTGCCATCCCTCCAGACAATGCCGCCGGCTTCCTGCAATCGGCCATCCGGATAGACGAGTTTGGAGCCAACCAGGCCGCAATCGGGGTGCGTCTCGAAGACACCGATCATGGCGTCCAGCCAGCCTTCGGTGACCTCGGTGTCATTGTTCAGCAGGTAGAAAAACCGCCCGCGGGCATGCGCGACCGCACTGTTGCAGGAGCGAAGGAAACCGAGGTTGGC
>Ga0208864_1000479_pt1 | contig 13139 bp, 5 predicted proteins | sample CryBogmetaGMA05M_FD_184542 | JGI IMG/M metagenome (GOLD analysis project Ga0208864, IMG submission 184542) | Freshwater microbial communities from Crystal Bog, Wisconsin, USA - MA0.5M (SPAdes) | ecosystem: Environmental > Aquatic > Freshwater > Lake | place: Crystal Bog, Wisconsin, USA...
TTCTCGGTGACATACAGCGGGTCGTCGTAGCCGGTGAACCCGAACCACACGGTCTGGGCGAACACCAGCCCGACGCCGAGTACCAGGGCGACGACGACGGCCAGCACCTTCCGACGCTCGTCGCCCGGAAGACCCCGACCAGCGGAAAACGAAGTCGTCTCGTGGCGCGGCGGCGGCATCATGGCGGCGTCGAGGATACCACCGACACGGCCAGGGCGGCCGCGGGCCGGCAGGCTCAGCCGTAGCGGTAGATCGCGGCCACACCGCTTTCGGTCGGCATCGCCAGCCGGTCGACCGCGATGACGCCGCCACCGTGGAGGATCACCGTCTCGGCGAGGGCGCCGCAGAGATCCTCGCCGTCGAACGCCGGCGCGTCGCCGCGACGGGAGAGATCGGCGGGAATCCCGCCCGCAAGCCCTGCGGCCGGCACGACGCCGCCGGTCGCGCGGTCGAAACGCCCCGGCTCGAAGCGGTCCTTCTCCACGAGGAGCACGGCCACCCGCCCGGCGACCGCCGCCCGGGCGATGTCGGAGAGATCGTCCGACCCGAGTCCTCGAGGCCGGGCCTCGGCGAACCGGGCGAGCTCGCGGGCGATCCGCCGCTCGCGGACGGCTGCGAAGATCGGCGCGACGAGCGCCGGCCGGTCGGCGAGCTTCCCGGGCACCCGGCGGTGCGTCGGCATGAAGAGCGACAGGCAGGGGGAGTCGTGCTCCCCGGCGAGCGCCCGCAGGACGTCGGCGGACAGGTGAGCGAAGGCGACGCGTTCGCCCGAGAGGCAGGATGCCATGACGCAGTCTCCGTGAAGAAGGCTGGCGTCTTGGTGCCCGCGGTCGCCGGCGGCGGGTCCGCCGCCGAACGCCCGAAGACAAGGCTGGCGACCCGGATCGGCATCGGATACCGTGGAAGATTCGGCGGCTGCGGACGACGATCAGCCCGGTTGTCGCCACCGCACCCTTTGGGCATGCGGGCTGCCGGACCACCGGGCGGTGATCCCGGCCCGCCGCTTCCGCACGGCCCCGTGCGCGGTGGCCGCCCACACTGGCGAACCCGTGGAACACGTCCGCACGGTGCCGCCCTCCCCCGCCGCGACATGATCCATTGCCTCCGAGCCGTCTGGGCGATCCTCCTGCCGCACGAGCGCCGCTCGGCTGTGCTCGTGGTCCTGCTCATGCTCACCGGCACGCTGCTGGAGATGTTCAGCATCGGCCTGATCGTTCCCGCGCTCGCCCTGCTGACGGGCGACTCGGTCACGATGCCCGCGCGACTGCGGCCGTGGGTCGATACAGCCGGCGGAGTGTCGCCCCGGCTGATCCTCGTCGTGCTGCTGTCGCTCGTGGGTGTCTATGCGGTGAAGTCGGTGTTTCTCTTGTTCAGCGCCTACTGCGAGTCGCGGTTCGTGAGGACGGCGCAGGCGGACGTCAGCAGGCGGCTGTTCTCGGCGTTCTTGGCGAAGCCCTGGACGTACCACCTCGAGAAAAACTCGGGCGTGCTCCTCCACGCCATGACGGACACGCAGAACTTCGCGATCGTCTGCATCAACCTCGTCCAGATCCTGTCGGAGCTGTTCGTGCTGTCGGGCCTCCTCCTGCTGCTCCTCTGGATGGAGCCGCTCGGCGCGGTCGTCGTGGCCGGCACGCTCGGCATGGCCTTCCTGGTGCTCAACACCGTCGTGCGTCCACGGGCGACGGGATGGGCGCTCGTCCGCCAGCACCACATGCAGATGTTCCTCAAGCACGTCAGGCAGGCGCTCGGCGGCGCCAAGGAGGTGAAGCTTCGCGGCTGTGAGCGGGAGTTCCTCGACCAGTTCCACGTGCACACCGAGGGCGCCGCCCGCATGGGCACCCGCCAGACGCTCGCGGAGCAGGTGCCGAGGCTGTGGTTCGAGCTGCTCGCGGTGATCGCGTTATTTCTGCTGGCGGCCGCCATGGTCTGGGAGGGAAGGCCCGTCCGGGCGCTCGTGCCGATGCTCGGCCTCTTCGCCACCGTCGCGTTCCGCGTGCTCCCGTCCGTCACCTACGCCACGGTGTCCCTGCAGCGGATGCGGCAGTACGAGCCGATGCTCGATGCGCTCGTCGACTATCTGGCCGACGAGGACCGGAACCCGCCGCGGGCCGGGCCCCCGGCCCGCGGCTTCCGCGACGCGATCCGCATCGAGCGGGTGTCCTACCGCTACCCCACCGGCCACGAGCCGGTGCTGCGCGACGTCGACATCGAGATCCCGCACGGGATGGCGGTGGGCTTCATCGGCGGCAGCGGCGCCGGCAAAAGCACGCTCGTCGACGTCATCCTCGGGCTGTTGCCCCCCGCGTCCGGCCGTGTGACCGTCGACGGCGTCGACATCCAGGGCGACCTGCGCAGCTGGCAGCGGCTCATCGGCTACGTGCCGCAGACGATCTACCTCTGCGACGACACGATCCGGCGCAACGTCGCCTTCGGCGTGCCGGAGAAAGCGATCGACGACGCGGCCGTGCGCCGGGCCCTCGCGGCGGCGCGGCTCGATGACTTCGTCGCCACCCTGCCCCAGGGCATGAACACGTTCGTCGGCGAGCGGGGGGTGCGGTTCTCGGGCGGCCAGCGGCAGCGGATCGGCATCGCCCGCGCGCTCTACCACGACCCCGAGGTGCTCGTGCTCGACGAGGCCACGAGCGCCCTCGACAGCGAGACGGAGCGCGCCGTGATGACGGCGGTTGATTCGCTCCACGGCGTGAAGACGATCATCATCGTGGCGCATCGCCTGAGCACGGTGGCCAACTGCGACGTCCTCCACCGCCTCGACGCCGGTCGCGTCGTGCAATCGGGCCCGTTCAACGCGATGGTTCCCGGCTGATCGCCGGCGCCGGCGGCGGGGACCGGCGCCGCCGGTGTCAGCCGGCCCGGCTCACGCGAAGACCGCCTCGACGGGCTTCCCCCGGCCATCCTCGGTGGCGTAGAAGGGCCGCCCCTCGATCTCGAACACCGTCTTCGGGCTCATGCCCATGGCCGTGAAGAGCGTCGCGTGGAGGTCGGAGATCGTGACGGGGTGCTCGATCGCCACGCAGGGCCGCTCGTCGGCCGTGCGGCCGTGGACGAACCCCTTCTTCACCCCGCCGCCGAAGAGCACGACGGTCGACCCGCCGGTGAAGTGGCGGTGCTGGCCGTAGTGGTTGGGCAGCTGCAGGAAGTCCTTCGGCGAGTTCGCCTGGTCGCCGGCGTTGGCCCCGCCGGGTTTCCCCTCGATGATCATGTCGCGGCTGAACTCGCTGGCGATCACCACGAGCGTGCGGTCGAGCAGCCCCCGGACCTCGAGATCCCGCACCAGCGCCGCGATCGGCCGGTCGATCTCCCGGTGGAGGCGGGCGACCGTCTCGTGGCCGCGGTCGTGCGTGTCCCAGTGCACGAAGGGGACGTATTCCGTGGTGACTTCCACGTAGCGGGCGCCGTGCTCGACGAGCCGGCGGGCGAGCAGGCAGCCGCGGCCGAAGCGACCTGTGTCGTAGCGTTCGACGACCTCCTTCGGCTCCAGCGTGATGTCGAATGCATCGCGCTCCTTGGCGCCGAGCAGGCGGTGGGCGTTTTCCAGGCTCCGCAGCATCGACTCCTGGTGGTGGTCGCTCGCGAACTCCGCCTGCGGGGACGCCCGCACCAGCCGCTTGAAGTGCTCGTAGCGGCTGGCGAACCGGCCGGGATCCATGCCCTTCGGCGGCCGCACCGCGAGCGACGCCTGCTCCGGGAACGGCAGGTTCATCGGGCCATGCTCGCTGCCGAAGAAGCCGGCGGTCGTGAAGGCCTTGATCTCCTCGTTTTCGCCGATCCCCTCGAGGCGCTGGCCGATGTTCACGAACGCTGGCATGACGGGATTGCGCGGCCCGAGCACGCGGCTCATCCAGGCGCCGATGTGCGGGCAGGCCACCGTCTGCGGCGGCACGTAGCCGGTGTGCCAGTGGTACTGGTGCCGCGAATGGAGGATCGCTCCGAGGTCGGCCTGCACGTGGGAGCGGATGAGCGTGCCCCGGTCGAGCACGCGGGCGATCTCGGGAAGGCCGTCGACGATCCGGCAGCCGTCGATCGCCGTGGGGATCGACGGAAACGTGCTGATCACGTCGGCCACGGCGAGGCCGGGCTCGAAGGGCCTGTACTTCTTGGGATCGAACGTGTCGGGCGCGGCCATGCCGCCGGCCATCCAGAGCACGATGATGGCGTCGGCCCGGGCCGCGGGGTGCACGACCCCCGCGCCGTGCGCCTGCCCGCGGGCCCGCGGCTCGGGGAGCGCCAGCGTGGCGGTGGCGGCGGCGGAGAGATGGCGGAGGAGTTCGCGGCGGCTGTGCATCGAAGATCTCCCGGAGGAAAAGCCGGCTAGCGGACGAGTTGGAACTCGGGCAGCATCACCACCGCCCAGAGGCAGTCGGCCACCGTCTCCGGCGACGGCGTCTCGCCGAGGATCGCGCGGGCCGCGGACGCCTCCGCCGCGGCCGGTGGACGGGCGAGCGCGGCGGCGAAGATCCGCGCGGCGATCCGCGCCGCGTCCGGGCCCTCCGCCGCGAGGATGCGGGCCCCGCCCCTGGCGAAGAGGTCGAAGAGCCCCTGCTCGTTGGCCAACTGGATCGCCTCGAGCGTGGTCAGATCCGCCGGACGGCTCGTGACCACCTGGTCGCGGTTGGGCCGGCCGAGCGCCGCCATGAGCGGCGTGCCCTTCACGAGCACGGCGCGGACCATCGGCAGCGGCTGCGTCGCGGTGCCGGCGAGCAGCCTGCGGGCGAACGCCTCGTCGGCCCCGGCCCAGACGTCCTGCCGCGTCGCCACCGCGGCCGGCCGCCAGTCGTCGGGCTCTTCGTCCTTCTTCCAGCGACCGTTCGGCCCGGGCAGCCGCGCCGACCATTCCCAGTCGCCGTCGCTGGCGAGCCGCACGTCGCTGCCGTCGGTCAGCCGGGCCCGCAACTCGAGCCGCAGCGCCGCGGGCCCGCCGGCGGGGGCGTTGGCGGCGACGACCACGACGTCGTTCCTCCCCGGCCGCAGTTCCGCCGTGACGAGCTCCGCCACCGGCTGTTCCCACGCGGTCGACGCCGCCGCCCTGCGGCCGTTGACGAACACCGTCATCTCGTTGTCGGCCGAGCCCACCACGATGCCGTGGGCGGGCGCCGCGGCGAGGGTGAACGAGCGGCGGAAGGCGAGCTTCGCCCCCGCCGGCGCCGCGGCCTCGGCGTTGGACCAGATCCACCGCGCGGTCGGCGCCGCCGCGGCCGCCGCCTCCGGCGGCATCTCGAACCGCACCACCTCGGCGTCGGGCTGGGCCGGCGGGGTGCCGGTGAGCTGCCAGACCGCGTCGGTGAACTGCTCCGCCGTCAGCCGGCGCGGCTGCGGCCCGCGGAACACGAAGTCGCCCGCCGCGGGCAGCTCCGCCGCCGCCGGCGTGGCGGCGCCGTAGACCTCGGAGGTGCAGATCGTCGCGAGCACGTGCCTCACGTTCCAGCCGCCCGCGACGAGCTCGCCGGCGAGATGGTCGAGCAGCTCGGCGCTCCAAGGCCGCCCGCGGAGGGCGTCGACGGGATGCACGATCCCCCGCCCCACGAGGCGGTGCCAGAGGCGGTTGACGAGCGTGCGGGAGAGCCAGCCGTTGCCGGGATGGGTGACCAGCGCCGCCAGCTGCGCCAGCCGCTCCTGCCGTGGCGCCCGCGGATCGACCTGGCCCAGCTCGCCGAACAGCCACGCCCCCTCCGCCTGCGTGCCGGTGGCCTTGTCGCAGCGATGCAGCTCGAGCGGCCGCTCCGCGAAGACCGCCGCGAGGTCGTAGGTCTGCCGGAGCGTCCAGCGATCGACGAAGCTGTCGTGGCAGCTCGCGCACTTGAGGTTGATGCCGAGGAAGGTCTGGCCGACGTTCTGCGCGAACTGGATCGGCACGGTCTGGCTGGCGTTGACCTCGCCCCGCCAGACGATGCCGTCGATGAACCCGCGCGACTCCTCCCCCGGCGCGATGAGCTCGCGGACGAACCGGTCGAAGGGCTTGTTCTCGACGAGCGACCGGTGCAGCCAGGTCGTGACCTGGCGGCGGCCGCCGGTGATGAAGCCGGTGCCGGAGTAGTCGTTGCGCAGGAGGTCGTTCCAGAACGTCATCCAGTGCTCGGCGTAGTGGAGGTCGTCGGCGAGGAGTTCGGCGACGAGCGCCGCCCGCTTGGCCGGATCGGAGTCGGCCACGAACCGCTCCACCCGCGCCGGATCGGGCAGGAGGCCGACGAGGTCGAGGCTTACGCGGCGGATGAACGTGCGGTCGTCGCACCGGGGAGGCCGCGCGACGCCCCGCTCCTCCCAGTAGGCGTCGACGATCCGGTCTACGGGGTTGGGGCGGCCGGGCCGGGCCGGGGGGAGCATCACCGGCTGGATCGCCAGCGGCGGCTCGTAGGCCGCGGGCTGGAACGAGAAGCCCTCCTCCCAGACCGCCCCGCCGTCGATCCAGGCGCGGAGCACGGCCACGGCTTCGGGAGGCAGCGGCGGACCCTCGGCGGGCATCCGCACGTCGGGGTCCGCGGCGGTGATCCGGCGGACGAGCTCGCTTGCGTCGGCTCGGCCCGCGACCAGGCCGGCCACGCCCGACTCGCCGCCGGCGAGCGTCGTCTCGCGGGTGTCGAGCGAGAAGCCGCCCTGGCGGGAGGCGCCCGTGTGGCAGCCGCCGCAGCGGCTGCGCAGGATCGGCACGACGTCGTGCGCGAAATCGACCCCCCGCGCCCGCGGCGTTCCCGCGGCGACGAGCAGGAGCGGCAGGAGCAGGCGGAGGCGGGCGGCGCGAGACCGGCTCGGGGCCTGTCGCGGCACGGGTCTTCCACGGGCACGTTCCGGCATGGACACCTCCGCTCCCGCCGCCGCACTCCCCCCGCGGCCTACTTGCGCTTCTTGTAGAACGGGGCGTTGGGCTTGTCCCGCGACAGCGTGTAGGCCACGAGGTCGAGCACCTCCGTCTCGTTGAGCTGGTCGAGCAGCCCCTTGGGCATGAGCGACTCCGTGGCCGGCTTGATCTCCTCGATCGCCGACCGGCTGATCTCGACGAACTTCGTCGCGTCCTCCGGATCGGTCACGACGGTGATCGACTGCGGCGACTCGCTCACGATCCGCCCGACCACCACCCGGCCGTCGTCGGTCTGCACGATGCTCCCCCGATACTGGTCGCTCACGACCTTGCTCGGGTGGACGATCGCCTCGACCAAGTCCTTGAGCTGGAACCGGCCCGCCGCCTGCGTCAGGTCGGGCCCGGTCGCGCCGCCGTCGTCGCCGACGCGGTGGCAGACGACGCACCGCGCCGCGGCGAAGGCCTGCTTGCCCCGGGCGAAGTCCCGCTCGCCCCGGTCGAGGCCGTCCTTGGCCGCCGCGAGCACCTCCTCGGTCGTCCACGCCCGGCCGGGCCCCTGCGGCTTGGGCAGCGGCGGCGGCACGTAGCGCTTGCGCACGCCGAGCGTCTCGAGCGCCAGCTTGTCGTTCTCGGAGTAGCCCGCCAGGCTCTCGTTCTCGATGTTCGTGAGGAACTTGCGGAAGCTGTTGCCGCCGGCCCACTGCTGCGCCCGCGTGAACCACTCGTGGTAGCCGCGGCGGTCGGCGGTGGTCCACGCCTGCTTCTCCGCCACCGTCCGCAGCGCGTAGGCGTAGTGCACCTGCAGGAGGTCCGACCGCTTCTCGAGCGCCGCCCGCACGGCGCCGCCGTAGCCGGCGTTGCGCTCGATGATCCGACGCAGGTCGTCCTCACTCGGCGCGAGGTTCGTCGCCGCCGCCGAACCGGTCGGCGCGGCGAGCAGTCCCACGAGCTTCGTCACGATGCCCGGCGCCCGCACCGCCACGAGCAGGCTCGACAGCTCGCGGTCGAGGTCGAACGATCCCGAGGGGAAGAGCGGGGCGAACTTCGCGGCGATCCGGGCCCGGGCCTCGGCCGGCGGCTCCCCGAGCCGCACGAGCGCCAGCTCGTAGGCCCGCACGAGGTCGATCTTCGCGGCCGCGTCGAGCTGCGCCGGGTCGATGCGGTCGAGCGCCGCGAGCACGGACGCCTGCGCCGCCGGCTCGGCCTGCCGCGCGACCGCGATCGCCCCCTGGACGACAGCCCGCGGATCGGCCGCGGCGAGCGCCCGCTCCCGCCACAGCGCCGTCGGCTGGTGCTCCAGCGCGATGCGGGCCGCGTAGCGGATGAAGCGGTCGGGGCTCGCGAGATGCTTCATGGCGAGCGCCACCGCCGCGGCGGGGTCGGCCGCCGGCCGGTGGAGCGCCTCGAGCTCGCGGCGGATCCGCCGGGCGTCGCCCCCCGGCGTGCGGGCGTCGACCGGCGCCGTCGGCTCCCGCCCCGTGTAGGAGACGCGGTAGAGCTCCCCCTGGCCGCCGCGGCCGCCGACGGTGAAGTAGAGGGCGCCGTCGCGGCCCACCGTGACGTCGGTCAGCGGCAGGGGCGTCCGCGAGACGAACTCCTCCTTCACGCCCCGGTAGGTCGAGCCGTCGGGCTCGAGGTGGATCGCATACATCGTGCCGAACGTCCAGTCGCAGATGTAGAGGGCCCGCTGATACTTCGCCGGGAACCTCGCGCCGTAGCCGAACGTCACACCCACCGGCGACCCGGGGCCGATGTCGACGAGCGCCGGCAGGCTGTCGGGATAGCAGGCGGGCCACTTGCCCGAGCCGCTCCGCCAGCCGAGCTCACTGCCGCTCGTGGCGTGGTTGACCCGCGTGGGTCGATACCAGGGGGAGCCGAAATCCCATTCCATGTCGGCGTCATAGACGAACAGCTCCCCATCGGCGCTGAAGGCCATGTCGTAGGCATTGCGGTAACCGGCGGAGAAGATCTCCCACTCCTTGCCGGCCGGGTCGGTGCTGACGACGTAGCCGCCGGGGGCGAGGATCCCGACGGCGTGGCCGCCGGCGTCCCACATCCGGGGGATGAGCAGATCCTCATCCCAGTTGGCGGGCAGGCGGCTCGTGGCCTCCGGCGGGAGTTCCACCCGCCGCTGCGTCGTGCGCATGCCCCCCATGGTCTGCGGCTCCGTGAGGTTCTTCATCTCGAAGGGCACCTGCGTGTGATTGCCGCAGATGATGTACAGCCGCGTGCCGTCGGGCGAGAGAAGGATGTTGTGGGGTCCGTGCTCGCCGCCCCCCTTGAACTCGCGGAGCTTCTCCACCGTGTCGAGCGTGTCGTCGCCGTCTTTGTCGGTGACGCGGTAGAGCCCGCTGCCGGGGCCGCCGTTGCAGACGACGTAGAGCGCGTCGAACGCCCAGAGCAGGCCTTGCGCACCCGAGACGGCCACCGGGATCCGCTCGACCACCGTGGGACTCGAGCCGTCGGCCGGCGCGGGGGTGATCCGCACGAGCCCCTTGTCCCCCTGGTCGCTGGCGATGAGACGGCCCTTGGGGTCGGTCGTGATCGCGACCCACGAGCCAAGCTCGTCCTTCGGCACGACGAAGAGACGCTCCACCGCGAAGCCCGGCGGCACGGCGAAGGGAGCCGACGCCGCGGCCTCCCCCGGGGCCGCGGTCCCCGCCACGGCCATCCGCTCGGCGGGCTGCTCCCAGCGGGCGGGTGTGGCGGGTTCGGCCGCCGCGAGCGGCGCGGAAACGATGGCGGCCAGACAGGTCGTTCGCAGAAGCAGGCCAGACCGCATGGAAACGTCTCCGCGGGGGATGTCACGACGAGGCACGGCGAACCCGACGGCGACAGCGCGCCGAAACGCCCCGCCGCACCGACGCACCGACGCGGCACGACGCGGACCGCGGGACCACCGCGAAAAATGATAGTCCCGCCGCCCGACCGCCTCAAAATTGCTCGTCCGGCGGGTCGAGCGCCGCGCCGATCCGGGTTCGCGGCCCCGCGGCTTCGTCGGGCGGCGTCAGCGGTCCGCTCAGGGCTGCGGCGGGGTCGGCACGACGGGAATCTGGGCCTCGGAATACTTGGCGATGTCGGGCACGAACGGGCTGTTGTAGGCCAGCGACCGGGGGGGGCCGGCGACGGTCCACTCGGGGTGGGTGGCGAGCCACGCCCGCAGTTTCTCGAGGCCCCGGTTCACCGTGTCCTCGCCGTAGCCGCCGCGGAGGCCGATCGACACGACCACCGTTTCCGGCACGTCCTCGACGACGACGGCCGGGTCGGCCGGATCGGTGCCGGCCGCGCCGATCGACGGCTTGCCGTAGAGAAACGCCATCGACTCGGGCTCCCGCGTTGTCTCCCGCGCGGCGGCCCCGGCCTCCCGCTGGTCGTCCTGATCGGCGGCGGGCCAGTCCATCACCACCGGCGCCGTCATCTTGATCTCGTTCCGCTCGATGTGGCGGAAGAGCTTCATGAACATCCCGTCGGCGGCCTTCCCCGCCGTCGCCCGCGCGAGCCGGTGGGCCGGGTAGGTCTTGACGATCACCTCGTTCACGGGCCCCGGCGCGGGAAACCCCGCCGGCAGCGCCGCCTCCGACACCATCAGCGGTCGTCGCACGTCCTGCCTCCCGGCGTCGTCGTTCGCCTGATTCCCGTTCGCCGCATCGTTCTTCGCCCCGTCCGCCGGCGGTGGTGGCCGACGCTCGTCGCCCCGCGCGGCATCCGCCTGCGGTGCCCTCTCCTTCTCCCGCTCGGCCGGCCGGCGGCGCGGCGGCGCGTCGCGATCGGGATCGGCGGCGGGATTTCGCGACGGCAGCTGCGCTCCGACGGCGGCCAGCCAGCGGTCGAGCCGGGCGGAAAGCTCGGCGACCCGCGCGGGCTCCGCGGCCGCGAGGTCGCGGGATTCGCCGACGTCGGCGGCGAGGTTGAAGAGCTCCTGCCGGCCGTCGGTGTAGAACCGCACGAGCCGCCAGTCGCCGGCCCGGATCGCCGAGTAGGGCGTGGCGCCACCGGGATGGTAGTGGGGATAGTGCCAGTAGATCGCATCGCGGTCGAGCCGGCCGCCGCGGAAGAGGGGCGCGAGGCTCGCACCGTCGAGCGGCGCGGTGATCGCCGTGCCGCCGGCGGCCGGGACACCGGCCTTGAGCACGTCGATCACCGTGGCCGGGATGTCGGGCGTGATCACCGGCACGTCGCAGGTGGAGCCCGGGGGCGTGAGCCCCGGCCAGGCGACGATGAAGGGCACGCGCACGCCCCCCTCGTAGGCCGAGCCCTTGCCGGCGCGGAGCGGCGCGTTGTCGGTGATCCCGGCGAGGCCGCCGTTGTCGCTCGTGAAGACGATCGCCGTGCGGTCGGCGATGCCGAGCCGGTCGAGCGCGTCGAGCAGCCGGCCCATGCAGTCGTCGACGCTCGCCACCATCGCGGCGTAGGCGGCGTTCTTCACGGCCAGGCCGCCGGCGGCCTTCGCCTCGAAGCGGGCCTTCACGTCGGGCTTGGCCTGGATCGGCGTGTGGACGCAGTAGTGGGGCAGGTAGAGGAAGAACGGCCGGTCGCGGTTCTCCTCGATGAACCGCACCGCCTCGGCCGCCTCGCGGTCGGTGAGGTATTCCCCCGCCGGCCCGTCGGGCAGCGTCGGGATCCGGTAGGGGGAAAAGTAGCTCGGCGGCTGGCCGCGGCTCGTGCCGCCGACGTTGCGGTCGAAGCCGTGGGCCTCGGGGAAGTTGTCCTCGTCGCCGAGGTGCCACTTGCCGATGCTGGCGGTGGCATAGCCGGCGGGGCGGAGCCGCTCGGGGAGCGTGAGCGTTTCCGGGGCGAGGAACTGCCGCCACTCGGGCACCGAGAGCGGCGCGAAAGGGCGGGCGTGGCCCGGGATCCAGTCGGTGACGTGGAGCCGCGCCGGATACTGCCCGGTGAGGATCGCCGCGCGGGTGGGGGAGCAGACGGTGCAGGCCGAGTAGCCGTGGGTGAACCGCATGCCGCGGGCGGCGAGCCGGTCGACGTGGGGCGTCTCGAAGAAGGGGCTCCCCTGGCAGGAGAGATCCCGCCAGCCCATGTCGTCGACGAGCACGACGATCACGTTCGGCCGCGCGGGCGGCGCGGCCGGCGACCCGGCCGGCGACCCGGCCGGCGATGCTGCGGTCGGCGAGGCTGGCGCGGGCGGCGCGGCCGGCGCCACGCCGGCGGGCGATGCGGGATCGCGGGCCGCCGGCCGTTCGAGCGGCACGGTGACGGGCCAGCCCGGATACTGCCGCGGCAGCCCGTCGGCGCCGACCACCGGGAACCGCGGCCAGCATTCGAACGTCACCGTGCCTTCCGTGACCGTGTCGTTCGCGAAGTCGAACCGGGCGAGGCCGTAGCCGTCGGCCCGCCCGCGCTCGTCGGCGGGGTCGACGGGGTTCGCATAGGCCGCGATCGAGATCTTGTTGCCCAGGCCGTCCTCGTAGTCTCCCGTCCAGGGCAACGGACTGTCGGGCACGGGGTTCGCGCCCGGCCGCTCGTCGGCGGGATGCCACCAGCGGCCGTAGACCGTGTTCACGAGCGCGGGCGCCGTGAACGACCAGGGCCCGTCGCCGTGCCGCTCGATGCCGTGCCGGAGGACGGTCGCGAGGTGCTGGTCGCCGCAGAGGTGGGTGGCGTGGGCGGTCCGCAGGAGCCGCAGCGCCGCGTTGCGGCCGCTCTGCGGCCAGCCGTTGCAATCGAGGTCGGCGAGGAGACGGTTGTCGGGGCTGCCGTGCAGGTGCACCGCGCCGGCGAAGGCCGTGGCGGAGAGGGCCGTCTTCGCGCGCACGCCCTGCCAGTCGCGGCCCCAGCGCTCGAGCCAGGCGAGCTGCCGCGGCCCGAGCAGTTCGAGCCCCGGCCTGTCGACGCTCGCCCGGTCGTAGGCGGGATCGGTGACGTGGTCGGGCCGCGGGCCCTGCTGCGGGATCGCGCCGAACGGGCCGGTCTTGAACTTACGGTCCTCGAGGATCGCGCAGTCGAGGCCGCCGACGACGAGCCGTGTGAAGAACACGCCGATGCCCTGGGCGACCGGCGCGGGATCGACGGGATCGGGGAGGTGCCACGTCTGCTGCCGCTGCACCATGTTCACGTAGGCGGCGGGGTAGAAGTAGCCCCCGTCGGACCCGTCCTTCCGCTCGGCCCGCTTGCCGCCGGCGCCCCAGAGATTCGGATGACCGACGTCGTGGTCGTCGGGGATCGTGACGGTCGGCCGGTCGCGGAGCACGTCGCGGAACTGCAGGCCGAACTCGATCCAGCCGACGGTGTGCTGCGTGTGGCGGTAGGTCTGGTCGCCGGCGAAGAAGAGCAGGTCGGGGTCGGCCTTCCGCAGGCTCGCGACCAGCTC
>Ga0208864_1000481_pt1 | contig 13126 bp, 7 predicted proteins | sample CryBogmetaGMA05M_FD_184542 | JGI IMG/M metagenome (GOLD analysis project Ga0208864, IMG submission 184542) | Freshwater microbial communities from Crystal Bog, Wisconsin, USA - MA0.5M (SPAdes) | ecosystem: Environmental > Aquatic > Freshwater > Lake | place: Crystal Bog, Wisconsin, USA...
GCTCGAGCGGGTGGGCCGGGAGCGGCTCGACCGGGCGCTCGCCGGCGTGCCCTTCCGCTACGACCGGGCGGAGTCGCTCCAGCCCGACAGCGACACGCTGGCCGGCGTGCCGCTGGCCGGACCGCTTCTGCTCGCGCTGGCCGCCGTGCTCGTCGTCGAGCAGCTCGTGGCCTACTCCGCCAGCTACCATACGTCGGGCCGCGGCCCGTCCTCCCGCTGACACGCCGCCGCCCGAGCCGCCGCCCGAGTTCATGATGCCGTTCTCCATCCCCGCCGTGTCGGCCCCCGTCACGATGCTCCTCGCCGCCAGCGAGCGGGTGCAGCACCGGATCACCAGCGGGCTCGTGGAGGGCTTCTCGCAGTGGTGGCAGATGCCGGCGCTCGTGCTGGCGGTCGCGGCCCTCGCGGCGTTCGTGCTCTGGATGTACCGACGCGACGCCGTGGAGCTGCCGCGGGGCCTGGGGCTCCTGCTCGCCGTCCTGCGGCTCGGGGCGATCGCCGCCCTCGTGGCGGCCTATCTCGACCTCGAGCGGCGGGCCGAGCACGAGATCGTCTTCCCGTCGCGGGTGGCCGTGCTCGTCGACTCCAGCGCGAGCATGACGCTCCGCGACGAGCCCGTCGCTGCCGCCGCTGCCGCCGCCTCCCCCACCCGGGCCGACCGGGCGCTGGCCGTGCTCGAGTCGGGCGGCCTGCTCGCCGCGCTCGCCCCGCGGCACGAGGTGTCGGTGTGGCGGTTCGACGCCGACGCCGAGCCGCTCGTCGTGCTGCCGGTGGCGGGGGGCGCGGCCGCCGGCACGACGCCGTCCGCGCCGGAGCCGGCGGCGGACGGCCCTGCGGCCGCGCCGCCGGGCGACGGCTGGCCCGCCCGGCTCGCCGCGCGGGGTTACGAGACGAGGCTCGGCGAGGCGATCGACCGCGTCTTCGAGCATGAGCCGGCCGGCGTGCTCGCCGGGGTGATCGTGCTCACCGACGGCGCCAGCAACGCCGGCATCGATCCGACCGCGGCGGTCGCCGGGCCCACGCGCGCCGGTGTGCCGGTGCACCCGCTGGGCATCGGCTCGGAACGGCTGCCGATCAACGTGCGCGTGGCCGACGTGCTCGTGCCGGCCCGCGTCTTCCCGGGGGACCGCTTCGCCGTCACCGCCTACCTGCAGGCGCAGGGACTGGCCGGGCAGACGGTGCGCGTGGATCTCGCCGAGGCCGCCGCGGGCGACGGGGAGGCGGGGGCCACGGCCGCCACCGGCCGCGTGATCGACACCGCCGAGGCGGTGCTCGGCGGCTCCGGCGAGCTGGTGGCCGTGCGGTTCGACGTGCCCGGGCTCGAGGCGCCGGGCCGCCGCGATCTGGTCGTGCGGGTCGTGCCCCCGGCGGCCGACCGCACCCCGGCCGACGACCGGCAATTGGCGGAGGTGGAGGTGGTGGACCGGGTCACGCAGGTGCTCCTCATGGCCGGCGGCCCGAGCCGCGAATACCAGTTCATGCGGAACATCCTCGAGCGCGACAAGAGCTTCACGGTGGACGTGCTCCTCGGCACCGCGGGCCGGGGCGCGTCGCAGGACGCCCGGCGCATCCTCGCGGGCTTCCCCGCGTCGGCCGAGGAACTGGCGGAGTATGACGTGATCGTGGCCTTCGACTACGACTGGCGGCTGCTCGATCAGGCCGCACAGACGCGGCTCGAGCGGTGGGTGTCGCGGGAGTCGGGCGGGCTGGTGCTCGTGGCCGGCGGCATCTTCATGGATGCGTGGCTCGCCGACGGCCAGTCCGCCGTGCTCCGCACGCTCCACCCGGTGGAGCTCCGCCGGTCGGGCCGCCTCGCGGCGGACGAGTCCGGGGGAGTCGACGAGCCGATGCCCCTCGTCTTCTCGCGCGATGGTCTCGACGCCGAGTTTCTCTGGCTGGCCGCCAGCCGGGTCGCGAGCCAGACGGTATGGAGCGAGTTCAAGGGGGTGTATTCCTGCTTCGCCGCCTCCGCCCCCAAGCCCGGGGCCACCGTCTACGCGCGGGCGGTCCGGCCTACCGCGGCCGGCCCCGCCGACAGCCATCCGATCGCGATGGCGGGGCAGTTCTACGGCTCGGGCAACGTCTTCTACCTCGGCAGCGGCGAGATGTGGCGGCTGCGTTCGCTCGACGACGCGCTCCACGAGCGGTTCACCACGCAGCTCGTGCGGCACGTCTCGCAGGGGAGGCTCCTGCGCGGCTCGCGGCGGGCGCGGCTGCTCGTCGACCGTGATCGCTTCGCCGTCGGCGCGAGCGTGCAGGTCCGCCTCGTGCTGCCGGAGGGAGCCGCGGCGACCGCGGCGGAATGCCGCGTCTTCGGCCCCGACGGCGCGCTCGTGCGGGTGCCGCTGGCGGCGGAGCGGGACAAGCCGGGCGTGCTCCAGGGCTCGTTCGTGGCGACCCGCGAGGGGGCGTGGCGGATCGACGTCGATCTCGGCGGCGCCGAGCCGGGGGGGGAGAAGGTGTCGCGGCGGATCCAGGCCCGGCTGCCCGATCGCGAGCTGGAGCGGCCGCGGCTCGATCGGGGCGTGCTCGAGCAGCTCGCCACCGTCTCCGGCGGCACGGCCCGCTTCCTCGGGACGGAGTCCTGGACGGCCGAGGATTCGCGGGCGCTCGCCGCGGGGATCGAGGACCGGTCGCGGCGGGAATACGAGTCGGGCGCGCCCGACGACGCCTTCAAGCGGCGGCTCAACGGCGGACTGCTCGCGATCGGGGCGGGCCTCTTGTGCGTGGAATGGATCCTGCGCCGGCTCGTGAAGCTGGCCTGACGGGCCGCGGAGTGCACCACGTGACAACGCAGGACGACGCACACATGGGCGACGAGCTTCCGGCCCGTGCCACGGCCGCGCCGGTGGACGTGCGGCCGCTTCGCGATCTCCTGGCGACGATCCGCGGGCAGACCCGCCGCTGGATCTGGGTGGAGTCGCTCGCGCTCGTGTGCCTGGCGCTGGTCGCGTTCTTCTGGGGGTCGCTCGCGCTCGACTGGTGGCTCGAGCCGCCGCGCGAGGCGCGGGCGGCGGTGCTCGTCGCGGTGGCCGCGGGGCTCGCGGTGCTCGTGGCCCGCAAACTCGGCGCGCGGCTGTTCGCCGGCATGTCCGACGCGAATCTCGCGGTCGTCGTGGAGCGGGCGCATCCCGGCTTCCGCGACAGCCTCTCCACGGCCATCGAGCTGGCCGACGCGCCGCCCGAGGACGTCGACACCCGGCTGCTCGCCCGCACCGCCGCCGAGGCGCGGGCGATGGTGGGGGAGGTGCGGCCGGAGCGGATCTTCCGCCGGCGCGAGCTGGCGATGCTCGCCTTCGGCGCGGGCCTGGCGCTGGCGACCGTCCTCGCGCTTGCGCTGACGAAGCCCGCGGTGGCCGGACTCTGGGTGCGGCGGCTTCCGCTGCTCGGCGACGAGGCCTGGCCGCGGCGCGTGCAGCTCGCGGTCGAGGGGTTTCCGGGGGGTGTGCGCAAGGTGGCCCGCGGCAGCGACGTGGACGTGATCGTCCACGCGCGGGCCGACGGGGAGCCCCCCGAGCAGGTCGACCTGCGGTGGCGGTCGGCCGTCGAGGCCGGCAGCGGCCGGCGGGGTGGCGGCCGCCGTCTCTGGCACACCGACCGCATGGGCGGCCGCGGCGGGCTGACCGCGGCCGGACAGGCCTTCGGCCACGTGCTCAAGGGGGTGGGGGAGACGCTCGAGCTGGAGGTGCGCGGCGGTGACGCGCGGCTCCGCGGGCTCACGCTCGAGGTGCTCGAGCCGCCGGCGCTCGAGCAGCTGCGGATCACGGCCGCGCTGCCGGAGTATCTCGGCGGAGGCACCCGCGGCCTGCCGCCGGCCCGGATCGTGCAGGTGCCGCGCGGCGCGGCGGTGGAGATCACCTGCACGTCGTCGAAGCCCCTCGCGGCCGCCACGATGGCCATGCTGCCGACGGGGGCCGCGGGATCGCCGGCCGGCGGCGGCGCGGGGGGCGGTGCGGAGACGGTGATTGCCGAGGTCCCGGGGGAGGGGGCCGGCGGCGACGCCGGCGGCACGCCCCGCGTGATCACCGGCCGGATCGATCCGCTCGACGCCGACCGCGCGATCGTCGTGCGGTTCACCGACATCGACGGGCTCTCCAACCGCGAGCCGGTGACGTTCGTGCTCCAGGCCGTTCCCGACGAGCCGCCGCGGGTCGCGGTCGCGCTGCGTGGCATCTCCACCGCCGTCACGCCGCGGGCGCGGGTGCCGGTGGCGGGCACGCTCTCCGACGACCACGGACTCGCCGGCGCGGTGGTGGTCGTGAAGCCGGCCGACGGCGACGATCGGGAGCTGCCGGTCGCGCGGGTGCGGCCGGGTGAGACGCTCGTGGAGCTGCCTCCCACGGCGCCGGAGGTGGTGCCCCTCGAGCCGCTGGGGCTCGCCGTCGGCACGAAGCTCGAGATGCGGCTGGCCGCGACCGACGGCTGCACGCTGGCCGGGGGCCCCAATCGCGGCGCGAGCGACACCTGGTCGCTCGACGTGGTGAGTCCGGAGGCGCTCGTGGCGATGCTCGAGGCGCGGGAGATCATCCTGCGGCGGCGGTACGAGAGCGTGGTGGCCGACTTCGCGCAGGCCCGCGACCGGCTCGCGGCCCCGGGCGCGGCCGGCGAGACCGCGGGGGGCGACCGGACCGACGAGGCTGCGGGGCTCGGCGAGGCCACCAGCCGCGCGGCGGGCGAAACCGGCGAGCTGGCCGAGGCCTTCCGGTCGATCCGCCTCGAGTTCGAGAACAACCAGCTGCTCTCCCCGGAGCTGGAAACGCGGTTGATCGCGCAGATCGCCGACCCGCTCGGCGTGCTGGCCACGAAGGACCTGCCGGCGCTGGCGGCCGCCTGCCGCGGGGGCCGCGACCGTGCCGACCTGCTGCGGCGGGCCGACGAGGTGCTCGCCCGGATGCGGGCCGTGTTGGATAAGATGATGGAGCTCGAATCGTTCAACGAGGTGCTGGAGCTGCTCCGGGGCATGATCCGCACGCAGGAGCAGATCCGGACCGAGACGCTCGAGCAGCAGAAGCGGCGGGCCCGCGAGGCGTTGGAGCGGCCGTGAAAGCATTCCGTGAACAAACACGCTGCGACCGGGCAGGCCGCGACCAGGCATGCTGCACCCCGGGTGGTGGGCGCGGGGAGCGGCTCGCCGCGCGGGACGCCGCGTGCCGTGCCGTCGCGATCGCGTGGCTGTGCCTCGCCGGCGGCGTGGTGGCGGCGACGGCGGCCGAGGAGCCCGCTCCGGCTCCGGCGGCGACGCAGGGGGCTGCGCTCGCGGCGCGGGAGCAGGAACTCGCGCAGCAGTTCCGCGATCTCGAGCGGACGTTTCTCCGCCTCGCCGACCTTCTGGCCCCGAGCGATCCGCGTCGGGCGGCACTCCTGCGGAGCGTGTTCGAGCAGGCGCGGGACGCGGAGGTGGGGGATCGCCTGACGACGATCGTGCAGCTGCTCGAGAAGGGGCAGCTGCTCAAGGCGGGCACGAGCCAGGCCGCGGCGATCGACACGCTTCGCGAGCTGCTCACGCTCCTCGAATCGGGCGATTCCGACAAGCGGCTGGCCAACGCGAAGGAGGAGGTGCGGCAGTTCCTCGGCCGTGTCACGAAGCTCATCGCGCGGCAGCGGGACGTGGAGGGGGGCACCGAGGCCGGCGCCCGCGAACAGCAGCTCGCGGAGCGTCAGGCGACGCTGGCCGAGGACACGGGCGCGCTCGGCCGCGACATCGAGGGATTCGCCAAGCGGATGGAGCCGAAGGGAGCCGACGACAAGGGGGCTGGCAAGGACGACGAGCGGCCCGGCAGGCCGAAGGGCCGTTCGTCGAAGGAGGGCCCGGAATCGGACGAGCAATCCGGCAAGGAATCCGGCAAGGAATCCGGCAAGGAATCCGGCAAGGAATCCGGCAAGGAATCCGGCAAGGAATCCGGCAAGGAGTCAGGCAAGGAGTCAGGGGGCGGCGAAGACTCGGGGCAGCAGGCCGCCGGCGAGGAGGAGAAGCCCGACGAGAAGTCGCCGGAGGACGACGGCGACGACGACGCCTCGCGGGCACGGCGCACGAAGAAGCGGCTCGCGGCCGCCGAGCAACGCATGCGGGAGGCGCGATCGCGGCTCGACGAGGCCAAGCGACGCGACGCCCGACAGGAGCAGGAGAAGGCGATCGAGGAGCTCGAGACGGCCCGCGCCGAGCTCGAGGAGATCCTCCGGCAGCTCCGCGAGGAGGAAGTGGAGCGGCTGCTCGTGCAGCTCGAGGCGCGGCTGCGCGGCATGTTGCGGGCGGAGCGGAGCGTGCTCGCCGGGGCGGAGAAGCTGGCGGCCGAGCAGGCGGTGGCCGATCGCGAGCGGCAGCTGGAGGCCGTGCGTCTGTCCCGCGAGCAGAACGTGATCGGGCTCGATGCGGCCAAGGCGCTCACGCTCGTCCGTGACGACGGCTCGGCCGTGGCGATCCCCGAGGCTCTCGAGCAGGTCCGCGACGACTCGGCGCAGGCCGCCGCCCGGCTGGCCCGCGGCGACGCCGGCGGGACGACCCGCGGCATCCTCCAGGATCTCGTCACGAGCCTCGAGGAGATGATCGCGGCGCTCGAGAAGGCGCAGCGCGAGCAGGAGGCCCGCAAGTCGGGTGGTCCCGGGGGTCGGCCCGCCGAGCCGGGCGAGCAGCCGCTCGTGGACAAGCTCTCGGAGCTGAAGATGATCCGGTCGCTGCAGATGCGCGTGAACACCCGCACGAAGCGGTTCTCCAAGCTGCTCGCCGACGCCGCAGAGCAGGCGGAGGAGCCCGAGTTGCTCGAGGCCCTCGAGCGGCTCGCCGAGCGGCAGCGGAAGATCGAGCGGGCCGCCCACGACATCGTGACGGGCCGGACGGAATGAGCCGAAGGCCGCGGCGACAGCCGTGGCGTCGCCGCGCAAATCCCGCCCGGCGGGCGATTCTTTCCGGTGGGCGGCGGCCGCGGATATGATTGGGGGCGACGCCGTTCGCCGCGCCGCGTTCCTTCCGAGGCCTCTCCGCATGCACGCTTCAGGGTCGGGTGTCGTCGGGAGGAGACCGCGCGGGGCGGCCTGCGGGGCCGCGATCCGTGCCGCCGTCTGCCGTGCCGCCATCTTCGGTGCCGCGTGCCTCGGGGCGGCGACCGCGGCCGTGGCGATGCCCGCGGCCCCGGAATCGTCGGCGGCGGACCGGGATTTCGAACGGCCCGCGTCCTGGTCGATCCCATCGTGGGGGGCGGTGCGGGGTCGGGTGATCGAATGGATCGATGCCGCCGCCGCGGCCGGAAGCGCGCCCGCCGACGCCGTCGCCGCGGTGCGGGCCGAGTGGCCGGCGGAGCCCCCCGCCGATGCCGGCGAGCGGGACATCCTCGACCGCGTGATGGAATCCTGTGCGCGGATCGATCCGCGGTGCGACGGCCTGTGGCGTGACCCCGCCCGCAGCGGCCCGGCGGTGTCGGGCACGATCGAGCCGGCCTGGCTCGGCGACCCCGCGACGCCGGCGCTCGAGCGGGAAGCCGTGCGGCTCTGGCTCGGCCGCGAGCGGGTGCGGCGGGATCGGTTCGACGAGGCGCTCGTGCTCCTCGCCGATCTCGACCCGGCCACGTCCGTCGATCCCGCGACGCTGCTGTTTTGCCGCGCCGCCTGCCAGCACTGGCTGCTCGAGTCGGATCTCGCCGTGGAGACGCTCGACCGGCTGCTCGAGCGGGCCGGGGAGATCCCGGTGCGCTACGAGCGGGTGGCCCGGCTCCTGCGGGCCGACATGGCGTCGCTCGAGGACGAGTCGCTCGACCACATCGCCCGCCGGATGCGCGACATCACGCGGCGGCTCGACCTCGGGCGGGCCGGTCCGCGGACGCTGGCGGTGCAGGACGGCGTGATCGAGTCGCTCGACAAGCTGATCAAGGCGATCGAGCAGCAGCAGCAGGAGCAGAGCCAGTCGCAGGCGTCGGGGGGGGCGAGCGGCGGCCGCAGCGGCAATGGCACGCCCATGGACGACAGCCGCATCGCCGGCGGCAAGGGGCCGGGCGAGGTGACGAAACGCGACATCGGCGACGCCGACGGCTGGGGCAACCTGCCGCCTCACAAGCGCGAGGAGGCCCTGCAGCAGATCGGCCGGGAGTTTCCGGCGCACTACCGCGAGGCGATCGAGCAGTATTTCAAGCGGCTGGCCTCCGGCGAGGAGAAGAAGTAGTGGCCGTGCTCCCCGCCGCGGCGCTGCCGCGTTGTCCGGGACGGTGGACGGCCGCGGCCCGCGTGGCGCGTGTCGCACTGGCGGCAGGCCTGCTGGCGGCGGCCGTGTCGGCCCGTGCCGCCGAGCCGCCGCGGGTGGAGGTCGCCACCGGCGAGGGCGCCGCCGTCGTCGGCCTGCTCGAGGCGATCGACGACGCCGGCGTGCGGCTGGCCGACAGCCCGCCCGGCAGCGGCGCCGCGGTGGTCGTGCCGCTCGACCGCGTGCGGAGCGTGCGTCGCACCGACGTCGGCGCGGACGAGGCGGGGCAGTCGGCGGGCCGGCTCGTCGTCACGCTCGTCGACGGCTCCACGTTCGACGGCGACGACGTCGCCTGGGACGGCAACGGGCCGGTCGTGATCGTCCGGCCCGAAGGCCGCGTCGAGCTGCCCGCGGCCCGCGTGCGGTCGGTCGCCTGGCGGGCCGACGGCGCCGCGCCGGGCTGGGTCGACGCGGTGCCCGAGGGCACGGAGAGCGACCTCGTCGTGGTGGGCACCGCCGCCGGTCACGAGTTCGTCGAGTGTGCGATCACCGCGGTGTCGGCGGACGCCGTCACCGTGCTGCTCGACGAGGAGAAGATCCCGGTCAAGCGGTCGAAGGTGATCGGTCTGGAGTGGCTGCGGGACGCGAAGGGCGTCGAGGGCAGGAGCGGCCCGGGGAGGGTGGTCGTCGAATTGCGGCGCGGCCGCCTGCATGCCGATCGCGTCGGCTGGTCGACCGAGGGGCTTGTCGTGGATGGCGGGACGCGGCTCCCGGCCGAGGTCTTCGTGGGCGTCGACTTCGCGGCGGGCCGGCGGATGAGCCTCGCCGGGCTCGCCCCCGATCGGGTCGACGTGGAGCCGTGGTTCGGGGCGCTCGGCCGCAGCGAGGGGCTCGCTTCGTTCTTCGCTCCGCGGACCGTGCCTCCCGCGGCGGCGGCGGGGGCGGGAGGGCCGCCGACCATCGTCATGCGGCCGCGGACGTCGGTCGTCTGGCGGCTGCCCGCCGACGGGCGTCGCTTCCGCACCCGGATCGCGCCCGCCGCGGGGCCGCAGGCGGCCGAAGCGGCGACGGTGGTGGTGACGGCGGACGACAGGGAACTGTTTCGCCGCCGCATCGATGCGGCGTCCGTGGCCGCCGCGGTCGGGGGCGATGCAGCGGCCGGAACCGGGCGGCAGGCCGGCCAGCCCGGGGCGGGCGTGCCGGTCGACCTCGACATCACGGCCGCGCGGCGGCTCGTGGTGACGGTCGATTTCGTGACGGGGGGCGGAATCGGCGGTGCGGTGCGGCTGATCGACCCGGTGATCGAGCGATAGGGGCGAGGCGTTCGGCGGCTGCGCCGCGGGCGGCTGGCGTGAGGCGGGAGAGGAAGGCGTTCATGGTCGATGCGAGCAGGCCGGTGGTCACGTCGTCACGAACGGCCCGCGGTGACGTCCGGTCCGGGAGCGGTGGCCGTGCCCGTCCGCCGGTCCTCGTGGCGCTGTGCCTGCTCGCCGGATGCGCCGCCGGCGTCGCGGCGGACGGCCCCGCCGCCGAGGTGGCCGGCAGCGTCCGCGCGGCGGAGCGGCAGCGGATCGAGACGATGCGGCGGGCGGCGTCCGCGGCCGTGGCGATCTTCGCCGGCGACGCCGGGGGCGGCTCCGGCGTGCTCGTCAGCCCCGACGGCTACGCGCTGACCAATTTCCACGTCGTGCAGCCGGCGGGGCCGGCGATGAAGTGCGGCCTCGCCGACGGCCGGCTGTACGACGCCGTGCTCGTCGGCCTCGATCCGACCGGCGACGTGGCCCTCGTGAAGCTGCTCGGACGCGAGGATTTTCCGTTCGCCGAGCTTGCCGACAGCGATGCCGTGGAGGTGGGCGACTTCTGCTTCGCCGCGGGAAACCCCTTCCTGCTGGCGACCGACCTGCAGCCGTCGATCAGCGCCGGCATCGTCTCGGGCGCGCACCGCTACCAGTTTCCCGCCGGCACGATCCTCGAATACGCCGACTGCCTGCAGGTGGACGCCGCCATCAACCCCGGCAACTCCGGCGGCGGACTCTTCGACGCGGCCGGGCGGATCATCGGCGTGAACGGCCGCGCCTCCTTCGAGAAGCGGGGCCGCGTCAACGTGGGCGTGGGCTACGCGATCTCCGCCAACCAGCTGCGGAACTTCCTCGGCCTGCTCAAGGGGGGGCGGCTCGTCGACCACGCCACGCTCGGCGCGACCGTGGCCACGAGCGCCGACGGCCGCGTCGTGGTCTCCGACATCCTCGACTCCTCCGACGCCTGGCGGCGCGGGCTGCGCTACGACGACGAGATCGTCTCGCTCGCCGGCCGCAGCGTCCGCACCGTCAACGCCTTCAAGAACGTGCTCGGCACGCTGCCGGCGGGCTGGCGGGTGCCGCTGGTCTACCGCCGCGGCGGCCGGCGCGAGGAGATCCTCGTGCGGCTCGGCGGCGTGCACGCCACGGCGGAGCTGGCGGCGATCGTCGACGGGAGCGACCAGCGGCGGTCCGGCCGGCGGCCTTCCGGTCCGGGCGGCAAGCCTGACGGGCCCGACACGCCGCCCGAACCGCCCGAGCCCGGGCCGGGGGGCGGCCCGCCGAAGCCCGGGCAGCACGGCCCCGGCGAGGCGAAGTCCGCAACGCTGCCCGAGGCGGTGCGGGGGCTCTACGATCCGCGTCGCGGCTTCACGAACCACCACTTCAACACGGTGGAGCGACTGCGGGTGGCGCGGAAGGTGGCGGCCGACGGCCTCTACCGGTCGGTGGGGGGCACCTGGACATTCACCGGCACCCTGGGCACCGGCGAGGAGTTTCGCCTCGAGCTTTCCGATGCCGAGGGGGTGATCGACCTCCCCACCGGCATCACGCGGGTCGATGCCACGGGCGAGCTCGACGCCAATCCGAGCCCTCCCGGCAGCGGCGGCATGCTCGCGGCGATGCTCCTCTGGCGACGGCTCCTGCAGGGGGGCGCCGAGGATGGCCAGCGGGCCGCGGAGCTGCTCGGCCGCACCAGCTACTGGGGCACCGCGCCGGCCGATCCCGCGACGTTCACGGCGGGGGGCGAGGCCGAACTCGTCGACGTCCTCGAATCGGCGGTCGCGGGTGTCGAGGCCCGGTTCGCGGTGGCGGACGACGGGGCCGTCGTCGGCGTCGATCTCTGGACGACGCCCGACGCCGACCCCTGCGAGGTGCGATTCACGGCGGCCCTGCCGGGCCATCCGCAGGGCATGCCGGCCACGATCGAGGTGCGGCACGGCAACGCGATCTTCGGCGTCTTCCACGTGAAGTCGGCCGTGCTGGGCATGGCCGACGCCGCCGATCGGGACGGCGCCGGTGGCGGTGCCGCCGGGCCGCGTGGCGGTGCCGTAGGGCCGCGTGGCGGTGCGGCGCCTGGAGGCGACACATGACCCCCGGCGAACCCCAAGTCCATGGCTGGCGACGGGCGGCCGCCTGGGCGGCGGCGGGCATCGTCGCGGTGGCCGCGGCCGTGTCTCCTCCGACCGCGACCGCGGCCTCGCCGCAGCAGACGATCGCCGGAGCCGCCCGCAAGGTGGTGAAGATCCACGGCGCTGGCGGCGTGCGCGGGCTCGAGGCGTATCAGACCGGCATCCTCGTCTCGCCGACGGGGCACATCGTCACCGTGCTGAGCACCGTGCTCGACTCCGACGAGCTCGACTGCGTGCTGGACGACGGCCGGCGATTCCGGGGCACGATGCTCGGCGCCGATCCACGGCGGGAGCTGGCCGTGATCGCGATCGAGGGGGAGGAGCTGCCCGCCTTCACACTCCCGGGGCCGCCGCCCGCGGCGGTGCCTCCGGCGGCGGCTCCTGCGGCCGACGCGGTCCAACGCGCGGCCGTTGGCACGCGGATCTTCGCATTGTCGAATCTCTTCGGTGTGGCCGTGGGGGACGAGCGGGTGAGCGCCCAGCACGGCGTGATCGCGGCGCTCGTGCCCCTGGCGGCGCGGCGGGGCGGCTACGAGGTGCCCTACCGGGGCGACGTCTACATCCTCGATTGCACGACCAACAACCCGGGGTCGCCGGGGGGCGCCGTGGTGGATTGGCGCGGCCGGCTCGTCGGCATGCTCGGCAAGGAGCTTCGCGCCGCCGACAGCGGCACCTGGCTCAACTACGCGCTGCCCGTGGACGAGATCGCCGCCGGCTACCGCGACGTGCTGTCCGGGGCGGCGACGGCCGCGACGGACGGGGCGGGCCGCGGGGATGCCGCGGGCGGAGGCTTCGGCTTCGACCCGGCCGTGATGGGCGTGGTGCTCGTGCCCGACCTCCTCGACCGCACGCCGCCGTTCATCGAGACGGTGACGCCCGGGTCGCCCGCCGCCCGCGCGGGCCTGCGGGCCGACGATCTCGTGATCGCGGTGGCCGGCCGGACGGTCGCCTCGCGGGCCGCCGTGCAGCGGGCGCTGGCCGCGCTGGCCGCCGGCGATCCGGTGCGGCTGTCGGTGGTGCGGGCCGGCGCGATCGTGGAATGCGACCTCGGGCCGCGGCCCGCGGCGGGGAGGAAGCGATGATCGCGCGGCTCGCCCGCCTGTGGTGCCGTCTCCCCCCGCGGCTGCGCGGGGCCGGCATGCTGCTGCTGCTGGTGCTGCTGCTGGTGCTGCTGCTGGTGCTGCTGCTCACTGCGCCGGCCCAGGCGGCCACCGACGACCTGCCGTTCGAGGAGGAGGAGGCGATCCGGGCCGCCGTGGCGGCCGTCGCGCCCGCCGTCGTACGGCTCGAGACCGCCGGCGTGTCGGAGGCGGCGCTCGCGGCTGCGGCGGAGGCCAATCCCGCCAGCGGTCCCTCCACGGCCACGGTCGTCGCCGCGGGAGGCTGGCTCGTGGCCACCGCGTTCGCGGTGCCGGCCGACGCCACCGAGGCGATCGTCGTGATGCCGTCCGCCACGGCCGAGGTGCGGACGGTGGCGCGGGTCGTGGGCCGCGACCTCGCGCGGGGACTGGTGCTCCTGCGGGTTGCGGACG
>Ga0208864_1000483_pt1 | contig 13110 bp, 6 predicted proteins | sample CryBogmetaGMA05M_FD_184542 | JGI IMG/M metagenome (GOLD analysis project Ga0208864, IMG submission 184542) | Freshwater microbial communities from Crystal Bog, Wisconsin, USA - MA0.5M (SPAdes) | ecosystem: Environmental > Aquatic > Freshwater > Lake | place: Crystal Bog, Wisconsin, USA...
GTTTCCGATCCACCCCGAACTCCTCGACTGGCTGGCGGTCGAGTTCCGCGAAGGGGGCTGGGACGTCAAGCGGCTCTTCCGGCTGATGGTCACCAGCGCCGCCTACCGGCAGGCCGCCACTGCCACGCCCGAAAAGCTGACCAAAGATGCCTCCAACCGACTCCTTTCCCGCGGGCCGAGGTTTCGCATGGACGCCGAGATGGTCCGCGACCACGCGCTCGCCTCCAGCGGCCTGCTGGTCCGACAGATCGGTGGACCGAGCGTACGACCCTACCAGCCCGAGGGCGTCTGGGAGGCAGTCGCCATGGAGGGCAGCGACACGCGAAAATACGTCCGCGACAAGGGGGAGGGGCTCTACCGTCGCAGCATGTACTGGTTCTGGAAGCGGTCGGCACCGCCGGCCTCGATGGACATCTTCAACGCCCCGTCGCGGGAAAACTGCTGCGTGAAGCGGGAGCGGACCAACACGCCGCTCCAGGCGCTCGTCACGCTCAACGACCCTCAGTTCGTGGAGGCGGCGCGGGTTCTCGCCGACCGGGCACTGGAACTCGCGGCCGGCGACGATGACCAGCGGCTCGAGTTCATCGCCGAGCGGCTCCTGGCGCGGCGATTCTCGGCCGACGAGTTGCCGGTCGTGAAGAAGTCACTCGCCGATCTCGCCGCCTGGTACGCCGCCCACCCCGATGAGGCAAAGCAGTTGATCGCCGTCGGCGACTCCAAGCCCCGGGCAACCGACGCGGCGCAGCTCGCCAGCTGGACGATGCTCACCAACGAGCTCATGAACCTCGACGAGGTCCTCTGCAAATGAATCCTCCGATCCGCTCGCCCCTCGATGCACTGGGCCTGAACCTCACCCGTCGCCGCTTCTTCGAGCAGGGTAGCCACCTGCTGGGCGGCGCGGCGCTGGCGTCGCTCGCCGCCCAGGATGCCGCCCGCGGCGCAGCCTCCGTGGGTTCGACGATCGACCGTGTTGCCGGCGCGATCGGCCCGCACTTCGCCCCCAAGGCGAAGCACGTCATCTATCTCCACATGGTCGGCGGCCCGCCGCAGCAGGATCTCTTCGACTACAAGCCGAAGATGGACGACTGGTACGACAAGGACCTCCCCGAGAGCATCCGTAACGGCCAGCGGCTCACCACGATGACGTCGGGGCAGACGCGGTTTCCGATCGCACCCTCGAAGTTCAAGTTCGTCCAGCACGGCGAGTGCGGGATGTGGATGTCGGAACTCCTGCCCTGGACCGGGAAGATGGCCGACGAGATGTGCTTCATCCGCAGCATGCACACCGAGGCCATCAACCACGAACCCGCGATCTGCTACATGCAGACCGGCAACCAGATCGTCGGCCGCCCGTGCCTCGGCTCGTGGACGAGCTACGGCCTCGGTAGCCTCAATAGCGACCTGCCCACGTTCGTCGTGCTCGTGGCCCGGTCAACGAAGCCCGAGCAGGCGCAGGCGATCGGTGCCCGGCTCTGGTCGAGTGGCTTTCTGCCCGGCGAATACGCCGGCGTGAGCTTCCGGAGCGCCGGCGATCCGATCCTCTACATCAACAACCCGCCGGGCGTGTCGGATGCCGTCCGCCGCACCACGCTCGACGGCCTCCAGGCCTTGAATCAGCGGACGCTCGAGCAGATCGGCGACCCGGAGACGCGGACGCGGATCGCCCAGTACGAAATGGCCTTCCGCATGCAGGCGAGCGTGCCGGAACTCACGAACATCGCCGATGAATCGGCGAGCACACTCGCCCTCTACGGCGACCAGGTGAAGGACCCGGGCTCGTTCGCCAACTCGGTGCTGATGGCGCGGCGGATGGTGGAGCGGGGCGTGCGGTTCGTGCAGATCTACCTCAACCATTGGGATACCCACGGCAACGTCGTCGGCCGACTGACAAACGGCTGCAAGGACATCGACCAGCCCTGCTACGGACTCATGCAAGACCTCAAGGCCCGCGGCCTGCTCGACGAGACTCTCATCATCTGGGGGGGCGAGTTCGGCCGCACGGTCTACTCGCAGGGGGGCCTCTCGAAGGAGAACTACGGCCGCGACCATCATCCGCGGTGCTTCACGATGTGGATGGCCGGCGGCGGCGCGAAGGGGGGCACCATCCACGGCGAGACCGACGACTTCTCCTACAACATCGTGAAGGATCCGGTGCACATCCGGGACTTCCACGCGACGGTCATGCACCTGCTCGGTTTCGATCATGAGCGGTTCACCTACCGTCACCTCGGTCTCGATCAGCGACTCACCGGCGTCGAACACGCCCGCGTGGTGACGGACCTGCTCGCCTGATTGGGTGGGTTTTCACAGATTCACCGCGCGACGACGCATGGCGATCAGACGCGTGCAGTCGATATACTCGTGATTCCTGAGTGCGCGACGAAGATCGTCCCGTTTCGAGATAGTTCCCTACGTCGGAGTCTCTGATGCCTTGTTCGTCATTGTCCCGCGGCCCCTGTCTTGGACGCATCGTGGGAGCCGCCTGCTTCGTCCCGCTGCTGCTGGCCCTCGCCGCCACGCCCCTCATCGGAGCCGACGACAAGGACAAGTCGAAGGAAAACGATCCGTTCACGACGGCCCGTGAGATCCTGGCCATTCCACCGCGTCCCGCCCGGCCGGCGCTGCCTCCCAGCCGGCTTCCCCTCGAAGTGCTCGATGGCGAGCGGATCGCCTTCCTGGGCAACTCCACTGCGGAACGGATGAGCCTCTTCGGTCACTTTGAGTCCCTGCTTCACCAGCGTTTCCCCGGCAAGCACCTCGTGGTCCGCAACTTCGCCCGGCCCGCCGACGAGGTCGGCAACCGCCAGCGGCCGGGCGACTACACGCAGCTCGACGATCCCGTGGCCGCCTTCGGCGCCGACACCTACCTGCTCTTCTTCGGCTTCAACGAGTCGTTCGCCGGCCCGGGGGGCGTGGCCAAGTTCACGGCCGACTACGAGAAGCTCCTCGATGAACTGGCGAAGCAGTATCCCCGCGACGACACGAAGGCAGCCCCACGGTTCGTGATCGTGTCGCCGATCGCGGTCGAGGCCAGCGGCAGCCCCTACCTGCCCGACGCTGAGGCCCAGAACGATTCGCTCGCCCTCTACCGCGACGCCGCAAAGGCCGTCGCCGAGAAGCGAGGCCTCGCCTTCGTCGACCTCTTCGACGCCACCCGGAAGGAGTTCGCGACGCAGCCGGGCCTCCAGCACACGATCAACGGCTGCCATGTGAACGAGGCCGGCGACGCCTTCGTCGGCGGCCTGCTCGACCGGACCCTGTTTGGCGGTCCCGCCTCGAGCCAACTCTCCGCGGCCGCTTTTGAAAAGCTCCGCGCCGCAGTCAACGACAAGTCGTGGGTGCACATGCAGGACTACCGGATGGTCAACGGCTGGTATGTCTACGGTGGCCGTCGCACGTTCGACACGGAAACCTTCCCGCGCGAATACGCGAAGATCCGCGGCATGGCGGCGGTCCGCGACGCCCGCATCTGGAACATCGCCGAGGGCAAGCCAGTCGCCGGCACACCCGACGACTCCGCCACGGGTGAACTGATCGTTCCGAATACCCGGTTTGGTGTACCCGGGCAGGCCTACAGCGAGAACAAGGAGGGTGGGCCGACAATCCTCCCGCCCGACGACTTGATCAAGACCTGCGCGGTGCCCCCCGGCTTCGAGATGAAGCTGTTCGCCGACGAGACGAAGTTTCCGGAGCTCGCCAAGCCCGTGCAGCTGGCATTCGATTCGAAGGGCCGCCTCTGGGTCTCGACGATGCCGAGCTACCCGCAGTGGCAGCCGGGCGATCCAGCGCCGACCGACAAGCTCGTGATCCTCGAGGACACCAACAAGGACGGCACGGCCGACAAGAGCACGGTGTTCTACGACAAGCTTCACTGCCCGACCGGCTTCCAGTTCTTCGACGGCGGCGTGCTCGTGATGGACCAGCCGCGAATGCTCTGGCTCAAGGACACCGACGGCGACGACAAGGCCGATGTCGTGGTGCACGTGCTCGACGGTTGGGCCACGGAAGACACTCACCACACCGCCGGCGCCTTCGAGGCCAGCCCCGGCGGCCTACTCCACATGCTCGAGGGCGTGGCGATGAGCACGGCTGTCGAGACGCCGTGGGGCCCGTTTCGCAACTACGGTTCGTCCGGGGCCTACGTGCTCGATCCGCGGACGTGGAAGCTCCGGCACTTCAAGACGCCCGGCTACGGCAATCCCTGGTGCTATCTCTTCAACGAGTGGGGCCAGGGCATCTGCGGCGACGGCACCGGCGCTTCGCAGCATTGGGACACGCCCCTCTCGGGCGCCCAGTACGGCGGCCGCAAGGGTCTCAATGCCGTGTTCGACACTGAGAATATGCGGCCCGTCGTGGGGAGCGACTACCTCCGCACGCGGCAGTTCCCCGACGACGTGCAGAATCAGTTCATCTACGCCTGCGTGATCAACATGAACGGCATTCCGCGGTGGACCATCTCCGACGACGGCGCTGGCTACAAGGGCGAGCGGGTACGGCACGACTCCGCCGATCCCAAGACTCCCTTCGACCTGCTCAAGAGCGCCGACAAGCACTTCCGGCCGGTCGATCCCCAGATCGGCCCCGATGGCGCACTCTGGTTTGGCGACTGGGCGAACCCCCTGATCGGCCACATGCAGTACAGCCAGCGAGACCCGAACCGCGACCATGTGAAGGGGCGGATCTATCGGCTCTTCTACACGCAGAAGCCGCTGGTCACCCCCGAGACACAGTTCGGGAAGTCGACCCTCGACGTGCTCAATCAACTCAAGGCCCACGAATGGCGGACGCGATACCGCGCCCGCGCCGACCTCCAGTCGCGTCCGCGGGACGAGGTGCTCTCTGCGGCGCGGCAGTGGCTCGGCACGATCGGCTCCGATCCTCATGCCGACCGCCTGAAGACCGAGGTCCTCTGGCTCCAGCAGAGTTTTCATGCCGTGGATTCAAGCCTCCTCGGCGACCTGCTGCAGGCGAAGACGCCCGACGCCCGGGCCGCGGCCACGCGGGTGCTCGCCGACGAGCGGGACCTGATTCCGGGCGCCATCTCCCTGCTGACGGCCAAGGCCACCGACGCCAATCCACGCGTCCGCTGCGAGGCGGTCCGTGGCCTGAGTTTCGTGCCTAACCTCGACGCCATGAGGGCTGTCATCGCCGCGGCCGAGGTGGAGCCGACCGACCGCTACGTCGACTACACATGCGATGCGGCGCTGGGGGCGAATATCGGGGTCTGGAGGAGCGAATACGACGCCGGCCGGTTCGTGACGGATGGCTCGCGTGCTGAGAGCATCATCGACAGCGTGCTCGGCCTCGAGCGGAAGGCGCAGGAGATCGTGCCCTACCTCGCGATCCTCACCAGCAAGGAGCCTCAGCCCGAGGAGGCGCGGAACAAGGCGATGCAGGCCCTCGCCGACGTCAGGGGAGGCGACCGCCAAAACGGCAAGGTCGTATTCCGCCGCGTCTGCGTGGCCTGCCACAAGATCGGCAAAGAAGGATCGGACTTTGGGCCCAACATGGACGACGTCGGCAAGCGGCTCTCGTCGTACAAGCTCGTGGAGTCGATCATCCATCCCAATGCGGAGGTCGCCGAGAAGTATCTCTCCACTTCGGTCCTCACGAACGATGGCCGGAGCATCGTCGGCCTGCTCGTCAGCGAGACGCCGGAGGAGGTTGTGATCTTCGACGGCAAGGAGAAGAAGACGGTCGCCGTGGCGGACATCGACGAGCGAACGCAGCTTCGGCAGAGCAGCATGCCCGAGGGTCTCGCCGCCACGCTCTCGCCCAACGAGTTTCTCGACGTGATCGCGTTTCTCAAGAGCCTCAAGTAAGCACGGGGCATCGTGGAACGCCCCATGAAGCCCCAAGCGAATCGCGCATCCTTCTGCGGACAAGCCCAACGCCGTGAGGCGTGGGGGGCGGCCAGGAACGGCGCAGCGCCCAGCGTGTCGCGCCCGACGGCTGACGCCGTTCGGCTTGTACGCGATAACGCCGAAGCGGCGATGGCCCGCACGATTCGCCCTGTTCTATCGGCGTGGCTCTTGGTGATCATCGCCGCCTTGAGCACCCCGGCCCAGGGCGTCGACTTCGCGCACGAGGTGGTGCCGATCCTGCGGAAGCACTGCGGCGAGTGCCACACCGGCGACGCCCGGCAGGGGGGCTTCTCGCTCAACACCCGCGAGGATCTCGTCGCCGGGGGCGATTCCGGCACGCCCGGGATCGTCCCGGGCAAGTCGGCCACCAGCGAACTCGTGGCCCGGATCACGAGCGATGATCCCGACTATCGGATGCCGAGCGAGGGGGAGCCGCTGCCGCCCGAGGCGATCGCCACCCTGAAAGCCTGGATCGACGAGCAGGCCCCATGGGAGCCTGGCTTCGCCTTCAAGGGCACAGCGTGGGAGCCCCCACTCGCACTCCGCGAGGTCGTGCTGCCACCGGCCGTGGACGGCCGTACGAACCCCATCGACCGCGTCGTCGATGCCGCGTTCGCAACGCACGGCCTGCCGCGGCCGCCCCGGTGTGACGACCGCACCTTCATCCGCCGGGCGAGCCTCGATCTCGTGGGCCTGCTACCCGAGCCCGACCGGGTCGAGGCGTTCGTGGCCGACACCGATCCCAACAAAAACGCGCGGCTTGTCCGTGACCTGCTCCACGACGACGTGGCCTACGCCGACCACTGGATGACATTCTGGAACGACCTCCTCCGTAACGACTACACGGGCACGGGCTTCATCACTGGTGGCCGGCGGCAGATCACCACCTGGCTCCACCGCTCGCTCGCCGCCAACGTCCCCTTCGACCGGTTCGTGCGGGAGCTCGTCTCGCCCGCCGACGAGTCGCGTGGTTTCATCGACGGCATCGTCTGGCGTGGCACGGTCAACGCCAGCCAGACCGTGCCGATCCAGTTCGCCCAGAACGTCGGCCAGACGTTTCTTGGCATCAACCTGAAGTGCGCAAGCTGCCACGACAGCTTTGTCGATCGCTGGACGCTCCAACAGACCTACGACCTGGCCGCGATCACCTCCGAGCAGCCACTGGAACTCGCCCGCTGCGACAAGGCGACCGGCGTGATGGCGACTCCGGCGTGGATCTTCCCCGACCTGGGGCAGATCGATGCCACGCTGCCGCCACCAGCCAGGCTCGCGCAGCTCGCCGAGATCATGACGAAGCCGGGCAACGGCTGGCTCTCGCGGACGCTCGCCAACCGCCTCTGGCACCGGCTCATGGGCCGCGGCATCGTGCATCCTGTTGACAGCCTCCGCACGCAGCCGTGGAGCGAGGATCTGCTCGACCTGCTCGCTGGCGATCTCGTGTCGCACGGCTGGGATGTACGGCACCTGCTCGAGACGATCTGCACGTCGGAGGCCTACGCCGCGGCAACGCCGGCCGTCGAGGGCCTGCCCCGGGGAACCGACTACGTGTTCCGCGGCCCGCTGCCGCGGCGAATGACCGCCGAGCAGTTCACCGACGCCGTCTGGGCGCTCGCCGGCACGGCTCCCGCGAAGCCCGACGCCGAGGTGATCGCGACCCCGGCCCCGGCCTCACCGCCGATGGTCCGCAGCGCGCTTGTGAAGGCAACGCCGCTGATGGCCGCCCTCGGCCGGCCGAACCGTGACCAGGTCGTCACGAGCCGTCCGTCGGATCTGACGACCCTGGAGGCGATCCTGTTGGCCAACGAGCAGTCGCTCGCCGACGAGATCGCCAAGGGAGGCGGCCGCATCCTCGCGGAGCATGGCCCCGATCCCGATAGAATCACGTCGTGGATCTTTTCGGCCGCCCTCTCGCGGCCGCCGACGGCGGACGAGGCTGCCGTCGCCCGGGATCTGCTGGGTTCGACGCCGACCTCGGAAAACGTGGCTGATTGCCTCTGGAGCGTGGTAATGCTGCCGGAGTTCCAGTTGGTGCGATAATGGATCAGGAGCACCCGACATGAAAAGCCGCCGCGAGTTTCTCGAGTGCCTGGCCGCCGCCGCGACCACCACGCTCGCCCTACCAGAGCCGCGGGCGCGCGGCTCCGAGCCGGGCCCGCGCATCGTGCATCCCGCGCCCCGGGCCGACGCGATGATCGTCCTCTGGATGGCTGGCGGCATGGCGGCTCCGGACACGTTCGACCCCAAGCGATACAAGCCCTTTGAGCCCGGCCTCGCAGTCGCCGACGTGATCAGCACGTTCCCCGCGATCCCCACTGCGATCGACGGCGTACGGATCTGCGACGGCCTGCCCGAGATCGCCAAGGTGCTTGACCGAGCAACGCTCGTTCGCTCGCACGTCCAGCCCGACCTCGGCAGCATCCTCCACTCGCGGCACCAGTACCACTGGCACACGGGCTACGTGCCCCCGCAGACCGTGGCCTGCCCGCACATCGGCGCGTGGATGGCCCGCGTGCTCAGTTCCCGCAACCCCGTCATGCCCGCGTTCGTGAACATCGGCCAGCGGCTCGAGGGGGTGGGCGAGAACGAAGAGATCAAGGCGTTCACCACCGCCGGCTTCTTCGGCAGCGAGTTCGGGCCGATGAACCTTCCCTACCCAGAACAGGCGGCCCTGGCCGTACGCCCCCCGGAGGGCATGTCCGCAAAACGGTTCGCCGAGCGATACGCGGCCATGAAGCGGCTCGCAGAAGCGTCGGCACACCGCGAGTTTACGAGCGACTTCCACCAGGAATCGATGCTCCGCAGCATCGACAATGCCCACCGACTGCTTGGTGCTAAGGAGCGGGAGGCCTTCGACATCACGCGCGAGCCAAAGGAGGTTCAGGAGCGGTATGACACCGGCCGCTTCGGCCGCGGCTGCTTGCTCGCGCGACGGCTCGTTGAGAACGGAGCCCGCTACGTCGAGGTGACCACGGAATACGTTCCCTTCGTCCACTGGGACACGCACGAGAACGGCCACGAACGGTTGGCGGCCCTCCACGCCGAGATCGACCGCCCCATCGCGGCCCTCGTCCGCGATCTCGAGGAACGGGGCCTGCTCGATCGCACGCTCGTGGTGATCGCCAGCGAGTTCAGCCGCGACATGATCACCGAGGGTCAGCCCGGCTCGGATGCCCAAGACCAGGCGAGTTCGCCCAAGGATTTCCTGCAACTGCCGGCCCACTACGGCCAGCACCGGCACTTCACCGCCGGCTCGAGCGTGGTGCTCTTCGGCGGCGGCATGAAGCGGGGTTTCGTGTACGGAAAAACCGCCGACGAACGGCCCTGCATCGCGATCGAGAACCCCGTTTCGATCACCGACCTCCACGCGACCTTCTTCACGGCCATGGGCATCAGCCCGAAGACGGTCTTCGACATCGAAAACCGCCCCTTCTACGCGACGCTGGACGGCAAGGGCCACGCCGTGGAGCCGTTGTTCGCGTAGCCGTCGTCAGTGCCGACCCGTAGCCGCAGGTTGGTAACCTGCGGTGCATCATCGCCAGCCCGACCCGTAGCCGCAGGTTGGTAACCTGCGGTGCATCATCGCCGACCTCGCTTCCTGTGCAGGTTGACAACCTGCACCTCCGTGGGCGCCGCGGTATCCTGGCACGATGGCCTGGGAACACACCTACAATCCGCTCGGCTCGCCGATCCTCTCCACGCTCGTGGCGGCCATGCCCCTCGTGGTGCTGCTCGGGCTGCTGGCCTTTGCCCGATGGTCAGGCATGCGGGCGGCGGTGGCGGGACTGGCTGCAGCGCTCCTGATCGCCGTCGGTGTGTTCGGCATGCCGACCGATGCGGCAGTCGCGGCCGCGGCGCACGGAGCGGTGTTCGGCCTGTTCCCGATCGGCTGGATCATCGTGACGGCGATGTTTCTCTACCGGCTCTGCGTCGAGGCCGGCGCGCTTGACGTCATGAAGCGGTCGGTGACGGGGCTCTCCGCCGATCACCGTCTCCAGGCGCTCCTGATCGCGTTTTCCTTCGGTGCGTTCCTGGAAGGGGCGGCCGGATTCGGCGCCCCTGTGGCGATCTCAGCCGCGCTGATGGTGGGCGCCGGGTTCCCGGCCCTGGAGGCGGCATGCCTGGCACTCTTGGCCAACACGGCGCCCGTGGCCTTCGGCGCCCTCGGCACGCCGATCATCACGCTCGCGAAGGTCACCGGTCTCGACGAACGGGCCATCTCGGCGATGGCCGGCCATCAGTTGCCGTTCTTCTCGCTCATCGTGCCGGCTTGGATGGTCTGCATGATGGCGGGCTGGCGGGGCCTCGCGGGCGTCTGGCCGGCGGTACTCGTCTGCGGGGGCACGTTCGCCGCGGTGCAGTATGCGATGGCCACCTTCGTCGGGGCCGCGCTCGTCGACGTGGTCGGAGGCGTGGCGAGCCTCGTGGCCCTCGCCGCATTCCTGCACTGGTGGAAGCCCGCGTCGGTCTGGCGTCACGGTCACGGCTGGACCAATCGCACCGCAGTTCCGTTGGCGCACCGGGATTCCACAGCGCGGATCGCCTGGGCCTGGATGCCGTGGGTGTTTCTCTCGCTGGCGGTCTTTGCGTGGGGCCTGCCCGCGGTGAAGGCGACGCTCGAAGGCAAGGACGGAAGTGCCCTCCTGCCGCGTGTTGCCGTGGCACCGGAACTTCCGGTGCCATTCCTCGATGGCCGGGTCGCGAAGGTGCCCCCCGCCACCCGTGAGTCGCGGGAGATCGAACGGGCCGTGTACCGGTTCAACTGGCTCTCGGCGGCGGGCACCAGCATCCTGGCCGCGGCGCTGGTGTCGATCCCGTGGCTTGGTGTCTCCTGGCGGCGGGCCGTGGCGATCTGGCTGGAGAATCTCTGGTCGCTCGGCGAATCGCTCGCCACGATCGCCGCCATGCTCGCGATTGCCTTCGTGACCCGTTCCTCCGGCACCGATGTCACGCTCGGCCTCGCGCTCACCGCCACAGGCGCGGCCTACGCCTTCTTCGCACCCCTCTTGGGCTGGCTCGGCGTGGCCCTCACCGGCTCCGACACCTCGAGCAACGCGATGTTCGGCAGCCTGCAGCGGGTGACGGCCGAGCAGCTCGGCCTCGATCCCCTCCTCGTCTGCACCGCCAACAGCACCGGCGGCGTGATGGGCAAGATGATCGACGCCCAGAGCATCGTGGTCTCAGCCACGGCCACCGGCACGCACCGCCGCGAAGGCGAAATCCTCCGCCGCGTCTTCCCGCACTCGCTGGCTCTCGCCGCCCTCATGGGCCTGCTCGTGTGGCTCCAGGCTGGGCCCCTTTCCTGGATGGTTCCGACGTCCCGCTAACAAGACCTGGCTCACCTATGGCCGACACCTTCTTCTCCGTCACCAATACCGTCGCCCTGCTCGCTTGGATCGCGCTGGTGCTCTTCCCAACGCGGCGAGCAGTGTCGCACGTGCTCTGCGCGATCCTCGTGCCCGCCGCGCTCGCGATCGGCTACGCGGCCGTGATCGGCTGGAAGATGACGCAGGACGGACCGCCACCGGGCGACGTGATGACACTCGGCGGCCTGAAGGGCATGTTCGCCGACGACTGGGTGTTCGCGGCGGCCTGGGCCCACTACCTCGTGTTCGACATGGTGGTCGGGGCCTGGATTGCCCGCGACGCTGTCCGGCTCGGTATCCCCTGGCCACTCCGGACAAGCTCGCTGCTCCTCACGTTCCTACTCGGACCAGTGGGATTTCTGCTCCACGTGATCACCCGATTCGCCCTGCGGAGGGCGGTGGCAACCGACGGCCACGGCGTGTTTGATTCTTCGTCTCAGGAGATCGTGATGAGGTCCTTGCTCAGCTTGGTTTTCATCCTGGCGTTCAGCGGCAGTGCCCTCGCCGAACGCGCCGTCTTCACCCTGCTCAAGACGGTCAAGGCCGCCGAGCTCACCAGGATCCTTGATGACGAGAGGACTGCGTTTCTCAGCACCCGCGAGGCCCACCCGGACTACGCGCTGCCACCGCGGTCGACCGCGTCCAACGATGTCGAGCTCTATGCCGTCCGCTACGACTCCGTGATCCCCGAACTCGGCAACCGGAAGATCACGGCCTCCGGCCTCTTGGCGCTTCCCGTTCTGCCGGACCGCAGCAGGCTCCCTTCCATCATCTACGAGCACGGGACCGTATTCGGCAAATACGAGGTGCCCTCCTACTCATTTAAGGATAAGAACCCCACGGCGCACGCCCATTACGACGGCGCCTACGAGACCCGCTACATGGTCGGCCTGTTCGCCGGCAACGGCTATGCCGTCATGGCTGCCGACTACTTCGGGATGGGCGACGGCGCAGACGCGCCGGAAGCCTACTTCGTCAAGGCCAGCACCCAGCAGGCCAGTTACGACTTCTACCTCGACGCGCTGGAGTTCATGAAATCGAAGAGGATCGCGCCATCGCATCTCTTCGTCGGAGGGTGGTCGCAGGGAGGCCTCAACGCGACCGGATTGCTCGAGAAGCTTGAGCGTGAAAAAGTCGCGGTCGCCGGCACGTTCACGGCGTCGTCACCGAGTGATCCCTTCGCGGCCCTGAACGGCCTCATGTATCACCCCCGCCACGGACTCGACGCAGTCTGGCTCAACACCATCGTCGCGCTCTCGGTCTTCTCGTTCGAGAACTACCACGACGAGAAGGATCTGGCGAAGTCGGTGCTCGCCCCCGACGCCTACGACACAATGCGGTCGATCTACGATCGGTCGTACGGAGGCCCGGAGGGCCTGATGGCCATGCTCGGCACCTTCGGAGAACGGCCGCTTCTCGGCTACTTCCGCGACGAGTACCGCGACCCGGCGTACTTCGCGGCGTCGAAATACGGGCAGCTGCTCGCGGAGGCCGAGACCTATCGGCAGCTCTTCAAGTCGCCGGTGAGGGCCTTCTACGGGACGCAGGACGAGGTGGTCAAGGAGCCGATCGGCCGACTCTCCGCCACCTACCAGGTCATCATGATCGGGAACGAAGCCGCCCTCTCCCAGAGCAACGTCGTCGCCGAGCCGGTGCCAGGAGCCGACCATCGCCGGACCTTCATCACCGCCGCGCCGGCGGCCAAGGCATGGATGGACACGCTCAGGGCCCCAGACTCCGGCCGGCCGTCGGGGTCGCGATCGGTTCGCCATTCGGCACCGGCAGGCGAGCAGTGATCGTCGTGCCCCGTCCAGGGCTGCTGTCGATCCGTATCTCGCCCCCAGCGAGCCGCACCCTTTCCCGAATCCCCATCAGGCCGAAGC
>Ga0208864_1000484_pt1 | contig 13105 bp, 12 predicted proteins | sample CryBogmetaGMA05M_FD_184542 | JGI IMG/M metagenome (GOLD analysis project Ga0208864, IMG submission 184542) | Freshwater microbial communities from Crystal Bog, Wisconsin, USA - MA0.5M (SPAdes) | ecosystem: Environmental > Aquatic > Freshwater > Lake | place: Crystal Bog, Wisconsin, USA...
TTCCTGCACAACGGCTGGTTGCAAGTTTGGGCGGCGCCAAATCAGGGCGCGTCTTTTAGGCTGACCCTGCCAAGAGATCGAAGCAAAATGCTTTCCGAGTCGCCGCTGCCGCTCCCACCGCCTCCGCTGTGGGATCGGGATGGAAGGAAACTGCCGGATCTCCCTGGCGAATCTCAAGTTGCTCCCGGTGAGGTGAGCGAATGAAGCCGTTAGTCAAAATAGCATCGATGGTGCTGATTGCCTTGCTTTCGGGCTGCGCCCAACTTCCCCAGAACGGCGCCATTCAAGACGGCCCAGAGATTAAGAACGGACAGAGTTCGGATTACCTCTACTACTCTCCGAACGGCCCGGAAAACGGACAGTCAAAGAGCGAGATCCTGAATGGATTCTTGAACGCCGCAACCGGCCCACAGAATGACTTTGCAGTTGCGCGCGAATTTCTTGATCCTTCTCTTGCAGCCAGCTGGGCACCCAACACCGAGGTTCTGATTCAGCAGGGTGGCTCACAGACCAAGACCAAACCCAACGGCGACATGTCTGTGACCATCACCGCTTCGGCCTCAATCGATGGTCTGGGGCACTTCACATCATTCGTCAAAGGCCAAACACGTTCCCTGGATTTCAGTTTCGTCAAACGGCACGGCCAGTGGCGAATCTCAACTGCACCAGACGCCGTGGTGTTGATTCGTCCGGTCTTCGATGTGATTTACCACTCGTATTCGCTTTATTTCTTTGATCACGGATTTAATTATTTGGTCCCGGATTTACGCTGGTTCCCGTCGAGAACCTCCACCGCAACCCGATTGGTTGCAGCCCTGTTGGAAGGTCCGAGCGATTGGATCGCACCGGCCGTTGAAAACACCATGCCAAAGGGAACCAAGTTAGCGATTGACGCGGTTACAGTCCAGAACGACGTAGCCCAAGTTGATCTAAATGCCCTGGCACTTAAGGCGCCGCAATCGAGGCGTCAATATTTCAAGGCTCAGCTCCTTGCCACGCTGCAGCAGGTGACTGGTGTGAACAAGGTTCAAATTCTGATTGAGCGAAGTGCACAAAAAATCGCTGACTATGTTCCGGCATCGTCCACCAGCAAGGCCATTGCTCCCGTTGTGCTGAGCGGCGGGGCCCTTCGCCAACTGGCCGTGCCCTCGGGTTCTCAACTAAATTCCGCTGAGCCATTCATCGAGCAACTCGGGGCCAACCAATTCGCACTAGCCTCTGACCAGCGAACCTTGGCTCTTAGAAACTCCGCTGGCATTTGGCAGGTTCACCTGGGACAAACCGGCGACCAGCCAGTTCTCATCGATGGTCGCCCCCAGATTCTCGAGCCCAAGTTTGACAAACGCGGATGGCTGTGGACTCTGGCAAAAGAGGGTAAGGGACTTGTCCAGGTGAAACCCACCGTGGGAGCTCCTCGGTTCTTGCAGGCCAGTTGGCTCACAACCAGAAAAGTTGTGGATTTTGCAGTCAGTTCCGAGGGGTCTCGAATCGCAACCGTGGTTCAGACTGGCGGCGGGAACACCCAAATTTTCGTTGCTGCAATCATTCGAAACCGGCTCGGTGTTCCAACCGGATTCGGTTACCCGATTCGCCTCAGGTCCATCGATGGCAACCCTCGTTCGATTGATTGGAGTGGCCCAAACCAGCTGGTCGCACTAGTTAGGGACTTCGAGGGTTCCATGCAGGTGGTAAACCATTCTCTGGGCGGTGATTTCACAGTGCTAGGAAATGTTCCGCTAGGAATTCGTGTAATCTCCGGCGACAGCGCATCGAACGTTTACGTTCTAAAGTCAACTGGAGCTCTGGTGCAGTATCGCGGCTACGCTTGGACTGATTTTGCCAGTGAGGTCACCGCGGCCCACATGTCCAACTAGCTCACCGTCTTATCCACCGATTGGATTCAGTAGCATTTTGGCGTCCAAAGGTCAGTCATTCTGACTCTATGACTGCACTGCTTCAGTTTTGGCTTCCAGTGAAGTGCGTGCTCTGCGGCAGTCCCTCAAATTCTCTTTGCAAGTCTTGCCAAAGTAGCTTTCCGCTCAGGCCACATCGGGTGTCGCGGGGGATCGAGGGATTTGCCACCTGCGATTACCAGGGTCCGGCACTCGATTTGGTTCATGCATTCAAACGCGGTGGCTCAAACGCGCTGGCTGGGTTTCTCGCCAAGCCCATGGCAGAGCTGATAGCACAGCAACTTCTCGCTCATTCCCACTGGCAGGCAAACACAACACTGAGATTGGTCCCGGTTCCAAGCAGACCGGATTCGTTCAGGCGGCGTGGCTTTGTGCCGGCAACCCTTCTGGCTCGAGCCATAGCGCGGGAACTCAAACATTCGCAGGCCGTATCCGCATTTTCAGTTTCGTTAGTCAGACTCAACCGAAAAGTAAGAGACCAGGCCGCGTTGAATCTCAAGGAACGCGAGCAAAACCTCAATCACGCAATGAGCTCCGCACCTTTTGGCGGTTCACAAGAATTGTCCGGCGATGATTCCAAGCGCCGCGTTGTGATGGTTGACGACGTGGTTACCACGGGTGCAACCCTCAGAGAAATGAGGCGAGCGCTGTCTGAGGCGGGTTGGAATCCCATATTCTTTGTGGCATTTGCAGAAACTTTGTAAAAACCCTCACGCCGAATCGTTTTTGGGTATAACTTGCTTTCACGGGCAACGGAGCCCGAGCCTCACGAATGTGAGGCGATTAGGAGAAGATCCCATTTCGGGTTCCAATCTAAGACGGAGGTCACCATGGAAATTCACATCTCAGCAAAAAACCTCACAGTTTCAGACCGTTTCCGGGAGTACGTGCTTGACCGTTCCCAAAAAGTGGAGCAACTTGCAAACCGGACCCAGGAGCTGAACATTAAGGTGACTCGTCATGAACATAAAGCTGGCCCTGAAGACCAGGTTGAACTTACCGTGATTGAGCCTGGGCACGTGATTCGAGCAGAAGCCCATGCGGGGGACAAGTTTGCGGCTTTTGACCTAGCGATAGCCAAGCTTTCCGAGCGCCTGCGTCGTGCGGGAGACCGCCACAAGGTTCATCGCGGATTGCACCGCCAGGCTTCGGCCAGTGAAATGTCTGCCAACGACTTTGCCAACCTCGATGTGCACCCGGTTTCTGCAGAAATACTTTTGGGCGGGACATCCAAGGCGTCGGCTAACGAGCAATTGGCGGAACCAGACTTCGGTCAAAGTCCAGTTGTCATTCGACGCAAGGAGTTCAAGGCCAATGCGATGTCGGTTGACGACGCCCTTTATCAAATGGAAATGGTGGGTCACCCGTTCTTCCTCTTTCTAGACCAGGAAACGGGAAAGCCAAGCGTGGTTTATAGCCGAAAGGGTTGGAACTACGGAGTCATAACCCTGGCCTAGCGCCTTTTCACTGAGTGTTTTCGCCATTAGCGCAAGCCCCGGAACCTTTGGGTTCCGGGGCTTGCGTCTAAGATTGGGAGTAGAAAACCCTAGCGTTTGGAGCTGACCTCTTGGCCACTATTCTCGACAAAGTTTTGCGTGCCGGCGAAGGCCGCTTGCTTGCCAAACTCCGCCAAATAACCGCATCGGTAAACGCGCTCGAGTCCGAGTTTGAAAAGCTCACAGACTCAGAATTAGCTGACGAGACCGGTCAGCTCCGCTCTCGCTACGCGGCTGGCGAGACACTAGATGATCTGCTACCTGAGGCCTTTGCCGCAGTTCGCGAAGCAAGCAAGCGCACCTTGGGTATGCGCCACTTTGACGTTCAGATTATGGGTGGTGCAAATCTCCACCTAGGCAACATCTCCGAGATGAAAACCGGTGAAGGAAAAACGCTGGTTGCAACCCTTCCCGCATACCTAAACGCAATCGCTGGACGCGGCGTTCACGTCATTACCGTGAACGACTACCTCGCAAGCTACCAGAGCGAGCTCATGGGTCGCATCTTCCGAGCCTTGGGCATGACTGTGGGCTGCATCCTTTCGGACCAAGACCCGGCTCAGCGTCGTGAGCAGTACCTGTCGGACATCACCTATGGCACAAATAACGAATTCGGTTTCGACTACCTGCGCGACAACATGGCTTGGGAAAAGAGCGACCTGGTTCAGCGCGGGCACTTCTTTGCCATCGTCGACGAGGTTGACTCAATCCTCATCGATGAGGCCCGTACCCCACTCATCATCAGCGGTCCCTCGAGCGGAGAAGCCAACCGCTGGTTTGGGCAGTTCGCCAAGATTGCTGAAACTCTTCAGCCAGTCATCGATTACGAAATCGATGAGAAGAAACGAACGGTTGGAATCCTTGAACCGGGCATCCAAAAGGTAGAGGACTACCTGGGAATCGACAACCTTTACGAGACCGCCAACACCCCGCTGATCTCCTTCCTGAACAACTCCCTCAAGGCCAAGGCCCTGTTCAAGCGCGACAAAGACTACGTTGTGATGAATGGCGAGGTCATGATCGTGGACGAGCACACCGGGCGCATCCTGTCTGGAAGGCGCTACAACGAGGGTGTTCACCAGGCCATCGAAGCCAAGGAAGGCGTGCTGGTCAAGGCAGAAAACCAGACGCTGGCAACCGTGACCCTGCAGAACTACTTCCGTCTTTACAAGAAGCTTTCGGGAATGACCGGTACCGCCGAAACAGAAGCGGCGGAGTTCATGAGCACCTACAAGTTGGGTGTTGTGCCTATCCCAACCAACAAACCAATGGTGCGAATCGACAAGCCAGACCTGATCTACAAAAACGAGCAGATCAAGTTCGACATGGTTGTCCTCGACATTGTGGAGCGTTATCAGACCGGTCAGCCAGTTCTGGTTGGAACCACTTCGGTTGAGAAGAGCGAGTACCTGAGCAAGCTACTTGCAAAGGCTGGCGTGCGTCACGAGGTTTTGAACGCCAAGAATCACGCCCGCGAGGCAGCGATTGTTGCCCAGGCGGGTCGGTTGGGTGCGGTCACTGTTGCAACCAACATGGCCGGACGCGGTACCGACATCATGCTCGGTGGAAACGTTGAGTTCTTGACTTTCACTGAACTCGCCAAGCGCGGTATCAGTGCAGAAGAAAACCCTGGGGAATACCAAAAGGCCTGGGATGAGGTCTACGCCCTCACCAAGATTTCGGTAGAAGAAGAAGCCCAAAAAGTACTGCAGGTTGGCGGACTCTACGTGCTTGGCACCGAGCGTCACGAATCTCGCCGCATCGACAACCAGCTCCGTGGTCGTGCTGGTCGCCAGGGAGACAAGGGAGAGAGCCGCTTCTACCTTTCGCTCACCGATGACCTGATGCGTCTTTTCAGCTCGGGTGCAGCCGGCGCTCTCATGAACCGCCCCGGAGTTCCGGATGACATGGCAATCGAATCCAAGCTGGTTAGTCGCTCGATTCAGAGCGCACAGGGCCAGGTTGAGGCTCGCAATGCCGAAATCCGCAAGAACGTGCTCAAGTACGACGACGTATTGAACCGCCAGCGCGAAGCCATCTACGGTGACCGCCGCCACATCCTTGAGGGCGACAACATCGAGGGACGGGTAGACGAATTCCTAGAGTCTGCAGTTGCCGAAATTGTTCGTTCTCACATCAGTGATTCCGCTGGTAAGGACTGGGATCTGGAGCAACTCTGGTCTGAACTTCGGGCAATCTATCCAATCGGACTCGAGATCGAAGAGGTTTTGGCCGAGGCTGGTTCCAGATCGCGACTAACCACCGCATGGCTGAGTCGAGAAATTGTCAGCGATGCGCGAATCGCCTACCAGGCTCGAACCACCGAGATTGGCGAAGCCGCAATGCGCGAACTTGAGCGCAGAGTTGTGCTCAGCGTTATCGACCGAAAGTGGCGCGAGCACCTTTACGAGATGGATTACCTCAAAGAGGGAATCGGCCTGCGCGCAATGGCCCAGCGTGACCCGCTGGTTGAATACCAGCGCGAAGGCTACGGAATGTACCAGCAGATGATGGGTGCAATCCGCGAGGAGTGTGTTGGTTTCCTGTTTAACCTAGAGGTTCAGGTGGCTGAGAGCGGAGACCACACCGAGGTTGATGCACCCGGTTTGGAGGCGCATGCGGATAATCGCGAGCAACTTACCTACATTGCTCCGAACGAGGATGGCCAAACTGAGGTTCACCCGGGCAAGCGTGCTCAGGTAGACAACAACCAGCCTCCAGTGCAAGCCAGTAAGAACGAGCCTCCCGCACAGGGAAGTTCCTTCTTCAAGAACTAGCCAACCGCAAAGTGAAAACCCCGAACCCTTGCGTCCTTCTGGACGGTTAGAGGTTCGGGGTTTTCCGCTTGATAAGGAAAAGCTGTTTAGAGCACGCTCACGCTGGTGGCACGCCAGCGACGATGGATTGGTTCAAGCCTGATTGCAACTGCTCGAGTTCGAGCTTGGGTGCTAACCAGAACCACCGATTCGATGACCCCGGGCCTAGGTGAATCTGCCTTTACCTTGGTTACGGTGAACTTTGGAAGGAGTGCGGGCCTGCCGTTAATAGCGTCATTGCGGTTTTTCTGGGTCACCTTGGCGCGCAGTCTCTCGTAAACCTGATCTGAAACCAGCGCGGCCATCTGGTCTACAGATCGGGCGCCGGCAATTACTTCAACCACAAGTGTGGCAATTGCCGGAAGCAGTGGCGCAGGGTCTGGCATTGCCGCAATCTCTTCAGGAGTTGCAAACTCTGCCACGTCGTCTAATAGTGGGTCGTAAGCGCGAGCGCGCTTCTTTGCTGTGTGCTGGATGCTGGGCATCGCTGCGATTTTTGCTGATCGGTGCACGGCCATTGGCTTCTCCTCCCCGGTGCTACTTAGACGCTAAACCTCGTGGCATTCAACTTACCCAAAAAAAGTTCAACTGTGGATAACTTTTTCCACACATTTCTGGGCTGGCCTATTTATTGGGTATGACCTACACGATTCCGCTCCAACCAAAAGACTCTTCGTTGCATTCAAGTTGGTTTCAACTCGATTACGGATCTAATTCCGCGCTGATCAAGTGCAGTGCCGGCAACTCGGAAACACTGATTTACGTGGTCTTTGGAATGGACTTTATAGCTGGTCTGAGAGTGGACCGCAGAACCTGGATTTTCCTCCCGAGCACCTCCGTCACTCAGGTCTCGTTCAATACGTTAGGCGCCCGAAACCTGCCACACGTGAGACAAGTGAGTGAAGACGGGCTTACTTACCTTCAGGGACTGGGCTCAATGAAATTCAAGGTCTGGGTCAAAGACAGAACAGAGCCGCTTCCTCTTGCCAATGCTGGCGTTTTTGGCAAATGGGTCTCCCTGAATCGCACCGATGGAAATTTGGGCTCGTCTGGTCACCTAGAAAAGCTGGTGAGTATTGCGTCCATAAGTGTCATCGAAATCGCAGATGTGGATAACTCCGCCGAGCTCACCAACTTTTCTGGCAACTTTGGCAAAACCACAATCGGAAGGATATAAATCTTGTTTTCAAAGTCACTCTCCAGCGCGGGACCAACCTCTGGTTTGCGTCTCGGCGGTTCAAACAAAATCGGAAAAATTGCCATCGTCGCAATTTCGGTGGTGGCGGTTGCCATCGGAATCAAGTTTGCCTTTTTGGATCAATCGCGTTACCTGGTTCCGGGGCAGACGGTGCCTCAGGGTGCGAGCCTTGCAACAGCCTCCTGGTCCGAGGTCTCGGCAAACCTGGGTGCCATCGGTGGGCAATATCTCTTGGCGGGCTCAGTGCCTCGTGGTTTTGCCACCACCGACCTGGTGGCAGGGCAACTTGTACCCAGCTCAGCCGTGAGTCAGGTTTCAGCCCAAAACCTCTCACGCGTGGTGGTAACCAGCAAGACCCAGCTGAGTCAAAACGTGGTTCCGGGAGCCAGGGTAACCGTTTGGGCTGCCAAACGGGTGCTCAACACCTATGAGCCACCGCAACTCCTGGTCAGCGCCGCAAAGGTTGCACAGGTGGTAAAGGCGACGGGAGTTTTTGCCAGCCAAAATCAGCAGGTGGAGCTGCTTGTGAATCCCACGGAAGCTCCCGCAATTCTTGACGCCATGGCCGGAGACTCTGCCATATTTTTGGTGGCCAGACAGTGAGTGGTATCGACTGGCTTGAGGAATACGATTCATTTGCAGCGCACCCAGTAGGTGCGGAGCAGCCCAGTTTTGAAACCTCCATCGATGGCTCTAAAGGCATGATCCAGGAGGTTGAATTAGGTGCTTCCCGGCTTGCACCCGAACCTGAGGTGGAGTTCCAAATCCCGCAAACCTCGGGACTTTCGACTCCCAAACTAAAAGGTCGAGTGATCTCGCTAAGAAGCGTTTCGCCCAGTGCGGGCAAAACGGTGGTTGCTGCAAATTTGGCTTTCGAGATGGCTGCTCTTGGCAGGTCGGTTTGCCTGGTGGACCTGGACTTTCAATTCCCAACCCTGCATCGATACTTTGGGATATCCAGCCCAAAAGCGGCTGTACTCGCGGGGGCGCGCTTCATGGAACAAAACCGACTCGACCAATCCACGCTTGATCAGCTCAGAATTCGCCTAGTTTCCAAAGGGGTCAGCCTCGAGTTTCTATCTGGCTACGGGTTGGCACAAAACCAGGCTGTTACAAACTGGCAGAGTATTGAAAGGTTGCTTGAATATATTTCCCTCAGGTACCAGATAGTGATTGTCGATGCCAGTTGTGGAATCGGACACGACTCGCATCGGATGCTGGACCAGTTAGCACTTCAGCAGCTCTGGGTTACACAGCCAGACGCGGTTTCCATCGGAAGATTCATCGATGCCCAGAGCACTATTGCTGCCTGTGAAGTTGCCGGAGAAAGGATCATCGCGGTTAACCGAGTTCGCTCCAGCGTGCTTGGAGCCAGGCCCGACTGGCAGATTCAGCAATTGCTGAAGGATCGCACATCGATGAAAATTGGCGCGATGATTCCGCAAGATGAGGCTTTGGATCAAGCAATGCTGCAGGGGCTTCCGCTAAGGCAAGTGTCAGGTAGGTCCAAGGCGCTTTCGGCGATAAGCCAACTGGCCAAGAGATTGGCTTAGTGGGAGCCACTTCAAGGGTTGCACCGTTAGGGCTGGTTTGGCCCGCCGCTAAACTTTGGATATGTCATCGTTGTCCCAGTTGGTCAAGACCAGTTCGAGCGCCTCACACGCCGACCTCGAGTGGTTGACTCTGCTTACTTCCGAGTGGCAACTTGCCGCAGACCTGGTATCTGCAGACCTAGTACTTTGGATTCCAGACAAAACTGGTGGTTTCATTGCCGCGGGAAACGCCAGGCCGTCTGGGGCTGCAACCATCTTCTACCGCGATATCAGCGGCACTCCAATTCGAAAAGAATGGTCTGAACAGGTAAAACTTGCCTTCGAGACTGGCGAAACCATAGACCAGGCTCAGACCGATTCGTTTGACGGGATTCCAAATCGCTTTAGCGCTTATCCCGTTCGCCGACGAGTTAGCCTGACTCAGGAGGCGGTCAAGCCCGAGCCCATAGCGGTGGTCACCAGGCATACAAACCTCGCGGACACCAAGATACCCAACAAGGTTCAACTCAACTACATGGCGGCCGGTAAAGACCTGCTCGCCATGATCTCGCAAGGCTCATTTCCGGACATGGGAAACCGAACCGGACCCAAGCGCGGTTCACCTCGAGCCAGCACTGGCTTGTTGCGTCTTGACACCGATGGCAAGGTCCTTTTTGCCAGCCCGAACGCAATCTCGGTATTCAGCGGACTCGGAGTGCAAAAGGAACTCGAGGGCGAAATCCTCTCCTCGCTCGTGACACCGCTGATAAAGCCGGCTCACATCGTTGACGAATCTCTTCCGATTGTGGTCACCGGTAAGGCCCCCTGGCGTGCAGACGCCGAGTCCAAGACCGCAACCATTGCTCTGAGATCCATCCCACTCAAGTGGAATGGTGAGGGCATCGGTGCTATTTTGCTTTGCCGCGATGTGACAGATTTGCGCGACCAGGAGCGCGAGCTAATCACAAAGGATGCCACGATCCGCGAGATCCACCATCGAGTGAAGAACAACCTTCAGACCGTGGCAAGTTTGCTTCGAATGCAGGCTCGCAGAAGCAAGAGTGAGGAAACCAAGGAATCGCTGGATCAAGCAATGCGCCGAGTTTCGGCAATCGCCATGGTGCACGACACTCTGGCGTCGGGGTTGAACCAGGATGTGAACTTCGATGAGGTATTTGACCGAGTCATGCTGTTGGCAACCGAGGTGGCGGCCACTCACGGCACCACGGTGAAAACTCTCAAGGATGGCAAATTTGGGCAAATCCGTAGCGAGGTTGCAACAACTCTTGCCGTGGTGCTAACCGAGCTGGTAACTAACGCCGTGGAGCACGGTCTGGCAAATCGCAGCGGATTGGTTGCGGTTTCGGCCGAACGCAGGGCCAAGAAACTCGAAATCGGTGTTAGCGATAACGGCGTTGGCTTGCTAGACGGAAAAGTTGGCTCGGGGCTCGGAACTCAGATTGTTCGAACCCTGGTTGAGGGCGAACTGCGGGGAACCATTCGTTGGTACACGCCGGCCGAGGGCGGAACCCGCGCGGTCATTAACATGCCCGTTTAGGCGGAGAGCGTGATTTTTCCGGAGACGGGACTAGATTTCTCTAACTGACCCTGGCGCACCAGGAAGATTAGCTGGCGCGACGGGCTCTGGCGTACTTGCGCTTCAGCGACTTACGCTCGTCCTCTGAAAGTCCGCCCCAAACACCAGTGTCCTGGTTTTCTTTGATTGCGTACTCTAGGCAGAAGTTGGTTACTCCACATTCACGGCAAACAGATTTGGCCTGTTCTATCTGCTCTACCGCTGGACCTGTATTTCCTACTGGAAAGAAGAGTTCTGGGTCTTCGGTTAAACAACGAGCTTCGTTCAGCCAATGCATGTTCATGCAGAATATTCCTTTATGCCGGGGCCACCTCGTTCAAACACAAACGATTAGGCAAGCGGGTAACCGCTTTGGAAAACAGGTGATTTGTTTCGGATTACGCGTCTTTTAGACTCCGTCAACTAACAATATGCTTTCATAACAGAGGGCATTTGGCAAGACCCCATTTTCTTAAACGGCAGGTTTGTAATGACAGAATCCACACCTAACTCCAGTTTGTTGCGAGTGATTCAACTTGCCGCGGCAATCATCGTTGGGCTTGAAGCCTTGGCAGTTCTGGCGTTTGCCGTTTTTGGCTTGGTCACAGATCTGTTGCCAGGCAATGCCAAGAGCCTGCCGGCCGCGGTGACCGTGATTGTGCTTTACCTGGCTGCCGCCGCGTGGGTCAGTTACATTGCGATTTCCCTGACTCGGTCAAAGCGCTGGGCAAGAAGTGGTGCAATTTTCTGGCAAACCTGTCAGCTTGCACTGGCCAGTCAAAGCTTCACGGGTCGTGGCGCAAACGTACTTATTGGAGTGGCGCTAATAGTGCCGAGCATCGCCGTTTTGTCACTGCTGTTCAGCAAGCCAGTACTTGCTGCAAACAAAAAAGAAATCCTGGGCGAGTAACCCAGGATTTCTTTTAAGAACTTGGTTTGGTTTAGTCAATGCCCAATTTCTTGCGAAGTGCAGTTACGTGTCCTGTCGCCTTAACGTTGTACAGCGCCAGCTCGATAACACCCTGCTCGCTGATTGCAAAGGTGCTGCGCAAAACACCCGTGTATACGCGTCCGTAGAGCGACTTCTCGCCAAATGCTCCGTAGGCCTGGTGCACCGCTTTTTCAGGATCGCTGAGAAGTGGGAAGTTCAGCTCTTGTGTGTCGCGGAATTTGGCAAGTTTCTTTGGCTCGTCGGGACTGATGCCAACCACGGTGTAGCCCTTGGCTGCAAACGGATTCAAGGCTTCATTGAAGTCGCAGGCCTCCTTGGTGCAGCCCGGGGTTGAAGCCGCAGGGTAAAAGTACAAGATGACCTTTTTGCCAGCAAAATCTTTGAGGCTAACCGACTTACCGTCTTGGTTGAGCAGTTCAAAGCTAGGGGCAGTCTGGCCTTCTTCTAGGCGTGGGTACTCAGTCATGGTTCTCCTCCGGGAGTCCTTGCAGGTTATCGATGCGCTTGCGCTCTAGCCTAGGGGAGGAATTAGGTGCTTTGCTAGGCGTTTCTCCATTAGCGAGAAGAAAGGTCTCGGGCTGGCAAGACCGTCACTTTCCTGCTATTCTTTTCTCTCGTTGCGCTTGTTCGCAGCGCGCACCTCTAGCTCAATCGGCAGAGCAACTGACTCTTAATCAGTGGGTTCTCGGTTCAAGTCCGAGGGGGTGCACGAAAACCTCCGCGTCTTATCAGCCGGGGGTTTTTACTTTTAAGCGAATCCGATTTTGATTGGGCATACTTAGGGCATGAGTGCGAGTTTTGAGCAGCTGTCGGTTGATGAACAGATCGAATCCCTTTTACCTTTGGCCCAAGAAATCATCGATGGCTATGACCTTGGTGAGTGCCAGATTGAGTCGATCAATCACGAGTACAACTCAACTTTTAAGGTGACCGCGGCGCAGGACGAAAAGTACGCGCTAAGGATCAACGTGAACTCGGGGCGCACCCTTGAGCAACTGCGAGCCGAGATATTTTTTGTGGATCATCTACTGGCAAATTCCACGATCAAGCTGCCCAGTCCGGTGGTGAATCGGCAGGGGAGTCCAATCTCGAGTGCGTTCCATGGTCAGTTGAATCAGGAACTTCACGCAGTGCTCTTCAGTTGGCTCGAAGGCGAGGAACCGGGAGATGAGCCAACCTTGGAACAGGCTCAAGCCACTGGTGTAGCCATGGCCAAAATGCACCAGGCAACCGAAGGTGTGATTCTGCCAGAGGGCGCAAACTTACCCGTGGTTACCGATCCACTCTGGAAAACCGCAGACTTGATATCCGAGTCCGAGTTCGCAGACGAGATTTCGCGGACACTCATTTCGAGAGCGCTAGTTCGAGTTCAAGCGGTGCAGCAGGAGCTTTTCGCTCAAACTCAACCGCAGTTGATCCATGCGGACATTCACCCGTGGAACCTAATGTGGCACAACGGCGAGCTTGCTGTCTTTGACTTTGATGACTGCGTGATTGGCCTGCCGGCACAAGATGTGGCGGTTACGGTCTACTACTTTGACGAGCAGGAGCACATCGATGCTTTCCTCGCCGGCTACGAGTCGGTGCAGCCGCTTCCGTTCGTGACTGAGGACCAAACCGAG
>Ga0208864_1000486_pt1 | contig 13064 bp, 9 predicted proteins | sample CryBogmetaGMA05M_FD_184542 | JGI IMG/M metagenome (GOLD analysis project Ga0208864, IMG submission 184542) | Freshwater microbial communities from Crystal Bog, Wisconsin, USA - MA0.5M (SPAdes) | ecosystem: Environmental > Aquatic > Freshwater > Lake | place: Crystal Bog, Wisconsin, USA...
GCCACGCCGCGGCAGCAGTCGGCACAGCCGCCGGCCCGGCCCCAGCCGCAGGGTCTCTCGCCGCAGCAACTGGCGTTCGCCGGCCTCGTGGCCGGCCCCGCCGCGGCGCCGGCGGGCAAGCCCCGCGTCGTCGGCGGCACGGGCGTCTGACCGTCGTTCCGCGCAGGAAAGCCGGCGGCGGTCCGCCGCCGACCGGCAAAAGCCCCGGAGCGTTTTCCCCGGGGCTGCTACACTCCCCCCATGGACACAGCGCTTTTCAACCGTTCCGAATCCATCAGGGCCCGACTGCTCCGCCTGCGGGACTCTCTTTGACTGGGAGGGACGCAGGACCTCGGCCACGCGACTCGAGAACGCGATGGGCCAGGCCGACTTCTGGAACGATTCCACGAAGGCCCAGGCCACGGTCGCGGAGCTGAAGACGATCAACACGGTGCTCAAGCCGCTCGAGGAGTCGCTGGCGGTGGGCCGCGACCTCGAGGCGCTCGAGGAGCTGGCCCGCGAGGACACCACGCTCGAGCCCGAGCTGGCCGCGGAGGCCGACCGGCTCGAGAAGCTCGTCGACGCCCTGGAATTGGCCTCCCTCCTGTCTGGCCCCCACGACGCGAGCGACGCGCTGGTGTCGATCCACGCCCGCGACGGCGGCACCGACGCCAACGACTGGGCCGAGATGCTCCTGCGGATGTACTCGGCCTGGGCGAACAAGCACGACTACACCGTCGAGCTGCTCGACCGGCAGGACGACGCCGTGGCCGGCATCCAGAGCGCCACCGTGGCGGTGCGGGGCCCGTGGGCCTACGGCTACCTCAAGGGGGAGATGGGCATCCACCGCCTCGTGCGGATCAGCCCGTTCAACTCCGAGGGCAAGCGGCAGACGAGCTTCGCCGCCGTCGACGTGGCGCCGGAGATCGCCGACGACGACGCCGAGGTGGAGATCCGCGACGAGGACATCCGCGAGGACGTGTTCCGCGCCAGCGGCGCGGGGGGCCAGCACGTCAACAAGACCTCGAGCGCCATCCGCCTGACGCACTTCCCCACCGGCATCGTGGTGCAGTGCCAGAGCGAGCGCAGCCAGCACAAGAACCGGGCCACGGCCATCAAGATGCTCCGTGCCCGCATCGCCCGCCAGCAGGAGGAGAAAAGGGAGGCGGACCAGCTCGCCCGCTACAAGCAGCAGCCGAAGACCGGGTTCGGCTCCCAGATCCGCAACTACTTCCTCCATCCCGACCAGCGGGTGAAGGATCAGCGGACCGGGCACTACGTCGGCAACTTCCAGAACGTGCTCGACGGCAACCTCGACGGCTTTTTCGACGCCTACCTCCGCTGGAAAGCCTCGGGCTCGGTGCCGCAGGCCGCCGCCGACGAGGCCTGACGGCCCGTCGTCCCGGGCCCCCCCTTCTCCCGGAAACGCCCGGGGCTTCGCCCGCCGGGAAGACGTCGGCAGGACGTTTCCCGCCGGCTGTCAGCCGCCATGGGCTCGGGCCGGATCACGACGTCCGTGGTGATCGGCGTGAGCAGGCTGTGGATAAACAGCCTGCTCGATCGCACGGATGCGATCGCGGGAGCGCAGCTCCCGTGAAAACCGGAGGTTTTCGTGCCTGGAAAAAGTCCCGGAGGACTTTTTCCACGGCCAGTGAACGCCCGCCCCGCGCGCGACGCCCGCTTGGCTGGACGGCGGCCCGAGCCGGGGCTAGGATGGCGACCGACCGGTGCAGCGAACCAGGGACACTCATGGCGGAAAAAGAACAGGCTTTGGAAGTCGAGGGAGTCGTCACGCAGGCTCTCGCCAACACGCGGTTTCGCGTGCAGATCACGGGCGGTCACATCGTCAACGCGCACGTCGCGGGCAAGATGCGGAAGAACTTCATCCGCATCGTGCCGGGCGACAAGGTGAAGGTCGAGCTTTCGCCCTACGACCTCACCAAGGGCCGGATCACGTTCCGCGAGCGTTGATTCAGCCGGTCGATTCGACGGGCGGATCAGCCCGCGTCGCCACCCTCGGCGTGAGGTTCGCTTCGGGCCACGTCCTGCGACGGCGTGGCATCATCGGCCGGCGGCATCTGGTCTGACGGCTTGATCGCGTCTGACGGCTTGAGCGCGTCCGAAGGCTTGGCCGTGGAGGCACGCGATGCCTGATGCTTCGCGCCGGCCGCAGTGGCGTCCACGTCGCCGGTCGGCGGCGATGCGTCGCCTTCGTCGCGGGACGCGAAGAACTGCTTCAGATCGCCGAACGTGCGGAGCGGTTCCTTCCCCTCGCGCATCGCCTTCGTGAGCGGCGCGACGGGCTTCTTCGGCGCGGTCGCGACGTAGACACGCGGCTCCTGCTCGCGGCGTTGCCGTCCGCCACGGCCGGGCCGTCCTGCTCCAGTGCGCTCCTCGCGTCGCCCTCCCTGCTCCCCCGATGCCTGGCGGGCCTCTGCCGGCCGCTGCTCGCCCCCTTGTCGTCCTTGCTGCCCGGACCGCCCCTGCCCCGCGCTCGCGGCCTGCGCCGGCCGCGGCGGTCGCCCGCGCGGCGGCCCCTGCTGGCGGCCCTCGCGGGGCCTTCTGGACTCGTCCCTGCGGCCCCCCTGGTCGCCCTCCTGCCGGCGCGGCTGTCCCGGGGGAATCATCGTCAGCGCCACGCGTCTACGGCCCTTGTCGATCTCGAGCACCCACACCCGCACCACCTGGCCGACGCTGAGCAACTCGTGGGGATCGCGCACGTAACGGTTCGACAACTGGCTGATGTGCACGAGGCCGCTGTCGTGCAGGCCGATGTCGACGAAGGCGCCGAAATCCACGACATTGAGCACGGATCCCATGAGCTCCATGCCGGGCTCGAGATCCTCGAGCTTCATCACGCCCTTCTTGAAGAACGGCTTCGGCAGATCCTCGCGAGGATCGCGACCGGGCCGCGCGAGCTGCTCGACGATGTCGGCCAGCAGCAGCCGGCCCACACCCAGCTCGCCCGCGAGAGCATCAAGGTCGGGCGCTGCGGCCCGGTCGGCCGCGGCGCCGCCCTGCAGCCGCGCGGCGAGCTCCTCGCGGGAGCCACCCAGCTTTTCGAGCACCTTCGTCGCCACCTCGTAGCTCTCGGGGTGGATCCAGGTGGCGTCGAGCGGCTCGTCGCCGCCCGTGATCTTCAGGAAGCCCACCGCCTGCACGAAGGCGGCCTCGCCGAAGCCGGGCACCTCGAGAAGCTGCCGCCGTGACGTGAAGGGCCCGTTCGTGCTCCGCCACTCATGCACGTTGCGGGCGGTGGTCTGGTTGAGGCCCGAGACATACCGCAGGAGCGCGGGGCTGGCGGTGTTGACGTCGACGCCGACGTAATTGACGCAGCTCTCGACGACCGCGTCGAGCGAGGCATGCAGGTGGCGGGCCTTGACGTCGTGCTGGTAGAGGCCGACGCCGATGTTGGCCGGCTCGATCTTCACGAGTTCGGAAAGGGGATCCTGAAGCCGTCTGCCGATCGAGATCGCGCCGCGGGCGGCCGCTTCGTGCGCCGGCAGCTCCTCGCGGGCGTAGCCGCTCGTCGAATAGACGCTCGCCCCGGCCTCGTTGACGATCACGTAGCCGACGTCGAGCGACTGGAGCGGCCCGGTGACGAGCTCGGCCACGAGCGATTCGGCCTCCCGGCCGCCGGTGCCGTTGCCCACGGCCACCACCGAGCAGGCGTGCGTGGTCACCATCTCGACGATCTTCGCGGCGGCGGCGGCCCGCTTCTCCGCCTTGCCGACGATGTGGAGCACGGCGTGCTCGAGCGGCGTGCCGAACTCGTCGATCGCCACCGCCTTGCAGCCGCTCTTGAAGCCGGGGTCGACCGCGAGGATGCGGCGGCCGGTCACGGGGGGCTGGAGGAGGAGGTTGCGCAGATTCCGGGCGAACACCTCCACGGCGTGCGCCTCGCAGTATTCCGTCATCTCCCGCCGCAACTCCCGCTCGAGGCCGGGAAGCACGAGGCGGGCGAGCGCGTCGCGGGCGCAGCCCTTGAGGAACTCGGCGTGGGGATGCCCCTCGGGCACCAGCAGGCTCTCCGCGGCCGCCTGCATCTCGTCGAGCGGCCCCTCGATCCTCACCTTCAGCAGCTTGGCCCGCTCGCCGCGGTTGATCGCCAGCACCCGATGGGGAGGCACCCGCTGCACGTGCTCCGCGTAGTCGAAGAAGTCGCGGAAGTGCTTCTCGTCCTTCGACTGCGGCTTGCCGGGACTCTCCACCCGCTGGCTCGTGAGGCGGCCCTGCTTGTGGAGGAAGCCGCGCAGCCGCTGCCGCAGGTCGGCCCGTTCGCTGAACTCGCCGGCGATGATGTGGCCGACGCCGAGCAGCACGTCGGCAACGCTCGTCACCTGGGCGTCGGCGTCGATGAAGTCGGCGGCCCGCGCGTCGAGGTCGGCGGCGGCCGGGTCGGCGGCGACGATCTCCCGCGCCAGCGGCTCCAGCCGCCGTTGCCTGGCGATCTCGGCGAGCGACAGCTTCCGCGGCTTGAAGGGCAGGTAGAGGTCCTCGAGTTGCTTGACGCTCTCGGCGGCCGCGATCCGCGCCTCGAGGTCGGGCGTCAGGCGACCCTGCCCCTGGATCGTCCGCAGGATCGTCTGCTTCCGGTCGGCCACCTGTCGGGCGCGGCCGACGCTCTCCGCCACGAGACGGATCGCGACCTCGTCGAGGCCGCCCGTCTGGTCGCGACGGTAGCGGGTGATGAACGGGACGGTGTTGCCCTCGTCGAGCAGGCGAACCGTCGCCTCGACAGCGGGCACCGTCAGGCCGAGTCGCTGGGCAACCGGCCCCAGGTCGATGAGTGTCGTGGATCCCATCCCGTCGGCGGGCCACCCATGCACAGCGTGCCGGGCCGCACCGCGCCACTCCACTGTGCAATTCCACTGATCCCGCACCGCACCGCGCGTGCGCGCAGCAACCGGAACGGGACGATCGAACCCGGAATGTAGGGGGACGTGAGGGCGGGTGTCAAACTCCGCCGTCCGCCGCGATGCCGCAGGCCGCCCCGTCCTCCCCGATTTCCACGAGTTCCGCGACCTTGACTCCCGCCGGGCCGTTGCCCTATTTCCCCGTTTCCCCACGACCGCGGGCCCGAACTCCGCGTCGTCACACCATCGGCCAGGCCGCGACGCGACCCGGTTTTTGCCCGTGTCAGTTTGTCTGTAGCGGATGTGGCAATCGTGACGATCACGAGGTTCGAGCACGGTGCGGTGGCGGATTCGACCGCCAGCCGGAACGCCGTCGCGTTGCCGTCAACCGGAGAGCCACGCCCCATGATCCGCTCCAGCGCCACGACCGCCGCCGCCTCCGACTCCGCGGCCGCTTCCACCGACCCGGGCCTGCTCCCGGCGGTGCCGCTCCTCGCGCTCGACCGGCAGTACGCCACGATCCGCACCGAGATTCGCGCCGCCCTCGACCGCGTCTGCGACTCCGGCCGATTCGTGCTCGGCCCCGACGTGAACGATCTCGAGGCCGAGCTGTCGCGGGCGCTCGACGTGCCCCACGCGATCTCCTGCGCCTCGGGCAGCGACGCCCTGCTCCTGGCCCTGATGGCGCTCGACGTCGCGCCGGGCGACGAGGTGATCCTGCCGAGCTACACCTTCTTCGCCACCGCCAGCGCCGTCACCCGGCTCGGCGCCGTGCCGATCTTCGCCGACATCGACCCCGTGACCTACCTGATCGATCCGGCCGACGTGAAGCGGAAGATCAGCCGGCGGACCAAGGCCCTGATCCCCGTGCACCTCTTCGGCCGCACCGCCGACATGGACGCGCTCCTGCCGCTGGCGAAGTCGGCGGGCATCCCGGTCGTCGAAGACGCCGCCCAATCGATCCTCTCCACGTGGCGCGGCCGCTGCTCGGGCGCACTCGGCGACGTGGGCTGCTTCAGCTTCTACCCCACCAAGAACCTCGGCGGCGCCGGCGACGGCGGCTTCCTGACGACGACCCGCGACGACATCGCCGCCAGGCTGAAACTGCTGCGGGTGCACGGCATGGAGCCGCGCTACTACCACCAGGTGGTGGGCATCAACAGCCGCCTCGATTCGCTGCAGGCCGCGGTGCTCCGCGTGAAGCTGCCGCGGCTCGACGCCTGGACCACCGCGCGGCAGGTCAACGCGGCCCGCTACGGCGACCTCTTCGCCCGCACGAACCTCGCCGGGCACGTCGTCGTGCCGGGGGACGAGTCCCGCGGACGGCACGTCTGGAACCAGTTCGTGATCCGGGTCGCGGGGGGCAGGCGCGACGCGTTGCGGACCCACCTCACGAAGTGCGGCGTCGGCACCGAGATCTACTATCCGGTGCCGCTCCACCTGCAGCAGTGCTTCGCCCACCTGGGCTGGGCCGTCGGCGACCTGCCCGCGACCGAACTGGCCGCCCACGAGACGCTGGCCCTGCCGATCTTCCCCGAACTCACCGCGGAGGAGCAGCGGACCGTGGTGGGACGGATCGCCGAGTTCTTCGGCGTGCCCGTGGTGCCGCCCGCGGCGGACAAGGCGGAACGCACCGGCGGGCTCGAGAGCCCGCACTTCCTGCGGCGCATGAACGCCGTCGGCCGCGCCGACGACGTGCGTTGCTGAAGCCCGGCCGCCGGAGTCGACACGGTCGGGGCGGACGGACTGGCGTGCCGGCGGGCACCGTGGCACCGTGGCACCGTGGCACCGTGGCACCGTGCAGGCGGGCGTGTCGCGTGCCGGCCGGCCCGGACTACTCGATCTTGTCTTCGGCGATGCTGTACGGCCGGCAGATGATGAACAGGCCGAGCCCGACGAGCAGCAGCATGAGCACGTAGCTCGGCGCGTACTTCATGAGCGCCGCCTGCGTCGAACTGGCCGCCGCCGGGGCGGCGGTCGTGGCGGCCGCCGGGGCCGCTCCGCCGGCCGGGGCGTTGGCGAAGTTCTCCGCCATCTTCGCCCCGGGCAGGTTCGCCACCGGGTTGACGGGCTTCGCGGCCTGATCGAGCCCCGGCGCCACGAGCGCCTGGCCGGCCTGGGCCAGCAGGAACGGCAGGGCGGTGGATACGGCGGCCATCGGCGGAAGCCTCCCGGGACGATGCGGACCCCGCGGCCCGATGGCCCCGAGTGTACCCGGCGTGGGCCTCGTCGGGGAGGTACATTGCTCCCGTCCGCCGCCGGTGCGGCCGGTCCCGAGGGCGGGATCGCAGCCGCCCGCGACACCGCCAGAGGTTGCCCCATGGCCCGCAGGAAAAAGTCGGCCGCGAAGACCGCCGGCACCACCGCGCTCAAGCTGCCGCCCGTCGACGTCAAGACCCGCGGCCTGATCGTGGACCTCGCCGACGAGGTCGCGGCCGCCGCCGACAAGCGCCGCGACCCCCACATCGACATCCCCACCCGCAGCCTCTCGAACGTCCGCTTCAACAAGTCGCGGAAGATCATCGAGATGGGGGGCCAGACGAACCGGCGGCAGCTGTTCAACCTCTCGCAGGCCAAGAGCTACATGCAGACGCTGCTCGTGGCCACCGGCTGCAAGCAGCTCATCGAGCAGCAGAAGACCACCAGCATCCGTGGTCTCTATTACCTGCTCAAGCACACGATCGAGGGCACCCGCGAGGAGACCTTCGCCACCCAGGAGGAGTGCGATCCGATCATCGAGGACCTCGAGGTGGCGCTCGAGAGCCTCCGCGAGGAGCTGCACGTCTACGCCAGCAACCGCGGCGGCATGGTGGGGCCGATCGTGCTCATCGACTCGGGCGACGAGATCGACTGCTCGCGGATGGGATCGGGCGGCTACAGCATCCCGTCGATCGTCGAGGCCGACATCGTCAGGTTCAAGTCGTGCGACGCGAAGTTCATCCTCCACGTCGAGAAGGACACGGTCTGGCGGCGGTTCAACGAGGACAAGTTCTGGCGGAAGCACCAGTGCCTGCTCACGCACGGCGGCGGCCAGCCGCCCCGCGGCGTGCGGCGGATGCTCTACCGGCTCCACCACGAGCTGAAGCTGCCCGTCTACTGCCTGCTCGACAATGACCCCTGGGGCTACTACATCTACTCGGTGCTGAAGCAGGGGTCGATCAACCTCGCCTACGAGTCGAAGCGGATGGCGATCCCCGAGGCCCGCTTCCTCGGGATCCGCTCCCGCGACTACGAGCGGTGCAAGCTCTCGCCGAGCGTGCAGATCGCCCTCAACGACACCGACGTCAAGCGGGCCAAGCAGATCGCCGCCTACCCGTGGTTCGCCGACAAGAAGGGCTGGCAGAAGGAGATCGAGACGATGCTCAAGAACGGCTTCAAGCTCGAGGTCGAGTCGCTCATCTCCAAGGACATCAGCTACGTGACCGACGTCTACACGCCGGAGCGGCTCGAGGAGAAGGACTGGCTCGACTAATAGCTTTGGGAAGTCATCGGCTCCTGCCGATGACTTCCTGGCGGACTCCGTCCGCCGGTGCTTCTCCGCGGCATCCTGCCGCGGGGCTTGGTTCGCTGCGTGGCTCCTGTTGGCTTTGGGAAGTCATCGGCTCCTGCCGATGACTTCCTGGCGGACTCCGTCCGCCGGTGCTTCTCCGCGGCATCCTGCCGCGGGGCTTGGTTCGCTGCGTGGCTCCTGTTGCTTTGGGAAGTCATCGGCTCCTGCCGATGACTTCCTGGCGGACTCCGTCCGCCGGTGCTTCTCCGCGGCATCCTGCCGCGGGCGCACCCGGCTTCGAGTGGGCGGAGCGCGGGATGCCCGCCACGAACGTCCGGCGCCGGGGCGTGGGCAACCCCGACGAGCGACACGCGCCCGATGCAAGCGTGATGCGGATCAGGCCTCCTCGCGCAGCACCGGCGGCGGCTCGTCGAGCTCCTCGAGCTCCGGCGGCAGCTGCAGCTGCCGCATCGTCTCGTCCGTGCGGCGCATCCCCTCCGCCACCTCGTCCACCCGCTGCGCGATGTCGCTCACGTCCCGCTTCGCCACGGCCCCCTCGGCGAGCGCGGCGATCTTCGACTCGAGCCGCTCGATCTCGGCCGCCACCACGTCGAGCTTCCGCCGGGCGTCGTCGATGTTCTCGAGCCGCTCCCGGCTGGTGCGCAGGTGGTCCTCGAGCGTGGCCCGCAGCCGCTTCGCCTCCTCCGCCTCGCCCGCCGGCAGCCGGGCCAGCCTCCGCTCGAGCTCCGCGATGCCGGTGCGGATCGCGCCGTCGTCGGTGTGGTCGAGAAACTCCGAGAGCGTGGCGGCCCCCCAGATCATCCGCAGGTAGCCCCAGAGCAGCCGGTCGAGCGACTCGAGCGACCCCTTGTCGGGCCCGGCGTCGTCGGGGCCGCGCATGCTGCCGCCGAGCTCGACGAGCTTCTGGCAGTGGTCGCGCAGCCGGTCGAACCGCGCGAGCAGCTTGGGCGGCAGCCGCCTGCGGATCCGCTCGTAGGCCTCCCGCGAGCCGGCCGCGTCGGCCGCCCGCCGCGCCTTCGCGTCCTGAGCGTCGACCGCGGCGCGAAACCGCTCGTTCGAGAGCATGCTCGCGAGATAGTAGATCTCACCCGCGGCCACCAGCGGCAGCACCACGCCGGGGAAGCCGCTGATGAAGGCGGCCGCCACACCCGCCCCGAAGAAGAGCAGGTTCCACCGCGTCGCGAAGGCCGTGCGCAGGTAGTTCATGCGTGCCTCGCGGCGCTGCCGTCGCCGTTGCGGTGGTGGGCGGCGGCCTCGATCTGCTCGATCTGCTCCTGCAGCCGGTGCACCTGCTCGTGGAACCAGGGCTCCGACTGCGTCTGACGGGCCGGAGCGGAGGCCGGCGGCATGCGGATGTCGCCCACGATCCGGCCGGGCGTCGTCGCCATCACGATCACCCGGTCGCCGAGGTAGACGGCCTCCTCCACCGAGTGCGTCACGAAGAGCACGGTGGCCTCCACCTCCCGCCAGAGCCGCACGAGCAGGTCCTGCATGTCGAGCCGCGTGGCGGGGTCGAGGGCGCCGAAGGGCTCGTCCATGAGGATCAGCCGCGGCCGCAGGATGAGCGTGCGGGCGATCGCCACCCGCTGCCGCATGCCGCCGGAAAGCTCGTGCGGATACTTCCCCGCGTCGCGGCGGGGATCGAGGCCCACTTTCGCGATCCACTCGCGGCCCTCCGCCTCGCGGCGGCGGCGCGGCTCGCCGCGACACTCGAGCCCGAAGGCCACGTTGTCGAGCACGGTGCGGTTGTCGAAGCTCGTGTAGTCCTGGAACACCATCCCGCGGTCGGCGCCCGGCCCGACCACCTCGCGGCCGAGCACGGTGACGCGCCCGAGTGTCGGCGGATGCTGCGGCGCGAGGCCCGCCACCAGCCGCAGCACGGTGCTCTTGCCGCAGCCGCTCGGCCCGAGAAACGACGAAATCTCGCCGTGATCGGGCACGTCGGGAATCGTGAAGCTGACGTCCGCGATGGCCGTGTACTGCCGGCTCGTGCCCTCGCCGTAGACCTTCGTCACACCGCGAAACTCCACCGCCGCGGGACGGTCGGCCGGCACGTCGGCCGCGGCGGCCTGCGGCGCGACCGGGTTTGGCCCAGCCGGCGGTGGTGCGGCCGACGGCGGTGCGGACGGGGCCGGGTCCATGTCGCTCATGCCGGAGCCTCCGCCCGGCCGCCCGAGCCGTGCCACAGGGCGTGCCAGAGCCGCGGCACGAGCCCGCGGCCGCCATAGCGGTGGGGGAAGAGGTCGCACTGCAGCCACCAGAGCATCCGGTCGATGGCATACGCCACCAGCGGGATGATCGCCAGCACGATCAGGATCGGCTCCCGCTCGCCGCGCCGCTGCGACATGTTGATCAGGTCCCCCAGGCCGCCGGAGTCGGTGCCGAACTTCACGAGTTCCGCGAGCATCACGTAGCCGAAGGCGAGGCCGAAGAGCAGCCGCAGCGAGTTGAAGATGGCCGGCGCCGCCAGCGGCACGAGCACCTTCATGATGATCTGCAGCCGCGAGGCGCCGAGGGTGAGCGCCGTGTCGACGTACCGCTGCGGCACCTCGAGCACGGCGGCGGTCGTGTCGGTGACGACGAAGGCGACGCTGGCGATGAACAGGAACATCACCTTCTGAAACTCGCCGATGCCGAAGAGGAAGAACGTCAGCGGGATGAGCGCCGCCACGGGGATGTTGCGGCCGAAGACCATCAGCGGCGCGAGGAACGCCCGCACGGCCGGAAAGCAGGCGGCCAGCACCCCGGCCGGCACCCCCACCAGGGCGCTGGCCCCGAAGCCGAGGCAGACCCGGGCGAGCGTCCGCGCCGTGTTGGCCACGAGCCGCCGCTCGCCGAACACCCGCGGCGCCTCGCGGAGCGTCTCGGCGGGGCTCGGCAGCGTCGCCGGGCTGATGAACCGCGTCTCGGCGTCGCCGGCGGTGGCGATGAACCAGGCCGCCAGCACGCAGGCCACCGACGTCGCCCCCCACGCCAGCGCCGTGCCCACGGGCGCGTCGCCCCGCAGGGCGGCGGCGGGCGCCGGAGGCTCGGGCACCGCACCGGACGCCGCTGGGGGTGTCATTCCTTCTCCGCGGAATAGACCTTGATCTCCACGCGCCGGTTCTTCGCGTGGTCGCCGGGGTGCTCGGGATCGGCGGGCCGCTCCCAGCCGACGCCGTCGGCGGCGAAGCGGTTCTCGTCGAACTCGAACTTCTCCACGAGCGCGTCCTTGACGGCGAGCGCCCGCTGCCGCGAGAGCTCCTTGACCATCGACGCCGGCACCTGCCCCTTCATCGAGGCGTCGGTGTGCCCCTCGACGACGATCCGCGCGTTGCCGAACTGCTTGGCCAGCGACCCCACCTCGTCGAGCACGAGATCGACGCCCGCATCGTAGGGCTCCTCCACCTCCCGGCCGTCGATCCGGCGCACGATCCGCTTGCGGAGGTCCCAGCTGTTGGGGAAGAAGTGGATCACGATGGTGTTGGTGAGGATCTCCTCGTTTTCGGCCCGGATCTGCGAGAGCGTCTTCGGGGGCAGGGCCCGGGCGTATTCGTCCTTCGTCTCGGCATACTTCGGCTCGGCCCCGAGCTTCTGGATCACCGAGAAGTCCATCACCTGGTCGAACGGCACGGGCGGATTGGAGATGGCGCCGATCCGCCGGTAGAGGTAATAGGCCTGCTTCCAGATCCGCTCGAAGTTGGCCGGGTTGTTGCGGTTGAGGAAGAACTGGTAGTTCTCCGCCCAGTTGGTGCTGTGGGCGTCGCCGAGCATCGCCAGCGTGTCGGTGGCGGGGATGTTGTAGCCGGCCGCCATCAGCTCCGCGGCCTTGGCCCGCGACGCGTCGGTCTTGAGCGCCTCCATCGCGTCGAAAATGCCCCGCACGATGGCCTCGATCTTGTCGGGATGGTCCTTGGCGAAGTCGGCCCGCGCGAACCAGACGTCGGCGATCAGCCGGTTGGCCGTCTGCGTCGTGATCAGCATCCGGTTGCCCTTGGCCTTCTCGAGGTTGTAGATGTCGGGCGCCCAGGAGACGCAGCCGGCGAGGTCCTTCTGCGCGTTGAAGGCCGCCGCCGCCTGGAAGGCGTCCTCGGTGTAGACCATGTTCACGTCGCCGGGCTGCAGGCCGCCGGCCACGAGCATGTTGAGCGCGAAGAACTGGCTGGGGGAGTTCTGCGCGAGCGCCAGCTTCTTGCCGGCGAGGTCCTTCACCGTCTTGATCCCCTCGCGGACGACGATGCCGTCGCCGCCGTTGGAGAAGTCGACCTGCTGGAACACCCGCGGCATCACCCGCGAATCCTTGGGTGCGCCGGTGCGGTCGACGAGCCCCTCGAGGAACAGCGGGATCATGTCGAGCGTCGCCCAGCCGATGTGCACCTCGCCGGCCGCGTAGGCGTCGCGCATGGTGACGGGGTTGTCGATGAGGACCAGCTCGATCTTGAACGGCTTGCCCCCCGGCGCCTGCCAGACCTTCCCGGCCTTGAAGCCGTCGTTGGCGAGGATGATCGGGCTCCAGCCCGCCCAGACGTTGAGGGCGAACCGCACGGTGTCGTTCTCGAGCGGCTTGTAGGCGCTCGTGCCCTTCACGGGCGGCAGCTTCTCGGCCGGCTTGAACGAGTATTCCTTGACGGTCGTGGGCGCCGCCGAGTCGCCCGCCTCGAAGAGCACGCCCTCCGCGCCCGGCACCGCGCCCGGCGCGGCGCCCGCCGGCGCACCGCCGCCCGCCGCCCCGGCCGGAC
>Ga0208864_1000487_pt1 | contig 13062 bp, 8 predicted proteins | sample CryBogmetaGMA05M_FD_184542 | JGI IMG/M metagenome (GOLD analysis project Ga0208864, IMG submission 184542) | Freshwater microbial communities from Crystal Bog, Wisconsin, USA - MA0.5M (SPAdes) | ecosystem: Environmental > Aquatic > Freshwater > Lake | place: Crystal Bog, Wisconsin, USA...
CCCGATGGGGGTCGATCGGCGGACGAAGGCTCTCTCTCCCTCGACAGACTCCCTTAGTATAACGCCCAGTTTTTCGCGGACAGCCAGCCGGCTGCCGGCCCGCCGGAGGCGGGTGGTACGATTGGGCCGTAAATCCGGAAGGGACGCATGGAAAGCGGCATCGAAACCAGCATCGCGGTCGGCGGGACGCGGCGGGTGTGGGCACGCAACAGGTGGTGCCCGGAGGAGGTGCTTGACGCCGACCTGCGGGTGGACGCGCTCCCTGCGGCGGGACTGCCTGCGGCCGAATTGCCTGCGGCCGAAGCGGCCGGTGCGGCCGGTGCGGCCGGTGCGGCCGGTGCCATCGACGCGGTGCTGCCGCGGCGGCCGGAGATGTTCGGACCGTTTTCCGCGGCCGCCATGCGGCCGGGGGGCGGCACGGCCGACTGGCCGCGGCTCGTGGGCGAGGTCGCCCTCGTGCTGCAAAGCCATGCCCGCAGCCCCGACGTGCGGTTTCTGCACGTCGAGCCCACGGCCGATCCGGCGGTGTTCCGCCTCGTCATCGAGGCCCGCGACCACCAGCTCGCCGAGGAATGCCTCGCCCATGCCGTCCGGCTCGTCGCCGCGGCCCGCGCCGGGGCCCCCATCGACGTCTCCGAACTGCTGCCCGATCTCGTCGACGTGGCCGACGAGGTCTGCCTGGGGCCGAGCACGCTGCTCATGGTGCGGGCCGCCGAGGATCGCGGCATCCCCTGGCTGCGGATCTCCGATGAATGGAGCCTCGTGCAGCTCGGGCAGGGCGTGCGGCAGCGGCGGATCTGGACAGCCGAGACCGACCGCACGTCGGCGATCGCCGAGACGATCTCGCGCAACAAGGAACTCACCAAGCGGATGCTCGACGCCGCCGGCGTGCCGGTGCCGCGCGGCCGGTTGGCGCGGTCGCCCGCGGAGGCCTGGGAGGCGGCGCAGGCCGTCGGCCTGCCCGTCGTCGTCAAGCCGCTCGACGCCAACCACGGCCGCGGCGTGTTCTTGAACCTCGCCACCCGCGCCGAGGTGGAGGCGGCCTTCCCCCTCGCCCGCGAGGAGGCGCGGCGGGCCAGGTCGATCGTCGTCGAGCAGTTCATCGCCGGCGTCGAGCACCGCCTGCTCGTGGTCGGGTCGCGGATGGTGGCCTGCGCGCAGGGGGAATACATCTACGTCACCGGCGACGGCCGGCACACGGTGGCCGAGCTCATCGACCTCCAGATCAACTCCGACGCGCGGCGCGGCAACACCGAGGCGATGCCCAACAAGACGGTGTCGCTCGACTCGACCGTGCTCTCGCAGCTCGCGCAGGAGGGAGTCGCGCCCGACACCGTGCCGGCGGAGGGGCGGCGGGTGCTCGTGAAGCGGATCGGCACCCACGGGGCCGACGTGACCGACCGCGTGCATCCGGAGATCGCGGCGGCGGCCGTGCGGGCCGCGCGGGCGGTGGGGCTCGACGTGGCCGGCATCGACCTGGTCGCGCAGGACATCACGCGGCCGCTCTCCGAGCAGGGGGCGATGGTCTGCGAGGTGAACGCCGGCCCGCAGCTGCTCGTCCACACGATGCCCTCTTCGGGACCCGGGCAGCCCGTCGGCGAGATGATCGTCGCGGAGCTGTTTCCCCCCGGGGACACCGGCCGGATCCCGGTGGCGGTCGTCGTCGGCCGGCCGGACGGCGGCGGGACTGACGGCGGGGCCGACGCGACGGCGGCGGCCCGTCTGCTCGAGCTGATGCTCAGCGCGGCGGGGCACGTGGCGGGCCTCACCTGCGGGGCCGGCAAGTGGGCGTCCGGCTGGCAGTGCGCGACCGGATCGCACACGGCCGTCGCCGCGGCCCACGACCTGCTCATGTCGCCGGAGATCGATGCGGCGGTCTTCGAACTCGACCCGCTCGACGTCGTCCGCGCGGGGCTGCCCTTCGACCGCGTCGACACGCTCGTGTTCCCGCCGGAGACGGCGGCGGCCGGTGACGATCTGTCCGCGGCGCCGATGCTCGCCGGCCTGGTCGCGGCGCGCGGCACGGTCGTCGTGCCCCACGACCGGCCGGCGCTCGTCGAACTGGCCGCCCGCGGCGGCCGGACGGTGCTGCTGCTCTTTCCCCCCGGGGCCGCGTTGCCGGCCGGTGTGAAGCGGGCCGTCGGTGTCCGCGGCGGCGAGATCGTCCACGTGCGCGACGGCGTGGCGGAGCCGGTGGTCACCGAGGCGGAGGCTACGCTCGCGGCGCGGGGCGTCGGCGGCGGGCCGTCGGCCGCCGTGGCCGCCGTGGCCGCAGCCGTGAGTCTGGGGTTGTCGCGCACCGCCGTGTGCGCGGGCCTCGCCGCCGCCCGTTGACCACGATCCCCACCGCGCCCGCGGCACGAGCGATGCAGCCATGATCGCCCCGACCGCAGGCTCTCCGATCCGCTCGCGCGGGCTCGAGTCCGGAGCCGATGACGGCCCGCGCGGCTCGCGGGCCGTCGCGATCCTGCTCGTCGCGAGCCTCGTGCCCGGCGTGCTCGTGTGGCTCGTGCGCGTGGCGGGCGCCGTGCGGCTCGACCGCCCCTGCCTCGCCGCCACGAGCGGCGGCGAGGAGGAGATGCTCTTCTCGGTCTGGAAGGGGATCCACGGCCTGCCGATCTACAACGACCCCTGGCTGCCCCCCTTCACCGACAGCCCGTACGGCTGGCTCTTCTTCCGCGGGTACACGGTCTGGTCGGCCGGCTGGCTCGCGGCGCTCGGCCTCGACGACGCCTGGCTGCCCACCGTGAGCCGCTGCTTCACGCTCGTGGGGATGGCGGTGGCGATCGCGGCGCTCGCCGGACTGCTGCGCGACACGGCCCGCGGCGGGATGCGGCGCCTCGCCTGGCCGCTGGCCCTGCTCGCCCTGGCCAATCCGCTCTTCCACTGGTGGTCGTTCACGACGCGGCCCGACACGTGGGCGCTGGCCATGGAACTCGTGGCGCTGCGGGCCGCCGTGCGGGCCGTCCGTTCTGGCGGGTTTTGGCCGCTGCTCTTCGCCGCGGTGCCCGCCTACATGGCGTGGGCGGTGCGGCAGTCGAACGTGTCGGTGCTCGCGGGGCTCGGCTGCGCGCTTGTCCTCGACGGCGTGCTGTCGCGGGAGGGCAGAACGCAGCCGGCGAGCGGTGCGGCGCGCGACGATGCTCCGGCCGCGCCCTTCGGCCGCTGGGGTCATCTCGCCGCGCGCGTCGCCGCCGGTCCCTGGGGCCGCCTGGCCGCGCTCGTCGCCGTGATGGCCGCCGCGTTCGCCGCCACCTTCGCGGCGCTCGGGCGAAACTTCTGGGAAAGCGCGATCGTGGCGATGGCGGTCGCCGGCGACATGCGGCTCGACCGCGTCGCCGCCGTGGCGGTGAGCGGCGTGACGAGAAATCCGCTGCTGGCGGTGTCGGCGGCCGCGCTGCCGGTGCTGCTCGTCGTGCGGCGGTCGTGGCGGCGGGACCCGGTCGCGCGGCTGCTCGTCTGCACCGCGGCGTTCGCCCTCCTCTTCAATCTCGCGCTCGCCGCCCGCACGGGCTCCGACACGAATTACCTCATGCCCGCCGCCGCCTTCCTGCCCCCCGCGGTGCTCGCGGTCTGCGGCGGCGGCCGGCGCGGGCTGGCGTGGGGCGGGCTGTTCGTGGCGACCGGGTCGGTCGGGCTGCTCGTCGCCGGAGCGATCGTGCTCCTCGGCGTGCGCGGCCGGCTCGCGGTCGAGGACGACACCCACGTGCACCGCCTCCGCGCGCTCGGCGACCGGCTCGCGCGGCCCGTCTTCTGCACGCACGTCGCGGCGAACGTGCCCTGGGTGCTCGGCGACGGCGCCGGGAGCATGGTGGTGGGCTTCCCCTACGCGGGCATGCTGCGGTCGCGGCCGGAGCGGTTCGCCGGCGGCACGGTGGAGCGGATGCTCCGCGACGGCACGTTCGCCACGATCGTCTTCGCCGACCGGCACGGCTGGTGGCGGGAGGCCGATGCCGATCTCACCGGCTACGTCCGCGGGCCGGCATGCCCGGGCTACACGATCTGGGAAAAGACCCGGCCGGAGTGACGACCGCGGTCGCGGGGCCGCGACGTCCTAGACTGTGGCAGGGCGAGGGCGGTCCCACGCCCCGGCGGCGGCCCGTCGCGTCCGTGCCGACACGTTCTCCCGTCACGTTCTCCCCCGGCCGCCTGCGATGCCCCGACATCTGATCATCGTGCCTACCGACCTCGAACGCCGCGAGCTGGCGCCGCTCCTCGGCGGTGATGGGGCGACGGTCGCGCTGTGTGGCTTCGGCATCGTCGCCGCGGCGGCCCGCACGGCGCAGCTCGTCGCGCGGGAGCGCCCGGAGCGGGTGATCCTCGCGGGGATCGCCGGCCGCTACGACGACGATCCCGCCGGTGACGACGAGCCCGGCGCCGCACCCGTGGCCGGGCCGGCCGTCGGCGCCGCCGCCTGCTTCGACGCCGTCGCCTGCCACGGCATCGGCGTCGGCACGGGCGACCGCTTCACCGCCGCGGCGGCACTCGGCTGGCCACAGTGGCCGGGCGACCCGCCCGATCCGACGGCCGCGATCGGCGACCGGATCACCTGCCGCCTCCCGCGGTCCGCCGACGTGCCCCGCGCCGGCGTGCTGCTCACCGTCGCCGCGTCGTCGGCCGACGCCGACGACGCGCGGCTCCGCCGCATGCTCTTCCCCGCCGCGGTGGCGGAGGACATGGAGGGCTTCGCGGTGGCCCTCGCCTGCCGTCTCGCCGGGGTGCCCTGCACGATCGTCCGCGGCATCTCCAACGTCGCCGGCGATCGCGACAAGACCCGCTGGCAGACGACGGCGGCCCTCGCGGCGGCGGCCGGGCTCGTCCGCCGGCTCCTGGCGGAGGACCGATGACCACACCGATCCGCCTCGCCATCTCGACCTGCCCGAACGACACGTTCGCCTTCCACGCCCTGATGACCCGCGCGGTCGACTGGCGCGGCCTCGCGTTCGAAGTCGAACTGCTCGACATCGAACGGCTCAACGAGCGGGTCGTCGCCGGCGACATCGACGTGTGCAAGGCGAGCTTCGCCGCCGCGGTCGGGGTGGCCGACGCGGTCGTGGTGCTGCCGAGCGGCGCGGCGCTGGGCTTCGGCGTCGGCCCGCTGCTCCTCGCCGCGGCCGCCGGCGGCGTGCCGCGCGGCCCCGACCAGCTCACGCTGCTGCCCGGCCGTCACACCACCGCCGCCCTGCTCTTCGCGCTCTTTCATCCGCGGTCGACCAGGATCGAGCAGGTCGTCTTCTCCGCCATCATGCCGCGGCTGCGGGACGGCACCGCCGACTTCGGGGTCTGCATCCACGAGGGCCGCTTCACCTGGCGGGAGCAGGGGCTCGCGCTCGTCGAGGATCTCGGCGATCGCTGGGAGGCGGAGACCCGCTGCCCGCTGCCGCTCGGCGGCATCGTGGCCGGCCGCCGGCTGCCCCCCGCCACGATCGCCACGGTGCAGCGCGTGATCCACGACTCGCTGCGGTTCGCCCTGGCCGATCCCGCCGCCGCGCTGCCGACGATGCGGGCCCACGCGCAGGAGTTCGACGACCGCGTGCTCATGCAGCACGTCGAGCTCTACGTCAACGACTGGACGCTCGACCTCGGTGCCGAGGGGCGGCGGGCGCTCGACGAGCTGTCGCGGCGGGCCGCCGCGGTCGGCTGTGGCGGGCGGCTCGAGGTGTTCGCCGGGTGAGCCGCCGCCGGCACGACCTGCCATCCCCGGCCGCCCGCGGAAACACTCCTCCGGACGTTTTTCACAGCTGAAAGCCCGGGGCTTTCGCGGGTGCTCCGCCGGAGCCCGGGTCACGGATGTCCCGCGCGAAAGCCGTGATCGGCACCGTCACCGGCACCGTGCCGGGGTGGTATCTTCGCCGCTCGGCAGTCCCCGCCCCCCTCGAATCCGGAAGCATCCGATGCAGACCCGCCATGCGCTCCTCTTCGTCGCCTGCCTGTTCGCCGCCGACGCGGCGGGGCAGGACGTGAAACGCGACATCCCCTACGCGAACCCCGCGACACCGCGGCAGGTGCTGGACGTCCATGCCCCGGCCGGCGCGTGGAACCTGCCCGTCGTGCTCTGGATCCACGGCGGCGGCTGGCAGGCGGGTGACAAGACCGACGTGCAGGTGAAGCCGACGTTTTTCATGGAGCAGGGCCTCGTCTTCGTCGCGACCAATTACCGGCTCCTGCCGCACGTGGAGATGGACGTGCTCGTGCGCGACGTCGCCCGCGCGGTCGGCTGGGTGCATCGGCACATCGCCGGCCACGGCGGCGATCCTCGCCGGATCTTCCTGATGGGCCACTCGGCCGGGGCCCAGCTCGCGGCGCTCCTCTGCACCGACGAGCGTTACCTCGCCGCCGAGGGGGTGCCCTTCACCGCGCTCGCGGGCTGTGTGCCCGTCGACGGCGACACGTTCGACCTGCCGCCGATCATCGCCACCGCCGAGATGCGGGCGCTGCTCTACGGACAGCCGCTGCCCACGTTCGGCCACCGGCAGAAGTTTGGCAACGACCCGCGGAAGCACGTCGACTTCTCCGCCGTGACGCACGTGGCGAAGGGGAAGGACATCCCGCCGTTTCTGATCCTGCACGTCGCCGGCCATCCCGACACGACCGCGCAGGCGCAGCGGCTCGCCGCCGTCCTCGAGGGGGCCGGCGTGTCCACGAAGGTGCACGCCGGCCGCGAGACGACCCACGTGAAGATCAACGCCGACCTGGGCATGCCGGGCGACCCTGCCACGCAGGACCTCGCGGCGTTCCTGGACGAGTGCCTGAAGCGACGTTGAACACGCGGCCCGCGGGGTCGGGTGTGATTGTTTCCGGCGAACTCGCCATCGTGCCCGAGGCGGTCCGCACGCGGATGAAAAGATGAAACAGGTCTTCACCCGCGGCGGAGCGCCGCGTGCAGGATCTCGACGGGGTGGAGGGCGTGACGGCCCGTGCCGTCCTTGATCTGGTGGCGGCAGCTCGTGCCGGCCGCCGCGATCGCGGCGTCGTCGGCCGCCGCGCGGACGGCGGGGAAGAGCACGAGCTCGCCGATGTTCATCGAGAGTTGATGGTGCTCCCGCTCGTAGCCGAACGAGCCCGCCATGCCGCAGCAGCCGCTCGGGATCGTCTCCACCACGTGGCCTGGCACGAGCGTGAGCACCGCCACCGTGGGCGCGAGCGTCGAGAGCGCCTTCTGATGGCAGTGGCCGTGCACGAGGATCCGCCGCGGGGCCGCGGCCGCCGCACCGGCGCTCCGGTCGGCACGCCGATCGGCGAACTGGTCGGGTCCGATCCGGCCCGCCGCCGCCTCGCGGGCGAGGAACTCGTCGACGAGCAGCGACCGCGCGGCCAGCCGGCGGGCCGCCGCGGCGAGCCGCTCCGGCACGAGGTCGGGATACTCGTCGCGGAAGCCGAGGATCGCCGACGGCTCGACGCCGACGAGCGGCGCGTCGTCGGTGACGATCCTGTCGAGCAGCTCGACGTTGCGGGCGGCGAGATCCCGCGCCTCGCGCACGAGCCCCTTCGAGAGCTGCGCCCGGCCGCTGTCGACGTGCTCCGGGATGATCACCTCGTAGCCGAGCCCCTCGAGCAGCTCGACGGTCTTGATGCCGATCGGCAGGTCGAGCGTGTCGGTGAACTCGTCGCAGAAGAGGTGCACCCGCGGCCCGCCGGCCGACCGCGGGGGGCGGGGGCGACGGGCGAACCAGCGGCGCAGCGTCGTGCCGTGCACCGTCGGCAGGCTCCGCGCCGCCGCGAAGCCGAGCGTCCGCTTGACGAGCCCCGAGACGACCGGCGCCGTCACGGCGAGGTTGTAGGCCCAGGGGGCGACGGTCGCGAGCCGCAGCGACGCCGCCGCGCCCGCCACGAGCCGCGTCCGCCAGGGCACGCCCCGCGCGTCGTGGAGGTGCTGCTGCCACTCGGCCTTGAGCCGGGCCATGTCGACGTTCGACGGACACTCCGACTTGCAGGCCTTGCAGGAGAGGCAGAGATCCATCACGCCGGCGATCTCGGGGCGGGTCCAGGGATCGGCCTGGTCGCGCGGGGACGAGAGCGCCTGCCGGAGCACGTTGGCCCGCGCCCGCGTCGTGTCGCGCTCCTCGCGCGTGGCCATGTAGCTCGGGCACATCGTGCCCCCGACGAGGTGCGACTTGCGGCACTGCCCCACGCCGGTGCACTTCTCGGCGGCCCGCAGCACGCCCCCAGAGTCGGCGAAGCGGAACACCGTCTCGTGGTGCGGCTCGGGGACGCCGGGCGTCACCCGCAGGTGGGTGTCCATCGGCGGCGTGTCGATGATCTTGCCGGGGTTGAGGATGCCCCGCGGGTCGAACACCCGCTTCACCCGTTCGAGCAGCCGGTAGCATTCCTCGCCGACCATCGTGCGGATGAACTCGCCCCGCAGCCGGCCGTCGCCGTGCTCGCCGGAGAGGCTGCCGCGGTATTTCTTCACGAGCGCCGCCACGTCGGTGGCCACGCCGCGGAACGTCCGCAGGCCCTCGGCCGTGCGCAGGTCGAAGAGGGGCCGGAGGTGCAGCTCGCCGGCGCCGGCGTGGGCGTAGTGGATGCAGTCGATGCCGTACTTCTCCGCCAAGAGCCGGTCGAACTCGGCGATGTAGGCCGGCAGGTCCTCGACCGCCACGGCCGTGTCCTCGACGATCTCGCGGGGCTTGGCGTCGCCCGGCACGTTGTTGACGAGCCCCTGCCCCGCCCGTCGCAGCTCCCACACCTTCTCGCCGTCGGCGCCGACGAGCACCGGATAGGCGTAGCCGAGGCCCGCCGCGCGGAGCTCCGCCTCGATGCGGGCGAGCGTCGCCAGCACCCGCTCCCGCTCGGCGTGCTTCACCTCGACGACCAGCACGGCGCCGGGATCGCCGACGACGAAGGCGCGGTTGCGGGCCTGCTCGGCGTTGTCCCGCGTGCAGTCGAGGATCTTCTTGTCGATCAGTTCGCACCCCGTCAGCAGGCAGGCGTCGGCCGCGAGCGCCGCGCCGGGGGGCCGCCGGTGTCGCATCGCCACGAGCGTGGCCCGCAGCGCCTCGTCGACGGAGCGGCAGTGCACGCAGAGCAGCGCCCCGGGGGGCGGCAGCGGGATCAGCGCGAGCTCGTATTCCACGCCGACGAAGAGCGTGCCCTCGGAGCCGGCGAGCAGCCGGCAGAAGTTGAAGGGCCGCTCCTCAGCGCCGGCCGCCGTGGGCTCGAAGCAGGAGGCGTCGAGGAGCGCGTCGAGGGCGTAGCCCGTGTTGCGGCGGGTGACCTCGGGGCGGGGATACGACGCGCGGATCAGCCGGCGGTTGGCCGGGTCGCCGAGGAGGTCGCGGAGCTCGCGGTGGACGCGGGTTTCGAGCGTGTCGGGCCCGGTGCACCGGGCGGCGAACTCGGCGGCCGAGAGGGACCTGAACGTGGCGGCGGAGCCGTCGGCGAGGAAGCCGCGGACGCTGACCAAGTGGTCGCGGGTGGAGCCGTAGGCGATCGAATTGGAGCCGCAGGAGTTGTTGCCCACCATGCCGCCGATCATCGCCCACGAGGCGGTGGAGGTTTCCGGGCCGAAGAACAGGCCGTGGGGGGCGAGGAAGCGGTTGAGGTCGTTGCGGACGACGCCGGGCTCGACGCGGACGCGACGGGCGGCCGCGTCGAGCGACACGATGCGGTTCAGGTGACGGCCGGTGTCGACGACGATGCCGCCGCCGACGACCTGGCCCGCCAGCGATGTGCCCGCCGCCCGCGGCACGAGCGGGATGCCGCTGGCGGCGGCGAAGCGGACGAGTTCGCGGACGTCGTCCTCGGAGGCCGGCAGCGCCACGGCCAGAGGCCGCTCCTGGTATTCCGACGCGTCGGTCGCATAGATCGTGCGGGCGAGGTCGTCGACGAGCAGTCTTCCCGGCAGCCGCGCCGCAAGGTCGGCGAGCGCGGCGGACGCGGCGTTGGTGGCGGCTGACACGGGCGGCTTCTCCGGGCGGGGTGGGCGGCGGGGCGACCGGTGCGGGCCGGCGTGGTACCGTGAAGGCGGCCGTGACCGCGGAATCCAAGCTTCGTCGCGATGGATCGTCGGAGCGACCTGCAGGCTGTGCGCGAGAGACGGTGCAACCGTGCGCCCACCGACGCTGTTCAGCGGCGGACCAATCGCCCGACCACACCGCCGGACCTCTTCCGCCGTCTGATCCAGCGACGGCTCACCGCCCCTCATTATGCCGCAGGAACAACTTGCCCTCTTCGACGACGCCGACGGCGTCGATCCGGCGCCCGCCGATCCGCGCGCCGGACGGCTGGCGGAGGCACTGTCGCCGCGGATCCGGCTCGGCACCTCGAGTTGGTCGTTTCCCGGCTGGACGGGCCTCGTCTACGCCCCGCGGAACGGCCGGCAGCCGACGGAAAAGGATCTCGCCCGTGCGGGTCTCCCCGCCTACGCGGCGCATCCGCTCCTGCGCACGGTGAGCCTCGACCGCACCTTCTACGCGCCCCTCTCCCGTGAGACCTTCGCGGCCTACGCTGCGCAGGTGCCCGCGGGATTCCGGTTCGTCGTCAAGGCGCCGGCGGCGGTCACCGACCCCGTGATCCGCCGCCCCGGCTCCGGCGAGCCGGCCCGCGACAATCCCTCGTTTCTCGACGCCGCGGCAGCGGACGTGGCGTTTGTGCGGCCGGCGCAGGAGGGGCTCGGGGCCGCGGCGGGGCCACTCGTGTTTCAGTTTCCGCCGCTCGGCCGCAGGCTGCTGGCCGACGTGCCCCGGCTCGCGGCGCGGATCGCGGGCTTCTTGGCCGCGCTGCCGCGCGGGCCCGTCTACGCGGTGGAGGTGCGGGATCCGGAACTCGTCGGCGCGGCCTTCGCCGCGGCGGTGCGCGGGGCCGGCGGCGTGCCCTGCCTGGCCGTCCACGCGCGGATGCCGCCGGTCGACGAGCAGGCCGACGCCTTCGGGCTCGCGACCGCGACGGGGGGGCTGCCGGTGGTGGCCCGCTGGAATCTCCATGCCGGGAAGATCTACGAGCAGGCGAAGGCCGACTACTTCCCTTTCGACCGTCTCGTGGACGAGGATCCCGCGTCGCGGCTGGCGCTCGCGCGGCTCGTCCGGCGCGCCGCTGCCGCCGATCGCGACGCCTACGTCACGATCAACAACAAGGCGGAGGGATCGGGGCCGCTGTCGGTGCGGCGGCTGGCCGAGGCGATCGTCGAGCCGGTGGCGGCGGGCCCGCCGCCCTGGTGAGGAGCGGCGGCTCGGCCGGTCTCGCGACGGCCGCCACGGGTGCCGTTCGGGGCCGTCGGCCGCTGCTTGCAGGGCGCAAGGGGGCTGCGTACAACCACGGTGCTTTTCCACCGTCCGCCGCCCACCGTCGAGGGGATTTCCATGGCTGCCGCCGCCGGTTCGTCGTCCCGCACCTCCGCCCGCCTGCCCGAGGCGTCCAACGTCGGCGCCGCGCTCGGGAAGGCGATGACCGCGGGCAAGGGCATCCTCCGGCTCTCCCCCACCTGGGTGCCCCGCAGCTTCCTCCATCCCGGCAAGCGGGTGCGGCTGCATCCCGACGACTACTACGCCTACGGCCTCGACCGCGGCGGCATCGACGAGCGCTGGTTCGCGAGCACCACCGAGGCGGCCAACGAGGGCCGCGTGCCCGACGAGGGGCTCTCGTGGTGCGTGTTCGACGGGCAGCGGTTCATGCTCCGCGACGCGGTGGCGGAGGGGAAGGGCACGCTCGTCGGCAAGGCGATCTGGGACCGCTACCAGAAGTGGCCGGTCTACTCGAAGTTTTTCGACAACATGGGGCCGATCCCCCACCACATGCACCAGTCGTTCGACGACGCCAAGCTCGTCGGGCAGGAGGGCAAGCCGGAGAGCTACTACTTCCCGCCGCAGTACAACAACTGCGACAACCACTTCCCCTACACGTTCATGGGCCTCGAGCCCGGGACGACGAAGGAGGACGTGCGGCGCTGCCTCGAGAACTGGAACCGCGGCGACAACGGCATCATCGACCTGGCCAAGGCCTACCGCCTCAAGCGGGGCACGGGCTGGCTGATCCCGCCGGGCGTGCTCCACGCCCCGGGCTCGCTGCTCACCTACGAGCCCCAGTGGGGCAGCGACGTGTTCGCGATGTTCCAGTCGCTCGTCGAGGGAAGGGCCGTGCCCTGGAGCCTGCTCGTCAAGGACATGCCGAAGGAGAAGCACCACGACCTCGACTTCATCATCGGCCAGCTCGACTGGGAGAAGAACGTCGACACGCACTACAAGGAGAGCAACTACCTCGAGCCGATCCTCGACACGAAGCACTCCGACAAGGGCGTGCACGACCGCTGGATCGTCTACGGCCACGTCGACGGCCGGCAGCTCTTCAGCGCCAAGGAGCTCACGCTCGAGCCCGGCGCGAAGGTGACGATCAAGGACGCCGGCGCGAGCGGCTGGATCACGGTGCAGGGGGAGGGGAAGGTGGGCGTGCACGACGTCGCCACGCCGACCCTGATCCGCTTCGGCGAGATGACCGCCGACGAGCTCTTCATCTCGGCCGACGCCGCCGCGGCCGGCTACACGGTGGAGAACACGGGCCCCGGCCCGCTCGTCTCGCTCCGCTACTTCGGCCCCGACGTCCACGCCGATCTCCCCAAGCACGGAAGGAAGGCGTAGCGCGGCGCGGTCGCCGCACGCTGGCGGATCCCCATCGCGAGTCGCGCGTCGCGAGGGGCTGCCCGTGCCGTCGAGCCGGCGTTGGCGGCCAGCGGAGCCCGGAGGGCGGAGCGCAGCCGGCATCGAGTGAGCGGAGGGCAGGATGCCCGCAGCGAACGTCCGGGCGAGGCGGCACGGGCAGCCCCGGCCCCCGCCGATTGATTACCACCCCAGGTCGCCCCAGCAAGGAACCCAGGCATCATGCCCACGCACACCGCCCCCAAGCTCCACAACGCCATGTGGCCCGGCCTCGTCGGCAAGGGCACCGATCCCGGCCAGGAGCCGCCGATCAGCCTCGAGCGCATGCTCGAGCTGACCGCCGCGGCCAACGTCAACGGCCAGCGGTTCGACGGCATCGACTACTTCCTCTTCCTGCCCCACACGAATCCCGAGGCGACCGAAGCCGAGCTGACGCGGATCGCCGACATGATCGCCAGCCACGGTTTCACGG
>Ga0208864_1000489_pt1 | contig 13040 bp, 10 predicted proteins | sample CryBogmetaGMA05M_FD_184542 | JGI IMG/M metagenome (GOLD analysis project Ga0208864, IMG submission 184542) | Freshwater microbial communities from Crystal Bog, Wisconsin, USA - MA0.5M (SPAdes) | ecosystem: Environmental > Aquatic > Freshwater > Lake | place: Crystal Bog, Wisconsin, USA...
TCTTTCCATCAACGTAGTTCATGCGGGATGTGAGATTTCCGCCTGCGTCATAGGACATTGCAGGCCCCGACAGCTTTCCAAGCACGAAATGCTGATGCGCGATGCAAGCGCCGTTTGAATAAATCTTCAGCGGTCCGTGCTGGACTCCCTCCAGATACTCCGATTCCTGAACGAGATCACCGGACTCTGAAAACAGCGACAACTTCCCGTGAAGTTTTCCATTCAGAAAATGAGCCATCATCGTCGGCTGACCCGATTCGCCAAAACGCTCCATCGGGCCATGCAGCGAGTCGCCCTGCATGGCGTATCTCGCGATCAGTTGGCCTGTCTTGTCACGTTCTTCAATCTGGTCCATCGTCACAAAATCAGTTGATGCTCGTCATAGCGCCCTTAAGGGTCAGCATGGCGCCGCCCTGAACGGTGTGAGTCGTGTCAGCTTTGCTGGTAATCATGGCACCGGCGACATTGAGTTGTGCACCCGCCTGAACCGTCATGTTGACGCCAGCTTTGCTGGTGAGGTTAGTTCCTGCCTGATCGGTCAGCGTCGTGCCGGCAGTGTTGGTGAGCGAAGTCCCCGCCTGCACCGTCATCGCTGTCCCCGCTTTGGCAGTCATCGAAGTCCCGGCGCTGATCGTCACCGCGCCTTCCGAAGAAATCGTGATGCCACCAGTCACTGACAGATTGAGATTGCCCTTCACTGTCAGCGAATAGTTGCCATCGACGGTATGCGAGAAATTGCCTGAATTAGTCTGGGTCTCGTTGCCGGTGATACTGAGGGTCCGGGTGCCGGCCACGGTATGCGACTCGTTTCCCTTCTTCAAATTGACAGTGAGATTGCCGGCCGTCAGTGTGCGACTCTCGTTTCCGCTGGTCAGAGTGGTGGTCAGCCCGTTCTCGATGAGGACGGTCATGTCCTTTTGGGCATGCAGATAAAAACTCTCAGAACCCTTCTTGTCTTCGAACATGATCTGGTTGCCTGCCGTTCCGTCTTTGGAAGACCAGGTCATGATCGTCGACTGCGTCTGATTGGTCGGCAACTTCAGTGGCGTCGTGTTCTCGCCGTTATAGACGCAACCGGTCACCAAGGGTCGTTCAGGATCGCCATTGATGTACGTGATCACGACTTCCTGTCCGACCCTGGGCAAGAAGAGTGTCCCGAATCCCTTGCCTGCAAGGGTTTGCGATACCCGGATCCAGGGCGAGGCGGTATCGTTAGGCTTGCCCAGACGATCCCAATGAAACAGCACCTTGATAGCACCGTTGCTGTTGCTCCAGATTTCCTCGCCGCTCGACCCGACCACCAACGCGGTATCGCTGCCAATCGCTCGAGGTTTCGGCGTGATCAACGGCGGCCTGTAGGTGACGGTTGCCGGGAAGGCTTCGAATTCGTTGCGATACGTCCCCTGACCGACGGAATGACGAATTCGACGCAGGACATATGAGGTGTTGAGCGCGGTCACGAAATGATTGCTCAACGTGAATTTCGTTCCGGCGCTGAAACCGAAAGCAAAGCTGTCGCCACGCATGATTTCAGCATCGACCTGACTGGCCTGCACCCGGATCGTTGCAAACGACTTTCCCTGCGCCGCTGTCGAATTTCCAGCAGGAAACACATAACCCTCACCGGTTCCGGCGGTCGCCGAGTAGGTACCCTGAAGTGAGGTGCTCGGCGTGGCGAAGGCATAGTCGGACACCGTCGATGTCTTCATTACGAGTCGGTGCTCCTGCTCGAAACGCGAGACGATGTTGATCTGATTCACGGTGGTGCTTGCATTGAGGAAAGTCATGGCACTTGACCCGGTGCACGCCAGAAATGCGGAGTTTCCGTCGGCCAGCACCATCGTGTGCGTGCCACTTGCGAATGTGAAGAAATAAAAAATGCCTGCCTGCTCCATCAGGCGGGAGATAAACTCAAAGGCGGTTTCGTCGTACTGGACGACGTAGTCGAGCGCGGAGTAGGTTCCAGTCAGTTTTGAACTGAAGGTGATGCTGAACTCACCGAGCACCGCCTTCACGATGTCGGACACAGACTGCGACTGGTAGATCTTTCGGTCGCGACTGAGCGTCAGCGTCCAGAGTGCTGGCACCACCTCCGCCTGATATTGCGCAAAGTCGATATTTCCGCCGCTCTGGCTGAAGCGACTGACGATCCCATTGATATACCGAGTGGTGGCACCTTCGGCGGCAAATGCAACCGTGACCGATTTGCCGATGATTTGGGAAGCATTGAGCGTGGTACTTCCCGCACGCATGTACAGATTGAACTTGAAGAGTTCCGAGATGCCTTCGACGCCATCCATCTCGTCGAGCAACAGGGCATTGGCGCCGAGGGGGGTCGTCAGCGTGAGAAGACCTCCCGATTGCTGAACGTAGCCGGTTCTCATCGGGAGACTCCTGCCGGCAACCCGACAAAGCTGTAATTGAAGCGCCCCTCGGCAGTGGAGGTCATATGGACCGCGACGAAAGGCTCATCAATCGACATTCGTTCGAGTACGACCGAGGAGAGCTCAGGCAGAACAGACTGGGTCAAAATGAAGTCGATGTTTCGCGCGCCGCTATCGACTTCGGTGCATCGGCTGGTAATGATGTCGACGACCTTGGGGTCCCAAGTAAAGCGCGCATTGTGATTTTGGAGGAATCGGTCCGCCAATTTGTCGAGCTTCAGTTCGACGATCCCGCGAATCTGTCCATCGCCCAACGGGTAATACGGGACGAGCACCAAGCGCCCAAGAAAAGCGGGGCTGAACTTGCGCAGCAGCGCCGGTCTTAGCCGCTCGAGCAGCACGCCTGGCTCGGGCCTGCGCCCGCCCTCGCAGGCCTGAGTGATCACGTCCTGGGCCGCGTTGGAAGTCAGCAAAATAAGGGTGTTCTTGAAATCGATCGTGACCCCCTCTCCGTCTTCCATGCTCCCCTTGTCGAAGACTTGGAAAAAGAGTTCTAGAACATCCGGATGGGCCTTTTCCATTTCGTCGAGCAGCACGACGCAATAAGGCCGCCGACGGACCGCCTCGGTCAGCACGCCACCCTTGCCATAGCCGACATAACCAGGCGGCGCGCCCTTGAGGCTAGACACAGAATGGGCCTCCTGGAACTCCGACATGTTGATCGTGACCATATTTCGCTCGCCGCCGTAGAGCATGTCTGCCAGCGCGAATGCGGTCTCGGTCTTGCCAACGCCACTCGGACCAACCAGCATGAACACACCGACTGGCTTGCCAGGGTCGTCAAGATCAGCCCGAAAAGTGCGAACGCGGCGAGCGATGGCATCGAGCGCCTGATTTTGGCCGATCACCCTTTCGGCAAGTTTGTCCTTCAGATGCAGCACAGTATGAATCTCGTCGGCCATCATCTTGCCCACGGGTATGCCGGTCCAGCCTGAAATCACATCCGCAACGGTTGGCGAATCAACACAGACCGGCACCATCGGGTCATCATCGCGCAGTGCCTCGAGACCTTTTTCGAGGCGCTGCAACTGAGCGGTCATCGACGCGAGCTCTTCAGGATCGCATTTAGTCTCCTGATTGACGCTCGAGGCGATCCGCTGGCGCAGTTCCACAACCTCCTGAACGGCCGCGCGCTCCTTGTCGAGCTTGCTGCGCAAATGCCGATCACGCCGACTTAGCTCGACCAGTTCGTCGTCCAGGTCCTCGATACCCTTGCTGCTGTCCTTGCCAGTGGCCTGCGCATGACGCAACAGCCGGAGTCGCTCCTGCGCAAGGAACAGATCGCGTTCAATCTGCTCGATCTCGATCGGCAGCCCGGACTGGCCGACAGCGACTCGCGCACAGGCGGTATCCAACACACTGATGGCCTTGTCGGGAAGTTGCCTGCCGGTGATATATCGATGTGACAAGCGGACCGCATCGCAAACCGCTTCATCGAGAATCTCGACACCATGATGCTTCTCGAGCGTTGCAACCATGGCCCTGAGCATTTCAATGGCCGCATCCGGTGTGGGCTCGTCGATCTTGACGACCTGGAAGCGTCGAGCCAATGCAGGATCACGCTCAACGTACTTCTTGTATTCAGCCCAGGTTGTCGCGGCGATGGTCCGCAACTCGCCGCGAGCAAGCGCCGGCTTGAGCAGGTTGGCCGCATCACCCTGTCCTTCCGCACCACCGGCACCGATCAGCTGGTGGGCTTCGTCGATGAACAGCACCACCGGGGTCGGCGAAGAACGAACCTCAGCGATCACGGACTTCAGACGATTCTCGAACTCGCCCTTGATGCCGGCACCGGCCTGAAGCAGAGCGAGGTCAAGTGCCCTCACCGAGACATTCTGAAGCGCCGGCGGGACCGTACCGGCGACCACACGCTGGGCGAAGCCTTCCACGACCGCCGTCTTGCCTACGCCGGCCTCGCCGGTCAGGATCGGGTTGTTCTGTCGGCGCCTCAGCAGGACATCAATGATCTGTCGGATCTCGGCATCCCGGCCCCGGATCGGATCGATACGACCCTCGCGAGCCAGCTCAGTCATATCGACCGTGTACTGATCGAGAGACGGCGTGGAGCCGGCTTCCTTCCTGATATCGGTCGGCATGGCGCCTGACGCTCCCGGGCTCCGGGCATCCGGATCCTCTACAGCACCTTCATTCGACGCCCGCTTGACGCGACTGGCACCGCCGGCATCTTCAGCCGATGAGGCGAGAAGGGTTGGCAATGCATTACGAAGGGTTTCACGAGGAATGACGAGAACTGAAGGTGCCGCGTCAATCAGCATTCCCCTAAGGCTGTCGACTTCGAGCAATGCAAGGAGGATGGTTCCAGAGCGAATTTGCTGCTCGCCGAGCAACATCGAACTGAGCAGCCATGCCTCCTGAAAAAGCGGTCCGAAATGAGTCGCCAACGACGGCGTCCTGCCGTTTCCTCGCTTGAAGCGATCCATGCTTTTCTGCAACTGTGACATCACCAGCTGCGGATCGATCGCAAAATGACTCAGGATCAGTCCAAGGTCCGGGGGCAGATCATCAACCAACTCGTAAAGCAAGTGTTCGATATCGACATTGAAATGCGTCTGCCTGACACAGAGTTCGGCGGCGGCCGTCATTGCCCGCTTACATTCGGGATTGAGTTTGCCAAGCAAGGTTCTGATATCAATTTCCACCAACGACTCCCGCACACGGATGAGGGCTGCCCAACTCTGAATGCGACGATCGGGAGCGCACGATGTACCGAGGCTGATCGAACGCCGATCGTGCTGCGACAGGCGGCGTGCCGCCCTGCAACCACGAGGTCAACCCGAGCGAGGGCGACACCTCGCCACCCAAAGGGAACACCGTTGAGTCGTCATCATGAAGTCTCGCAGCGAATCGAATCTTGACGACGGATTGCAGATGTCTCGCGGTCAGCCATTCGAGCAGCTCATGCGACTGACCACCAGGCAGGAAGGCCATGAACTCGGATCGGCGCAAGGCAGGGCTACTCAGTTCAATCGCTGCCGACTGATCCCAGGCTCGCTGACCAAGCGTGGCGCCAACGCCGAGCGCTGCACCGCGTTGGATCTTTCGTCCGTCCGACAGACAGGCCCGATCGGAGACATCAAAATCGAACCATCCGCCGACAAACTGCCTGCCTGAAAATTGCAAACCAAATCGATCGTTCAACAACGCCAGCAGGCTCGTCATCGAACGGGGCGCCGCACTGGACAGACCGGCGTGCCGCAACCAGGCACGCTGTCCGTCCGGTCCGCGTGCACCGTCACTCCAGCCAAGTTCGGAGAGCGAATCGAGTGCTCGGGTCACCGGCATTTGGCCGATGTCCATATCACAAAGGGCTGGGCGATGCTTGCTTCGGCTGCGAAAGAGAAACGCGAGCATGCGCTGATTGAAGATGTCGAGCAGCTCGAAAGCCGACTCATCGCGCCGCCTTCTCATTTCGAGCAGCAGTTCTGTGAAGGGCAAAGGCAGTGGTGCCGTGGCACCCGCCAAGGTCATCACCGAGGACGCGAGCGTCAGAGGCGGACCGGATCGATTGCTTGATTCGACCGAAACGATGTCGCTCGGCGCAAACCCGAGACTCACATCTGCGCTCAAACGCACCGCCTCATCAAGTCCGACCGATGTTCCTAACGGAGCACGACCTGGCTCAGCCCGCTGAAGCAGGTGGAGCGCCTGAAACAGGTCAAACGCGTGGGGAGAATCCTTCAGATGACGAATCAGATCACCCATTGACGCCCCGACATTGCTGGCCACTCATGCCACACCTCACCGTTACGCTCAACCCGGACCCGAACGAACGAATTCACGGTGGTGTACAGGGCAAAAAAACGCGCCAATACCGCTGCCATCAATAGCGGCGATCCTCCAGTAAAGGATTCCGGATCGAATTCGAGCGTGACCAGAGTGCCGCGGCAATAGCCCCTCCATGTCTCGTGCCCGATTTGCGCTGTAGCAGGTCTAGCCGAAAGTGCCTTAACGCCCCGTACCTGGGCATGCTGGCGAGCACTATCGCCGGCAAACAGCAACAACATGTCCCTAATGGACTGAATACCAGTCGTTCCATCCACCAGGGATTGATGATTCAAGCGCATCAACGCCACGAGCGACCACAGTGCCTGACTGCCCAGGGTCGGATCGCGCTGAGCGCTCGGATCATAAAGCGTCCTGATCTTCAGGGAGCCGGACAGCCCGACGCCAAGCATCCTGGCACCTGAAGGCAATTGTTCCGCCAGACGCCGATTGGTACAGAGAAGCTCTGCATAGACGACCGAACGCTCAGGCATGCTGCTCGGATCATGCCGATCGACAAAGCTGATGAACATGTCGGTGCCGGACATCTCTTTGCGAAGCGTCGCCTCGCGGCGGGCTGTCCAGTACACGCCTGCAGCCGCTATCCGGTCATCCTCAGCCTCGTACAGGCTGCGGATGACAGTCGGACGCTGGGCTTGGGGGTCAGAGGAAATCACAGAAACAATTGAATGAATTTCCGTCTCGGCATCGCGTTCTCGGTCAGCGATCAAGGGATACTCATGGTGCAGCTGGTTGACGACGATCGGTTCGCTGGTCATCGAAAACAAGTTGACGATCGGCGTACAACCTAATTTGAAGTTGTCGACACTCAGGGAAGCAAGCACCCGGGGGTTCCGGTCAAAGACTAGTCTGATCGCAAAACTCGCGCCGCTACCGAGTCGGCCGCGCAAACCCCGCAGTTCAAAAAACTGGAATATCCTGGGAAACAGGAAATACTCCTGGAGCAAACCATAGGCGGGATGCGCATGTCCAGACCTCGGTATGACATCCTGTCTCTCGTCGAAACCGCACTCCACGAGCGACGAGCGACCCAACTGGACAATTGATCCACCGGCCTCAAGCTCAAGCGATTCAAGGCCACTGATCAGAAGCTCATGCAGCGGCATGGTCGTCATGAGTTCACCGCTCAGGTGAATGCGCAATCGATCCAGCTCCAACTCAGACAAATCCGTGCCGATTTCGCCGGTGAATTCGATCCTCAAGGTCCTGCTGTCGAGCTGTTGAACGCTTGAAATCGACAATGGCCAGAGCGTCGTGTCCCAGGCAACCCTGAATCGGCAAACCTCGCCATCGCTGCTGGACGCCTGAAGCATTGCACCGCGCGCCACCAGCATTCCTGATGTCACCTTCCCTTGCGAAGGATCCAACGTCATCTGGGCAATGGTCATGGACGGAATGGGTTGCGTCAGACTCGGGCAAAGGTTGTCAAGCAACGCAATCGGAATCTGCGGAAATTCTCGGTCGAGATCGCGATGAACCCTGGCGCCGAGAAACGCAACGGCCTCGATGAGACGCTCGACGTGTGGGTCAGGTGACTCCGCCTCTGACAAACTCAACCGCTGCGCAACCTTCGGATTTCTCCGAGCAAAATCCGCCCCTTGAACCCTCAGATATGAAAGTTCGCGGCGAAAGTACTCAAGGATGTCATCGCTGTTGCCCAAAGTGAATCAGCCGCGTCAGAGTCTCGATCAGGATGCCGTCAACATCAGGGCAGCATCCGACGAGATGGCCAGACCGAACTGGACTCGCCTTTGCTGAGTGCCGACAGACACAAACGCCATGATATCGACGATCACACCTGAGCGCTTTTCAATGCCACTCGACACCTTGACGATCGGTTGATCCATCCGAGGTTCGAAGGTTCGAACCGCCTTTTCGATCACGATTGCCAGGTCAGTCTGTAAGTCTGTCGCATCGAACGACAGTCCCCGAAAATCGGGTAAGCCATAATCAAGCACCGAGAGCTCAGCCTCGATGTACTGCGAGATCGTGAGATGTGAGGTTGTGTTGAAGAGCCTTGCGAGCTCTCGCTCGATTGACAGCCTCAGCCCCGCTTCGTCGATTAGGACACCGTCGAAGACGCTGCCATCCATTCCCGCAATCCGCTCGAACAGCGGCATATAACTGGCCGGGACGATCTTGGGCATTCAATAACCCCAGATCGCCCCGCGTCTCGCGCATGCCGCCAATCGCGTTGGCGCCACGGCTGAGACGTCATCCGAAAAAACACGAGTCAAGATTTGTAAGAAACCGTCTCGAGGTTCCAACCCCATGCCGCTGTACCCGATTTCGCTGCGGTGTTGAGCTGCTGCGTATACGTGCAGGTAATCGCAGAAAAATTGATCGAAAACGAATCAGATGGAACACCACCACCGCCGGACGTACTGACATTGCCGATCAGAACGTTTGTAAAGACGTACTGCAACAAGGGCAGGTAGGCGCCACTAGTGCCTTCGATGCGCCCGACATACAAGTTGGCTGTCGTGATCGGCGTTCCCTTGACGCACCACTGATACAACTCAGTCGTCGACAGGTCAGACATTTTCGAGAAGGAAAAATCAGAAATTATCGGTCGGCCTGAGGTCCGTTCGGTATTTGCTTGATCCCGCTGCAGCGGCATTGACACGCTGTGCGAATACGACAGCAGCACGATCTTGCCGGAATAACCGGTCACCGTGCAGTTGCCTTTGATTGCAGTTGAAAGGTCGAGAATGATGATGTCGGACATTGCGAAGACTCCAGAAATCTTGAAGGAGAGTGTGATGGTCCGGCGAGTCTGCGGACCATCACAGATTCAACAGATGGACTGCGGCGATCAGGCAGCCGCAGCAGGCAATTGCGCGACGAGGCGAATCGAGGCGGTCAGCTCTTCCATCTGGAAGTGCGGCTTCAGGAAAACCGTCGCCTGATAAGCACCCGGCTTACCCGGAACTTCCACGACATCGACACGACCTTCAGCCAACGGCAAGCGTGCCTTGATTTCCTGGGTGGCGTTCGTGCTCAGAAGAACGTAATCCGCCAGCCACTTGTTCAGATAATCAGAGACACCTGCTTTGGTCTGGAAACCACCAACCTTGTCGCGCATCATGACCTTGAGGTAATGAGCGAAACGCGACGCTGCAAGGATGTACGGCAGACGGGCCGACAGGGATGCATTGGCGTTGGCCGCATCAAGGTTGTAGACCTTAGGCTTATTGGTGGTCTGTCCGCCGAAGAAGGCCGCGAAATTCGAGCCTTTGGAATTCACAACGGCAATGAAGCCGAGATCATTCAGTTCCTTCTCACGACGATCTGTGATGGTCACTTCAGTCGGGCACTTGAGGACGACGTCCCCCTCATCGGTCTTGTAGGTGCTGGCGAGCATGTCGGAAACCTTGCCGCCACCCTCCACACCGCGAATCGCAGTGGTCCAGCCGTACTTTGCAAAAGCATCGGTAATTCTCAGGCCCAGCTGATAAGCGGTGTTGGCCCACAGGTATTTCGTATGAACTTTGCCGTCGACGTCTTCCTCGAAATTGAAGCTCTCGACCGGAATGTTCTTGGCACCGTAGGGCAGGCGTGCAGAGTAGCTCGGCAAGACAAGCGAGACATAACGCGAGTCTTCCGAGTCACGGAAGCTGCGCCAGGTGGCAAGTTCGGCGCTCTCGAAAATCTTGGACATATCGCGGGGCAAGCCAAGATCGAGGAATGAACGCATATCGAACATCGACGGAGCAGCTGCCGCAATGAACGGAGCATGCGCGGCAGCCGCAACCTTGGAGATGCGCTCCAGCAAAGCCATGTCTTGCGGCAGGCGACCGAAGTAATAGTCGCCAATCAGCACTGAGTATGGATTGCCGCCGAAAGTTCCGTACTCTTCTTCATAGACCTTCTTGAAAAGAGCGCTCATGTCGTAGTCGACAGCGGTTTCAAGGTCTTTCAGCAGGTCCTGCTTGCTCACGTTCATGAGCCTGATTTTCAGGCGAGTGCTGGTCTCTGTACCGAAGACCATGTCATGCAGACCACGCCAGGACGCCTCGAGCGCCTGAAAACCCGGGTCGTGCATGATCGCATTCAGCTGATCAGTCAGGATCTTGTCGATTTCAGCAACCCGCTCGTTGATCATGGCCACGACGCCCTTGTCAGGAGCCGTCTTCATGCCCTCGTCGAGAATCTGAGTCGCCAGTTGACCAAGCAGTTGCTTGGCATAAGCGCTTTGCGACGGCTCGATCGCCATCTTTCCTTCCTGCACGATCTTGTCGAGCAGGCTCACTTCTGCGGCGGAACCCGCCGGTTGACTTGCACTTGCGGGTTGAGCGGCCGCTGCCGGTTGCGCGCCGCTCTCGTCTGTATCTGCCATGTTGATGCCCTAATTGGTGACTTTGGAAAATGAAAAGGTCGCTAAGCCAGGCGCAGCAGTCAGGCTGCAGGCGCAGTGTTCTGGTCGGTATCGCCGGCCTTGAGTGCTTTCAGCTCTTCCGAGTTTTGAACAATTTCCTCAAGCAACGCATCGAGCTCATCGTTGCCGTCGAGCTTGCCGAGCAGATCGCGCAATTGCTTTCTGGCCTCAAGAAGCTTGGCAAGACGAGGAATCTGACTGACGAGCGAATCGGGATGGAATCCATCGATGCCCGAAAAATTAAGTTCGACTTTCAGATTGCCTTCACCCTTGAAGGTATCCGGCACTGACAGCTCAAGCCGGGGTGCAATCTTGCCCATCACATCGCCGAAGTTGTCGCGATCGATTTCAACGAAACGCCTCTCTTTCAGCTTGGGCAGCGGATTCACCGGCTGTCCAGAAAGATCCGCAAGGATGCCGACGACGAACGGCAATTCCTTCTTTTCGACCGCATTACCGATCTCGACGTCGTAGGTGATCTGGACACGTGGCGGACGGTTGCGACCGACCCAATTCTGCAAACTATCGGACATTCGAAGCCTCTTGGTCGTGGACTTGGTTGCTCGAGGCTCTGCCTCGATCTTGGTTACTGAACACTTATGTACGGCAAAAATGTTTCACTGTCGCAGCCGAACACCGGCCTTCCGAATAGTACGTCGTCCTAATGTCAGCCAGACGCCGAAACTGATGAAAGATTTGTGAACTAACCGAATTAAATGTTTCGCCAAATCTCTGAATTCGATTCAAGCGCGCCTAAGTAGCTTAGATGCAACTCACCTTCAATTTCATCGAGTTGACACACTAAGTCGATCCACCTGGCGCCTGAACTGGTGCCGATCCGGAAAACATCTCGACTCAGCACTGTTCGTAAGCACTCGCCGCCCGTATAAGCGATTGCTCACGCGCTGCGACCCGCCAGTCGCTCGTCAACGTCGACCGTAGCGTTCATGGATCTTGCTGGCGATCGGCATCAGCGCAGCGATTCGCCTGATGCGATCAAGAGCAGGCGGATGCGTCAGGTTGAACCCGGTCGATTCAGTGGCTTTCAACTTGGATAGCAATCCGGTCTGATCGCGCGGAGCGTACCCTGCCAGTGCGGCGAGCATCAGCCCGCCTTCGTCGGCTTCGTGCTCCTGCTCCTTCAGAATCGACGACAGATTCATCATCATCGACAAGTCTGATTCAAGATCCTCATAAAGCGTCTCCAGCGGACGCTCTCGATTAACCGGATTCAGCGCTTTCACCAGGGACATACCAAAGGCTTCGTGGGCAAGCAGCACATGCATGACCTCATGAGCCATAGCCATTGCAATTTCGGACTCGGTGAGCGAATGCCTCGAGATGAAAACTTCCGAAATAAAAATATGGCCTGTTGCTGACGCCCAGGCATCGATGTCAGGATCCCTGACCACCACGAGGGTCAGCCGTTTCGCCACAGACGATTGCTTGACCGCCGCACGCTTCACCCGGTCAAAGGCTCGCTGGACCTGTCGACAATAGTTCACACAGCCGAGTTGGCCACTCTCACGATATCGCGCCAACTTTTCGTTGACGAAGGTGCTTCGCAGCGTGCGCACCTCGCTGCCAAGCCGAGGATCGGACGGGATATCGAGAAGCTGCATCCCCGAGGCGCTGCCCGCAGGGAAGACCCCGACCAGCAGCACACCGAGTCCGATCAGTAATCGTCCAAGCAGCGTTTCCGATGAGCCAGACATGACACTCCTGTGAACAGGCCGAGCGCGACAGAAGACCGTAACACTAGTGTCATAAACGGGGCAGAAGAGAAAAGCGGGTCAGGGCCGACTTACCCCGACGAAGCGAAGTTCAATAGACGTATCGGCAGCCGTACTGATTGCAGATCTGCTGAGGCTGATAGGTGTAAGGCTGTGATCGTGAAACCGCGACTGCGGCGGCACCGAGGATCAGCGCCGTCCCCAGAACAATCAGTGCCTGCTGCCCCTGCTCTGTGAGGTAGGAGGTCGACTCACCGGTATAGGGGTTGCGGTAGGTCGCGCAACCCTGAAGCGCCATCGCGGCACACAGAACCATCGCAATCTTCTTCATGCCTGTCCCTTGTCGTGTGAAGGGTGATCGGACCGCACGGTTTTGTGCGACCAAGGAAAGCCTAACGGCTCGCCGTCAGCTCGGGTTGACTTTCCCTATCTCAACTCGACCGCACAAACCTGTTTCATCATTTGCGCGAACGCGGTCCATGCAGGATTCATTGACGAGTTTGCCATAAGCCCCACCCCGCCAGAACGCCCTCAGAACCTTGGTCGCCTGACATGCCTTCGTGCCTATCGGGCTGTGAGCAGGACATGTCATCAATGCTGGCACAGTTAGAATTGCCTTTGCTTTTCCTCAACGCACCTTCCTACAAGAGACAGCGATGCACCCCACGGCCAAGCCCACCG
>Ga0208864_1000490_pt1 | contig 13029 bp, 16 predicted proteins | sample CryBogmetaGMA05M_FD_184542 | JGI IMG/M metagenome (GOLD analysis project Ga0208864, IMG submission 184542) | Freshwater microbial communities from Crystal Bog, Wisconsin, USA - MA0.5M (SPAdes) | ecosystem: Environmental > Aquatic > Freshwater > Lake | place: Crystal Bog, Wisconsin, USA...
TTGCGGAAGCACAGCACTTCCCGATAGCACCACCAACGGCTGGGATTGGTCGATCGGCCTCACCATCAACTGGCTGTTGTTTGATGCTGGCACCACCTCTGGTGAAGCCCGGGCCCTGGCCAAACGGGAAGCAGCCACTATTCAGCGATACGCCGCCCAACGCAACGACATCCGCTTGAGACTGGAAGAGGCCTTCTTCAACCATGAAGCCAGCCTGGCCAAATTGGCGTCGGCCCGCCGCGCCGTTTCAGCATCCCTGGAGGCGTTCCGCGATGTGAAACTCCGCTATCTGAGCGGCCTCTCCAACGAACTGCTGCTCTCCAACACCCAGGACCAGCTGATCAACAGCTTGGTCAACAGACTCACGGCAACGGTGAATGTCAACATCACCTACGCCCAATTGTTGCGCGAACTCCTGCCCGTCTCCCAGGATCCCAACAGGGCCATCACTCCCACCCTGCAGCTTGGTTCCAGTTCTGCAACCAACTAGGGAACCGCTTTCCAGGCTGCTTCAAACCTCTGGATTGTGATCAACAGCTGTTGGCAGGTCACCGCCCGTCGGCCACCCGAGGCCGTCATCAAGATCCTGTTGGCCTCGGGATCGTCAAAGACCGCAGCTTCTGCCTGCTCCAATGCAAAGGCGGCCGCTTGGACAGCCTCTCTGTAGGGCTGGTCTGCCGCATTGCCATTCCCCTTGGCGTTCTCAGGCCAATGGCTACTCCAATGGTCGAGGCAATCGGCGGTTGCTTCTAAAGCCCCGATCTCCGCTGTCAACAGATCCTGGAGACTTGGGCTGTCCATGGGCACCATCGGCAATCGCAACAGGGTGCGGTAATGGGCAATGAGTTCACTCAGCAATTGCTCCTGTAAATCCCAAAGGCGTCCGAGGCGAACCCCCAGGGCATCGGATTCCAATTCGGTCCGAGCGTCGACACGGTTGCTTTGCAGAACCAGGATTTGGGCAAGCAACTGATCGCGCTGATTTCGGCGATTGGTCGCATCGATATCAACACCTCGCCCTAATAGCCCAGCCCGTTGCCGGAAGGCCGACGCGAAAGAAAGAAATAATTTTTTGGACAAAAGATCGCGCTGCTGAATAGCCCGACTAGGCCAAAAGCAGGCTACGGCAAGCCAAGACAAGAGCACACCTATCAGGGTATCGATCAAACGGGCGGGAAGCCATGTGAGAATTTCGGCCTGGTGAATGGTCCAGCCAACCGTAACAACCAAGCCCGCAACTTTGTAACCCGAATGCAAACCTAGGGCTCCTCCAAATAAACGGGTACAGGCCAAAGACACGGCAATGGCAATAGGAAGCGGAACGATCGATCCCATGGTTGGAATACCAACCAGCACGATCAATCCCCCCAAGACGGTGCCCTGCATCCTCTGAATCCCAAGCGTTCGGCTTGCCCCTAGGGTTCCGCCCAGAACAGAGCCCACCGCCATCGGCCCATAGATGGGATCGGGCAACCCCAAACAGATCAGCAGACCAGCCGAGAGGCCAGCCGTGAGCGCCATGCGCAGATCTGCCCGGGTGATCAATGGGGGCGGAAGTTTTCCCAGAGGAAGTTTTCTCAGAGGAAGTCTTGTCACCGGTCAAGCCCATCCCTGCCGCTGGCCAGCGAAAGACTATGGATGCTCTTCACCAGCCGCTGCAGCTCATCGTCGATGGCCAGAAGCAACAGGGGCGGAATCGTCAAGCCCTCTGCCAAACGCACGAGAGTTTGGCGCTTAACCAAAGCAGGCACCTGGCGTTGCCCCTCGGCCAGCAGCATGTCGGGTAAGCCTTCGATCCACGGGGTGCTGGCTTCTGCGAGGGATCCTTGCGGCAACTGCAGACCCAGGCGCTGGAGCTGCAGACTGTGGTGATTGATCCGATCCCAGAGCTCACTGCGCTGGCGCCAGTACTGGCGGTGGCCAAGACCCCGGGGGGAACTGCGCAATTCATCACCAACCAACCGCCGCAGGCTCTCTACCAACCGGGCACCCACAATCGGCTGGGGAGATTCAACACAAGAAGAATCTTCGTCTTTCAACCATTGGCGAATGGCAATCAGGCGCAATGACAGGGTAGATCGCAATTTGGAATCAATGATGCGTATCTCGGCCATGCGATTCACGGGCCAAAAAAGAAAACTCACCACAAAAGTTGCAACAACCCCGACCAAGGTATCAAGAATACGATTGAATGCGTACAGCCAATCCATTGAGGCATAGCCTGCCACCAAAAACAACATCGCACCGACCAAAATTGCAATCGCGAGACTTGATTGCCAACCTAAAAGGCGTAGGAGAGGAACAACAATCAACATGGCAACCGTGAATCCAATCCAACCCGACAAGATGGTATGGACCAAGACGCTCACGACTCCGGCCACAATGGTGCCAAGTAAACGGGCACGGGAAGCAGCCATAACCCGGGTGTCCGTTTCATCCATGCACATCACAACGGCAAGGATGGGATACCAAATAAACAAGATATCGCCTCGACTTACCGCATAGGCACCAGCCAATGCAGCTGCCAATCCATATTTGAAAGTCGCACGTAAACGATGAATCTCAAGCACGGGTCAATTCACCGATGCATCAAGGAATGATCGATCCCATGATACCTCAACATTGAAGCAGGAGGAAAGCCCTGCTTCAATGTTGAGGTATCATGCACTGCCGGCATACAATACCGAAGCAGCCACAGAGATGCAAATACAAAAGTCTTAAATGCACAATCCTTGAGACATTAAAATGGGCTTTTATCGCTCCCCAAAAAATTCGCAAGGCAGCTCCTGGGAAGATTCATTGAGATGGAACAAAAATGCGAATAAAGCGTTGGAGGCCTGGGACAAACAACAAGCAAGCATTGCCAAAATATTTACAACTCTCTTCACACTCAGAAAGACGAAAATTATAAGGCGACCAGCAATACAAGCGAGGGACCTACCTAGCTTGACACTCAAAGAATTTGAACTTAGCAGGCAAGGGCCTGCTGGCCCTCACTGTTGCGAGACTCTGATCTGCCCGAGCTCATTTTCCCTTCAGCTTGGATAATTGCTAGGTAACGGCAAGGGGAGCGTTGGCTACTGAAGAATTGATTGCGCTTTCCCAGCTAGAGGCCGAACTGGGAATTAGCCGGGTGGACCTGCTGCTGGTGATGCGGCGGCTTGGCATTGACCTAATCCGCCGTGGAATGCGAACCCTGCTTCGCAGCGCCGATGCTGAGCGCCTGAGACTCCACCTCGACAAGGCAGAGACCCTAGAGCCGATAACGGCAGAACTGGTCTTGGAGAATTCCGGTGGTGATCGAGCCCTCCCCGTTCCTGTTGTCCAGGGGTGGGAGAAGGCTGAGCAATTTGCAGGGTTGAAGCTTCTTCATGAGCGTCTGCAGGTACTTGAGCACCTGCAGCGCACAGGCATTGAACTGGACACATCCCAGCTTTGCCAAGTCCTCGAACTGCGCCGTCCCCCAAGCCTGATCCGCACCGATGACGGCATGCACTTCGAACGAATGGGCCTGCGATTCCAGCGAATGGACCGGGCTGGTCAGCGCTCGAGCTGGAGGGTCAGTGGGGCAAGACCATAGAAGCTGCCACTATGGAGGGTCGTGCGGAGAGTATGGACAGGGTGCGCAGTTCTGCTAAGCAGAGGGGAAGATCGCTGAGTAGGAGCGTCTGCAGTGGATTGATCCAACCGGCCAGCGTGGCCACAACTGGGATCAGATGGGTGCTGCCAATCAGCGCAAAGTTGCTGTTCGTTGTGCTCTCGAGGCGTTTACCAATAGCGATTATTCTTGCTTTCCAAAAAATGTCAGTGCCCAGTAGGACATCACAGAGCGACTCGACGAACAAAATCTCATCGTCAATGTCTATGCCCAGGGAAACGTCTGCCTGGGCAAGAGCCTGGAGTTGTTTGACCAGGTGGAAGCGTTGTTCCGCAGAGCACTCAGGACCACGTCGGGGAATCATTGACTGGAGCCGAAGCTGACCCGACCAAGAGAGGAATGGACTCCATGGGAAGGGATCAGTCGATGACCCGATAAAGGAAGGGGCGCCGCATCCAGAACGCCAGCTCCACCAACAAGTATGCGAGTACCAAGATGGCGCCACCGGGAAGGATCGGCAGAATCATCCAGGCCAGCCCGATGACCACGAGCGGAGTGGCCAGCCCCATCACGAAAAGGGATAATCCAAAACTCAAAATGTTGAGGGAAAGCCAAGCGCTTCGCTGGAGCATGTTTGTGATCCAGAACGTCTGCCCTTGCACCTGTATCACTGACAAAGGGAGAGGGGGTGGAGTAGCCCCAGCTGCTTTCATGGCCCCAATCAGCAGCCACCAGGATTCCTCAAGCACCCTCGACCCCGAAGAAACAGCACGCTCAACAACAACGCAAGAGGCAAAACGATTCATCCTCCATTGGAGCCTGCGGGCGGAAAAGTGTTCCTTCAAATACGCCTCAAACTTTCCCCAGTCAAGGGATGTCGATGACCGCAAGCGATAGCGCCGCCGCCAGGGGGTGGCATGGACGACCTGGACGCATTGCTCCAGTGGTGGACTGGAGGTTCCCATGGACTTCAGGCAGGGCAGCTTTTGTAACTGTTGGTCTCGCTGCAATAAATCCAGACAAGCCCCTCGGGGTCATACTGGCCAGCCCAGTGACTGAAGTCAGGACGGTTGCGACGGGCGGTAATGCTTTGGTGTTTTAGACCCAGTCGGCTGGAGAGCTGAAGCAGGTTGATGGAGTTAACGGCAGTCACATTTCCGCCTGGTGTTGAACCACCTGTTTGTCCGGTTGCCTGCTGGACATGGGTTGATGGCTGGGTAGATGCCTGGGAAGCAGAAGGAGCTTCGGGAAGGTTCTTGGCTTTGAATCCCAAAACCCGCAAGGCGTTAGCTGCAGCAACGATGGCAGAACCGTTATTGAGAATCACCGCCGCTATGGGGCTAACCGGCAAAAAGGTCCCCAGCACCAAGGCAGAAAGGTTGGGTACTCCCACAATGCCGATGTTCTGGCGAACCAGGGAGAAGGTACGCAGAGCAAGATCCTGTGCCACCAGAAAACCAGAGACTTTGTCGTTGGTCAGAACGATATCGGCTGTTTCCCGAGCCAGGTCGCTGCCGGAGGCAAAGGAAACGGAGACATCGGCGTAAGCCAGAGCGGCGGAGTCATTAATGCCGTCACCAACAAAAGCCACCTTGTGACCTTTAGCCGCGAGTTGTTTCACGAGCTCGGCCTTCTCGTCGGGGAGGGCTTCTGCGTGCACCTCTTCGGGGGATAATCCCAAGTTTTGGGCGACTGCATGCGCCACTGGGGCAATGTCTCCGGTGAGCATGTGGGTCTGAATGCCACGGCGGTGCAATTCAGCGATCAGTTGGCGGCTATCGGGCCGGATCATGTCAGCCAGGTACAAGATGGCGGCCAGGTCGCCATCCACTACCAGATAAACGGGGGAAGCGGTGGCTAGCAGGGGTTCTTTGCTCGCCACCGCGGGTTCAATACCCTCCTCGCGCAGCAATTTTGAATTACCGACAAGGATGCTGTGACCCTCGATGCTGGCGCAGACCCCTCTACCGATGCGGTAGTCCCAGCTGTCACAAGGAACTGTCTTAATCCCTTGCTTCTCAGCGTGGCTCAGGATCGCCTCGGCCATCGGATGGCGCAGGCCCTGCTCAGCCGAGGCCGCGAGGCGGAGAAGTTTGCTGGGGTCTCCGCCGTTGAGGACAGCCAATTGGGAGACCGTGGGGTGACCCATGGTCAGCGTGCCTGTCTTGTCGAATACCACCACATCGATCTCGGCTAAGAGTTCGAGAGAACGGCCGCTACGGATCAACAATCCGTGGCTGCCCGCCTTGGACAAGGCGGCCATGATTGAGGTGGGTACAGATACTCTTAGGCCGGTGCCTAGGTCAAACATCAGCAGAGATGCGGCCTGGGCGATGTTTCCCCCACTAAGCAGCAGGGACAGCCCTGCCAGCGCCAGGGTCGGCATGACAAATCGGTTGGCGATCTTGCCTGCATAGTTGCCCACACGGGTGTCGAAGACCGGAGCCGACTCAATCATTGCCGTGATCTGGCCTACCTTGGTCGACTCGCCGACGGCCTTGGTCTCAACCGTCAAGCTGCCTTCTAAAAGAATAAAGCCGGCTAAAACTTCATCCCCAGGACAGGCATGGCGGGGGACCGATTCGCCGGTGAGCTTGACCACATCCAAGGATCCCTCCCCGGCCTCAATCAGCCCATCAACGGGAATTTGGTCGCCGGGGAATAGGCGAATACGATCTCCAGGGACAAGGCTGGTACTCGGGCGAATCACCTCCTTTCCATCGATGATGACCCTCACGTCAGCTTGCAGGCTGGCCAGAAGATCGGTGTTGGCTGAATGGGCGATGCGCTGGGTGGCGTCGCGGACAGCCTCGCCTCCCTCAATCATGGAAATCATGAGGGCCGGACCCACCAAGAAGCCCTCCAGGCTGTGAAGTGCTACCGCAAGCGCATCGAGGAAATCGACATTAATTTTGCGCTCCTCGCGCAGGCCCTGCCAGGCGCGTTTGAAACTCAGGTGGGCAGCCACCAGGATGAAGGCCGCTACACCCCAAGGGGGCAGGGCAAGGGGCCCTGCCAGCAGGGCAAGGCCCAGGGAAGTAAGGGGCATGATGATCCTGGTCGGGACAAAACGCTCCTCGTCCTCCCCTTCATTGCCTTCAGCCGAGTTTGAGCCTGCCTGCTTTTCGGCCTTATTGCCTTGAACTGGTGGCGGCAGGGAAGCCAGCCAATCAGCAACGCCAGCCTCAAACTGCGGAGGGATGCTGGCGTCTGTGGAAAACTCCACAACACAACAGGCTGCTAGCCGGTTGAGGCGTACGCGGCGCACCCCATCGGTCTGGAGAAGCTGGGACTCGAGCTGGGCCAATTGCTCGGAATCGCCTTCAATCGCGAACCGCACCCGCTGGCGACTGTGGTGGAGGACCCGGCCCATCGGAGGCTGCAGGGATCTCCCAGGAGCACGGAGAAAACTAAGCATGCCACTGGACTGGCCAGATCCCTCCCGGGGGGCCTGTTGGGGAGGATGCTCGCTCAGCAGGGACGGGGTCGGCACAGCGGGAATAAATTAGGTGTAGACATGGGGCCAGATCGCTGGCCTGCTTGAGGCAACGTCCTTGCCAGGATCACTCGACGGTCACATCCGTGACAGTCACCTTTCTAGATTTCTTGCTGCTGGTTTGTTTGGCAACTACAGCAGCCTCCTGGGGCTCATCGGCAAGCTCGGACTTGGCTTCGGCCACCAGATCGACGAAGGATTCAGCTGCCTCGGCAGCCTGGCGGGCCACATAATTAGCTGCTCCGCCTGCCGCACCGGCCACAGTGACTCCGAGCTTCACGCCGCCTTTGGCCATGGAACGGCCAGCCTGGGCCATGGAGTCACCAAGCTTGTCGTTCCCTGCCTTGCGCACCATTGGGGCCAGAGCCATCAAACCAGCTCCAAGACCGAAGGCGAGAATGGTCTCAAGTTCAAACATTTATAAAGATGCATTTCGATCCATTTTACCCCAATAGGAAGCATTTTGCAGATGATATGAGCATCTTCTGCGGCATGTCCTGAGCGTCGCCACCAATGTTGCATGTGATAAGTGCCGACCTCCCCGGGGATTGCCTGGCCTTGGAATCCCTGCTGTCCTTGCAGTTAGCAAAGAATGGCCAGCCCCCACCGGTGCTTGATCTGACCGGGGAGAGTTTGATAGCTAGCGTCCGGAAACCCAGTGAAAGCTTCCTATTGCCCCAAGCCCTATCGAAGGCCTGGGACAGGGTCCATCCCGAGGTGAGCGACTGGTTGAAGCTGCTGCAGCTCGTTGAGGCCAGGCCCGAAGCCGCCCCAACCCTGCCAGGGATTGAATCCCTGTTGCAATGCTTTGCCCTGGCGGAATGGTTCCCACCGGATTCCGCTGGCGATAGTGTCGTACTCCTGCCTCCCCTGCATGGGGCCTTGCAGCTGCTTGAGCTGGCCCGCAGTGGTCCTGCTTTGCTTGAGCAGTGGTCCCAGCCCCTACTGGAATGGTGGCGGAATACCCGCCGCCAACTAGCCAGCCTTGATTTGCTCTTGCGGTTGGAGCTGCCTGATGGTCAAGATCTGGTGCTATCTGACCTCTGGCGAAGGCGACTGGAGCGACTGGCCGCCTGCCTTGAGGATGGGGAGGCCCACCGCTGTTGGCTGGCCCTGGATGGCGGTCCGACCGGCTCCAGCCTGCTGGCCGATCGGCTCTGCCGGGTCTACCTGGCAGGTTTCCAGCCCACTCGGTTATGGGTAGTTGGTCCTGGAGCGGGGCCCCAGGCCCTGCAGCTGCAGGAAGCGTTTTGGCCCACTGGCGGCGGGCCATGGGTGTCCCATGGTGATGCGCTGCGAAGTAGCAGCTTTGGAGAGAATGACTCTCATGACAGGGAGAACAGCCAAGCGGATTGGATTCAGGGGGGATGGTGCCCTGAAAAGTCCCTTCAATGGGAGGGGCCCGACGCGGGAGGTGCAATTCAGGCTCGTCTGTTGCTGCCAGGCCTGAGGAGGGAGTTGCTCCAGGTCAAGCAGCTAGGCACCACCTTGGTACTCCAACTGGCAGGCCAATCCAGAAGGCTGAAATTGCCAGAATTAGGGAACCTCACTTGCGGGAGAGCACGGCAGGAGGGCAGGCATCTGATTTTGGAATTTATCCCCGACTGAAGCCCCAGGGTTGGGCGTAGAAGGGGCCGGTCTCCAACCAAGCCACCAAGCCAGAAAAAGAAAAGGGGTGCCTGGAAGGACAGGCAGCACAAAGCCAGCAATCGCTAGTGCCAAAAAAACTTTGATGGAACCCTGGCGGGCTTGACCTCCGAACTGCTCTAAAGCTGTTGGGGGCTTACTGACCAGCTGGACTGGGGCAGAATTCAGGGCCAGGTCAAGCAAACCAAAGATATCCTCGGGAGTGACGACTCCATCCTTGGCAGCGACAACCAAACCCTGGCCCAGGTCACACCACCGATGCTTCAGCAGCGGTTTGTTGTGCTCAAAAGCCCAGTTGATCTGACTGCGCTTGGAAGCTGTCAAAGGCTCTGAAAACGACAACCTGAGTCGTCCGGCCAATCTGTGCTGGACGACCACTGAAATGTGAGCGGACTCCAAGGCTTCGGGAGTCAGTTGGATCCTTTGGATTGGGCGAGGTCAGCCTTTGCCTCGGCCAAAATGTCGGCGAAGCTCTCACCGACCTCGGAGAAGCCGTGGCCAATAAATCGGGCTGCTGAGCCGGCCTTATCCGTCACGAACAGACCGGCCTTCAGGCCCTTTTTGGTGAGACTGCGACCAGCAGAGCCCACGGAGGTGGTCAGCTTGCTGTCCTTCCCAGTGATGAGACCGACGACAGGGGCAAGGGCAACTAGGCCAGCCCCGATCCCGAAAGCAATCAGAGTTTCCAGTTCGAACATGGCGTTTGGGAATCGTTTGTTGACCAAGACTAATAGGCCCTCCAGATGGTGCAATGGTTGCTTTCTATCCCTTCAGAGCGGAGTGATCGTCAGGACCATGACCCAGGAAGCTGCCTCTTCATGCCTGGGCATCCTCCAACCAGTCAGTTGTGGCGTTTTCGAGGCTCTAGCAGGCAGAGGCGATTGCGAGCGGGCCGCTCTTGACCTGGTCCCGAATCAAGGAACTGGCTTCGATTAACTGGGTGGCAGTACGGAGGGAGTGGAGCCGAAAGGCCTCAAGAAACTCGGCCGGGCCGCCGCCCACTCCAGCCCCATCCAAACCTTCGCTGATGTGCTTCACCACGAAGTATAAACTCGAACTTAGGAGTTGGCGGGGTCGGCAGGCGGCCGTGACTGCGCCGTAACCCTCGTGGCCTAAAACCACCAAAAGGGGTATCGACAAAGCCTCCAACCCATATTCAATAGACCCCAAGGTACCTGGGGTACATGCATTGCCAGCGTTGCGGATCACGAACAAATCCCCAAAACCAGAGTCGAACATCAACTCGACAGGGACGCGGGAATCGGAACAGCTCAGCACCATCGCGATCGGGTGCTGGGCGGATTCAATCTGCTGGAGTCAGTCGGGCTTAGAATGAGGGTGCGTCAATGTATCAGCAAGGAACCGCCGATGGCCTTGTTTGAGCGGGCGTAGGGCCTCGGCGGCAGAGCATCGTTGCACTACTGTAGATATAACATTATGGCGCCTGAGGAATTAATTAGATAACCTGGGCAGAGCTTTTGTGAGGGAATCATGGAAAAGCAACTGGCCGAATCCAACCCCCAGGCTGAGAAGCCAGCCAGAACAGGTAGAGATTCCAAGAGAGGTTTGCAGGAAGCATCACAACAACTGGCTTGCAAGGAGATGCTTCTTGAAAGATCAGGGAGACATCCCGCATGCTTTAGGGATCTCCAGCGGGGGCTTCGCTCACTCGCAATTGGTACAGCTATGACGACAGCCAGTCTTCGATTTATACGACCAGATGACGCCTTGCTGATCGGATTCCTCACTGCCATGGTCTTCGACATGGGTGCTTTATCTAGCGTTGCATTTAAGCTTAATGCTGATCAGACAAGGAATATATTTGGACAATGGAAGGTCAGCACAGTGCCCCTCATCCAACGGACAGTCCTGATGGCTTTCATTAGCATAGGGCTCATGAGCCTGTGTATCCGCGATATCTATGAAAGTTCGGGACTTAATCTACCTACTTGGACACGAATGCTGCTTTATTTTGCAGCCCTATTCGTGACATGGATGGAGCTTCATACCGGATTCTCTATCTATTATGCAAAAAAATACTATCAACTAAACCCCCAACCATCTGCGGATGGGGCAGATCCCCAAGGCTTTGTTTTCCCAGGAAATGAGGAACCAGTTTTCACGGATTTTCTTTACCTCTCCTACGCGGTTGGGCTAACTTATGCGATGAGCGACACCAACCTAGAGGATAGCTCGGTTCGTCGAGTCGTACTTATCCATTCTTTAGTCAGCTTTCTGTTCTATTCCACGGTCATAACTGCAGTTTTAAATCTGGCAACATCATCCAACCCCAGCTAAGACAAATTAGTCTGCAATTGCCGAGCACAACAGAAGCAAGACCACCCGCCAACATGGCTAAATGCATGGCAAGCTCGATGATCAGAAGAATAACGTTAACCATTCAGGCATCAAGAATTAATCGCAATATTCAAAGGGCTCTTACCAAATGCTATCCCATTTCCCAGTCAGATGGAAGTCAAATGAAATAACTTTATCCACATAAGAAGCAACAACCCTTCGCCGCCAAAGACAAATTCATATACAATCAAAATATATCAACTCATTCAGACGGAGCAGAGGAATACCACCGCTCAATACGATAGGCCAGAATTACAATCAACACCACCAGCCAAAACCAGAGTTCCGGCGCATTGGCATTGAATAAAATCATTAGGAGCACAACCTCACTGACCAGCCACGGCAACTCCTGGCGCAGCAAGCCGTTGCGGATGAAAGGAAGCTTCAATTTGGAGCGAAAAGAAGCCATGGGTGTCAGGGGGTGTCGTCAGGTTGGCGCAGGAAGGGGCGGTTCCAAAGGCTGTCAATGCGGATACTGCGATAGCCGCCCGTGAGGGAACGCAGGCCAGGAATCACGTAACTCAGCGGACTGCGCCATTCCACATAGGCATGGCTTGTCACCGTGAGGCCATCCCGCACGGGGAAGACCCCACTGCCACCGGAGATGGTCCAGCGGTAGCCATCGTTACTGCCCTTATCCCGCCCCAATTCAATTTCAGCCCGCATCACCGGACCATCCTTGGTGAGCTCTTTGGCGAGCTGGGGGTTACCCACGGTGGTGGAGACGTCATCTTCGGTGGCAGGCAAGGTCAGCACTTGCTTGACCTTGCCGACAATCCCCCCAAAGCGGCCCCGCTGATTCCACATCGGCACCACTTCCACCGGGAGTCCAAGCGGGAGGCGTCTGGCATCGGCGGGGGCAAAGTAGGCCACGGCCTTGAGCGGCTGATCGGTGGCCAAGGGCCGATCAGTCCGTCCAATCGTGCCCAACCGCTGCCCCATAGCCACGGTTTGACCGGGGATCACCTGGAGATCCAGCACCGCGCCATCCCGATCGGCAATCACATTGCCGTCGTAGGCGAGCTTGGCTTCCGTGACCTTGATCTGACGCTTCAGGTCATCGATCTGATAGCGGCGTTGCAGGGCCTGAGTTTCGATCTGGAGTTTCACCTGCTGATAGCTGGTGATCACCTTCTTCTCGTTGATCTTGACGTCATCGACATTCACGCTGGTGTTCGTGAGGCCCTGCTCGGCCGACACCACCTCACTCGACAGGGGCGCCACCACGTCGCGCCTGCTGAGCCATTCGAGATTCTTGAGCTTGCTGGCATAGGTGGCCTGCAGGCCCTGGTAACGCTGACGGTCGTCGTGCAACTTGGCCAAAGATGTTTCAACGCTGGCCTTCTCGGTCATCAGCCGCAGGACGTCCCGGAGATCCAACTCGCGGTTGTGACGTTCCAGCTGGGCCAGGTTGCCCTTCTGCTGCTGCAGTTCCCGGTTGAGCACAGGCAGGTAAAGGCGCAACACCACCTGGCCCTTCTGGACCCGGTCTCCCACTTTCACCGACACATCTTGAACCTGGCCGGCGGCCCGGGCATTGAGCAGGCCGGCGTTGTCGGGATAGATCAGCACGCCCGTGCCCACAACCTCCGTGGGCACGGGCCAAAACAGGGCCCAAAGCACGAGCACGCCCCCCACCCCAGCCAGGCAGACGCCCACCTGATCGTGGTCGCTGAAACCTTGCCACCGCTGCGACCAGGCCTGGGCCCGGCGCCGGTACCAAGGGGTCGGCTGGGTGTTGGGGGAAGGCACCATGGAGGCCAGCATGCAGGATCTGCGGCCTTCTGTCAGCCCACAGGACTGTCTGGGAGCTGACAAGGAGAAGCAAGACTGGTCTCGATCTGATCGGCCAAGGCTTGGGCGGCCCGAGGGACCTCCCCAAAAGCTCCCCGAAAACCAGCCAAGGCCCAAAGGCCAGGAGCCCCAGCCA
>Ga0208864_1000491_pt1 | contig 13027 bp, 12 predicted proteins | sample CryBogmetaGMA05M_FD_184542 | JGI IMG/M metagenome (GOLD analysis project Ga0208864, IMG submission 184542) | Freshwater microbial communities from Crystal Bog, Wisconsin, USA - MA0.5M (SPAdes) | ecosystem: Environmental > Aquatic > Freshwater > Lake | place: Crystal Bog, Wisconsin, USA...
GGCCAGGAATGGTTGTGGCTGGGGGGTGTGGGCCTGTTCACCCAAATTGGCCAGGTGTACCTCACCCGCGGCCTCATGGCCCTGCCGGCGGCTCGGGCTACGGCAATCAGCTATTCCCAAGTGCTGTTTGCGGGCCTTTGGGGCTGGTTCGTTTTTGGCGAATCGATCAATCCCTGGACCTTGGCAGGGGCAGTCCTCGTGCTGGCAGCCACCTGGATCAGCCTCAGCAGCCCTAAACCGGCAGGGGGTCGGTGAGCCACACCTGGCTGCTACCAGGCTCAGAACCCTGGGGACGGGCCAACCGCCAGCTCTGGCCCCGCTCTCCCCGCTGCAGATAAATGTCGAACGGGCTATCCACCCGCACCGGGTCGCCGGCCAGGCGCCAGTCGAAGTCTCCTTGGAGGTGCACACCCCGGCCTTCCCCGATCCGCACGGAATCGGTGCTTGCCACCCGCACATGGCTCACCTCAGGAGCTCCTGGGGTTTTGAGCTGGAGCGCCTCGGCAATCGCCGACTGGGTGAGTTGGATTTGCAAGGCCAAGGCGCCCTGCACCACGGAAGCGGCCGGTTGCCCGCGGCCGCTACAGCCACCCAGCGCCAGGGATAGCAACAGCACCAACGCCACGATCGGGACCGTCACCACCGGTGGGACCAGGCCAAGGACCCCGGCAAAACCGTGGCCGCGGGGGGGGGAGGCGGGCAGCATGGAGAGCCATTCACTGTTCCCATGATCGGCTGGCTGCAAGGGGAACTCGCCGATCCATGGCAACTCGACAAGCGCTACGGGCTGCAATTGCGCTGCCATGGCGTCGGTTACGACGTGCAAGTGAGCCACAGGCAGTGGCTGCAACTGCCTGCCGTGGGCACGCCCACCGCCCTGCATATCCATGCCTCGATCCGCGAAGACGCCTCCACCCTCTATGGCTTCAGCGACAGACATGAACGCGACCTGTTTCGCGAATTGGTGGCCGTGAGCGGCGTGGGGCCCCAAATGGCCCTGGGCCTGCTTGGGGCCATGGCTCCCAGCGAGCTCATCCAAGCGATCGTGCACGCCGACCTACGCCGCCTCACCCAGGCCCCCGGAGTGGGAAAACGCACGGCCGAACGCCTGGCCGTGGAATTGCGAAGCCGCTTGCAGAAACGCTTTTCAAACCAACTGGATGCCAGCTCATTCGAAGGTGGTGGCGCAGGAGACGGCGATGGGGATGGCGGCCTTGCCATCAACCTGGACGGAGCAAGCCGCGACGAGGTGCATCTCACCTTGGGGGCCCTGGGCTATGAGGCCTTGGAAATCCAGCGGTCCATGCGCGCGGTCGCTGGCCTGGGCCTGGCTAAGGGTGCCAGTGCCAGTGCCGGTGGCAGTTCCAGCGCCAATGCCAGTGCAGAGGATTGGATCCGCGAATGCCTGCGTTGGTTATCGCGCGACGGGGCCTGAACCCCCAGGGCGGTAAGCTCATTGTTTGCTTCGTAGGTGCCCGCTGCGGGTGCAGCCTGCGTTTCTCTACCCAGCCCATGCCGCTCACCATTACCCAAAAGCAGGAACTGATCAACGGTCACCAGACCCATGGCACCGACACCGGGTCAGTGGAAGTCCAGGTGGCCATGCTCAGTGAGCGGGTCAGCCAGCTCACGGTGCACCTGCAGAAGAACAAGCACGACTTCTCCTCCCGCCAAGGTCTGCTGAAAATGATCGGCCGCCGCAAGCGCCTGCTCGGCTACCTGCGGGGCATCAGCCAAGAGCGTTACAGCAGCCTGATCGCCAAGCTCGGCATCCGCGGCTGATCACTGCCTCGCTGCATCCAAACCCTAGCTGACTCCAAACGCACGCTGACCCCAACCGCGATGGCCAGCAAAAGTACGGGCCCTAAAGGCATCGGCTCTAAAGGCATTGGCCCGATCAAGCCAGGCAAAGTCCCGGAGCCCCCAAATCGGCAAAAGGCCCAAAACCGCCAAACCTCCCAAAAACGCCAACAGGTGATCCCGGAGGCTGTCTCCAATCGCATGGCCCGGCGGATCGCCATCGCTACTGGCGTGCCGACGATAATGGGCATGGGCGTGTTTATCGGCAGCTACCTCCTTGTCACCCGCCACATTGCTGAGGTCCCCACGGGAGTCACCCTGGCGGCCTCTGGTGGGTGTTTTCTTTTAGGAGTGCTCGGCCTGAGCTACGGAGTCCTCTCGGCCAGCTGGGAAGACGCCCCAGGCAGTCTGCTCGGCAATGAACAAATCGGCGTCAATATCAGCCGCCTGCGCAGCTCGCTGAAAGCAATGCGCAAGGGCAACAGTCCTGAATAAATTTTTGGCAGCTGATTTTTAAGCAGCCACCAGGGGGGAGCTGATCCGGGCCTGGAAGTCCGCCGAAGCGAGGGTGACGAGCGCCGCGGCGACATCGGCCACGCAGAACTGGGGACCAAGACGCACAAAGCGGATTTCGTCGAGGTGGCGCACCATGGCAACGACAGGGACCCTGGTTCCGACCTCGTCTTGGGGCGGCCGGTGGCGATGCAAACACTCCCGCAGCCGGTGCTGGATGGCGATATCGGCGGCCTGCTCGGCCTGCAGTTCCACCATCAACAACTGCAGCTCATCGATGCTGCGGCAGTCATCGACAATCAATTGCACCCGCTCATCGCGGCGGTCCACGGACGCCCAAACCAGCAGGCGCGCATCCACCATCAGGTGATCGGCCAAGCGCGCATAGCTCTTGGGAAAGACGACAGCCTCACAGGAGCCCGTGAGGTCTTCCAATTGCAACACCGCCATCCGATCCCCCTTACGGGTGTTCACCTGGCGCAGCTCAGACACCATCACCACCGCGCTCACCTTGGCCTTGTCGGGCTGCTCCTCCAGTTGGCCCAAGGCAATCGGTGAGAGCAGCTTGACTTGCTTGTGCAGCTGCTTGAGGGGGTGATCCGAGAGATAGAAGCCCACCAGCTCCTTTTCCAGCCGCAACTTTTCAGTGGGGGGGTAGTCGCGCACCGGTGCTGCCTTCGGGGCCGTGCTGAGATCCCCTGGCCCGCCGCCGTCTGGGGCACCAGCCTCAGCAGCTGCAAGTAAATCGAACAGATTGCCCTGGCCACTGGCCCGGTCCTTGGCCCGGGAACTGGCCCAGTCCACCACCAGGTCGAGGTCGGCCATCAACTGGGCCCGGTTGCCATTGGCCTCCAGGTTGTCGAGGGCACCGGAGTGGATGAGGGCCTCCAGGGCCCGGCGGTTGAGCTGATGACCGGGGATGCGGTCGCACAGCTCGGCCAACGAGCCAAAGGGCCCATCGACCTGGCGGGCCTCAATCAATTGGCGGATCGCCCCATCCCCCAAATTGCGGACCGCCGAAAGGCCAAACAGGATGCGATCACCCACGGGAGTGAAGTCGACCCCCGATGCATTCACATCGGGCGGCATCACTTCGATGCCCATGGCATTGCAGTTGGCGATGTAGCGCTGCACCTTGTCGCTGGCTCCGGCATTCACCGTGAGCAGCGCCGCCATATAGGCCACGGGATAGTGGGCCTTGAGATAGGCGGTTTGGTAGGTCACAGCGCCATAGGCCGTGGAATGGCTTTTGTTGAAGCAGTACTCGGCAAACAACACCATTTGCTCAAACAGTGATTCGGCAACCCGGGGGTCGACACCCCTCTGGGTGGCACCATCAACAAACTGACTCTGGTGCTTCTCCATCTCACTTTTCTTCTTCTTACCCATGGCGCGGCGAAGCAAGTCCGCTTCACCTAAGGAATAACCAGCCAGGTCTTGGGCGATCTTCATGATCTGCTCCTGGTAGACCATGATTCCGTAGGTTTCCTGCAGAATCGGCTGCAATTTCACGTGGGCGAAATCAATCGCCTCCCGCCCATGCTTGCGGTTGATGAACTTTGGAATCAAGCCCGCATCCAAGGGACCCGGCCGGTAGAGGGCAAGGATAGAAGAAATATCCTCAAGCGATGATGGTTTGAGGTCTCGCACGATCTGGCGCATGCCACTCGATTCGAGCTGGAAAATGCCTTCCAAATCCCCCCGGGCCAACAGGGCGTAGGTGCCCTCATCGTTGAGGGGCAGATCATCGGGGTCGACACGAATCCCACTGCTTTGGGCCACCAGATCGACGGTCTTCTCGATCATGGTGAGGTTTTTAAGGCCCAAAAAGTCCATTTTCAACAGGCCCATCGCCTCCACGTCTTCCATGAAGTACTGGGTGATCACCTGGCCGTCGTTGTTGCGCTGCAAGGGCACCAACTCATCGAGGGGTTCGGCCGCAATCACCACGCCAGCGGCGTGGACTCCAAAGGTTTTGTTGGTGCCTTCGATGCGCATGGCCATATCGACCCAGCGCTTAATCTGCTTATCCCCCTCATACTTCTCGCGGAATTCTGGGGCCGGTGATTCGGGCCCAATCATCTCCTTGAGCTTGGCGGGTTTACCACGAACCACGGGAATGAGTTTGGCCAGGCGATCTGCATCGCCATAGGGAATATCCAACACCCGTGCCACATCCTTGAGCACCGCCTTTGATGTCATCCGGTTAAAGGTGATGATCTGGGCCACCTTGGCTTCGCCATAGCGCTGGGTGACGTAGTCGATCACCTCAGCGCGGCGCTCGATACAAAAGTCGGTATCAATATCAGGCATCGACTTGCGTTCCGGGTTCAAGAACCGCTCAAACAACAAACCGTTTTGGACCGGATCAATGTTGGTGATGCCGAGGGCATAGGCCACAAGCGAGCCGGCTGCCGATCCCCGGCCCGGTCCCACCGGAATCCCACTCTCCCGGGCAAAGCGGATGTAATCCCACACCACCAGGAAGTAGGTGGGGAAACCCATCTGCTCCATCACCTCGAGCTCAAAGGTCAGCCGTTCTCCGTACACAGCGTCGAAGGGCTGGTCGGGGCCAATCTTGAGGCGATCCCGCAGTCCCTGTTCCGCAACTTCAGTGAGATAGCTCACCGACGTATGCCCCTCAGGGATGGGGAAGCGGGGCATCTGATAGCGGCCCAGGATGTCGTAGGCCTCCACCTTCTCGGCCACCTTGGCCGTGTTGGCCACAGCTTCAGCAACCACATCCGGTTCCAGGTGGTCACCAAACAGGGCCAGCATCTCGGCCTCACCCTTGATGTATTCGGTGCCTGTGTAGCGAAGTCGTTTTTCGTCGCTGATCAGCTTGCCGGTGAGCACACACAGCAAGGCGTCGTGGGCCTCCACATCGTTGGCACTGAGGTAGTGGGCATCGTTGGTGGCAACCAACGGGATACCAAGCTCGGCGCCGATGCGCGCCATCTCCACATTGACGATGCGGTCTTCCATGCCCCCGTGGTCCTGGATCTCGAGGTAGAAGTCGTCGCCGAAAACCTCCTGGTACCAGCGGGCCACATCCCTGGCCGCATCGGGCCGGCCCCGCAGGATCGCCTGGGGGATTTCCCCTCCCAGGCAGGCCGTGGCCACCATCAGGCCTTCGCTGTATTGCTTGAGAAGCGCCTTATCGACGCAGGCCCGCGAAAAAATGCCCCGGCCCCGCATCCCGCGCAGATGGCTGATGCTGGTGAGCTTCACCAAATTGCGGTAACCGGTGGCATTTTTTGCCAGCACCACGAGGTGATAGCGGCGTTCCTTCTTGGGTTGGGGGTCATCAATGGATCCATTGATGACATACATCTCATTGCCGATGATCGGCTTAATCCCGGCAGCCGTGCAGAGCTTGAGCAGCTCAATGGCGCCATACATCACACCGTGGTCGGTGAGGGCCAGGGCGGGCATCCCAAGCTCCACAGCCCGATCCACCATCGCTGGCAACTGGGTCGCCCCATCCAGGAGGCTGTAATCGCTGTGGTTGTGGAGCGGGACGAAGGCCAAGCGGTGCGCCGAAGGGGTACCACCAGGCTAGGGGAGAAACGCAAGATCCAGTGGGAAAACTGCCAACCACAGGCAACACACACCAGATGTGGTGCCAGGTCTAGGGCACCAGGGCAGCAACAGGCCGCTTCTCCATCACCCGGGCCGCGCCTTCGTAGTGGTGGGCCACCTGAAGCAAGCGTGGCTCCTCGAGAACATTGGTGATCAACTGCAACCCAATGGGCAAGCCCTGGGAATCAAAGCCACAGGGAAGGCTGATGGCTGGCAAGCCAGCCATGTTGGCCGGGATGGTGAGCAGGTCCGCCAGGTACATCGCCAGGGGATCCTCGCTGTGGGCCCCAAAGCCAAAGGCGGTGGTGGGCGAGGTGGGGGTGAGCAGCACGTCGACACCGGTAAAGGCCCGATCGAAATCGCGGCGAATCAAGGTGCGCACCTGCTGGGCCTTTTTGTAATAGGCATCCACATAGCCGGCCGAGAGGGCATAGGTACCGATCAGGATCCGGCGCTGCACCTCATCGCCAAATCCTTCGGCGCGGCTGCGGGCGGTCATCTCCGCCAATCCCTGGGCGCCTGCGGTGCGATAGCCATATTTCACCCCGTCGTAGCGCGCCAGGTTGGCGGACGCCTCCGAAGGGGCGATCACGTAGTAAGTGGCGATGCCATCGTTAAAGCGGGGGCAACTCACATCCACCAACTCACACCCCAGGGCCTGAAGTTGCTCGGCGGCAGCCATCACCGAGGCCTTCACCTGGGAATCCAGGCCTTCGGCCTCAAAGCACTCGCGCACCAGGCCCACCCGCAATCCGGCGATCGGCTGCTGGAGGGCGGCTGAATAGTCGGGAACAGGGGCCTTCAGGCAGGTGGCATCGCGGGGATCCTCACCAGCCATGACCTGCAGCAGCTCGGCGGCATCGGCCACCGAATGGGTGAAGGGACCCACCTGATCAAGGGAACTGGCAAAGGCAATCAAGCCCCAGCGGCTGACCCGGCCGTAGGTGGGCTTCAGGCCCACCACGCCACAGAAGGCCGCCGGCTGACGAATCGAGCCGCCCGTGTCGGAGCCCAGCGAGGCCATGCATTCGCCGGCAGCCACAGCGGCTGCACTGCCGCCCGAGCTGCCCCCTGGAACCTTCTCCAGGTTCCAGGGATTGCGGCTGGCACCAAAGGCCGATGTCTCGGTGGAGCTGCCCATGGCGAACTCATCGAGGTTGGTTTTGCCGAGCATCACGGCCCCTGCCTTCCAGAGCCGGTCGGTCACCGTCGACTCATAGGGAGGCACGAAGTTCTCCAGCATCCGGCTGGAGCAGGTGGTGCGAATCCCCTGGGTGCAGAGGTTGTCTTTGATCGCTAAGGGGATGCCTGCCAGGGGCGGGAGGGTCTCCCCGGCCGCTCGCGCCGCATCGATGCGATCGGCATCTGAGCGGGCCCGGTCCTGGGTGACCTCCAAAAAGGCATGGACGCTGGGATCAACGTCAATGATCCGCTGGAGGTGATGGTCGGTGAGCTCCCGGGCAGAAACCTCGCCCTTGCTGAGTTGCTGCCGCCATTCAGCGATCCCCATCCAACCAATGACCAGTTGAACTGGACGCTATCAGCCTGGCTCAGTCAGCGGTTCCTGGCGGCGGCTCCGCACGACGCTGTAGTCCAGCGACGCCACACCTTCGGCCTTGAGGTCACTGAGGAAGGGAGGGAGTTGGGTTTCGAGGGTCCGCCGCCGCAGATAGGGACCAAACCAGTAGGTCACATCGGGCGAACGGGTCTCAACCCGCGCCCACCACGCCAGACCCAAACCATTGGCGCAGCTACGCGCAGGCCCAAGCAAGGCGTTCATGGAGCAGAGACAGCAACGGACCCATTGTGCCCGGCTTGGTGTCCTTCGGGTACGTAGGTGTTCACAGCTGGATGTCTCCGTTAAACCCAGTCGGAGTTGGGGGCGCCGTATCCAGGTCCAAAACGGGTTGGTCAGGCCCTTGATCTACCCCTTGACCTGCCGGCTGCTCAAGGGTTGCGGCAGGCTCCTGCGTTGATGGCACGCTGGGCTCAGGAGTGCTGGGCTCATCAAACACAGCTGCATCAGGCTCAGCTACATCGAAATCAACTTGATCAAACTCTGCTAGGGGGGCGATCGTGGTTTCCTCGGTCGTGGCTTCCTCGGTCGTGGATTCCTCGGTCGTGGATTCCCCACCAACCGTCCTGAGGGCAGGGGACGGCAACTGGGGCCGAACAATGCGGGGGGCTGGCTGGGAGCCCTTCAGACCCTTCATCCAGCCACGGCGGGCCACCTCATAGAGCAGCAAGGCCGTTGCCACGGAGGCATTCAGGCTTGGGGTGGCCCCGCGCAGGGGGATGCAGACCAGTTGGTCGCAATTGCGGCGGGTCAGCATCGAAAGGCCATCGGACTCGGAGCCCGTGACGATCACCAAAGGCCCATCGAGATCAGCCTCTTCCAGACTCACGGTTCCTTCGCCAGCGAGACCCACAACCCGGTAGCCCTCCCGCTTGAGGGTGTCGAGGGCACGGTTCAAGTTGACCACCCGGGCCACAGGCAGGTGTTCCAGGGCTCCTGCCGCCACTTTGGCCACTGATCCGGTCAGACCTGCACTGCGGCGTTGGGGCAGCACAAGACCATGGGCTCCTAGGGCTTCGGCACTGCGCACGATGGCCCCCAGGTTGTGGGGGTCGGTGAGGCCATCAACAGCCATGAGCAGGGCGGGCTCCCCGATGGCGGCACAACCCTCGATCAAGGTGGGCAGGTCGAGGGTTTCGGCTGCGGCCGTTTGCAGAGCAATGCCCTGGTGGACGGCCCCACCGGTGAGTTGGCCCAGGCGGGCCCAGGTCACCTCTTCGACCAGAACGCCAGAGGCTTTGGCCTCCCTGAGCAATTGCAAAAACTTGGGGCTAAAGCGCATCTCCGGAGTGCACCAGATGCGGTGGATGGGCCGGCCGCTCTCCAGCACGGCCTGGGCGCTGTGGCGTCCCCAAATCAAATCGGCCGCCGGCTCATTGCTATGGCGTTCGGCCTCCCCCGCCGAACCCTGGGATTCCACGGCCACAATCAGGGGACGGGAGCCCGCCCGATCACGGCCGCCCTCAGGGCGGGGGGCAACAAAATTGCGACGGTCGGGCCTGGGCCCATCGGCCCGGCCAGCCCCAAAGCGTCCCGTCCCAAAGCGACCAGCGGGACGGCCAGCGGGACGGCCGCCAGGCCGGCGATCGAAGGATCCCCGGTCAGAGGGACCGCGCTCAGAGGGACCACGCTCAAAGGACCCGCGGTCCGACGGGCCAGCGTCCGCAGAACGACGCTCAAATCTGGGGCGATCACCGAACTGGGGCCGATCCGGGCTGCGGCGGGCTCCGTACACCCGATCACCGGAAGCGTTACCACCGGAAGGGCGATCCCCGTAGGGGCGCTCGCCACGACTGCCTGGGCGAAACGCATCCCTGGCGCCGCCTGCCTCACGGCGAACCTTGAAACGGCCGCCATCTCTTGGGGCCCCATCCCGGGCTCCACCGTCACGGCCACCACCATCACGGGCTCCACCGTCACGGGCGCCACCGGCCCGCGACCAGGCATCCCGGGGGCCACCTTCGCGGGAGCCACCCTCACGGGACGGTTTCTCCCGGCCCCCACCATCGGCGTCACGCTTCCATTCAGGCTTCGGGCCCGAAAAGCGTTGGGGACGGCCCGCGCCGCGGCCACCTGCGCCCATCCGCTTGTCTGGTCCGCGCTCAAAACGAGGGCTCATAAAAAATCCTGGCAGGGGTTATGGATCGTTTTCCTTCAAGTGATCTAGCAGCTCGGCCAACCGCGGGGGGTCATGGAGAAACAACCAGCCGAGCAGGGCCTCAAAACCGGTGGCCTGGCCGTAGGCACCCGGATCCCCATTGCGAGGACCTCGACCCGCCCGATTACGGCCGCGCCGGACCAAATCGATCTCGCCCTCGCGCAACAGGCCTTCCAGGCGGCCCAGGGCCTCTGCCTGGGCACCAGCCTTGACCACCTGAACCACTTCGGCATGCAACAGCTGCGACTTGGCAGGCAGACGGCAACGCAAAAGGCGTTGGTGCAATTCCCAAACGGCATCCCCTAACCAGGCCAACTGGAGCGGGCCCAGGTCTCCACTGGGGGGGGCAGGTTTGAGACCGTCTAACCAACCTGAGGAGGCCAACCAACCTGGGGAGGGAGCAGGTGGCACGGGTTCGGGGAGCAGCAACGCAGGCAGCGAGGCTAATCAGCCAAGAAGCCTGCTCAAGAAGAAATGGTGCCCAGGGCCGTGTCGAGGTCGGGCTGGAGATGGAGAAACTCCTCCAGTCGAACCAATTTCACCGTCTGCTTGACCCGGGCGTTGCCCACCACCAGGAACCGCTGCTTCTCGTCCTGGCAGTGCTTGGCCATCTGGACCAACGCACCGAGGCCCGATGAATCGATGCAATCGATATGGGTGAGGTCGATCAGCAAGGGTTTGGTGTCTTGGCGATGGGCGCCCAAAAATTCAACGAATTGTTTGTCGGAAAAGGTGTCCAACTGGCCGGTGAAACGGAACAGCTGGCACTTGGCCTGCTGTTCAAAGCCACCACGCAGGGAGACCGTCAATCGCTGCAGGTCGTTAATAACTCGAGTCCCCCAAATCAGCTCTGGGACGAACTGTAGGGAGGAAAAGTGGAGCTGCAGACGTCGCAACAGAAGCGCCCCATCTCTGCACCAAACGCCCTAGCGACGCTCGGCCATCAAGGCAACAAAGCGGCCGAAATGATGGTCAGCATCGTGGGGCCCCGGGCTGGCCTCTGGGTGATATTGCACACCGAAGACAGGCTGCTGACGCATCGCCAGAGCTGCCACCGTTCGATCATTGAGGTTGAGATGGGTGATCTCCACCCGATCGCCTGGAAGCGAACCCGCATCCAGGGCGAAGCCATGGTTCTGGCTGGTGATTTCGACCTGGCCTGGTGTGCCGCAGGGATGGTTGAGGCCGCGATGGCCATAGCCCAATTTGAAGCTGGCTCCGCCGAGGGCCAAGCCCAGAATCTGATGGCCAAGACAAATGCCGAAGACGGGCAGATTGGCCTGCTTCAGCAAACCTGCAGCCAGGGCAATGCCCTCTGTCACGGCAGCAGGATCGCCGGGGCCATTGGAGAGAAACACCCCCTCAGGCCGATGGGACAACACCTGCTCCAGGCTGCTGTCTGATGGCAGCACGGTGATCGTGCAGCCATGGGCCACCAGCCGCTCCAGGATGGCCCGCTTGATCCCGAAATCGATTGCCACCACATGGAACGGGCGTTCTGGGCTGGTCTGCAGCCGCGCATCGAAGGCCGCGGGGCAAGGCTTGATCCAGGTGTAGGGCTCCCGGGTGCTCACCTGGGCCGCCAGGTTGAGTCCGGTCATGGAGGGGGCAGAACGCACCTGCTCCAGAAGTTCTTGAGGGGAGGTGCCATCACTGCTGATGGCCCCATTCACGGCGCCACCGTCGCGGAGATGGCGCACCAGGGCCCGGGTATCGACCCCGGCAATACCCACAACGCCATGGCGATCCAACCAGTGCTGCAGATCCCCTTCCGAGCGCCAGTTGCTCGCGGCGGGGGCCAGCTGGCGGGCAATCACCCCGCGCACGTGGGGCCGATCGGCTTCCTGGTCAACGCCATTGACCCCCGTATTGCCGAGCTCGGGATAGGTGAAGGTCACGAGCTGACCCGAATAGCTCGGATCGGTCATGACTTCCTGGTAACCGGTCATGCCGGTGTTGAACACCACTTCGCCAATGACCGTTCCCGTTGCACCAAAGGCCTGACCCCTCAGCACGGTGCCATCGGCGAGGACAAGAACAGCCGCAGCGGCAGACTCGCGCAAGAGAGGCAGCACAGATCCCCTAATCATCCCGCAACGGGGTTGGGCAGGGCCTGACGCAGGGCCAGGAGCTTCTGCCAGCCGAGGCCATCGGCCACGGCCCGTTGGGCCAAGGCCAATCCCTCAGGCACGGCATCGACCACGCCAGCAGCCCAGAGCACCAGGGCCGTATTCAAGGCCACCACATCCCGCTGGGGCTGGCTGCCCTGGCCTTGCAAAACAGCTTCAAGGATGGAGCTATTGAGGGCCAGATCTCCCCCAGAAAGGGCCTCAATGGGGGCGACCTGCAAGCCAAGGGCCCCAGGGTCGAGTTCGGCGGCACGAATCTGACCAGCCTCCACAAGACGCAGGGTGTTGGGGCCTGCCAGGGAAGCCTCATCGAGACCACCGGCCCCATGGACCACCACGGCCCGCTCCAGGCCAAGGCGGGCGAGGGCCTCGGCCATCGGATCGAGCAACTCCAACCTCGCCACCCCCAACACCTGGCTATCGGGCCGGAGCGGATTGACCAACGGGCCCAACAGGTTGAACACGGTGCGAATCCCCAAACTCCGCCTCAGGGGTGCAAGCCCCACCAGGGCTGGATGCCAGCCCGGAGCAAAGAGGAAGGTGAGCCCTGCCTGGCCCAGGGCTGCCACCACCTGCTCCTGGGGTGCCGCAAGACAAATGCCCAGGGCTTCGAGCACATCGGCTGAACCCACCTTGCCGCTGGCGCTGCGGTTTCCATGCTTGGCAACGGAGGCGCCACAGGCCGCAGCCACGAAGGCCACCGCCGTGGAGATGTTGAAGCTATTGGCCCCATCGCCCCCCGTGCCGCAGGTGTCCACCAGATGCATCGCGGGACGCGATGGCGGCATTGCACAGGCCTGGCGCAGCACCTGGGCCATTCCAGCGAGTTCTTCGCCGTTGACACCCTTGGCGCTGAGGGCCACCAGCAGACCACCGGTCAGCACAGGATCGATCTGGGCTTCGAGCCATCCCTCCATCAGGCCTGCCGCCTGCTCAGCAGTGAGGTCTTGCCGCAGTAACAGCTGGTTCAACAGGGCGGGCCAGGTCCTTGAAGCGGTCATAGCTAACGATTGGATTCAGGAACTGGTCGCCCAAAAAAGGGCAGAAAAAAGCCCGGGTGCAAAGCACACCGGGCCGGGTGATGGGGACGTTTCCACTATTACGCGAGGACGGCGGATTTGGCCATCTTTAGAGACGGATTAGAAATCTCACCCTGGGCTTGATAGGTGGTCAGGACTAATGGTCTGGATGCGTGTTCTGGATTAGCTGCCTTCCTGGTCTGAGGTGTCAAAACCTGAACCCACGGCTTCACTGGCTGCCTCGTTGCCA
>Ga0208864_1000493_pt1 | contig 12980 bp, 11 predicted proteins | sample CryBogmetaGMA05M_FD_184542 | JGI IMG/M metagenome (GOLD analysis project Ga0208864, IMG submission 184542) | Freshwater microbial communities from Crystal Bog, Wisconsin, USA - MA0.5M (SPAdes) | ecosystem: Environmental > Aquatic > Freshwater > Lake | place: Crystal Bog, Wisconsin, USA...
TTAACATCTGGATTCAGCCTCAAAAACCAGCCCAAAGTGGCTGAACATGAGACCAAAAGTCATCAGAAAAAGGTCTCAGAAGCAATTCACGGTCAAAGGCACTCTTTCCTGCTCACTGCCGCCGCTCAAACCCCGTTTGTCCAGAGATTCCCTAATGCTTTGACGAGCCGTGAATCAGCAACCGCAGCGGCTGCGGCCAGCCGGCAGCACCGGTGGCCCAGCAAATGTCATCAAAACGCAAAGCATCAGCCAGGCACAACATTGCTGCGTTGATGCCTTGATTCGGCCTACGGTTCGCGGCAGGATGCTTCCCTCCTTTTATGAAACGCACGCTTCTGTTGGCCCTGCTGGGCACCGTTGCTGTCGTGAGCACTCCTGCTCCAGGACGGGCGCTCACAACGGTCTGCACGGCTGCCTGGACGGCAACTGTTTCCCCTGGGGCAACAGCTTCTGGCACCCTTTCGGGGGCTGCGAGTCCACCCTGCCCGTCCCCCGCTGTCACGGCCTCCGTCACGGTCGGTTCTGGTGCCAATGCAGGAACACTCAATGCGGGCGACGCTATCGGCGGAAGCGCAACCAATAATTTCACGCGTACTTCGTCTCAATCGATGGATCTTGGGATCAACGCCAGCACCACCGAAAATCTCACCCTCACATTCAAGGAAGCCGGAGTGCTTACACAAGTAACTAACCCCTACCTCTTTTTTACCTATCTGGATACCGGGACGTCGTTCACGTTCACTCAGCCCTTCACCCTCGCCCAAGCGAACAACGCTACGGCAAGTGGTTCAACGGTGTCGGCCACTTCCGGTGCCGCCAATAGCCAAAACGACGGCTTCGTGGTGCAGATGCTTGGCACCTACTCAACGATCAACTTCGCCTACGTCAACACGACGGCCTCCGTCCAAAGCGTGGCCTTCACCGCCGGCGCCAATAAAGTTGAAGCGCCAGGCCCGCTGCCCTTGCTGGGTGCTGGTGTGGCCATGGGCTTCAGCCGCCGCCTGCGTCGTCGCATCAGCGCCTGAATCGAGATCAACCCCCAGAACCGGAGCACAACCGTGGGGCGGGGAATCCACACGGCTTCGCCCTGCGACTTTTGAGCACCCCATCCCCGGTCCCCAAGGCAACAGAACTGTCGGGTGGGGGTCTGACCACCCTCCTCGACAGTGATGACTTCGGCTGCTGGGAGGATGCCGTGGCGGGAACCCTCGGGCACCATCGCAGTGAACTCATTACTGCCTCTGAGCCGTTTCAGGCCCGGATGCGCAGCGGTCAGCTCGGGGACTGCGCCGTGCTGCATATCCAGGGCCGCGGTCGCCTGCGGCTGAGCCGTGAACAATGCCTTCAGAGCGTTCTCTGGCTGCCGCTGCGGGGGATAACCCAGGAGCGCGTCAATGGCCATGAATGGCTGGCGGAACCGGGCAACGGCCTGCTGTTCCGCCCCGGCGACGCGATGGAAGGCGAAACCAGCCACGAATTGGAAGGGATCTCCATCCTCATCCCGCCGCATTGGCAGCCGGACACCGCCGCGCCGATTTCACCGCTGCTGGCCGCCGGTCCCCAGGCGCGCTCCGTTCTGCGGCAGGCGCGGTCCATGGCCAAGGCCATAGCCCAGCGGCCTGCCGGCGCCATCCATGCCGCCGATCACCTGCGCGAGGCTCTGCACGACTGGTTTGATGGACAGCTTGAGCCCCAGCGCCGGGAACGGCTCACCGCCCGCCGCCGGCGGACCACGGTGAACGAGGCGCGCCAGTGGATGGCCGAGCGGCTGCAGGAGCGGTTCAGCGTCGTGGAGCTCAGCCAGGCCGCCGCTGGCGCCTTGCTGTGCCCAGGCCCTGAGATCTCGCAGGCCAGGGTCCTTCGCCCGGTTCGATCGGAGCGGATCCAGATCAGTGCCTGGTGGCCGACTCAGGGTTTCAGCTCATCAAGCAGCGTGCGGTTCAGAGCAAGTTCACAACGGGTGGTGGTGATGCCATAGCCGGTGCCTTGGAAGCCCACCGACTTGGCATAGGCACACACCGCCCTGCGATTGGCACGGAAGGCCTCAGCCTGCCTGAGCGGATCAGCACTGGTGCTGTAGAAGCCCTTGAGATTGTCTCGCCAGAGCGCCTGGAACGTCGGTCCTGGAACCCGTTGCGCTTCCTTGGCAACCCCCATCAGGGCCTGTTGCAACTGGCGATCGCTGGCTTCCAGGGCCTTGATCAGGCAGCGGGTCTGGTCCGCGGTGCTGAGCGAATCCGGGCAGAGGGGGGCTGCGGCAGAAGGGAAAGAATGCAGAGGGAAGAGGGCACCCAGCAACAACAGAACAAGGATGCGACGCATGGCGAAATCACGGTGACGTGACCCACTTTCATACCACCGCCAGGGCCCGCAGATCGCCGGCATAGCCGCTGATCTCCAGCACCGCATCGGCACTGGCCTGGAAACCGGCCACCCCGTCGTTGAGGGCCACGAAGGTGCGGCTGGTGGGGCCGGATCCGAAGCTGAAGGTGGCCGCCTTGAGGGCCTGGAAACTGCTGGCGGTGAGCAAGCTGCCCACGCCGGCTTCGCTGAGGTCGGCCACGGCACCCAGCCGGGCCATCTCGGTGGCCGCCACCGCGTTGGGGCCGTCGAGGCTGTCCACTCCGATGCTGAAATCGGTGAGGCGATCCCCGGCCGCCAGCAACGACTGCTTCAGGCTGCCGACGCGGAAGAGGTCCTTGCCCGCCAGGCCCGTGAGCCAGTCCGTGCCCAGCCCCGTCTTGAGCAGATTCGCGCCGGCGCCGCCGTTCAGATAGGCGGGGTTGCCCGGGCTGGCGGCCAGCTGGGCGGCGCTGGTGGAAAACAACGCCGGCCCCGTGAGCACACCGGCATCGCCGAGGCCCAGCCCCTGGCTGGCATTGAAGCCCACGGTCACGGCAGCACCGGCGGCCAGGCCGGTGGCCCAGTCCTTGCCGGTGAGGGTGGTGCGGTACACCCCGCCGCCCTGATTCACCTGGCTGACACTGACCCCCCAGGGCACACCGGTGACGGCATGGGTGGTGTCAAAGCTGAGCGACCAGCCGGCCACGGCCGTGGTGCCGGTGTTGGTGACGGTGATCTGGGCCGTCAGCCCGTGGTACCAGAGGGAACCGGCCACGCTCACCTTGAGCAGCGGAGCACTGGTGAGCGGCAGGGAAGGCCGGATCGCACCGCCGGGTTCGAGGATCGGCTGATCCGGCCCGGGGGGTGGTGACAGCGGCGCCGCCGGTATGGCCGCGCTGCTGGTGTCAACGGTTTCGGCAAAACCCTGGCGGTCCTGATAACTGAGCCGGAGCCGCAGATTCTGGCCCTGCTGGGCCGCCGCCGGCGTGAAACTGGCGGCGGTCGCCCCCGGGATCGCCTGCCAGGCGCCACCACTACCGGCCTGGGCCTGCCACTCGTAGCTGGGCGGGCCATCCCCATCGGGATCGGCCTGAACCTGGCTGACCGTAAGAGGCTGGCCCACACCGGCGCTACCGATCAAAGCAAAGCTCGCCTGGCCATCATTCACATACGGAACGCTCTGCGGGGCCACCAGCACGGACTCGCTGAAACCGGCGGCATCGCTGTAGGTCACCCTCAGGCGAATCTGCTTGCCCTCCTCCGCCTGGGTCAGGGGCAGAAGGGTGGCATTGCTACCGATGGCGCTCCAGAGCTGGCCCCCATCGGCGGAGGCCTGCCACTGGTAGTTGTATCCACTTGCCCCGAGGCCATCGGGATCCTCGGCGCTGCGGAGCGCCGTCAGGCTCTGGCCGACGGCCGCGCTGCCGGTGATGGCAAACACGGCAGCGCCATGGTTGCTCGGCGCCGGTGAGGGCGCAGGCGTTGGAGTTGGGGGTGGAGTCGGAGTTGGGGTTGGGGTGGGCGAAAGCGTGCGGATCGTGATGCCGGGCAGGGCATCGAGTTCCTCATCCGTCAGGGCGATCCCGCCCTTGAGTTCGACGCTGCGGGCGAAGGCACCGGTCAGGCCAGCGTTGTAATCCAGGGCCACCTCATTGGACACATAATCACTGCGCACATCGCTGTAGGCGAAATCGTTCGGCTGGGTGGGACCACCCACCAGGGCTCCGAAATTGATATGGGCGTTCGGCAGACCGTTGCGGAAGCCATCCCAGCCCACACCCGAGGCCTCGCGGCTGTGGGGCTGCTGGGGGAAGTTCTGGCCATAGCCCACCAGATAGCTCGACTGGCGCGGGTTGGCCCCAAGGATGTAGTCCACCGTCTGCTGGGCCAGATTGGTATAGGCACCACCGGGATCATTGACGCTGCTGGCATAAACATCAGCCAGGAAAGCGGTGTTTGCCGCATAGCGAAGCGAACCCCACTGGCTGATCCAGCGCAGGCCGCCGCTGGTGATCTGCACGCCGCTGCCACCGCTGACCCAGGTGTTCAGCCAGCCCTCCACCTGCTGCCGGATCGTGGCGGAACCCGTCAGCTGGGCCAGCAGAACAGCCGTGGCATAGGAGCTGTCGTCCCAGTTGCCTGTCCAGCCCCCGTTGAGACCACCGATGTTGGTTTTATAGAGATTCAGTGCCTTATTCAGATAGGCCGAGCCATCGCCACCCTGGGCCTTGACCGCCTGGGACAACCAGGCAGCTCCATTGGCCAGCTCATCGTAATAACCACTATAGGAATTGTAAAATTCCTGCACAACTGGAATCGAATCCGAATACTTGCCCCTGTAGGTATCCGCAAACTGATAAAGCGCCACCGCGCTGCTCAACAACTTGTCGGCATAGGCCCCATCACCCTGGCGACGGAACACCATGGATGCGGCCGCCAGGGCCGCAGCGCTGCCGCCCGCCACATCGGAGCCGGGCTTGCTGGCCGTCACCGCCATGGCCGGCCGCAGAATCGTTTCGGTCTCAGCGGGCTGCCAGAGGTTGTGATCGGCATCGGCATCCCCCACCTGGGCAACGAAGAATCTGGTCTGGCCAGCGCCATCGAGCACATTGCACTTCAGCAGATAATCGGTTCCCCACTTCAAGGCCGCCAGGAGCTCATCGCTCTGGCCAGCGGCGGCATAGCCGCCGGCGAACTGCAGGCCACCCCAGGCGAGGTTGGTGAGGCTGGAGGCCAGAGGCAGGCCAAACTTGCCGTAATCCCCGGCATCGTGATAACCACCGGTGAGGTCAAGTTTCAGACCTGCCTGGAGATTGGCACTGGTGTTATTGCCGAAGTAGACACCATCAAAGCCATCATGGAGTCCCGAATCCCCGCGCCAGTCAATGCGATTGGTGGCCTCATCGAGGTTGCCGGAACGCTGGGCCTCATAGAACAGAAACGACTTCTGCAGGGCTTCCGCATAATTCGCACCGCCCCCCTTCACGGCATAGGAGCTGGGGTTCACCTCCGCCACCGGCGTCGGCAGCGGGGCCGGACCGGGCGCCGGAGCAGGGCCGGGGGACGGCGTGGGGGCCGCCGCCAGAGCCTTGAACACCGGTGTGGTGAGGAACAGATCGGCCGGCTGGAGGGCACCACTGGCCGGGCCCGCGGCCCTGGTGGCCGTGAAACCGACGCTGACCGAACCGCCGACCGCCAGGGCGGCCCCCCAGTCCACGCCGGTGAGCGTATAGCCGTAATGGCCATTCGCCAGGGTGCTGACCGTGAACGTCAATCCCCAGGGCGTGCCACTGATCTGCACGTCACTTTCAAAGGAGACGCTCCAGTCGGCCAGGGGGGCCGTGCCGGTGTTTGTGATTGTCAACTTGGCGGTGAGCCCCCCATTCCAGAGGGAGCCATCCAGAACCAGATTGAGCACGGGGTCGCCATTGCTCAGAATCAAGGTGGCCATCAAGAGCCTGCATCTGAATATCATTGAAGGTGGCTCCAGTTGCCGCTGGCGATCCCCCAAAGGGGACACCTGCAGCGCCAGCGGCATCGCCCCGCCACGGCCGGGCATACGCCCAAGACGGACTGGCGAGACCGAAAGTGCAGCGAAACACCGCTAGGATGAGCCGAGCGAAAGATCAACGTATGGATCTAACATACAAAATAAATCTTCTCATTGAAAGTCGTCGACTGATTCTCAATGCCGTCAGAAGAAGCAGCACCGAAGCGAGCGTGGCGATCGCCATGCAGGCGGAGGATCAATTGCTTCCGCTCGTCCTTGGCTTCCAGGATCCAAAGATCATTCGCTACGTCGGAACCGATGCCGGCAGTTGTCTGGAGCTGGCCCGCACCCGACCGTTCGGCTTTCTGGTGTGCACCGATCAACTGGCGGAAGGCGATGGCTTCCAGCTCTGCGAGGCCATGCGCCAGGTGAGCCCCGCCACGAAAACCCTGCTTATCTGCACAGGGCAGCAGATTGATCGGCGGGCTTTCGATGCCGATGCCATCGACGGCATTTTCTGTTACCAGGAGATCATTGAAGCCAAGGGGGTGCTGGGGGCAGCCATTCTTGCCGCCAGCAGCGGCCGTCGTTACCGCAGCCAACGCATCCGTGAGATCTCTGAGAAAACCTCTGCCTATGAACTCAGAGACAGGGACTACGACATCCTCCATTGCCTGGCCGAGGGCATGAGCAACCGAGAAATCGCCGATGCCCTGCAGATCAGCGAACAGACCGCCAAAACCTACACAAAGCGCCTGATCGGCAACCTCAGCGCCAAGAACCGGCTCCATGCCCTGATCCTGGGCCTGCGCTACGGCCTCACCAGCATCCACTGACGGGCTGCTCCCGGCCGCGGCGCCGCTTCAGGGCCGCCGGAAGGTGCTGGGGCAAACTGGTGTGAAGCCCTGGTTCCGATGTCCCAGCCAGCCGACGGACGGCCCGCAGCCCCGCTTGCCACCCGCTCCGAAGCGCCCCCGGAGGGGCAGGAACCTGCCCAGAGCAGGGAACGCCGGGGATTCGGCGCCGACGCCGCCGGCGGGGCTGGCCGGCGGCGGGGCAAGCGCAAGCGCGGAGCCAGCCTGAGCAAGGGCGACTGGGGCCCCCTGGGCAAGCACCCCGACCTGGACGCGATCCTGGCCCGCCAGCGCCTGCACCTGCCCCTCTCGGGGAGGCTGAGCGCAGCCCAGGTGAACCAGGCCTGGAAGCGCTGCGCCGGCGAGCACCATCCCGACCGTGGTGGGGAACACGACACCATGCAGCTGGTGAACGGGGCACGGGACCTTCTGCTCGGCCGGGATCTCCAGGATCCGGCCGCCGGCTGAGCTCCTGGCCTCTGCGCTGGGCCTCCGCCCGTGCAGCGCCGCTTATCATCGCGCCTGCGCTGCCAGGCTTGGGTTCCGATGGGCGATTCCCGCCATGACAAGCCAGGCCAGTTACGCGGCCAGTTACCCGGCCAGTTACCCGGCCCGTTGACCGACCAGCTGCCAGCGGAGCTCCCGGTGGCGTTGGTGTTCGGACTGTTATTCGCGCTGTTCAGCCTTGCCCTGAGCCGCATCTATCCCGAACGCGTTTACACCCACATCGATGTTTTTTACAACGCTGATGTGCTGCGGGTGATCCGCGATCTCACCGAACCCGGGGCCTACCACGACCGCCTTTCGGTGCATCCGGCCTTTTCGATCCTGTTGATGCCCTTCGGGCTGCTGCTCACCAAGATCGGCCTCAGTGCCAAAGCCGCCGCCCACCTGCTGATCGCCGCCAGCACCGCCGCCAGCGCCAGTCTTTTCTATCTCACCTGCCACAACATCGGCCTGCGCCGCCGCGATGCGGCCCTGATGATGGCGCTGCTGGCCTCCAGTGCCGCCCTGATGTTCTGGGGCTCCACGGTGGACACCTTCTGCTTCAGCGGCCTCAGCTTCGCCCTGGTGTATTTCATCGCCAGCTCCAAGATCGACAACCGACTGGCCTGGATCGGGGTCAGCGCCTTCACCATGGCGATGACCACCACCAACTGGATCACGGCCCTGATCGCCACCGCCATCCGCCGGCGGGGCCGGGAGGCGTTGATCATCTCCGCAGGCGCCCTGGTCACGGTGGTGCTGTTGTCCCTGCTGCAGAAGCTGTTATTGCCGACAGCCGCCCTCTTTTTCATCCCCCAGTCGTTCGGCGATGAAAAGCATTACCTGGCCGCTCCCTCCCTGGAACGACTGATCAATTTCTTTCTGTTCACCGGCGTGGCCGCGGAACCGGAACGGCTGCTGCAGCTCACCGACACCGCCGGCGGCCCGGCCGGCATCGGCCCCTGGGTACGCAGCGGAGCCGCCATCACCCTGCTTCATCCCGTACGCCTCGTGGCCGCCGGCAGCTGGTTGCTGCTCACCCTCAACGGCCTGCGCCAGTGCCTGCCGGGCAGCGCTCTGGAAGCCCGCCCCCGGCAGCTGGCCTGGATCGCCGCCCTCGTGCTGCTGTTCGAGCTCTGCTTCCACCAGTTCTGGGGCGATGAGCCCTTCCTCTATTCCGCCCACTACCTGCCCACCTTCATCACCCTGATCGCCCTCGGCTTCTGCGGCCGCCAGGGGCGCGCCAGCCGGGTCCTGGCGGTGGTGTTTGTCGTCAGCGCCTTCGGCGCCAACCTGCAGGCCCTGCTCAGTGCAGGCCAGGCCCTGGCCGCGGGTTGAAGCGATGACAACCATGCGCGTGCTCATCACCGGCTGCAATGGCTTTCTCGGCGGGCTGCTCAGCAGCCACTTCAGCGCCGCCGGCCACGACTGCTACGGCATCGGCACCGTCAGCCCCGGCAATGCCCCCACCCACGCCCTGCGGGCCTACCGCCAGTGCCGGCTGCCGAGCGAGGCCATCGGCACCTGGGTGGCGGAACTGCGGCCCCAGCTGCTGATCCATGCCGCCGGCCGTTCCTCGGTGCCACTGTCGGTGCAGGATCCCGCCGCCGACTTCGCCGCCGGCCCGCCGGTGGTATTCCAACTGCTGGAGGCGATCCGCTGCCATTCGCCCGCCACCGCCTTCGTGCAGCTCTCGAGTGCCGCCGTCTATGGCAATCCGGAGCGGATGCCGATCGCGGAAACCTGCCAGCCGGCGCCGATCTCCCCCTACGGCTTCCACAAGCTGCAGGCCGAATGGATCGTGCGGGAGTTCGCCCAGGTCTATGGCGTCCGTGCCGCCTCGGCCCGGATCTTCTCGGCCTACGGCCCTGGCCTGCGCCGCCAGTTCCTCTGGGATTTCTGCCGCAAGGCCCGGGCCAACCCCGTGGTGGAACTCCAGGGCACCGGCGCCGAGACCCGCGACTTCATCTATGGCACCGACATCTGCCAGGCCGTGGACTGCATCCGCCAGCAGGCCGCCATGGCCGGCGAAACGGTGAACATCTGCAGCGGCGAGCAGACCTCGATCGCAGGGCTGGCCGAACTGCTGGCGAGCGAATTCGCCAGCCCTCTGGAGGTGCGTTTCTCCGGGGAGCGGCCCGAGGGGGTCCCGTTGCAGTGGCGGGGCGACGCCGCCGCCCTGGGGGCCCTCGGCTACCGGCCCAGCGTCGAGCTCGCCGAAGGGGTCCGTCGCACCGTGGAATGGTTCCGGAGCCTGCCATGAACGCCGCCATGCCCCTGGAGAATTCTGCGTCTGGACGGCCGCTCTGCATCGCCCTGTTGCCCCAGGGCGGGGCCGGCTGGATCGGTGGCGAGCTCTACTTCAGGCACCTGTTCGAGGCCCTGCTGGACCACCGGCGTCGCCATCCCGAGCACCCCCTGCGCCTGGTGCTGGTCACGGCTGACCCTGAGCGGCTGATCGCCAGCCATGGGCCCTACCGCCAGGCAGACCAATTGGTCGATCCCCGACCCACCGGCTGGCGGAGGCGCCTCAGCCGGTTGCGGCACATCGCCAATCGGCTGCTGCCCCCGGCCCTGCATCTGCCCGGCCACGATCTCACCGGAGCCCTGCGCCGCGCAGGCGTCGACTTCGCCTACCCGTTCGTGCCCCGCCGCGCCAGCGGCGGCCGGCCGCGGGGCGCCGCCTGGATCCCCGATTTCCAGCACCGGCACCTGCCCCACCTGTTCAGCGACCAGGAGCGGCGGGGCCGCGACCACGACCACGCCCACCTGGCCGCCGATGCGCCTGAGATCGTCTTCAGCAGCGTTGATGCCATCAACGATTTCCAGCGCTTCTATCCCACCAGCCCCAGCCGCCCCCACTGCCTCCACTTCTGCTCGCTGCCGGATGCGGCCCTCTGGCAGGGGGATCCCCTGGCGATTCAGCGGCACTACCACCTCCCCGACCGCTTCCTGCTCTGCTCCGGCCAGTTCTGGCGCCACAAGAACCAATCCCTGGTGCTGGAGGCCCTCGCCGCGCTCCAGGCCGGCCATCCCGAGCTGTTCGTGGTGTTCACCGGCCACATCCACGACTACCGGGCCCCGGAAACCAGCGACCGCTTCTTCGCCGCCATCCATGAGCAGGGGCTGCGCCAGCAGCTGGCGGTGCTGGGGCTGATCCCCCGCCAGCACCAGCTCCAGCTGATGCGCCGCTGCGTGGCGGTGCTGCAACCCTCCCTGTTCGAAGGCTGGAGCACCGTGGTGGAGGACGCCCGCGCCCTCGGCCGGCCGATCGTCCTCAGCAACCTGCCGGTCCACCGCGAGCAGAACCCGCCCGACGGCCTGTTTTTCGAACGCCACAGCAGCGCCTCACTGGCCAGCGCCATGGCCGAGGCCTGGCAGCGCTTCGAAGCCGGCCCCGATCCACAGCGGGAAGCGGAGGCCCGCCGCGCCAGCGCCGGCCGCCTGGAAGCCATGGCCGACGACCTGATCGCCATTGCCACGGCCAGCCTGGAGCGCAGCTGAGCCGGGCCGCGTCGCCCCAGGCCTTCGGCCTCAGCGGCCGGGGCCTGGGGCCACAGCCCCGAGGCGCCAGCGGGCCAGGGCCGCGCCCGTCGCCAGGGCCAGCAGCGGCAGCTCCCCCCAGCGGTCGTAGGGGGTGAGCTGGCTGCGCTGGCGCAGGGTCATCAGCCCGAGCTGGCGGCGACCCGCCGGCAGCTGCTGGCGCACCCGGCCGCCGGCATCCACCACCAGGCTGGGGCCGGTGTTGGCCGCGCTCACCAGCCAGCGGCCGGTTTCGATCGCCCGCAGCTGGGCCACGGCCGCGAACTGTGCCTGCAACAGACGCGGATAGGGATCCAGGTTGGCGCTGGCCACCAGCCAGCGGGCCCCGTCACGGGCGGCGGCGGCCAGGCCGGTGCCATCGGCGAGCTCGTAGCAGATGGCCACCCCGATCGCCCCGGCGGGACGGGGCAGCAGCCGCGAGGCCGGGCCCGGCTCCAGGCCACCGACGGCGGACAGACCGCTCCAGCGGGCCAGGCCCGCCAGCGGCACCCATTCCCCAAGGGGCACCAGTCGGTGCTTGTCCACCCAGCCGCTGGGCTGGGGCTCGCCGGGCGCGAAGCGCAGCAGGGCGCTGCGTTGCTGCTCACCCTGGCGGCGGAAACCACCGCTGAGCACCTCCGGCCCCTTGGATTCGGGCAGGGGCTGGCCCAGGGCCAGGGCCCCTTCCGGCAGCAGCAGGCTGGCCACCGCGGCCGGGGCCTGGCGCTGGGCCGCGGCCAACTGGCCGAGCAGCTCCAGCTGCTGGGCCACCTCAAACTTCTGGCGGGTGGGGATGGCGGGCTGGAGCACCAGCAGCAGTTCGCTGCGGCCCACCGGCGCTGCGGCGGCGGCCAGGGCCGAGAGGCCCAGCAGGTGGGCGAGCAGCACCAGCAGCGCCCCGGCCAGGCCCCAGCGCAGCCGCTGGGGCGATGGGCTGAGCAGCCGCCACAGGCACCAACCGATCAGCAGCTGCAGGCAGGCGATCGCGCCGGCTCCGGCCAGGGCGCCCACCCCGGCCAGGGCCCGGTCCCCCGGCAGGGCCGACACCCCCAGCCCGATCCAGAACAGGGGACCACGGGCCAGCAGCACTTCGGCCAGGCCCCAGAGGGAGGCCGCCAGCACCGCCGTGCTGACCCGGCGCGGGTCCAGGCGCCGCACCAGCAGCACCCACAAGGCCGTGAGCGCACCGGCCGCCAGGCCGCAACCCAGCCAGAGCAGCGTGCAGATCGGCAGGCTCAGGGGGCCGGGCACCCCGATCCAGTCGAGCGGATGCAACCAGAGCAGCCAGCGATGGCTGGTGAGCACCGCCGCCAGCCCCCAGACCAGGCCGGCCATGGCCGCCCCCGGGGCGGTGAGGGGGGCGGCGGCGAGGGCCCAGAGCAGGGCCAGGGCCGGCCAGACCAGCAGCGGCCAGCCGAGGGGAGGCAGGCCGATGGCCGCCAGCAGGCCTGCGGCGGCGGCGGCGGCGAGCCAACGGCTCCGGTGACGGTCATTGCCCATGGCCGCCGAGCCTAGAAACCGCCAATCTCGGAGGAACGACCTGAGAAGGTCCCCATCCGCCGCTTCCAGGAGGACTACAGCGCCATGGACCAGAGCAACCTGCTGCAGATGCTGCTGCTGCGCGGTCTCGGCACCACATCCCTGCTGGCGGAGCGGCTGCGCTACGTCAGCCAGGAATGGGTGAGCAGCGGCAAGCTGGACCCCAGCCACGCCTCGGCCCTCGTCGATGACCTGCTGAAGGCCCTGCGCGGCGATTCACCGGAACTGGAGCAGCAGGCGGAACGGCAGCTGGAGCGCAACCGCGACCAGCTGCTCCAGGACCTGGGGCTGGCCAACCAACGGGAACTGGACGAGCTGCGCGGTCGGATCGATCGCCTGGAGCGGCTGGTGCGTCAACGCCAGGACAACGCTTCGGCCTCGGCAGCCCCGCAGGATCGTGACCTGCCGCCCGACTGACGGCTGAGGCCGCCTGCCGCTCCGAAGGGGCACTGGCAGAATCGATCCAGTGCGGTCCTTTTCATGCGCGACATCCTGATCAGTGCGGCGGTCTGTGTGACCTGTCTGCTGGTGGCCTTCGTCAGCCAGCTGGTGGCCCCCGGCGAGGCGATCGCCGCCCAGGCCAGCCGCTCAGACGACGGCCAGGCGGTGTTCAGCCCGGCCGCGACCGAAGCCAGGGCCATGCCCACTGCCGCAGTGAGCGGCAGTGGTGGCTTCAGCACCGCCCTGGCGGTGAGCAGTGCCGTGGCTGCCCCCCTTGAACTCGACCCCGACGACCCCAACCCCAC
>Ga0208864_1000498_pt1 | contig 12941 bp, 6 predicted proteins | sample CryBogmetaGMA05M_FD_184542 | JGI IMG/M metagenome (GOLD analysis project Ga0208864, IMG submission 184542) | Freshwater microbial communities from Crystal Bog, Wisconsin, USA - MA0.5M (SPAdes) | ecosystem: Environmental > Aquatic > Freshwater > Lake | place: Crystal Bog, Wisconsin, USA...
GTCCCGAACAGCCCGTGGCACCACACGCACCATTGGTTCAGCACCGGCGACCAGGTTCGGCCCACCGGATCAAGCTCTGCCCGAACAGTTTTCGTTCATCCCCTTCTCGGAGAGCATGTGCGGCTACTCGAGGAACCCGAACGGCACGCCTGGCAGTCAGACGTCGGTACCGCGGCTGTCCAGTGGTTAGCCGACCACCGGGTTCGCGACGTGCCGGCTCTTCCCGGCGCCGCTTATTGCGAAATGGCCCTGAACGCCGCCGAGACCGTCTTCCCGCGGGGCGCCGAAGTCCGCGACGTTGTGTTTGAGGAACTGCTACTGCTCGACGAGCACACCGATATCACTACAGTCGCCTCACTCAACGCTCCCCGCGCGGCGACCTTCGAGATCCAGACGGATGAGGATGGTGACCAGGTGCGGCGGTCGACGGCGACCCTGCACGCGGTCGAAGATGACGCACCATCGCCACCGCGTGACATCGCGCGGTCGCTGGACGAGCACCCTGGCGTGACGACCGGCGAAGAAATCCGGGCGTCGTTAGCGGGCCGCGGGATCGACTTGGGTCCGGCCTTCAGCGGTCTTATCGCCGTGCATACCGCACCGGACGGCCCGACAATGCTCGCTGAGGTGCAAGCCCCCGCCGGCATTCGAGCGCAGCAGAGCGGGTTCACGGTCCACCCGGCTGTCCTCGATGCCTGCTTCCAGTCCGTGGCCGCGCACCCCAGCGTCAACAGTCACCTCGGCGGTGGGCTGATGTTGCCGCTGAGCGCCGGCCGGCTAAGGCGTTCCGGCAGTTGCAGCGATGCCAGCTACTGCCACGTGACCATCACCTCGGCCGACACCTCCTCGGTGCAGGCCGACATTGAAGTACTCGACGCGGCCGGAAATGTAGTTCTCCACATCACCGGCCTGCGGATGGGCAGCGGCGCCACCAAAAGCGCGGAACGCGAACGGCTGCTGGCTGAGCGTCTGCTCACCGTGCAGTGGGAAAAGCAGGATGCCCCTATCGCGGAGACCACACCGGCCGGCGACTGGTTACTGATAGCCGCCGACGATGCAGACGAGTTACCGGCGGGGCTGGCCCGTGAGCTGGAAGCCGGCGGCGCCCGATGCCGAACGATCAATGCCGCGAAAGATGTTCCAGGCGAACTGACGTCGGGTTTGGTCGGCGTGGTGTTCGTGGCGCCACCGGCCGGAGGCGAGCCGAGCGAGCGGTGCCTATCACGGGGGCGCGAATTGGTCGAGCACGTAGTCCACATCGCCCGCGAGCTGTCCGACACCGAGGGCCAACCGCCCCGACTGTATGTGGTCAGCCGCGGGGCACAGGCTGTCTCCGTGGGCGACGAGATCAATTTGGATCAGGCCGGTCTGCGAGGCCTGTTGAGGGCGATCGGTAATGAGCACCCACCGCTGGCGCCGACCCAGATCGACGTTGACAACTGCACTGGGGCCGCCGACGTGGCGCAGGAGCTGCTCAGCCAATCAGCCGAGGATGAGACCGCGTGGCGAAATGGTGCCTGGTATAACGCGCGGCTGCGTGCTACGCCGCTGCGCGCTGAGGAGCGGCGCACCACCGTCGTCGACCCCGGACGTGACGGCATGCGCCTGACGGTTCGACTCCCCGGCGACCTTCAGAGCCTGGAGCTGACTGCAGTTGACCGACAGCCTCCGCAGGCTGGAGAAGTCGAGGTCGCAGTCAACGCGTCGAGCGTGAACTTCGCCGACGTACTGGTCGCGTTCGGCCGCTACCCAACATTCGACGGTCAGCAACCGCAGCTGGGCCTGGACTTTACCGGCGTGGTCACTGCCGTTGGCGCCGACGCTACCCAATTCAAAGTCGGTGACCGGGTCGGCGGTTTTGCGCCCGGGTCGTGGGGCACGTTCGTCACCTGTGATGCGCGGATGGTCGCGCGGCTGCCCGAGGGGCTGAGCGATCAGGACGCCGCAGCCGTATCCACCGCCTACGGCACCGCGTGGCACGGGCTGGTCGAACTGGCCCGCCTTGGTGCGGGGGAACGTGTGCTGATCCACTCTGCGACCGGTGGTGTCGGTCAGGCTGCGATCGCTATCGCACGACATGTCGGGGCCAAGATATACGCCACCGCGGGCAGCGAGCGGCGTCAACAACTCCTGCGCGACTGGGGAATTGAGCATGTGTACCACTCCCGCTCGACTGACTTCGCCGAGGAGATCCGCCGCGATACCGACGGTTATGGTGTCGATGTTGTGCTCAACTCGCTTACTGGAGCAGCACAACGCGCCGGTCTGGAGCTACTCGCAATTGGCGGCCGCTTCGTGGAGATCGGCAAGCGTGACGTCTACGAGCACACCCGCGTTGATCTGTATCCCTTTCGGCGCAACCTGGCGTTTTACTACGTTGATTTGACGTTGATGGGGAGCAACGCCCCGGATCGCGTCGGGGCATTACTTTCTAAAGTCTACGAAATGGTCGGGAGCGGCGTTCTTCCCGTCATCGAGCGCACTGATTACCCGCTGATCGACGCGGCCACCGCGATTCGCTCGATCAGCGCTGCCGAACACACCGGCAGACTCGTCCTGTCGGTTCCGCGGAACGGGCTCACCCGTGTGGTGGTTCCTCCGAATCAGGCGAAGGTATTTCGGCGCGACGGCTCCTACATCGTCACCGGCGGTGCCGGCGGTCTCGGTCTGTTCCTCGCTGCGGTGATGGCCTCAGGAGGATGCGGGCGGATCGTCCTGACTTCACGATCCCAACCGAATCCTCAGGCACAGAAGACGATTGAGCGTCTCCGCAGTAACGGGGCCGATATCGTGGTGGAGCCCGGCAACATCGCCGATCCAGACACCGCGCTCCATCTCGTGAGCAGCGCTACCGCAACCGGATTGCCGCTGCGTGGCATCCTGCATGCGGCGGCCGTCGTCGACGATGCCACCCTGGAAAACATCACCGACGAACTCATCGCGCGGGACTGGGCTCCGAAGGTTTTCGGCGCGTGGTTTCTGCACGCGGCGGCCACCGGAGCCGCTGGGCCGCCGACATCTGCCGTAGTCCAACCGCTTGACTGGTTTTGCAACTTCTCATCAGCGGCAGCGTTGCTGGGTTCGCCGGGGCAGGGCGCCTATGCAGCGGCCAACAGCTGGCTGGATGCCTTCACGTCATGGCAACGTGGCCAGGGCGTTCCGGCTAGCGCGATTGCCTGGGGAGCGTGGGCCGATATCGGGCGGGGCACAGATGTGGCGCAGCGTGGCGACGTGACGATGATCAAACCCGAGGACGGTGCCTACGCATTCCGGGCGATTTTGCGTCACGATCGCGGCTACACCGGCTATCTTCCCGTCGCTCGGATGCCCCTCCTGGCGGCCTTGGCTGACCGCAGTCCGTTCGCCGAAGCGTTCCGCAATATCGGTAACCGGCCCGGTGCTGACGTTCCGAACGTCCTGGCAGAACTTGCCGGGCTGGCACCCGAAGATTGGCCGCATCGATTATGTCGACTGGTCATCGACGAGGTCGCACTGATCCTCCGCCGTGCGATCGATCCTGACCGTTCGTTCGCCGAGCACGGTTTGGATTCGTTGGGCATCCTCGAGTTACGTACTCACATCGAGACCCAAACGGGTGTCCGGTTGACACCTAAAACCATCGTCACGTACAACACGGCGCGCAGCCTGGCCGGATATCTGGCCGAGACCGTCAACGCTCCATCCAAGTAGTGCAACGGTTGGACGCCAAACTAATCCACCGTCGACCATGGCTCACGAGTCGACGTGCCCGAGTCAGTCAGTGACGACTCGATACTGGGCGGGGGTGGAGACCAACACTCTTCGGATCTCCGTGGCACATTGCTCCGACAACGGCGAGTGGGTGTGGTATTCGACCAGCAGCTCACCGTCGTAGGTGCAGCAGGTGTAGAAGTCGACGTTGGATGATGACGCGAACAGCACCTCACCCCCGTACTCCTCAATCACCAGTCCGGGAGGGGTACGCAGCGGCGGCATCTCCCCGCCGTCGGTGGCCATAACGACATCGGGCAATCCCGGCGGGTTACCTTCGTACTGCAACTGATAGTGCAGCAGCGACTGCTGGACCACACCGTCGGCAAGATCCGACCGAAACGCTTCGGCGATGTCTCGAGCCAGGCTTAATACATCGGTTTCTGCCTTGATCTCGGCAAGGTAGGTGGCCATGCCCAATGGATTGGTCGCCTCCGTGGCTCCGACCGGAGGGGTCAGGAAATACCGAAGATCGACCGGGTACACGTAGGGAATTGGAATGTGTGGAGTGCCACGCAGGCGCCACTCGGCCAGCAGAATCGCCGCCGCCGTCACTGAATTAAGGCTGACGCGATTCGCAGTGCACACCTCGCGTAGTTCCTGGGTTTCCTGCCGCGACAGCCGACACCGAGCCGTGGGCACGCGGACCGGAAGTTGTTTTCCTCCAGCCGGATTGCGCCTCGACGGCGGCAATTCGTAGGCGAACATCGCCGGATAGAGCCGTTCCAGGCCGGATTGCTGTTGCTTGACGATCCCGCGCGCCTCGAGCACCGCCTCCAGCGACTGCGGCGCGGCCTCGGCTTTGACCGGACCGATATCGCCTCCGGTGCTCAGATCCGTGTACCACCCCATCAACTGCTCAAGCAACGCGAACTGGTGGTGGCCGTCTCCCATGGAGTGGTGGGTGTATAGCGTGATCTCGGATCGCTCGTCACCCAATTTCACCCGCAGGTTGATCAGTGCGATGGATTGGTCGGGCATCCTCTCAACAGCCGTCTCACCATCCCTTTCCAACCATATTCCCGGGTGCAGGTAGTCGTCAGCCACGATCTGATGCCTATCGCCGGAAGGTTCAAGGTGGCCCGTGAGCACAGGATGTGCCTGCAAAAGTGTGTCGAATGCTTCGGACAACGCTATTACGTCCACGCGGCCGCCCAAGCGCAGTTTGATACCGATGAAGTTTCGGGCGTGCGCGAAAATCTCCTCAGATCGCGCAAGATAGCGAATCGGTGATGAGGCAAACACTGTCGGCTCTTCCTTGTTTATTGTCGTTATTCAAGGCCAGTTATCGGCTGGTGCTCGCCCTGCGGTAGCCCACGATCATCGGCCAGAGCGATATCGCAACGATTCCAGCCGACCATGCAGCGGTCTGGAGCATCGGCATCAGTACCGGACCGCCCACGGATAGTCCACGCATGGCATCCACGGCGGCGGACATCGGCTGATACCGGACGAGTGGCTGGACCCAATCCGGATACTTATCCACCGGCACGAGCCCAGTGCAGAAGAACGTGCCGATCAGACCAACGATTTGAATGGCTTCCACCAGAATAGCTTTGGGCCAGTACAACGCCACCGTGGTGACCACGGCTGCAAACGCGATACCAAACATCACCGGAACGGCCAGCCACAAGACTGCGCTTGCGGCCCCGCGGTGGAAACGGAACCCGAGGATAATCCCGGTGCAGAGGATGATCAGTGTGGTGCCGAAGAGCCGGACGACTTCAGCGGTCAGTCGCGCAAGCAGACCTGCAGCGCGGTGGATGGGTAACACCCAAAGCCGGGCCAGGAAGCCGTCAAGGCGTTCGGCGGTGATCCCCACCATCCCGGCTGCACATCCTGACATCGCCGCCAACAACGCCACCAGGGGCACGCTGCGGTAAAGGCCGTCCTCGCCGGTCGCCGCTTTGATCGAATCGCCGAGGACGACGTCCAACGTGATGAGGAATCCCACCGGCAACAGCAGTGCATGAACGATCGAGATCGGATTGCGAACCAAACGAACCAGCAAGCGACCGGTGAGCACCCTGGTGTTGGAAAGCAGGCGGCCCAGCGAATTCACCACATACGCGTGGCCGTCGTCAGTGCTCGGCGCATCGACAAGTACCGCCATCAGAATCTCCGCCGGTAGACCACCACAGCCCACGGCACGGTCAGCACGATGCTGCCCACAACCCAGGCCAGAGCAGGTCCCACCACCGACCAGGTGACCGGTACCGCCCACGATCCCGAGTCGCCGGCCAGGGCCTGCAGTGCGTAGACGATTTGCGAGACGGGCTGATCTCGAACGACGGGACGGATCCACTCGGGAAAACGTTGCAGCGGTTGGAGTCCCACCGACAAGTACCCGAAGATCAACTGCGGCAGAAGTAACCACTGCGTGGTCGCCGCGGGGTTGCGCGAATTGGTGCCGATGACGTCACCCATAAAGGCCAGTGCCAGGCCGGTCAGTAGCACCAGCCCACAGAATCCGGCGATGTAGGGCGGACCGCGGTGAAATCGGAAGCCGATGATGTAACCGCACGCCAGGGCGACAGCCAGTCCGATGGCACACCGGTAGATACTCGCTGAGATCCTGGCTGCCAGTGGGGTCAGCGGAGCTATAGGCAAGGCCTGCAGTCGGCGGTTGAGTCCCTGGACCGCGTCAGTGGCAGCCCGGAATGCGGTCGACACCGACGCAAAAGCAATGGCCTGCAACGCGATCAGCGGCATGAGGTACTGCGCATAACTGCTCATCGGCAGGTCCGGCCCGCTCATGAGACGGTTCAGCGGAATGTAAAAGCTCGCCGTGACCGCCGCTGAGGCGGCAATGCCAACCACAACCTCGCCGTTGCGAAGTGTCGGGACGATCATCCTGGCCGCCAGCACCCACCACTGCTGCATAGTGGACGGGACGGGTCGTGCGGTGGTCAATACCGTCACGATGACGCCCCGCGAGCTGTGACCTCGGTATCGGCAGCCGGATCCGCGGTTAGAGCAAGAAACACATCGTCGAGCGACGGCTTACGCAAAATGATGTCGGCCAACTCGATATGCGCCGAGCTCAATCGCCACAGGGCGGCGCTTAGCGTGCCGGGTCCATCCGGCGCTGGAATGGTGATGCGATCAGAGTCCGCGGTGATCGCATCACGGGCCGCGGCGGGCAACAGCGGGCCCAGCGCATCCGCCATGGCATGGATCTCGGCCATGTTGCGGGGCACGATCTCGCAGTAGGTGCCGACGGTTCGCTCTTTGAGTTCATCCGCGGTTCCCTGTGCGATCACGGTGCCATGGTCGATCACAACGATCCGGTCACTGAGGGCGTCGGCCTCCTCCAAGTACTGGGTGGTCAGCAAAGTAGCGATGCCTGCGTCCTTGAATGTGGTGACCAGTTGCCAGACTGCTTGGCGGCTGCGTGGGTCCAGCCCGGTGGTCGGCTCATCCAGGAACACCACCTCAGGACGCACCACCAACCCGCAGGCGATGTCGACGCGTCTGCGCATCCCGCCCGAGTAGGTACCGACCCGGCGGCCCGCGGCCCGCTCAAGATCGAACTCGCGCAGCAGTTCACGCGCCCGCGCCTGGGCCGCCGATTTCTTCAATCCCTGCAATCGGCCGAACATCACGATGTTCTCGTACCCGCTGAGCATGTCATCGAGCGCAACGTGCTGCCCGGTCAGCATGATCGATCGGCGCACCATCGCGGGATCACTGACCACGTCGTGGCCCGCCACCAGCGCGCGTCCACGATCGGGAGTGGTCAACGTCGACAGGATCTCCACCGTGGTGGTCTTACCGGCGCCGTTCGGGCCGAGTAGAGCAACAACCTCGCCCCGGCCGACATCGAACGAGATATCGCGCAACGCGGCAACCGAACCGAACGATTTGCCGATGCCCTCAACGTCCACACCTTTATCGGACTGCGACATCGTTTCCCTCACCTATTCGTCACTTATTCGTCGTCGTCAAAGACGGCTGCCGAGAGGTCAACCAGGGCGAGCGCCTCGTCCTCGGCATCAGAGCCGTCATTGTCCTGGTCACCCTCCACCGCTTCGCCGATAAGTCCGATCAACGTGGCCGGGAACTGCTCCGCCAGCGCTTCGATGGTGCTTCGAGAAGCGCGCCGATGGTCGTACCACCAGTCAACGTGTAGCACGCCGCCATACCGATACACCCTCAATTCGATCGGATGGCCCAGACCCGGAAGGGCGTCGCGGACCGCCAGCTCGGTGCCACTGTCGAACTGTACCGACAGGTCGCTCTCCGGCCATTCCGGGATCATGCCCAGATAGGAGAAGAAGACGTCGGGCGGGTCGGTCGCCGCCAGCAATCCGGCTGTGGGCGCGTGCAGATACCTGAGCAGCCCGTACCCGATCCCATGGTGGGGCACCGCCTTGAAGGTCTGGCCGACCTCCTCGAGTAATTGACCTGCACTGGCGCCCGCGGAAGCAACACAGGACAGGGCGATCGGATAAATGGTCGAAAACCAGCCCACGGTGCGGCGCATGTCCAATTCCGGACGCAGGACCAATCGGCCCGCGCCGGCGAGGTCGACGGCCACGACACCATCACCGATTGTGTTCGCAATGGTGCGCGCCAGGGCGGCCAGCAGAATCTCATCGGTGGACGCCCGCAGTAATCGACGGGCGTTGTCGACCTGCGAGGTCTGCTCCAGTGTCAATTCCATGGCCACCCGCCTCAGATCGTCGGGTCCCGGTGGTCCGGCAGTCTTCACATCGGCCACTCGCAGCGTGGCCTTCGCCACGGTGTCGATCCAGTAGTCCCGCCGGTCGAGCACGGCGGGGTGACCGGCCAGCGCCGCAACGCGTTGGGACCATTCCCGCCAACTGGTGGTGACCGGTTCCAGGGAGATATCACCGCCGGCCAGGCGTTGGGCGAACGCGGTCAGCAGGTCGGTCACGATTACTTCCCGCGACGCCGCGTCATCGACGATCTGATGCACGGTGAGGACCAGGAACCGCGGATTACCCTGCCTATCAACGACATAGGTCGCGGTCATTGGTAAGCCACTGAAGTCTCTGCCGGCAATGGTGTCGGAGACGATCGCCGAGAGCGCTTCCCGTTCCTGGGAACTGTCCGGCTGAGCATCAGCCGGTAGTGACAGCTCGACCAGATCGCTGAACTCGCCTGGTTCACTGGTCTGCTGCTCCCACGTTCCCGCCCGCTCGACGGTTCGCGTGCGCAACGCGTCGTGATGGTTGATCAGCGCAGTCATCACGGCGCGGACATCGTCTGCGCTGACCCGGGAGTCGAGTCGCAACACCAATGGCACCCGCCAACGTCCGGGTTCAGCAAGACCGGTATCCAAGAATCGCGCGATGTTCGGCGGCACCGGACAACTCAGATTCTCTCCGACCTGGCCCGTGAGACCACCAGCCGCGTAGCGGGCAACGAGAGTGTCCGCCAGGGCGGAAAGGCTGTCATGGTCATAGAGGTCCTGTGGAGTCAGGTCCACACCCTCGTGCGTCGCGGTCATCGCAACGCCGATCGCCAGCAGTGAGTCTCCGCCGAGTTCGAAGAAATTATCGCTCGGCGAGATGGTAGAGACACCGAGGCACTGCGACCAGATTCGCTGCAGTGTCGACGTCATCTGGGTACGGGCATCCACCGCCGCGCTCGCGTGACCCTCGGGCGAGGTTGGTTGTTCGGCCACGTCGCCGGTTCGGGCGGATACATCCGTCGGCCGGGAGATGATCGAAGCCGGTTCGACCCAATGTCGTTGCCGCGCGAATGGATATCCGGGAAGTGTCACGCGACGCGGGTTTTCGCCCTGCAGTGTGGTCCAGTCCACGTCGACCCCGGCCATCCACAACTGGCCCATCGCCAACAGGAATGCGTCCCGGTCATCCCTGCTCTGCAGGGGGTGGCGCATGAGCCGGACTGCACGGTGGTCTGGCGTCCACTCCGGCATACGCACCGACGATCCGGTCAAACTGCCACCGGGTCCCACCTCCACAAGAACACGGTGAGCAGAACCGAGAAGTACCCGTAGTTCGTCGGCGAAGCGCACGGTGGATCGAATGTGCCGGGCCCACCGATTCGGGTCGGTGGCTTCCGCATCGGTCATCCAGTCACCTGTCACATTGGACAACATTGGAATCCGCGGCGCATGCAGCGTCAGCGTCGCGAGAAACTCAGCGAACGGAGGCAGCACTTCATCCATCGACGACGAGTGAAAGCCGTGCGAGGTGCGGACCCGTCGAGCCAGAATTCCTTGATTACCAAGTCGATTGGTGAACTCCCGGATCGCTTCCTCGGAGCCTGCGACCACGCAGCTGCCCAGCTCATTGATCGCGGCGATGTCGACGTCGGCGCTTAGGTGATCGACGATATCCTCGGGACTTGCGGCCACCGCGACCATGGCACCCGACGGTGCGGCGTGCATCAGCCGCGCACGCATCGAGACCACCTTGATCGCCGTAGGTAGATCGAAAACCCCCGCCACGGTGGCGGCCACCAACTCGCCGATGCTATGACCGGCAAGCACGCCCGGCGTGACGCGATAGGACATGATCAGTTCCGCGAGTGCGTATTCCACTGCGAAGAGAGCGGGCTGAGCGAGGTCGGTGGGTTCCAGGGTTTCGCCGTCGAACACCTGCGCCGTAAGGTCGATACCGAGTTCGGTAGCGAAGCCTGCCGCACACCGGTCGAAGTACTGCCGGAAGACCGGTTCGGTGTCGTAGAGTCCGCGGGCCATACCGACGTGCTGCGCGCCCTGACCCGGGAAAAGGAACGCCACACGATTTGCGCCCTGAACAATTCCCGGGGGGCACTGCCCGATCGAGACGTTGTCGTTTTCGGCGGCGTCGTGTTCAGCGGCGCCCAGTACGGCACTGGCATCAGCACGGTCGTGAACCACCGCGACCATCCGGACGGCCTCCGCGCGGCGACCCTCCAACGTGAACGCCACATCGGACAGTGACAGTTCCTCGTCGCGTGACAGCTCATCAGCGAGCGCGGAACGGGCGTCCTGTAAGGCCTCCGCGGTGCGGGCGGACAGCAGGAGCACCTGCGGACCGGTCGAGGCGGGCGGGCAGGCAGGCTGCGGCGCCTCCTCGACAACAAGATGCACGTTGGTTCCGCCGACACCGAATGAACTCACCCCTGCGCGCCGCGGAGCATCCGATTCCCACGGGGCGTAGTGGTTCTGGATTACGAATGGGGTGTCTTCGAGGTGCAGTTCGGGGTTGGGAGCGGTGTAGTGCAGGGTGGGCGGGATCGCCGTGTGCTTGAGGCACAGAATCGCCTTTATGAGACCGGTGATACCGGAGGCTACTTCCAAGTGGCCGACGTTGGACTTCACCGATCCGAGCACGCACGGTCCGGATCGTGGCTGCGTTGAGACCTCGAAAGCTCGACGTAGTGCCTCGACTTCGATCGGGTCGCCAAGGGGGGTACCGGTTCCGTGGCTCTCAACGAAACCGATGGTCGATGCGTCAACCCCGGCTATGGCGTGTGCTTCGGCGATGACTTCGGCCTGACCGGCGACATTGGGTGCCGCATACGTCATCTTCACCGAGCCGTCGTTGTTGATCGCGGATCCCCGGATCACGGCGTGGATGCGGTCACCGTCGTCGATTGCGGCCTGCAGTGGCTTCAGTACCACCGCAGCGACACCGCTGCCGAAGATGGTCCCGTCAGCCCTGGCGTCGAACGGACGGCAATGGCCTAACGCCGAGACCATCGAACCCGGCTCGTACCAGTAGCCGACGTGATGGGGTACCCGGATCGAAGCGGCACCGGCGAGCACCATGTCGGACTCACCGGACAGCAGACTCTGACACCCCAGGTGCACCGCGACCAATGACGATGAGCACGCGGTCTGCACCGAGAGACTCGGGCCGCGCAGATTGAACTGATGCGACACATGGGTTGCCAGATAGTCCTTGTCGTTCTGCAACGACAGGTTGATCATCTCGAGGGTGGGTCCCTCGCCCATTATCGCCTTCTGGTCGCGGTGGGACATCAGGTTGTACAGCAGGTAGCCGCTGGCCGAACTGGTCCCGAAAACGCCGATCGCACCGTCATAGGTGGCAGGGTCGTAACCGGAGTCCTCGAAGGCGTGCCAGGCGGTCTGCAGGAAAAGTCGCTGCTGCGGATCCATCATCCGGGCAGCGACTGGCGTCATCCCGAAGAAATCAGCGTCGAACTCTTCGACCCCGTCAAGCATGGCCGCCCGCCGAATGTAGGCGGGATCAGCAAGCGTTTTTGCCGTGACCCCGGCCGCAGTCAGCGCCTCTTCGGGCAGGGTGACTACAGACTCTTCGCCACGGCACAGGTTGTCCCAGAACGCCGACACCGACCCGGCGCCAGGGAATCGGCCGGCCATACCGATCACGGCGACTGCGTTCGGCGCATCGTCGATCAGGGTGGTGTAGTCGGCGCCCGTGGTCATCCGCCGTGTCCTTTCGGTCTGCGTTGCCTGGCGCCCTGGCGGGCACGTGCACGCTGTTGGGCCCGCGCACCGAGGCCGGAGGCGGCTGCGGCCACCGCCACCGTCGACTCGTAGCCCATGCGCTCGCACAGTGCCCCTGCGAGAGCCGAGATGGTCGGATACGCCCAGATGAGCGCCGCAGGCAACTTGATACCCAGGTTAGCTTCCAGCCGGTTGCGCAGTTCCAGTGCCATCAGCGAATCCAGACCGAGCGACTCCATCGCCTGGTCGTGCTGCAGCGGTTCGGTGGACCGCAGCACCGCACGAATCTCGTCGGCGATTGCCGATGCGAGGCGCGCTGGGCGCTCAGCGGGATCAGTGGCGTCCAGTTCGATCCGGATCCGGCCACCGTCGCCGCGCTCAACCGTCACCGCCCGCGACTCCGCCAGCTTGGCGAACAGCGATGACTCCTGCGCCGCCGGGAAGGACTGGAACCACTGCTGAGCATCGAGGCTGAAGACCCCGGTGTGGGCACGGTCCGCGGCAAGCACGGCCTCCATTGCCGCCATGCCCTGCTCGGCGGTGATCATCGAAAAGCCCAGACCGGCGAAGAACTGTGCGCGGCCCACCTCGGCCCAAGGACCCCAGTTGATGCCGACTGCAGGCAGACCCAGACTGCGTCGGTAGGACACCAGTCCGTCGACCCAAGCGTTGGCAGCCGCATAGGCACCCTGGCCCGGCGAACCGAGAAGGGAGGACGCCGACGAGAAGGTCATCCACCAATCCAGGTCGAGATCGGCGGTGGCCACGTGCAGCC
>Ga0208864_1000501_pt1 | contig 12916 bp, 6 predicted proteins | sample CryBogmetaGMA05M_FD_184542 | JGI IMG/M metagenome (GOLD analysis project Ga0208864, IMG submission 184542) | Freshwater microbial communities from Crystal Bog, Wisconsin, USA - MA0.5M (SPAdes) | ecosystem: Environmental > Aquatic > Freshwater > Lake | place: Crystal Bog, Wisconsin, USA...
GCACGAGAAGACGGCCGGGTGGTGGTCGCGGCCGGCATTCTCGTTGACCTTCGGCGACCGGCCGAACTCCGTCGCCAGCACCACGAGCGTCGTCGCGAGCAGCCCGCGGGCCTCGAGGTCGCCGAGCAGCGCCGCCATCGCGCCGTCGAGCTGGCCGACCGACTCGGGCAGCTCCTCCCAGAGGTCGCGGTGCATGTCCCAGCCCCCCATCTCGACTTCCACGCACCGCACGCCCGACTCGACGAGCCGCCGCGCGAGCAGGCAGCCCTGCCCGAGTTTCGTCATCCCGTAACGCTCGCGGGTCTTCTCGTCCTCCCTGCCGATGTCGAACGCCGCCAGGTCGCCGCTCCCCATGAGCCGCACCGCATCGGCGTACATGCGGTCATAGGCCTCGATCTGCCGGCCCGCATACCGCTGCTTGAAATCGCGGTCGATGCGTTCGGCGAGCGACAGGCGGCGCTCGAAGTTGGCCGCCGACAGGTACGGCGGCCGGACGATGTTCTCGAGGCCCCGCTGCGGATCGGCCAGCGGCACCGGCGTGACCGCCGGGTCGAGGAAGCCGCAGCCCGGATGCTCGTTGCCGTTGCCCACGAGCACGTAGCCCGGCAGGTCGCGGCTCCGCTTGCCGAGCACGTGCACCGCCCACGAGCCGAACGACGGATGTCGGATGCTGTTGATCTGCGGGTAACTCGTCCGCATGAGATACGTGCCCTGCTCGTGGGCCCCGGTCTCGGTGGTCATCGAGCGGATCACCGCAAGGCGGTCGGCCATGGCCGCGAGCCGGGGAAGGTGCTCGCCGAACTGGACGCCCGGCAGCTTCGTGGCGATGGCCTTCGTCTCTCCCTGCTCATCGCGGCCGGGCTTGGGGTCGAAGGTGTCGATGTGGCTCATCGCGCCGCGCATCGTCAGGTAGATGACGTTGATGCCCCCCGCGGCTGCGGCAGCCGGTGCGTCAGCGGCCTCGATCGCCCCGGCGAGGCCGTCGAGGAGCGTGATGCCGAAGGCGGCCCGGGCCGCGTGGCCGAGGAGCCGGCGGCGCGGGAGCGCGTCATCGCCCACGTCGAGCATGGAGGAGCGGTGGCGAGTCATGGTGCGGTCTCCGAAATCGGCCCGGGGTATGGACCGGCCTACTGGATGAAGATGAACTCACGCGTGTTGAGCAACGCCCAGACGAGGTTGCCACAGCCGGTCGCGGGATGGCTGGCATTCGTGAGCTCGTCCAGGGCGTAGCGGCGATCCTCGGCCGACGGCTCGTGCGAGAGCACCGAGAGGAACACGACGTCCACGGTCTCGTCGGGCTCGTGGGCCATGACCGTCTCGTAGATCACCGAGCCCTCCTCGAGCATCGCGTGCGTGATCGGGCCGTTGAACATCGCGAGGATCTGCGGGATCGTCGGCACCGTGCGCCCCCCCTCGATCGACTCCCGGTCGCTCTGGCCGAACTGGCGGAGGAAGTGGCCCAGCGGCAGCGGCGTGGGCATCTCGCTGGCCTTCATGAGCCACTGCCCGCGGTAGCCGCAGACCTGGCTGAGGCTCCGCTGGTAGCGTCCCTGGCCGTAGCGCTCGAAGTAGGCGTCGAACCGCCGCTCCAGATCCGCGAGCGTCACCGACCGCAGATCGACCGACACCGCCGCGGCGATCTCGGCGGTGGTGGGCCGCTGCACCGCCCACGGGTTGCGGGCGACGAGTGTCACGATCGAATCCCAGAGCTGCTCGGCGGTCATCCGCCGCAACGCGGGGCCGGCGAAGCGGAACGGCTCGTCCGCGGTCGGGTCGTACACCACCGCCCGCCGCTGGTAGGCCGACGTCGACACCACCACCCGCACGAACTCGCGGAGGTCGAAGTCGAACCGCAGCACGAGGTCGGTGAGGTGCTCGAGCAGGGCGGGATCGCTCGGCGGGTTCCCCTCGCGAAAGTCGTCCACCGGCTCGACGATCCCCACGCCCATCATCTTCTTCCACATCCGGTTGGCGATCGTGCGGGCGAACTGCCGGTTGGAACGCGACACCATCCAGGTGGCGAACTGCGCGCGGCCGTCGGCATTCTTCACGCTCGCGGGCACCGTGCCCCAGAGGATCTCGGGATCCACCGGCGCCATCGGCTTGGCGTCGTCGTACTGGTAATCATGCGGCAGCCGCAGCATCGTGTCGCGGTGGCTGACGCTCGTGGCGTTGGCCTGAAGGAACTGGATCATGGCCGCCGCCTTCTTGTCCTTCGTGTCGCGGATCTGCTTGATGAGGTTCCGCACGTGCTGCGGCGGAATCGGCTTCGCCTCCTTGCCCGGCTTCGCCGCCCGCATCCCCGCGCCGAGCTTCGTCCGCGTGCCGGCGGTGAACGCCGCGAGCTCGTAGAACTCGTGCTGCGTCCAGCGGTCGAAGGGATGGTCGTGGCACTGGGCGCAGCCGATCTGCGTGCCGAGGAGCACCCGCACCGTGTTGTCGACGTAGGGCAGCGGCATGCCGTCGTCACGGAGCTGGAAGCCCACGGCGGGGTTCTCCCAGAGCCGGCCGTCGGCCGTGAGCATCTCGTGCACCCACTCGTCGTAGCGACGGTTGGTGCGGATCGAGTCCTTCACATAGGCGAGGTAGGGCTCGAACACGAGCGTTCGCTGGGGCCGCTCCATGAGCCGGAGGATGTCGGCCCAGTAGTTGTAGAAATGGCTGACATAGTCGGGGCTCGCGAGCAGCCGTTCGATGAGCAGGTCGCGCTTGTCCGACGACCGGTCGCCGAGGAACGCGACCGTCTCCCCGTAGGTCGGAATCCGCCCGGCAAGCTCGAGGTGGATGCGCCGCACGAACGCGGCGTCGTCGAGCGGCTCCGACGCCGTCACGCCATGTGCCTTCCAGCCGGCCGCGAGCCGCTCGTCGATCGCGCCGGCCTCCCGGCGGACGCGGTCGCGACGGCCCGCGTCCACCCGCGCCACGTCCATCACGCGGCCGGGCTCGGTCATGACGACCTCGGGCAGGCCGCCCGTCCGGGCACGACCGGGCTCGGGATTCGCCCCCCCGGCGACCATGCCGGCGAGGACCACCACGGCGGCCGAACCGACGGCGACCCGTGCCGAACCGGTCATTTCCCTTGCATCGCGCATGCTGACGTCCTCCAGAGCGTCGTCCGCCAAGACGCCCGCGGGAGCGTCCTCCGCCTGCGCCGCCTTCTTCCTCAAACGGAACCGGCGCGCGAAGGTTTCGACTCCCGGGCCCCGAGGGCGGCGAGAGCCGCGAGATCGGCGGTTCCCGGCCGGCAGCCGCGGGCCCGGGCGAGGGCCATTCGGCACCAGACGTCGGCCGGGAGCAGCAGCGCGTCGTCGCCCGATGCATCGGCGTGATGGGCCACGGCGAGCACGCTCAGGCATTCCCGAACGTCGGCCGAGAGCCAGCCGATCGCGAGTTGCCGCTCGGCAAGCCCGCGGCCGTGGCGGCGGATCGCCCGGTCGATCCGCACGGCCGTCGCCGCGAGGAGCCTGCGGGCCGCACGGGAGTGGTGCCGGAGACGTGCGTCGAGGATGCCGCGATCCTGGCCGCCGCGCGCGAGCGTCGCCACCCTCCAGGCGAGCCAATCCGCGGCCCGCCGCAGCCGTGGGAGGTCGCGGCCGGCGGCGAGCGGATGGTGCTTGGCGATGCCCTTGAACAGCGCGAGGCCGAGCAGGTCGCTCTCCCCCTCGTAGACCGTGACCGCGAAGTGGTCGTGCAACGAGTCGCCGAGCGGATGGCCGACGAGAAACGCGCGGCCGCCGTGCACTCCGAGGGCGTCGATCGCGGCGTCGCGGACGCTCCCGCTCGCGACGACCTTCGCCGTGATCGCCTCCCACTCCCCGCTCTGTCCCGCGTCGATCGCCGACGCCGCCCACGCCGCGAGCGCGTCGCAGGCCACGATCGACGCCGCGATCCGCCCGAGCCTCCCCTGCACGAGCTCCCGCGAGCCGATCGGCCGATCCCACGTCGTGCGGCGGGCCGCGTGATCGCGGGCCTGCGCGAGCAGGAGCCGCAGGGTGCCGGCCGCCTGTGCGGCGAGCGTGACGCGGCCGCGGTTGAGGCCGTGCCAGACGATCCGCATCCCGTCGCCCGCCGGCCCCGGATCGAGGACGTCGCGGGGATCGACGTCGAACCCCGTGAACTCGAGGGCCGCGTTGTGGGCGTGCTTGAGCGGATGGAGCGCGTAGCGGCGAAGGCGGAACGTGGGCGTGTCGCCGTCGGGCAGCCGCACGAGAACCACGGCGGGCTTGCCGTCGAGCACGGCCAGCAGCTTCACGAGCCGGCCGTGCGTGGCCCCCGTGATGAACATCTTCGTGCCGGTGAGCGCGAGCCGGCCATCGCGGTGGTCGAGCCGCGTGCGAACCCGCGTGAGGTCGCAGCCGGCGTCGGGCTCGGTGGCAGCGAATATGGAGAGCGGTCGGCCCGCGGCGAGGCCCGGGAGCCACCTGGACCGCTGCTCATCGGTGCCGAAGCCCGCGAGCGCGGAGACCGCGCCGATCGAGGAATGCACGGCGAGCATCCCGGCCGCCGCGGGCACGACCGCCGCGACCCGCGTGATCGCGCGGGCCAGATCGAGCACCGTCGCCCCCGCGCCCCCCTCGGCCTCGGGCACCGCGAGCCCCCAGAAGCCCGCCGCACCGAGAGCCTCCTCCGCGGAGACGGAAAAGAGCCCCGCGGGCCCGTGCGGGGCGTCGTCGAGCGGCGCGGATGCGGCGGTCGGGGCCTCGCGTTCGTACAGCCGGCCTTCAGCCCGCAGCCGCGCGATCTCGATGGTCGTGCGTTCGAGCACTCCTTCCACCACGCTGGCGACGGGCTCGGATGCCCGTGCCGCCGCCGCCGCGAAGCCACCATCGCCTCCGTGCCACAGCGTTGCCGCGAGCCACGACGCGCCGCGCCGCGCCAAGGGATCGTCGTGGGAGCGGGCGGTCATGGGACGTGCCCCGGCTGCGGCGACGGCATCGCGAAAGTGGCCGGCGATCGCGGCCCGCTTGAGCTTGAGCGACTCGGTGGCCTCGCCATGGGCGGCGTCGAACGGCCGGCCGACGAGCACGAACGTGGCGGCGCGCCAGGCCCGCGGCAACGCCCGCTGCCGCCGCGCGAGCCGCCGCGCGAGCCAGAGGGCGACCCGCGGATGCGCGAGCGCCTGCCTACGACTGAACACGAGTAGCCCCAGGCGCCGAATCGCCGCGCGGAGCACCGCGGGCTCGGGCACGACGAGCGCCACCGGCCGCGGCCCGTCACCGGCGACGACGCACACCTGCGCCACCGCATCGTCCTCCGCGAGCGCCGCCTCGACGGCCGCCGGCGGGAGCTTCACGCCGCTCGAGAGCACGAGCGTGTCACGAAGCCGTCCGGTGATGCGCACGTTTCCCGCGTCGTCGATCTCCGCGAGATCACCCGTCGCGAGCCAGCCGTCGTCGGCTGCGGCAGCCGCAGGGGCGTCGTCACCCGGCGGACGCAGGATCGCCAGTGCCCGGCTCGGCGTGTTCACGAGCAGCTGGCCTCGCGACTCGGCGCGCGTGTCGATCCTCACGGTCACGCCGGGCACCGGCGGCCCCACGGTGCCGGGCCGCGCGATCCGCGGATTCGAGAGGGCCACGACCGGGCCGGCCTCGGCGAGCCCGTAGCCCTCGACCAGCGGCACCCCCCGCGCCGCGAAGAACTCGGCCGTGCGCCGCCGCAAGGCCGCGCCGCCGCTCACGCACACCCGCACGGCACCGCCGAGCGCCGCGGCGAGGTCGCCGATGCGGCCGGCCGACACGCCCCGCTCGAGCCGCTCGAAGAACGCGGGCACGCCGAGGATCACGGTCGGCGGAGCCGCCCGGCAGGCATCGAGCAGCCGGCCGCGGTCGCGGACGACGTTCAGGCAGCCGCCCCGCACGAGCGCCGTGTAGGCATCGCCGGTACGGGCCAGCGCATGGCTCATCGGCAGCCACGAGAGACGGACGTCCCGCGGATCGTCGAGGAACACCTCGGCGGCCGCGGCGGCGTTGGTGGCGAGCGACCGCTGCGAGTGCATCACGCCGTGAGGCACGCCCGTGGTGCCCGACGAGAGCAGGATCGTCGCGGGGGCGTCGGGATCGCAGGCCGCCGCGCGGCGGTCGATCGCCGCGACGAGCCGCGGCCGATCAGACGCGAGCGATCGCCATGCGGCGCTACCGAGCCCGAGGCCCGCGTCGCGGCCTCCCGCACGAAGATCGAGCACGGGCCGTCGGGGGACGTCGCCGGCCGCGAGGCCGCCGGGGGAGGACGTGCCCGAAAGCACGAGGCCCCCAGCCGCGAGCCAGTCGAGCTGGGCGACATGCTCGCGGCGGCCCGCGTCGGCGTGCAGGGCGACGTGGACGCATCCCGCGAGCAGGCAGGCGAAGTCGACGACGATCCAGTCGGGGGAGTTCGGCCCGACGTGGGCCACGCGGTCGCCCCGCGCGAGCCCCGCGGCCTCGAGCGCTCCTGCGAGTTGCTCGGCCGCTGCGATCACCTCGGACCATGTCCACGTGATCGACCGCCCGTCGTTGACGGCGCTCACCGCGAGCGAGTCGACAAGCGCGGGCCGCGGCCCCGGGTCGTCGAGCCGAGCCCGCAGCAGTTCGACGAGCGACACGACGGCGGGCCCCGCCCGTTCGCCGGCCGCGGCCGATGGCAGTGCGACGGGGTTCATCTCGGCCACCTCACTCCGCGTGTTCGAGGAGGACGGCGATGCCCTGACCGAGGCCGATGCACATCGTGGCCAGGCCGAGCCTCGTGCCGCCGGAGCGCATCGCGTGCAGGAGCGTCGTCACGATCCGCGCGCCCGTCGCGCCGAGCGGATGACCGATCGCCAACGCGCCGCCGCGGACGTTCACCCGCGCGGGGTCGAGACCGATCTCGTCGATGCAGTGGAGGGCCTGCGCCGCGAAGGCCTCGTTGAGCTCGACCGAGCCGATGTCGGCGAGCGTGATGCCCCGGCCGGCAACCCGCGCGAGGAGCTTGCGCGTGGCGGCGATCGGCCCGGTGCCCATCGCCGCGGGCGGCACCCCCACGACCGCCGTCGCCACGATCCGCGCCAGCGGCGCGAGCGACTGCCGCCGCGCCTCGGCCTCGCTCATCACGAGCACCGCCGCGGCACCGTCGCTCAACGGCGCCGACGTGGCCGCCGTGATCGTGCCGAGCTTCGGCAGAAACGCCGGCTCGAGCGCCGCCATCGCCGCGAGGCTCGTGTCGCCGCGAATCGACTGGTCGCGGTCGGCTTCGACCGGCCGTCCCTCGTCGTCGTGCCCCGTCACGCGCACGATCTCGTCCCGAAACAGACCGGTGTCGGCCGCCCGCGCGGCCTTCTCGTGGCTCGCGACGGCGAACTCCTCCTGCCGCAGCCGGTCGATGCCGTGCGCCGCGGCGAGATGCTCCGCCGTGAGCCCCATCGAGAGCATCCCGCGGCTCGACCGGGCGAAGGCCCGTGGGTGGATGTCGACCCCCGACCCCATCGGCAGGTGGTGCATGTGCTCGACGCCCGCGACCACCTGCACGTTCTCGGCACCGGCGGCGATCGCGTGGCAGGCCTGGGCGAGGGCCTGGAGCGACGATCCGCAGAGCCGGTTGACCGTCGTGCCCGCGACCGCGAACGGCAGGCCGGCCATGAGTGCGACGGTGCGGCCGACGTTGCCGCCGAGCTCGCCGCGCTGCTGGGTCGCGCCGAGGACGACGTCCTCGATGGTCGCGGGATCGACGCCGCTCCGCGCGACCACCGCCTCCACGACCGCCGCCGCGAGCGCGTCGCCGCGGACGTGGCGGAAGAGGCCGCGGTCGGCATGCGCGCGGCCGATCGCGGTGCGGCATGCGGCGACGACGACGGGCGTGGTCCCGGGATCGCGGTCTGCGGAGGTGGACGGCGTGGCCATGCGACGGATGACTCGAGCGGCGTGTCAGTCGATGAAGGGCCGGCCGTTCGCCGCGTGGGCCAGGAGCCTCTCGGTGGGCCGCATCCGCGGGCCCAGGTCGGCCAGCGGCTCGAGCCGCCGCACGATCTCCTCGGCACCGAGCGTGTCGGCCCAGGCGAGCAGGCCCCCGCGGAACGCGGGAAAGCCGAGGGCGTGGATCACGGCGAGGTCGATGTCGGCCGGATCGCGGACGATCCCCTCGTCGAGGCCGCGGAGCGCCTCGAGGAGCATCGGGAGGAAGAGCCGGTCGACGATGCCCCGGTCGGTCGTGTGGCGGCGCGGATGCGCGTAGCGTGCGATCGCTTCGGCCGCCGTGTCGTCGGTGCCGACGATGCGTTCCCGCTGCCCAGCACCCGAGTAGCGGTAGAAGCCGGCACCGGTCTTGCGGCCGAGCTTCCCGGCCTTCACCAGCGCGGGGATCACGGGCGAGGCCTCGATGCGGTCGCCGTAGGCAGCGCTCAGGACGAGCCCCGCGTAGAAGGCGGTGTCGAGTCCGACCATGTCGTAGAGCTCGATCGGCCCCAGCGGCATCCCGAAGCCGCGGGCCACGCGGTCGATCCGCTCCGGCGGCACCCCCTCGCGGAGCAGTTCGCCCGCCTCGTGCAGGAACGGCATGAGGATGCGGTTCACGAGGAATCCGGGGCTGTCATTGACGACGACGGGCACCTTGCCGAGCCGCTTGCCGTGGGCGACGGCGGCCGCCACCGTCGTGTCGGACGTCGCGGGCCCGCGGATCACCTCCACGAGCGGCATGCGGCGGACGGGGTTGAAGAAGTGGAGGCCGCAGAAGCGCGTGGGATCGGCAAGGCCCGCGGCGAGCCGGGCGATGGGATTCGTGGAGGTGTTGGTGGTGATCACGGTCGCCGGGCCGACCGTGCGCTCGATCTCGGCGAGCACCTGCTGCTTGACGTCGGGCCGCTCGGTCACGCTCTCCATCACGAGGTCGGAGGCCGTGACCGCCGCGAGGGTCGTCGCGCTTCGCAGCCGGCCGGCGAGTTCGACGGCGCGGGTGGGATCGGCGGCCTTCGCCACCCGGTCCCACGCGGCCTCCTCGAGGATCCCCGGCACGCTCGCGGCGAGCGCGTCGGGATTCGAGTCGACGAGCACCACCGCCAGGCCCGACCGGAGGTGTGCCGCGGCGATCCCGGCGCCCATGATCCCGGCGCCCACGATCGCCGGCGTCGCGAACGCCACGGGCGCGGCCACCTCGACGCCGGCCGCAAGGCCCGAGTCGCGGCGATTCCGCTCGCCGATCCGGAACACACGCACGAGATGGGCCGACACCGGCGTGGCGGCGAGTCGCGCGAACGCCGCCGACTCGATCGCGCCCGCGGCGGCCGCGTCGACGGCCGAGCCGGCGAGGATCGTTTCGAGGATCGCGGGCGGCGCCGGGTAGTGACCGCTGGTGCGGCCGAGGATCACCGCGGCGGTCGTGGCCTCGAGGAACTCGCGTTCGGCCGGGTCGATCTCGACCGCCGCGGCGAGCCGGCGGCGGCGGGCCGCGATCGAGCCGTCGGCCGACCGCGCCGTGAGCAGCCGCACGGCCGACTCGACCGCGCGGGACGCGGGCACGACCGCATCGACCAGGCCGAGCCGCAGGGCCGCCGCGGCGTCGAGGCTCTCCCCCGACGCGGCCAGCTCCACGGCGGGCCCCGGCCCGATGAGCCGCGGAAGGCGGACGGTGCCTCCCCAGCCGGGCAGGAGGCCGAGCTTGACCTCCGGGAATCCGAGTTGCGTGTGGGGCTCGGACGTGGCCACGCGGAGATCGCACCCCAGCGCGAGCTCCAGGCCGCCGCCGAGGCACGCGCCGTCGATCACGGCCACGGTGGGGAACGTGGCCGACAGCCTCGCGAAGAGCGCCCGTCCGAGATCGCACAGCGACACGATGTCGGCGGCGGAACGCGACCGCAGCTCGTCGAGCCGCGCGACGTCGGCACCGGCACAGAAGCTGCCGGATCGTCCCGAGCGGACGATCACGCCGCGGGGCACGGCTCCGCCCGCGAGTTCGTCGAGCGCCCGGGCGAGCTCCTCGACCGCGCGGGGCGTGAGGACGTTGTGCCGGTGGTCCGGCACCGTGAACACGAGCCCCACGAATCCGTCGTCGCCGCGTTCGATCGCCAGTGTTTCGTAGTCCCGGGCGATCGCTGGCATTTCGGGCTGCTCGGGGTACTGCGGCCGGTTTCGCTTGCCTGAAACGTGAAAACCGGTAGTGTATCGGCAGTTTTTCTCGGCCACAGCCTGAGTTCCGCCTGTCCTCCGGAGATCGTCGTCCCCCATGAACACCTCCCGAGAGCGACCGGCGGACGATTCGTGCGGTGCGAGCCGGTGGCCGGCGTCGCGGGCGGGGCTCGCCGTCGTCTGGGTGGCGCTCGTGGCGATTGCGGTGAGCGGCCGCCTCTGGCAGCCGTCCTGGCACGGCTCGCCCCTGTGGAACGCCACGCCGCTGGCGGGCGTCGCCCTTGCCGCCGGGTACGTCTTTTCGAGTGCGATCGTGGCCGTGAGCGTGCCGGTGGTGGCGCTCGTCGTGAGCGACCTCGCGCTTCCGGCTCACGACAACCTCCCGGTGGCGCTCGTGGTCTACGCCGCGACGGCCTGGCCCGTGTTCCTGGGCGCGGCGGGCCTGCTCGGCACCAGGCGGCCCCGCTGGATCGCCGTGCTCGGTGGCAGCCTCGCCAGTTCACTCGTCTTCTTCTTCAGCACGAACGTGGCCCACTGGCTGTTCGCGAGCGACTATCCCCGCACGGCCGCCGGCCTCGGGGAGTGCCTCGTCGCGGCGCTGCCCTTCTACCGCTGGATGCCCGTCGGCGACATCGCCTGGACGGCCATCGTGTTTGCGACGCTCGTCGCGGTGCGGGCGACCGTCGGCCACGGGGCCGGCGGGGCTGTCCCGCAGGCGGTTCCCGTGCGGCCGCTTGACTGACCGGCAAACCGGTCCAGAATGCTTCTACTCCTCGGAAGCCGCCCGCCGTCTCGATGGCGCCGGCCCCCACACTCGCCGCGGGAATGGCGGAATTGGCAGACGCGCCAGGTTGAGGGCCTGGTGGTAGTAATACCGTGCAGGTTCAAGTCCTGTTTCCCGCACTCCTGATCCCCGGCCGCGGTATCCGACCCCGCGTGTAGCCCTCTCATGACCGACTCACCCGATCGAGCGTCAGGGGAAGCCGACGCCACCGGAGCCGAGGGCACGCAGCCGGCCGCGCGGCGGATTCCGATCGGCACGCAGCGGCCTGGCGTGAAGGTGCCTTCGCTCGCGACGCCGTATCAGTACGTCACGCCGACGGATGCGGCGCCGACGGCCCCCGCGTCCGACGCGCCGGCACCTGCGGTCGAGGCGGCACCAGCCGCCCCGGCCCACGACGCGCCGCCCGCCGCCCCGTCGCCGGCACCCGCGTCCGCCAAGCCGGCCGACGGTGGTCGGGGCGGCCGCGGTCGTCGCCGCGACGACAAGCCGCGGTCGTTCACCGACGTCCTACCGCCGGCCCGGCGCGTGGCCGTCCCCAGCATCCGCGGTTCGCTCGACGAGGATCTCGAGGCCGACTTCGAGGCCGCGCTCGAGGGCGTGGCGGTCGAGGAACTGCTCGCGTCGGGCGCCAGCGCCAAGGCCGAGGCGCCGATCGAGCCCGGCACGCGAATGATGGCGACGGTGCTCTCGATCGGCCCCGACACGGCATTCGTCGATCTCGGCGGCCGTCGACAGGGAGCGATGAAGCTCGCGGGTCTGCTCGACGCCGGCATCGACATCCCCGAGGTGGGCGCCTCGATCGAGGTCTCGGTGGGCGGCCGCAACGACGACGACAACCTCTACGACGTGGCCCTCGGCAACCGCGCGGTCGCCGTGGAGGACTGGTCGCAGATTCAGGCGGGCATGATCGTCGAGGCGAAGGTCACCGCGGCCAACAAGGGGGGCCTCGAGTGCGAGGTGGCGGGTCTCCGCGGCTTCATGCCGGCGAGCCTCGTGAGCACCTGGCGGATCGAGAATCTCGCCGAGTGCGTGGGCCAGACGCTCGAGAGCCTCGTGACCGAGATCGTGCCGGCCGCGCGGCGGCTCGTGCTCTCACGGCGGGCCGTGATCGAGAAGCAGGCGGCCGACGCGAAGGCGAAGCTCCTCGAAACGCTCGAGCCGGGCGCCGAGCTCGACGGCATCGTGCGGTCGGTCCGCGACTTCGGCGCGTTCGTCGACATCGGCAACGGCGTCGAGGGGCTCGTGCACGTGAGCGAACTGGCGTGGGAGCGGGTGGCAAACGCCGCCGACGTGCTCCAGCAGGGTGAAAAGGTCCGCGTGATCGTCAAGAAGATCGACCACCAGACCGGCAAGATCGGCCTCTCGGTCCGCGACCTCATCGAGAGCCCGTGGAAGCGGGCCGGCGAGAAGTATCACGTGGGCACGACGGTGCGGGGCGTGGTGAGCCGCATCGCTCAGTTCGGCGCCTTCGTGAGGCTCGAGCCCGGCGTCGAGGGGCTCGTGCACATCTCGGAACTGGCCACCCGGCACATCCGCAACGTGGCCGACGTCGCCCGCGAGGGGCAGGAGGTCGAGTGCCGCGTGATCTCGGTCGATCCCGACGAGCAGCGGATGTCGCTCTCGATCAAGGCGCTCGCCCCGGCCCCGTCGGTGAAGAAGGCCGACGAGGCCGACGCCGTGGAGGATGCCGACGAGCCCGCTCCGCCGCCGCCGGTCTCGAAGAAGCCGTCGGGCCCGCTCAAGGGCGGTGTCAGCACCCGGTCGCAAGGCGAGAAGTTCGGCCTCAAGTGGTGACGCCGAGGGGCGTCAGTTCGTGGCGGGCTCGGCGCGGCGGCGGCGTTCCTTCCGCGGCCCGTCCCCCGGTTCCTTGCGCCACCAGTCGGGCGCCTCGGCCTCGACCTCCGCGGTGAACCGCCCGAGACGTTCGAGCATCGCGGCGAGACGCTCGGGCTCCTTGGTGGCGAGGTCGTTCGACTCCGCGCGGTCGGCGGCGATGTTGAAGAGTTCGCCGCCCTTCGGTGGATCCGATGTCACGATCTTCCAGTCGCCCTCGCGGTAGGCCACC
>Ga0208864_1000508_pt1 | contig 12816 bp, 9 predicted proteins | sample CryBogmetaGMA05M_FD_184542 | JGI IMG/M metagenome (GOLD analysis project Ga0208864, IMG submission 184542) | Freshwater microbial communities from Crystal Bog, Wisconsin, USA - MA0.5M (SPAdes) | ecosystem: Environmental > Aquatic > Freshwater > Lake | place: Crystal Bog, Wisconsin, USA...
CCCGCAACCGCGAGCGTCCCGACCATCAAAGGGTAGGTCAAGCTTTTCCGGGCAGCAAGACGCGGCGGGGGAGGATGCGGGGGCCGGGCAGGAAACCTCGTGTTTCAGGGCAACGCGGCTCCCGAGCGGGAAAGACCGCGCTCCCACCGGGCCTGCAGGCACGCCCCAGGCGAGACGAAAGGCCTGCCAGTTTGACAGCCCGGGAAGCTGGTCGTTAGTATACGGAACTCTTCGAACCCTCGGAACTTCCGGATTCGCCGCCGGCGGGTTCGAGGTTTCGGGGCGGGTTGAGATTGGGGTTCGACCGTCAGGCGGGGACGATCCAGTCATGAAGTCAGGCATGAAGGCCGCGGAAGTCAAGCCGTTCAAGGTCGCCTTGGAGTCGCTGCGGGCCCGGTTGCGGGGCGACGTGACGACGATGGCCGACGCGGCACTGCGGAAGACCCGTTCGGAAGCGAGCGGCGATCTTTCGAGCATGCCGATCCACATGGCGGACATCGGGTCCGATGCCTACGAGCAGGAGTTCACCCTCAGCCTGATGGCCACCGAGGAGGACACGCTCGAACTCGTCGAAGAGGCGCTCGAACGGATTCGCTCCCGCCGGTACGGCCTGTGCGAGGAGTGCGGCGGCGTGATCGCGAAGAAGCGGCTCGAGGCGATCCCGTTCGCCCCCACCTGCATCCGTTGCGCGGAGAAACTGGAAAACGGTGGCGTTTCCGCCGGCATGGGCGAACGGCCCCGGCAGCCCCGGTAACCGTTCGGCGGGCGTGGCCGCGTGCCGTCGGCCGGCGCCGGTCAATGGTCCGCCCGCATCGTCGCCTTCCTCCGGCCGCCTCCTTCCGACGCCTGTTCGCCGTGCCTGCTCCATTCACTCGCGGCTCCGGGGCCGTGAGCCACGTTCCCCGGGAACGCCGCTTCCGCCCACCCATGTCCTGCTCCGACCGGGTGCGGCCCGGGTTTTTCCCGGTTGCCGTCCTGGACGTTCTGAAGGCCGTGCCGGCCGGGAACGACGGGGCCGCGCCGTCCTCACCGCGGTCGGCCGGCGCGGCGACTCCGGTCGATCGCGGCGGCTGGCCGGCCTTCCTGCTCCTCGCCGCCCTGGCCGCGGCGGCGGACCTCGCCACGAAGTCGCTCGTCTTCGGCCGGCTGGGCATGCCCGGCGAGAGCGCCGCCATTCCGGTCATTCCCGGCGTGCTGGCGATCGAGACCAACCTCAACGAAGGCGCCCTCTTCGGAATGGGGCAGGGATTCGGGCTCGTGTTCGCCGCCGTCTCAGTGGCGGCGATCGCGGGCATCCTCGCGCTCGTGTCGCGGCCGGCGACCCGGCAGGATGCCTGGCTCCTCGGAGCGCTCGCGCTGATCACCGGCGGGGTCATCGGCAACCTCTACGACCGCCTCGGCCTCCCGGGCCTCGCGTGGCACTTTCCGCCGGAGCGGCGCGGCGAGTCCGTGCGCGCCGTGCGCGACTGGATCCACTTCAAGCTCGAGGACGTCATCGACTGGCCGATCTTCAACCTCGCCGACACCTGGCTCGTGATCGGCGCCGGCCTGCTCGTGCTCCTCTCCCTCCGCGCACCCCCGCGCGATCCGGCCGGGGACTCCGCCCCATGACCCGCGACGACCGTTCCACGAATCCGGCGGACGCCCGCGTGCTGCCGCTCGACGGCGGCCCCGACGCCGCCGTGGTCATGCGGCTCGAGGCCGCGGTGCGGGCGGTGCGGGCCGCCGCCGCGACGACGCTCCGCTGGTTCGACGTCGCGGATCTCGCCGTCGTCGAGAAGGCCGATGCGTCGCCGGTGACGGAGGCCGACCGCGCGGCGGAGCGGCAGCTGCGGCGCGACCTCCTGGCGGCGTTTCCCGGCGACGCCTTCCTCGGCGAGGAGACCGGCACGGCCGCCGGCACCTCGGGCTACGAGTGGGTGGTCGATCCGATCGACGGCACGAAGTCGTTCATCCGCGGCGTGCCCCTCTACGCCACGCTCGTCGGCTGCCGGCTCGCCGGCCGGGGCGTGCTGGGCGTGATCGCGATTCCGGCGCTCGGCGAACTGGCCTACGCGGCCGCCGGAGGAGGGGCGTGGCACGAGCGGCCGGGGCAGTCGCCCGTGCGGGCCCGCGTGTCGGCGCGCGGACGGCTCGCCGACGGCCTCCTCTGCACGAGCGACTTCACGTCCTTCGGACGGCGGCAGGACGCCGCGGCCGCCGACCGCGCCCGCCAGCGGTTGGAGCGGGGCTGCCGCATCGCCCGCACCTGGGGCGACGGGTACGGCTACCTGCTCGTGGCCACCGGCCGCGCCGAGGTGATGATCGACCCGCTCATGAACGCCTGGGATGCCGCCGCCGTCGAGACCGTGGTCGTGGAGGCCGGAGGCCGGTTCAGCGACTGGCGGGGACGGCCCCGGATCGATTCGGGCGACGGCATCGCCTCCAACGGCCTCGTGCACGACGAGGTGCTCGCGCTGCTGTCCGACGGGACGTAGCTGGCCGTGGAAAAAGTCCTCCGGGACTTTTTCCAGGCATGAAAACCTCCGATTTTCACGGGAGCTGCGCTCCCGCAATCGCATCCGTGCGATTGAGCAGGCTGTTTGTCCACAGCCTGCGAGTGTCCTGAACCAGAAGTTCATGACACTCGAAGTTGCTTGATTCCCGGCCTGAAAGGCCGGGAATGTCGTGTCGTGGATCGAAACGAACTTCCGACTCACGACACGAGCTGGCCGTGGAAAAAGTCCTCCGGGACTTTTTCCAGGCATGAAAACCTCCGGTTTTCACGGGAGCTGCGCTCCCGCAATCGCAGCCGTGCGATTGAGCAGGCTGTTTGTCCACAGCCTGCTAGCCGCTTCGGAACGGCGCGGCCCGGCCTCCGGTGGAAGCGTCCTCGGGACGTTGCCGCGGTGGAAAACCTGCCTGCTTCAAGGGTGACGTCCGCCCCGGCTCGCACCCGGGCGGCCCGAAGGCTGCCGTTCCGCCGGCTGTCCGCGACCGACAGCCGGGTTGCGGGAAATCGCCAAATGGCTATCCTTTGGGGTTTCCACGCCGTTTCCGCGTTCATCCCGCCCCCTCCCCAACGAGTCGTCCCGTGGCACGTTCCTGTCAGGTCTGCGGCAAGGGTTTCTCCGTCGGCAACCAGGTCACCATTCGCGGCAAGGCGAAGTACCTCGGCGGCGTCGGCACCAAGGTCACCGGCATCTCGCGCCGCAAGTTCAAGCCCAACCTGCAGCGGCTCCGGGTCACGCTCGGCAGGGGCACCAACACGTCGCTCCTGGTGTGCACGCAATGCATCAAGGGGGGCAAAGTCTCGAAGCTCGTGCGACAGCAGCCCTTCCGGCTCCCAAACGTAGAGAAGGCGAAGCCGGCCGCCGTGGATGCCGTGCCCTCCGGCCCCCGCGCCCGCCCCTGACCGGCGTCGCCGCCTCCGGCTGGCACGGACCCCCGGGGCCTGCCGGCCCAAAACAGCCCGCCCCCGGCCTGACGGCGAATCCGATCATCCTCCACCGACCATCCACGACCACACGGCTGCGGAGCCACGCGTGAGCCCTTCGCCACAGCAGCTGACCGGGAAGGACGTCGCGAAAGTCGCGGCGCTGGCCCGGCTCGCCCTCTCCGAGGCCGAGGTCGAGCGGATGGCGGGCGAGCTCTCCAAGATCGTCGGCTTCGTGTCGATGCTCGGCGACCTCGACACCGCCGCCATCGATCCGCTCGCCCACCCGCTCGACACCCACAACGTCTTCCGCGACGACGTGCCCGCGGCCTCGCTGTCCCGTGACGCGGCCCTGCGGTCGGCGCCCCGGCATGACGGCGAGTGCTTCCTCGTGCCCGCCGTGCTGGGCGAGTCGGGGGCCGCGTAGCGTCGTGCACCCGAGGCTCATGACGCTCGATTTCGACTGATCCACCGCTTGATCCACCGCCGCCTCCGCCTTCCCCCTTCCGCTTCCGCCGGTCGGCCCCCTTCGCCGATGCAACCCCTCGAACTTTCCGCCGTCGATCTCGTCGCCGCGCTGCGGCAGGGAGACCTCACGGCGGTGGAATGCGCGACCGCGTTCCTCGACCGGATCGACGCTGGCAACGGAGCGATCAACGCCTTCCTCGCCGTGGATCGCGAGGGGGCGCTGGCCCGGGCCGCCGACATCGACGCCCGCCGTCGGTCGGGCCGGCCGGTCGGGCCGCTCGCCGGGCTCCCCGTGGCGCTCAAGGACGTGCTCTGCACCGTCGACATGCCGACGACGTGCGCGTCGCGGATGCTCGCCGGCTACCGGCCGCCCTACGACGCCGACGTGGTGGAGCGGCTCCGACGCGCCGACGCCGTCTTCCTCGGCAAGACGAACATGGACGAGTTCGCGATGGGGGGCTCGAACGAAAACTCCGCGTTCGGACCGGTACGGAACCCCTGGGATCTCTCGCGGGCGCCGGGCGGCTCGAGCGGCGGCTCCGCGGCCTGCGTCGCGGCCGACATGGCGCCGGTCGCCATCGGTTCCGACACCGGCGGCTCCATCCGGCAGCCGGCGGGCCTCTGCGGCATCACCGGGCTGAAGCCCACCTACGGCCGCGTCAGCCGCCGCGGGCTCGTGGCCTTCGCCTCGAGCCTCGACCAGATCGGCCCGATGGCCCGCAGCGCCGCCGACTGTGCGCTCATCATGGAGACGATCGCCGGCCATGATCCGGGCGATTCCACGAGCCTCGCCACAGAGGTGCCGCGCTACGGGCAACTGCTCGACAAGCCGCTCACCGGCGTGCGCATCGGCCGCGTGCCCGAGCACTTCGCGGAGGGGCTCGATCCCGAGGTGGCGCGGGGCGTCGAGGAGGCCTTCGCCGTGCTCGAGGCGGCCGGCGCCACCGTGCACGAGGTGCGGCTGCCCCACGCCCGGTACGGCATCCCCACCTACTACCTCATCGCCCCCTGCGAGGCGTCGAGCAATCTCGCCCGCTACGACGGCGCGCATTACGGCCACCGTGCACAGGCCGCCGGGCAGGCCGCGAGCGGCCGCGCCGCCGGGGGCGCCGGGGGCGGCGACTCGCCCCTCGCGGAGATGTATCGCCGCAGCCGCGCCGAGGGGTTCGGCCCCGAGGTGAAGCGGCGGATCATGCTCGGCACCTACGCCCTCTCGGCCGGCTACTACGACGCCTACTACGCCAAGGCGTTGCGGGTCCGCCGGCTGATCCGTCAGGACTACCTCGACGCCTTCCAGACGGTGGACCTGATCGGCGGGCCGGTGTCGGCGACGCCGGCCTTCAAGCTCGGCGAGAAGAAGGACGATCCGCTGGCGATGTACCTCGTCGACCTCTACACGGTGGGCACGAACCTCGCCGGCGTGGGGGGCATCTCCTTCCCGTGCGGCTTCACCCGGTCGGGCCTGCCGATCGGCTTCCAGCTGCAGGCGCCGCCGCTCGGCGAGCCGCTCCTGCTGCGGGCGGCCGACCGGTTCCAGCAGCTCACCGACTGGCACCGACGGCGGCCGCGGCCCGCCGGGGGAGCGCCGGCATGACCGCGCCGCCCCCCTACACGACGATCATCGGGCTCGAGGTGCACGTGCAACTGCTCACGCGCACGAAGCTCTTCTGCGGCTGCTCGACCCGGTTCGGCGCGGCCCCGAACACGCAGGTCTGCCCCACCTGCCTCGGCCTGCCCGGCTCGCTGCCGGTGATGAATCGCCAGGCCTTCGAGCTGGCGCTGCGGGCGGCGCTGGCGCTCGATTGCACGATCGCGCCGTTCACGAAGTGGGACCGCAAGAACTACTTTTATCCCGACCTTCCCAAGGGCTACCAGATCAGCCAGTTCGACCTGCCGTTCTCCTCCGACGGCAGGCTCGAGGTGGTCGATCCCAAGGGGGCGTTCTCGCGGACGGTGGGCATCATCCGCGTGCACCTCGAGGAGGACGCGGGCAAGAGCATGCACGACGAGGCGGCCGGCACCGCCGACAGCCGCATCGACCTGAACCGCGCCGGCACGCCCCTCTGCGAGATCGTCACGCAGCCCGACCTGCGGTCGCCGCAGGAGGCGCGGGCCTGGCTCAACGAGCTGAAACTGCTCCTCGTGTACCTCGGCGTGAGCGACTGCAACATGCAGGAGGGGAGCCTCCGTGTCGACGCCAACGTGAATCTCCACGTGCCGCAGGCCGACGGCCGGGTCGCGAAGACGCCGATCGTCGAGATCAAGAACATGAACTCCTTCCGCTCCGTGGAGCGGGCCCTCGCCTACGAGACGGCACGGCAGTGGGAGGAGTGGCAGGCGACGAAGGCCGAGATGGGCACGACGCCCAAGCAGACCCGCGGCTGGGACGACCCCGCGGGCATCACGCGGGCCCAGCGTCACAAGGAGGAGTCGAGCGACTACCGCTACTTCCCCGAGCCCGACCTGGTGCCCGTGACCGTGTCCGAGGAGCAGTTGGCCGCCGTCCGCGGTGCGATGGGGGAGCGGCCCACCGTGCTCCGCCGCGCGCTCGCCGAGCGGTGGAGCATCTCCCCCTACGACGCCGACGTGCTCGTGAACCAGGGCCGCGAGCTCGTGGCCTACTTCGAGGACGTGGCGACGCGGGTGGGGGAGGGGAAGGTGGCGAGCAACTGGCTGCAGCAGGACGTGCTGCGGACGCTCAACGAGCGGAACGAGTCGGTCGACGCCTTCCCGATCCGCCCCGACGCGCTCGCCGACCTGATCGGCCGCGTGCAGAAGGGCGAATTCGACACCAGCCGCGGCCGGGAGATCTTCGCGGAGGTGCTCGCCTCGGGGCGGAGCGTGGCCGACGTCGTCGCGACGCTCGGCATCGCGGCCGTCGGCGACGACGAGCTCGTCGCCCTCTGCCGCGAGCTCATCGCCGAGAACCCCAAGATCGTCGCCGACGTGAAGGGGGGCAAGGAGCAGGCCGCGGCCGGCCTCATCGGCCAGGCGAAGAAGAAAAACCCGAACGTGAACCCCGGCAAGGTCCGCGCCAAGTGCCTGGAGCTGATCCGCGGCATGTGACGGCGCCCGCCCGCGTGCGCCGGTCCCCGCCCTGGTGACCAGCCGGCTTTGGCGACCGGCCCGCGGCTCATGCCGGCGGGATGTGGTCCGCGAGAATCCCCGCATGCCACGGACCGTCACGCTCACCACCGACTTCGGCAGCGGCAGCGACTACGTCGCGCAGCTCAAGGCCGTGCTCCTCGGGGCCGCCGCGCCGCCGACGATCGTCGACATCGCCCACGACCTCCCGGCCCACGACATCCGCGCCGCAGCGCGGCTCGTCGGCCAGGCCTGCCTCGGGTTTCCACCGGGCACGCTCCACCTCGTCGTCGTCGACCCCGGCGTGGGCACGGGCCGCCCGCTCGTCTGGGCCCGGCTCGGCGACCAGGAGTTTCTCTGTCCTGACAACGGCGTGCTCACCGCGGCCCGCGGCCGGCTGCCGCTCGCGGAGGCCCGGGCGATCGCGGTGCCCGCCGCCGCCGCCGCCACCTTCCACGGCCGCGACGTGCTCGCGCCGCTGGCGGTGCGACTCATCGACGGCCTCGCCCCCGCCACCATCGGCCCACCGGTCGCGGCGCTCGTGGAGCTCTGCTGGCCGCAGCCGCACGAGTCGTCGACGGGAATCGTGGGCGAGGTCGTCCACGTCGACGCCTTCGGCAATCTCGTCACGAATCTGCCGGCCGGGCTTGGCCCGCGGCTCGAGGCGGCCGGCCGGATCCGCGTCGGCGGCCAAGACGTGACGACGATCGTCCGCACTTACGGCGACGCTCCGCCGGGCACGCCCGTGGCGCTCGTCGGCTCGCAGGGATGCATCGAGGTGGCGGTGGTCGAAGGCCGCGCCGACCACCGCCTCGCCGCCGGCCCCGGCACCGTCGTCGCGATCGACGACCGGGCTGCGGCGCCGGCGTCCGCCCTGCAGTGCGCCGCCGGCGGCGGTGCGGCCGACCGCCTGCGGCAGTGGGATCGCGAGCACGTCTGGCACGCATTCACGCAGATGCAGGAGTACGAGCCGCTGCTCATCGAGCGGGGGGAGGGCGCGTGGCTCGTCGACACCGAGGGCCGTCGCTACCTCGACGGCTCGGCGAGCATGTGGTGCAACGTCCACGGCCACCGCCACCCGCGGCTCGACGCGGCGCTCGCCGCCCAGGCCGCGAAGGTGGCCCACACCACGAACCTCGGCCTCTCGAACCCGACGACGGTCGAGTTCGCCCGCCGTCTCGTCGAGATCGCGCCGGCCGGGCTCGAGAAGGTGTTCTTCACGGGCGACGGCTCGAGCGCCTGCGAGGCGGCGCTCAAGATGGCGTTCCAATTCTGGCTGCAGGCCGCCCCGCCGCAGCCCGCCCGCACCCGCTTCATCGCCATCGGCGACGCCTATCACGGCGACACGCTCGGCGCGATCGGCGTGGGCGGGGTCGACCGGTTCACCGCCATGTTCGCGCCGCTCACCTTCGAGGCGCTCCGCCTGCCCTCGCCCGGCGGGCCCCGGCCCCACGGCGAGACTCCGGCGGCCGCGGCCGCGGGGGCCCTCGCCGCGCTCGAGCGGCTCCTCGAGGAGTACCGCGGCACGGTCGCCGCGTTGATCATGGAGCCGATCGTGCAGGTCGCCGGCGGCGTGCTCGTCCATCCGCCCGGCTTCCTGCGGGGCGTGCGCGAGATCACCCGGGCGCACGACGTGCTTTTGATCCTCGACGAGGTGGCCGTCGGCTTCGGGCGGACCGGCACCATGTTCGCCTGCGAGCAGGAGGGCGTGGCGCCCGATTTCCTCTGCCTGGCCAAGGGCCTCACGGCGGGCTACCTGCCGGCGGCGGCCACGCTCGCCACCGCGCGGGTATGGAACGCGTTTCTCGGCAGCCACGCCGACCGGCGCACGTTCTTCCACGGCCACACCTACGGCGGCAACCCGCTGGCCGCGGCGGTGGGCCTCGAATCGCTGGCGGTCTTCCGCGACGAGCGGGTGCTCGAACGGCTCCCGGCGGCGATCGACCGGCTCCGCGGGCATCTCGTCGGGCTCGCGGCCCTCGACCACGTCGGAGACGTGCGGCAGTGCGGCCTGCTCGCGGGCATCGACCTGGTGGCCGACAAGGCGTCGCGGCGGCCCTACCCCTGGCAGGAGAACCGGGGCACGCGGGCCTGCCTCGCCGCCCGCCGCCACGGGGCCATCCTCCGGCAGCTCGGCGACGCCGTGGTGATCATGCCCCCCCTGTGCATCGCGCCCGCGGAGCTCGACCTCCTCTGCGCCGCGGCCGAGGCGGGCATCCGCGCCGCCACCGAGCAGTGAGCCCGCGACGCGGGCCCGGGCTCCCGGAGCCGCGGCGTCGGCCCGCCGCCGCGGGCGCGGTTCCCGTGAACAACGTCAGCCTGCCGGCAGCCTGCTGACGGGCTGTGGACAACCAGCCTGCTCGATCGCACGGATGCGATCGCGGGAGCAGGCCCCCCGTGACAACCGGCGTTTTTCATCCGCGGAAAACCGTCCGGAGGACTTTTTCCACGGGCTGATAGAGCACCGCTCCGGGCGCGAGATACAGCGTCTGCCCACTGATGAGATCCACTGACCGCTGATGCGTGCCGGCCCCGAGCCAGATGACCTTCGCGTCGTCACGCGGCGGGATGTTTTTCTCCGGTGGATTGGCAAAAAGAAACAGGACCTCGTCCTCAAAGTGGCCCGTGCTTGGTCTTTCGACCGCGTATTGTCCGGGCTGGGTGACGGTGAACTTGACCGTGCGCCCATCGGTCTTCGGCCGGATGCCTCGCGACAGCGGACGAACGACGGCATCGCCCTGCCAGAACTCACATCCGGTTTCAGATAGGTCTTGTCATCGCTGCGGTTGTAATCGTTCTCGTTGATCGTGACCTCTACCTCCGCCTGTCCAGTGAAATCAAGGCTCGCGAAGTGCAGGTTCATCGACGCCAGGAAGACGCTCACCGGCTTGCCGTTGACCGTGACGCCGTAGCGATCCGACGCGAACTCCCATGGCACTGGATGCGGTGTGGCCAGGGGCTCGGCGGCGCGCGTACGTGTGCTGCCGGCGAGCGCAAGAGCGATCACAAACAGGCGGCTGATGACTGGGGCCATGGTGTCGGTATTCGAAAGGGGCGGGTGAAAGTGAGCGAGAAGGTGTGACGACGCGAGGTGGACGCCATATGATGGGTCTCCGGGGGCCCTGTTGAGAAGTGCAGGGTCACTCGTGTCCTGAACCGGAAGTTCATGACACGAGCAATCGCTTGATTCCCGGCCTGAAAGGCCGGGAATGTCGTGTCGTGAATCGAAACGAACTTCCGACTCCGGACACTCGCTGGCCGTGGAAAAAGTCCTCCGGACGTTTTTCCACGGGCGATCATCTGCGATGTTCACAGGTGCTGCGCACCCGGGATCGCATCCCTGCGATCCAGCAGGCCATTCATCCACAGCCTGCTAGCAGCCCGTGGAAAAAGTCCTCCAGGACTTTTTCCAGGAATGAAAACCTCCGGTTTTCACGGGAGCTGCGCTCCCGCGATCGCATCCCTGCGACCGAGCAGGCTGTTTGTCCACAGCCTGCTAGCGCGACTGCGCGATGAGCTGCTCGACGAACTGCAGCCGCACGCCCCCGACGCGGTCGTAGCGGGCCTGAAGGTCGGCCATCTGGGCGGGGGACGGCGCGACGCCGTAGAGCTGGCGGAACACCTCGGTCACGTAGGTGTCGCGGTTGGACCGCGTCCGCTCGAAGTACTCCGAGCTGCTGAGGATGCCCGCCTGCACGTTGGCCAGCGATCGGCCCTGCTGCAGGTCGGCCAGCCACACCTCCGTCTCGTAGGGCCGCGGCGGGCGGCCGAGGTAGGTCTGGATCCACTGCTGGATCTGGGCGGCGGGCGCGACCGACGCCGTCGTCGTCAGCCCGCGGGCCGACAGCACGAGGTCGGCCCGTTGGTCGGTGTCGATCGTCGACAGCGCCACGGGCGCCTGCGTCTGCATGATCACGCGGCCGGCGTCCTCCACGCGGGCGTCGAGGGCGTAGCGGTGCTGCGGGAGCCCCGTCGGCGGCTCGAGGCGGTACGACACCGGAAAGCCGCCGGCCACCGGCAGCTGTCCCTTGGTGACCGCCACGTCGCGCCACTGCGGATCGGTGACGTCGAGCAGCCGCACGGTGACCACCGACGAGTTGGGCACCTTCGCGCCCCCCTCGCTCGTGAGCACGCCGGTGATCGACCGCGGCCCCTGGGGCGGGAACTGCACGGGCACGTTCGCGAGGGTGCCGGTGCGTCCCTTGCGGACGAGGAGCTGCACCTGGTTGGCGGTGTTGATGCGGCGGGCGATCTCGTCGCCGGTGTCGTAGAGACGGTCGCCGACGAGGCCGACCTGATAGCCGTTGACGGCGACGATCGTGTCGCCCGCCTCGAGTCCGACGGCCTGCGCCACCGTGCCCGCGCCCACGCTGACGACGTCCACCCCGACGGGGGTGTTCCGCGCCATGATGCCGAGCGGATGCCCGGCGTGCGGCACCACGGTCACGGCCCCGGCGGAGACGGCCCCGGCTGCCATCGGCGCCGCGGCCACCGGCACACCGGCCACCGGCACACCGGCCACCGGCACACCGGCGGATGCGTCGCGCACGCGCACGTCCTGGGCATCGGCCGCGAGCGGCGCGACGACGAGGACGAGGCCGAGCCACAGCCACCGCGATCCGCGGGTCGTCGCGGCATCGCGGCGGCCCGCCGACGCCGGGGCGACGGGCACGCGGGGGACGTTCGGGGAGCGAAAGAATCGGATCGGCTCGTGCATGGAACGCATGGCCCGTTTTCCGGGAGGGAACTGCGGAACGGAATGACGATTGCCCCGGCGGAGCGACGCGGCGGCCGAAGCCGGGCGTCGTGGGCCGCCGGCTACCGACACTAGCGGGCGGCGAGGCCTTCGACCAACTCCCGCTGGGCGTGAAGCTCGCCCCGCGAGAGCGGCTGAAAACCGTCTTTCGCGGCGTCGAGCTGACCGGAATAGCTGAGGACGTAAGCGAGGAACTCCCGCAGCGTGCCGGTCGGTCCTCCGTCCTTCGGCGCGCCGAAGGCGACGAACAGCGGCCGGCTGTCGGGCGTGCGTTGCGACCCGACGACCGCGTCGACGAGCGGCGCGGCCCCGGCCGGGATCGTGAGCGGGAGGGCCTTCACGCCGGGCCAGTGCCCGTGCTTCTGGCTGACGAGCCCGAGCCCGCCACGGTCGGCCGCCACCGCCTCGGCGAGCTCCGCCTCCGTGCGGTGCTCCTGCACGTCGGGGTGGTAGGCGGAGGCGCCGGTGAGCAGCCGGTCGAGATGCCAGCGGGTGCCGGAGGCGAGGTCGCGGCCGTGGACGCGGATCGCCGTGTCCTTCCAGCCGGCGTCGCCGTTGATGCGGTCCCAGTGCGTCGCCACCGTCCCGGCGGCGTCCCCCTCCGGCCGCAGGATGCCCGTCGCGGGCGTCCAGGGCAGGGCGCTGACGGGGTTCGCGACGTTGACGATCCAGACAAGCTGGTCGAACGCCACGGCCACGACGACGAGCCGCCGGCCCGACTCCTTCTCCCACGCGGCCCGCTCCGCATCCTCCAGCGGACGGCTCAGCAGCGCGACGTCGGCACGCCCCTCGGTCAGGGCCTTCCAGCCGGCGTTCGAGCCGCCGCTCTCGATCTCGCAGGAGACCGCCGGATGGATGGCGGTGAAGCCTTGCGACCAGAGCGCGGCCGCCTGCTGGAGCGTCGCGGAACCCGCGAGCCGCAGGCTGCCCTCGACCCGCTCCCGCGGCTGGTAGGTGAGCGACGCGATCTCGGCGAGAACGTTCCGCGGCCCCGTCTCCGCCGCCGCCGTGGCCGGCACGGTCGCGTCCGATGTCGCGGCCCCCTGGCCGCGCGCCGTGGCCACGCCCAGCGTCGCCGTCACGAGCCCGCCCA